>Ga0335076_10006198_pt1 | contig 12064 bp, 13 predicted proteins | sample Lox_Sample_25_FD_206717 | JGI IMG/M metagenome (GOLD analysis project Ga0335076, IMG submission 206717) | Soil microbial communities from Loxahatchee National Wildlife Refuge, Florida, United States - Lox_Sample_2.5 | ecosystem: Environmental > Terrestrial > Soil > Wetlands | place: USA... | reverse complement strand
CGAGGCGAAGCCGGCGCCGCGTTGACGGCCATTCGCGACGGTATACTCGGACGCGTATGGAGGAACTGCCCGGGTGAGCGCGAAGATCATGCCCCTCGCGGACGCGGTGTCGCGTTTCGTGAAGGATGGACAGACGGTCGCGATGGAGGGCTTCACGCACCTCATCCCGTTCGCCGCGGGCCACGAGGTAGTCCGCCAGGCGCGGCGCGACCTGATGCTCGTGCGCATGACGCCCGACATCATCTACGACCAGCTGATCGGCATGGGTTGCGCGCGAGGCCTCGTGTTCTCGTGGGGCGGCAATCCCGGCGTGGGATCCATCCACCGCTTCCGCGACGCGATACAGAACGAATGGCCCCGGCCGCTCGCGATCCAGGAGCACAGCCACGCGGACATGGCGGGGCGCTACCAGGCGGGCGCCTCGGGCCTGCCATTCTCGGTGCTGCGCGGCTACGTGGGCTCGGATCTGCCGAAGCACAACGAAAACATCCGGACCATCGCGTGCCCCTTCACGGGCGAGAAGCTCGCCGCCACGCCCGCGATCAATCCCGACGTTACCGTGATCCACGCGCAGAAGGCCGATCGCAAGGGCAACGTGCTCCTCACCGGCATCGTGGGCATCCAGAAGGAAGCGGTGCTCGCGGCGAGGAGCGCCATCGTCACGGTCGAGGAGATCGTCGACGACCTCGAGGCGCCCATGAACGCGTGCTTCATCCCCCACTGGGTGGTGAACGCCGTGTGCGAGGTGCCCGGTGGCGCGCATCCCAGCTACGCGCATGGCTACTACGGCCGCGACAATGCCTTCTGCAGGGCGTGGGACGCGATCTCGCGCGAGCGCGACACGTTCCTCGAATGGATGAAGAAGCACGTGCTCGGCACGAAGACCCACGGCGAGTTCATGAAATCGGCGGGGCTCGCCGTCCCCGCCACGGCGCGATGAGCTACACGCCCAGCGAGATCATGACCATCGAGGCCGCACGCCGCCTGAAGAACGGCACCGTGTGCTTCGTCGGCATCGGCCTGCCCTCGGCCGCGGCCAACCTCGCGCGCCTCACGCACGCGCCCGACGTGGTCCTCATCTACGAGTCGGGCACGATCGGCGCCAAGCCCGACGTGCTGCCGCTGTCAATCGGCGACGGTGAGCTCGCGGAACACGCGGACACCGTAGTGTCCGTGCCCGAGATCTTCCGCTACTGGCTCCAGGGCGGTCGCGTGGACGTGGGATTCCTCGGCGCCGCGCAGGTCGATCGCTTCGGCAACATCAACACCACGGTGATCGGCGGCGACTACGCGAAGCCCAGGGTGCGGCTTCCCGGCGCCGGCGGCGCGCCGGAGATCGCCTCCAACGCGAAGGAGACCTGGATCATCATCAAGCAGACGAAGCGAAGCTTCGTCTCACGCCTCGACTTCCTGACGTCGGTGGGACACCTGGACGGAGGCGACTCGCGCGCGAAGTCGGGCGCGCGCGGCGCGGGCCCCACGGCCGTCATCACCGACATGGGCGTGCTCGCGCCCGACCCGGTCACGCGCGAGCTCACGCTCGTGGCGATCCATCCGGGCATCACGGTCGAGGAGGCGCGCGCGAACACGGCGTGGGATCTCAAGGTCGCCTCGCCGCTCGCGACGACGGCGGCGCCCACGGCGCAGGAGCTCGCGACGCTGCGGGAGCTCCAAGAGAAAACGGCGAAGGCCCATGGGACCTCCGCCGTATCGGAGTGAACGCAGCCCCGCGGGGCTGGCGGCGAATCAGGTCAGAAGATGTGCAGCAGGCCCACGCCGAAGGCCTTGATGTCGGCGCCCGGGGCGATCGCTGCAGCCGTGCCCACCGTCGGTTGCACCGAGTACTGGCCCGACTCCTTGTTGTTGAGCTCGTAATAGGTGATGTAGCCGTCGGTGCGCTTCGAGAAGTGGTAGATGTAGCCGCCGGCGAAGTAGTTCGCACCGAGATTGCTCGTCACGCACGACGCGCCGCCCACCACGGTGCAGTCGCCGTCGGCGGCCTGGGAGAACGAACCCCAGATCACGTGCGGGCCCCAGGATTGCTCGAGCAGCACGTAGTAGGCGTTGCGCTTGTACTCGCCCACGTGCCCGGCCACGGTGTCGTCGTTGTGGTACTTGAGCATCTCGTACGATCCGGCAATCCGGGTGTTGCCGAATTTCCAGATCGCGGTGACCTTGTTGCCGGTGTCCTTCGAGCCGGTGTTGGTGCTCGTTCCTGCGGCGCCGCCACCCAGTTGCGAAAGGCCGAAGTAGTCGCGGTGCTGCTCCCACGCATAGCGCAGGCTCAGGCCTCCGATATCCCACGTCACGTTGGCCGACCAGATATCCGGCTTGGCGTTCGGGCCGCCCGTCGCGACGATCCCCGTACCCTCGGCTACGGAGTAGCCCACGCGCAAGGAGAACCCGTTCCACTTGGGCGACCACCACTGCACCATGTTGCCGGCACGCTTGTCGAACGCGGCGTCGGGCTTGGAGCCGATGCGCGTGGATTGGGTCGTGGTAGCGGGCACACCCATGCCGGGGTTGCCCATGATCGGCGTGTAGTCGAACACATATCCCGCCCGCAACGGATTGATCGCGAGGTTGATGAACTTATAGGGGGTATCCCACATCCCCATATTGAGCTCACCCCACGTGTTGCTGGCGATGCCCACTTTCGAATTCCTGTTGGCATGTCCCGGGCCGGTGTTCTGGTCGACCTGGAATGCGCTCTCCAGCTGCCAGACCAGGCGCGCATCGCTGTTCAGCTGCTCATAGCCGCGCCAGCCGATGTTGCTCGTGCCCGCCGAGATGCGCGTTCTCGGCGCATCGTTCACGCCTGTGTAGGCGGACGAGCCGATCATCGTGGGTCTGTCCGCGGGAACCGCCTGGGTCGCGCCGGTGGTCTTCGCATCGTCCAGGAACGGCATCGCGGTTCCGTACATTTCCACCACGCTGTCCGGGGCCGCCTGGGCCTGGCAAGCCAGCGCGCCCGCAACAGCGGCAAGAAGTCGCAGCTTCCTCATCTTGTTCTCCTCTCCCAGAGTGGTTCGTTTATTTGCCCGGGTCCTTCACGTCCGGAAACTTATCGAACTCGACGTTGTAGTACTCACCGCCCACTTTTTGCACGCGACGAATGTACACCGTCTGCACGATATCGCGAGTCGCCGGGTCGATGGCGATCGGCCCCCGGGGACTCATGAGCTTCACCTGCTTGAGCACCTCCATCGCCTTGTCGCCGTCGACGGGGACGCCCACCTTCTTCACGACCTCGGCCATGGCGGCCATGCCGTCGAATCCCGCCACGCCCATGAAGTTGGCCCGCGGCAGGCCTCCCGCGACCTGCTTGAACGCGGCGAGGAAGGCCTTGTTCTCGGGCGAATCGTGCGCGGCGGAGTAATGGTGGCTCGTGATCACTCCGAGCACGGACTCGCCCATGGTCTGGAGCACGTCGTCGTCGGTGAGGTCGCCCGTGGCGATCACCTTGATGCCGTCCTTGGCGAGGCCGCGCTCCTCGAAGGCCTTCATGAAGGCGATGCTCTGCTCGCCGGCGGGTACGAACATGAACACGGCGTCGGGCTTCGCGTCCTTGATGCGCTGGACGAACGGCGCGAAATCCGGATTGCGAAGCGGCACGCGGACGGAATCAACCACGGTCCCGCCCGCGGCCGTAAAGGTCTCCCTGAACGCCTTCTCCGAATCGACGCCCGGCGCGTAGTCCGCGACGAGCGTGTACACCTTCTTGATCCCGTTCTTCGCGGCCCACGTGGCCATGGGCGCCGAAACCTGCGGCAGCGTCATCGAGAAGCGCGCGATGTAGGGCGACTTGGTCGTGACCACCGACGAGGCGGCGTTCATGACGATCATCGGGGTCTTGGCTTCGGTGGCCACCGCCGCCGAGGCCATCGCCTCGGGCGTGAAGCCGAAGCCCGCGAGGAAGTCCACCTTGTCGCGCGTGACCAGCTCCTGCGCGAGGCGCTTGGCGACTTCCGGATTGGGTCCGCCGGTGTCGCGGACGAGGATCTGGATCTTGTGCCCGGCGACCGCGTCGCCGTGCAGCTTCATCCAGGCCTTCATGCCCGCTTCCATCTGCTTGCCGTAGTCGGCCTGCGGGCCCGAGAAGGGGGCGACCATGCCGATCTTCACGTCCTGCGCCGCGACCGCGCCCGCGAACGCAACTCCCATCGCGGCCAGAAGGATCCTTCGCATCCCGCCTCCTCCTCTTGGTTCTTTCTGCTTTGTGTACCGCTGGGGCATTTGAACCCGCACCCCGTGTAAGGTCAAGTGCGATTATTGACAGAGTGTGCGGTTATCGAACACTGTTGCGAAATGGCATCAGACCCGGACTTCATGGCCTCCCTGGCGCGCGGGCTCGCGGTGTTGCGGGCCTTCTCGCAGCAGCGGCCCCACCAATCGATCTCGCAGATTTCCGTGCGGACCGAGATCCCCCGCGCCGCCGTGCGGCGCGCCTTGCATACGCTCACGAGGCTGGGCTACGTGGGCCACGACCCGGAGCGGCGAACGTTCACGCTGCGCCCGAAGGTGCTGAGCCTGGGCTACGCGTACCTCTCGTCGATCCCCATGGTCACCCTCGCGCAACCGGTCCTCGACGCGCTCTCCGACAAGCTGCACGAATCCTCGTCCATGGCCGTGCTCGAGGCCGACGAGGTCGTGTACGTCGCCCGATCGAAGACCACGCGCCGCCTGATGGCCGTGGACCTCAACGTCGGCAGCCGCCTGCCTGCGTATTGCACGTCGCTCGGCCGGGTGCTGCTTGCCGCGATGCCGCCCGAGGAGCTCAAGCAGTACCTCGCCCGCGTGCAGCCCGTTCGCTATACGCAGCACACCGTGACCTCGCGCGAGCACCTGCGGTCCGTGATCGAGAACGTCCGCAAGGACGGCTTCTCCATCGTGGACGAGGAGCTCGAGATCGGCCTGCGCTCCATCGCCGTGCCGATCCTCGACTCGCGCGGCACGATCTGCTCGGCCATGAACGCGAGCAGCCAGGCCTCGCGCCTTCCCCTCGTCGAATTCAGGCGCACCTTCCTGCCCGCGCTCAGGCAGGCCGCATCGGAGCTGAACATCCATGAGTGAAGCCTTCATCTGCGACGCGATCCGAACGCCCTTCGGGCGCTACGCGGGCGCGCTCTCCACGGTGCGCGCCGACGACCTCGCCGCGATCCCGATCGCCGAGCTCGCGCGGCGCAATCCGCGCATGGATTGGTCCGCGCTGGACGACGTGATCTACGGCTGTGCGAACCAGGCCGGCGAGGACAACCGCAACGTGGCGCGCATGGCACTCCTGCTCGCGGGCATCCCGATCGAGGTGCCGGGAGCGACCGTGAATCGCCTCTGCGGCTCGGGGATGGAGGCTGTCGGCCAGCTCGCTCGCGCGATCCGCGCTGGCGACTCGCAGATCGGCATCGCGGGAGGCGTGGAGAGCATGTCGCGCGCGCCGTTCGTGATGCCCAAGGCCGAGAGCGCGTTCTCGCGGGCCAACGCCGTGTACGACACGACGATCGGCTGGCGCTTCGTGAACCCGAAGATGAAGGCGAAGTACGGCATCGACGCGATGCCCGAGACGGCGGAGAACGTGGCCGAGGACTTCAAGGTGTCGCGCGCCGACCAGGATGCCTTCGCGCTTCGCTCGCAGCAGCGCGCGCTCTCGGGCCAGGCCTCGGGCGCGCTCGCCGAGGAGATCGTTCCCGTCACGTTGCCGGCGAAGAAGGGCGATCCCGCCGTCATCGCGAAGGACGAGCATCCGCGCGAGACCTCGATGGAGGCGCTCGCGAAGTTGAAGCCCATCGTGCGCGACGACGGCACCGTCACCGCGGGCAATGCGTCGGGCGTGAACGATGGCTCGTGCGCGTTGATCGTCGCATCCGAGGAGGCCGCGAAGAAAAACGGCCTCACGCCTCGCGCGCGCATCCTTGGCATGGCCTCGGCGGGCGTCGCGCCGCGGATCATGGGCATGGGACCGGCACCCGCATCGAAGAAGCTCCTCGCGCGCCTGGGACTGCCGATCGCGAAGATGGACGTGATCGAGCTGAACGAAGCGTTCGCATCGCAAGCCCTCGCGGTGCTGCGCGACCTGGGCGTCCCCGACGATGCGCCCCACGTGAACCCGAACGGCGGCGCCATCGCGTTGGGTCACCCGCTGGGCGCGTCCGGCGCACGGCTGATCACCACCGCGGTAAACGAGCTCGCGCGCCGCAAGGGCCGCTACGCGCTGTGCACGATGTGCATCGGCGTGGGACAAGGCATCGCGATCGCGCTTGAACGCGTCTAGCCGTCACCCCACCACGATGCGGGCTGCGTCCTCGATAGTCGCGACGATTCGGTCGCATCCCAACTCCTCGACGCCCCGTCCCTCGTTGTATCCATAGGGCACGCACCACGCGGCGCAACCCGCCGCACGCGCCGCGAGCACATCGTTGCCGGAATCGCCGAGCATGAGCGTCTCGCTCACGGAAACGCCCAGCTTCGTGCACGCCGCGAGCAGCATGTCGGCCGCGGGCTTGCGCGTGATGCCGTCATCTCCCGCGACGATCGCGCCGAACATCGCATCGACTTCGAGGTACGCGAGCAGGCGCTCGGTGTACGAGCGCGGCTTGTTGGTGACGACGGCGAGCCCGCAGCCGGCGCCACGAAGGATCTCGAGGCCTTTCCGCGCACCGGGATAGAGCCGGGCCTCGGTGGCGACGGTCTGCGCGTAGTGCGCATGGAACCGCTCGAGCACTCCTTCGATGCCGGGTTCGTACGCGCCCCGCCGCGCGAGCGCGCGCTCCACGAGCGAACGCACGCCGCGGCCGATGAGCGCGACCACCTCGGGCTGCGCAAGCGGCGCGATCCCGTATTCGGCGAGCGTGCGCGAAAGCGCGAGGCCGATCTCTCCCGCGGTATCGACGAGAGTGCCGTCAAGATCGACGAGGACGGCGGCGAATTCTTTTCGGGGCGGCACGCGCCCATGATACTCAGTACCGCAAGGCCGCGACCCCGCCCTGGGTGGACACCGCATCGGTCGAATGCCTGGGCAGCGTAAAGCCGTTGGCCGGATCGTCGACGGCCACGATCGAGATCACCGGCGCGAAGGACTTCACCGACCCGAACATCGTGGCGAAGGAGACATCGGCCGCGTCGCGCCCCGTGCCGATTCGAACCAATCCCGTGGGAAACGAGATGCCGGTGGGCTCGAACAGGTACCAACGCCCGCCGAGGAATGCCTCGACGTAGGCGTGGAAATCCGGCAGGCCCATCTCGGGCGCCGCGCCATAGTCGATTCCCGTCACGAAGCGCGCCGGGATGTTCACCGCGCGGCAGAGCGCGATCATCAGGTGCGCGAAGTCGCGGCAGACGCCAGCCTGGTCGACGAGCGTGTCCAATGCCGATGTGCCGGTGTTGGAGCTGCCGATGGTGAAGGCGGTGCGCTGTCGGACCCAGTCCTGGATCTCCTGCACTCGCCAGTAGCCCTGGCGCAGGTGTCCGAATTCACGCGTGGCGAAGCGCCGCAGGCGGTCGGACTGGCAGTAGCGGCTGGGATAGATGAAAGGAAGCACTTCCGGCGGAAGGCGCTCGATCGGCACTTCCCCGATGCGCGCCGGCGGCTCGAAATGGTGAGTGATGTCCACCGTGGCGTCGTAACGCACGGTGAGTGGCCCCGGATCGGCCCTGAGGCGCAGGTACCGGTTTCCGGAATCCGGATCCGTGTACATCGCCGTCTGCACTTGCTGCCCCAGGCTCAGGCTTTCCGCGAGCACGTGCTGCGACGGAGTGATCGCGGCGTGGATGTTGAAGACGAAATCGCTCGGATTGTCGGCGATCTCGTACCTGAGGGCGATGGCGAACTGGAGGCGGATCACTCGAGGGGGATCTTCGGCGGCGCCTTGCGGGCCGGCATGGCCTCAGAGGGTCTTTCGCCCGGTGATGAAGTTGACCAGGATCACGATGAGGGCGACGACCAGGAGGATATGGATGAGTCCGCCCATGGTGTAGGAGGTCACCAGCCCGAGCAGCCAGAGGATGATGAGGACGACGGCGATCGTATAAAACATGTTGTGCACCTTTCGGGGTTGCTTGCTGCAAGGGAACAGCTTGGGCGCATCCCGCGGCCGTGTCGGTGCGGTCCCGAACATAAACGCTCCCGGCATGGCGGCGCACACTGGACCGAATGCCCGCTGCGAATCCGACGCAAAACCTCCTCCTCGCTGCGCTTGCGCCCGCCGAGCTGGAGCGATTGCAGCCGCACCTGGAGCTGGTCCCCATGCCCCTCGGGCACGTGCTCTACGAATCGGGGCGCCTGCTGGACCATGTCCATTTCCCGACCACCGCGATCGCTTCGCTGTTGTACGAGCTGGAGGATGGAGCATCGGCGGAGATCGCGGTCGTGGGCCGCGAGGGCCTCATCGGGATCTCGCTCTTCATGGGCGGGGAGACCACGCCCAGCCGCGCGGTCGTGCACAGCGCGGGGCACGCCTACCGGCTCGCCGCGAAGCACCTTCGCGCGGAATTCGGCCGCGCGGGCTCGATGCAGCAGCTGCTGCTGCGCTACACACAGTCCCTGATCATGCAGATGGCGCAGACCGCCGTGTGCAACCGGCATCATTCAGTGGACCAGCAGCTGTGCCGATTGCTCCTGCTCAGCCTGGATCGCCTTCCCGGCACGGAACTGGTCATGACGCAGGAATTGATCGCGAGCATGCTCGGCGTGCGGCGCGAAGGGGTCACGTCCGCCGCGGGAAAGCTGCAGGACGCGGGGGTCATCATCTACCGGCGCGGCCGCATCAAGGTCCTCGATCGCCCCAAGCTCGAAGCGATGTCGTGCGAGTGCTACCAGGTGGTCCAGAGGGAGTGCGACCGCCTCTTGCAGTACTCGAAGCGGAAATGACCCGCTAGGCGAGCTATTCCTCGGGCAGCTTGGCCCGGTCTCCCCGGGCCATGACCGACTACTTGAGGCGCATGTCGTTCTTGACCGACTTCACGCCGCCCACGTCCCTCGCGACGACGATGGCCTTGTCGATATCGGCCGGCGTGCCGACGAAGCCGCTCAGCTGGACGATTCCCTTGAAGGTCTCGACGTTGATCTCGGCGGACTTGAGCGTGGGCTCCTCGAGGATGGCGGCCTTCACCTTGGTGGTGATGACGCTGTCGTCGACGTACTCGCCCGTGCCTTCGGATTTCGAAGTCGAGGCGCAACCGAGGGCGGTAGCCATGGCCAATGCGGCCAGGACGGCGTAGATGCGTTTGAGGTTTGTCATTTGGATTCTCCGGATGAATGGCCGGGACTGGTGCGCAAGTTGCGCTTCCCGAAGCCTCGACGCCGGTGCTGCCCTGGATCCGTGTCGATGCGCCAAGATAGCGGGGCCGGGGACGAGCGTCTGTGCGCTATCGAACCTAGGCTCGCTATGTTCGCTAGCGCGCAGACGGGGGTGCGGACTGGCTCTACATTGCGCCCCATGAAGCGTCCGCACGCGACGAATCGCCTGCTCGACGGCCTTCCGGCCAGGGATCGCGAGCGCTTTCTCGCGGGCTGCGAGCCTGTGGACCTCGCGTTCGGCGAGATTCTCGCGCAGGCCGGCGAGGTCCTCCGCGACGTCTACTTTCCCACCGGAAGCTTCATCTCCCTCGTGCTGAAGGTGAACGCCAATGCGAGCCTCGAGGTGGCGCTCGTCGGCAACGAGGGCATGCTCGGGGCGCCGCTCGCCCTCGGCATCGACACCAGGCAGGTGCATGCGGTCGTGCAGGGGCCCGGTCCGGCATGGCGAATGAACGCCGCCCGGTTCCTGCGCGAGATGGTCGCGAGCCGGGCGCTGCGCCAGGCCGTGCAGAGATACCTCTTCGTGCGCGTGAGCCAGCTGGAACAGACGGCGGGCTGCAACCGCTTCCATGTCGTGGAGGAGCGGCTGGCGCGCTACCTGCTGATGACCGCGGACCGTTCACACTCCGACACGTTCCACATCACCCACGAATTCCTCGCCTACATGCTGGGCGTGCGCCGGGTAGGCGTCACGCGCGCCGCGAGCGCGCTGAGGATGCGAAAGCTCATTCGCTATGCACGCGGCGACATCACCATCCTGGATCGAGCGCGCCTCGTGGGCGCGGCCTGCGATTGCTATCGCGCCGACCTGGCCACCTACGATCGCATCTTCGAAACAAAAAAGGCCGCTCATCGAAGCGGCCCTTTTCATGCATAACCGTGGAAGACTGGTAGGCGCGATTGGACTCGAACCAACGACCCCCACCATGTCAAGGTGGTGCTCTAACCAGCTGAGCTACGCGCCTCGTGATTCGAACCCGGAATTTTACTCGAAAAGTGATGTCGAACATAGATGAACATGAATATCGCCCCGCTGCCCGTTCGCCTGCGCGAGCCTGATCGCCGGGCGTTGCTCGAGCATTTCCTCGCCCTCGGGATCGAGGATCGTCGGCTTCGCTTCGGCTCGCCGATCCCCGACCAGGCGATCGGCCATTACGTCGAGCGCATCGATTTCGCCGACCATGGCGTGTTCGCCGTGCAGGACGATCGCCTCCGCATCGTGGCCGCCATCCACGTGGCACGCACCGGCGAGCGCGCGGAGCTCGGCCTTTCGGTGCTGCCCGGCTATCGCGGCGCGCACTTGGGCAGCGCGCTCTTCGCGCGCGCCGTGATGTACCTGCGCAACCGCAACATCCGCGCGGTCGACGTCCACTGCCTTTCGGAGAACGCGACGGTGATGCACCTCGCGCGCAAGAATGGCATGCAGGTCAGCTCGGGCAACGGAGAATCCGACGCTTGCCTGGAGCTCGCGCCCGGCACGCCGCAGACCCACTTCTTCGAGTGGATGCAGGACCAGCAAGCGCACGCGGTCCAGGCGATGCGCCACCAGGCGCGCTTCTCGCGCGCGCTCTTTGGGCTTTCCTAGCTCGCCTGCAGCCACAGCCCCTTGAGGTATTCGCCCTCCGGGAAGTGGATCGAAACGGGATGGTCCAGCGATGCGCCAAGGTGCCGGCGGATCTGCAGGTCCACGCGCGCATCGGCCGCGGCCCCGGCCACGATCTTCTGGAAGAGATCCGGGCTCACCGCGCCCGAGCACGAGAACGTGAGCAGATGCCCGCCGGGCGCGAGCAGCTTCATCGCCCAGAGGTTGATGTCCTTGTAGGCGCGCGCGGCGTTCGCGACGTGCTTCTCCGTCGGCGCGAACTTCGGCGGATCGAGCACGACGAGACCGAACTTGCGGTTCTGGTCGCGGAATTTCCTGAGCTGCGCGAAGACGTCCGCGGCCAGCCACTCGGCGCGCGAGGCGTCGAGCGAATTGATCTCCACATTGCGCCGCCCGAGCGCGAGAGCCTCCTCCGACGTATCGAGCGAGGTGACGTGCTTCGCGCCGCCCTTCAACGCCGCGAGCGTGAACCCGCCGGTGTAGCAGAAGGCGTTCAGCACGTCGCGGTCCGCGGCAAGCGATCCAGCGAGCGCGCGGTTGTCGCGCTGGTCGAGGTAGAAGCCGGTCTTCTGTCCGTTCACGACGTCGACTTCGTAAGCGATGCCGCCTTCGTGGATGCGGACCGGGCCCTTCACGTCGCCCAGCAAGGCGCCCGTGCGCGGCGCGAGGCCCTCGAGCGTCCGCACCTCCACGTCGCTTCGCTCGTAGACGGCTTTCGCTCCGGTGAGCTCCGCCAGCAACGGCGCCCAGAGCGCGCGCCACTTCTCCGCGCCGGCCGAGAGCAACTGCACCACGATCGTGTCGCCATAGCGGTCGGCCACGAGTCCCGGCAGTCCGTCGGATTCCCCATGCACGAGGCGCATCGCATCGTCGCCGCTCGTGACCATCGGCCTGCGCGCGATGGACGCGCGCAGCCGCTCTCGCAGGAATGCCTCGCCGATCGCGTCCTTCGCGTCGAACGACCAGGCGCGTGCGCGGATCTGCGAGTCGGGGCAGAACGCGGCCCACGCGAGGAACGCGCCGTCCTTCGCGACGACGGAAACGGTGTCGCCTTTCGCGGGATCGCCCTCGACGGATTCGACCGCGCCCGAGAACACCCACGGGTGGCGATGGCGAAGGGATTTCTCGCGTCCGGGCTTGAGGACGAGGCGCGTTGCAGGGGGATTCAA
>Ga0335076_10006197_pt1 | contig 12065 bp, 7 predicted proteins | sample Lox_Sample_25_FD_206717 | JGI IMG/M metagenome (GOLD analysis project Ga0335076, IMG submission 206717) | Soil microbial communities from Loxahatchee National Wildlife Refuge, Florida, United States - Lox_Sample_2.5 | ecosystem: Environmental > Terrestrial > Soil > Wetlands | place: USA: Florida... | reverse complement strand
TGGCCAGCGAAAACTTGTCGTGGTTTATGCAGTTCCGACCACGTTGCGGCAGACTGCATATCCGCCCGCTCCTAATTCTCTAGTCGGGTGCAACTGCAGACGATTGGGAGAAGAATCCGCGAACCAGATTACTTGCCGAAGAGATGGGCGGAAGCCGTCTTGCGGAATTTAAAACGAAAGCCATTTCTGAGGAAACGCGAATAAAGGCAGCGAGAAGTGGATTGAGAAATGCAAAAGCCGCTAAGCCGACGCCGATGCTATCGACGACGACTTGTAGAGGCTGGGCTTCGGTCCAGTTCCTGGACTTGGCTTCAGAAAGCGCCGGGCGAAAGCCCGGCCCCTACAAAGGCGTGACGGCAAGAGCGGCGGGCCGTAGCGGCGTCAGAGGGTGGCGGGGCGGAGTTTGCCGGCGTCTAGCCTTTGAGGGCTTGGAGGCGGGCGTCGAGTTCGGCGGCGGTTAGACGGCCTTTGCGGTAAAGACAAAGCAGGGTCGTTCGAGGTTGCGGTCGGGTTGTAAATCACAGATAAACAATGGGTTGCGTCTGCTCTTTGTTGGAGTGTGCGGTTGAGAAAATACCGTCTTTCAGGTACACTGATGTGGCTGTCGATTCGTTGTTGGTAGCCTCCAATCGGCACGTCGGCCAAGCGAACCCGGCCTAGCCAGTTGGCTCTGCGCCAGGAGCCGATGGTTCGGGAGCTTGGAGTTGAGAGTCTTCGCCACGTCTCGCTGCGCGAGACGGGATGGAGCAGGAACCCTACGAGTTTCGATCGCTTGCGATCGAAATCAAAGGGTAAGGCGACGTACGGAACATTCCGCGAGCACGCCTTCCTGGCTTCACATAAGGTTTAGGGCAGTTTTTTCGAGCGCTGAGACTCTCCGCATGTCTCGGAGTCTGCTTGGTAGCGCGTGAGTTTTGTTCAGGAGCGTGCATGGGCGATAAAGAAGCGGTAACCGGGAAAGCTCCGGGGCATCAGTACGACGCGAAATCCATCAAGGTGCTGGGCGGCCTGGAAGCGGTGCGCTTGCGTCCCGCGATGTATATCGGGTCGACGGGCGAAATGGGCTTGCACCATCTGGTGTGGGAAGTGGTGGACAACTCCGTCGACGAAGCGATGGGCGGGTACGCCGACGAAATCAACGTCACCGTGCACGCGGATGATTCCGTCACCGTCGTGGACAACGGCCGCGGCATTCCCGTGGACATGCACGCCACCGAGAAGCGTCCCGCGGCGGAAGTCGTGCTCACGGTGTTGCACGCGGGTGGTAAGTTTGACAGCGAGACGTACAAAGTTTCCGGCGGCTTGCACGGCGTGGGCGTTTCGGTGGTCAATGCGCTTTCCGACCGGCTGGAACTGGAGATTCAGCGCGACGGCGCGGTCTGGGAGCAGAGCTACGAAAAGGGCAAGCCCACTTCCAAGCTCAAGCAAACCGGCAAAACGCGCAAGACCGGCACAAAGGTTACCTTTCATCCCGACCCGTCGATCTTTGAGAAGACCTCGTTCAGCTACGACATTCTGGCCACGCGGCTGCGCGAATATGCTTTTCTCAACAAAGGCCTGAAAATCACGCTTACCGACGAGCGCAGCGAGAAAAGCGCGGAATTTCGCTTCACCGGCGGCATCGCCGAGTTTGTCAAGCATCTGAATCGGGGCAAACAAACGCTGCACGATTCGCCGATCTACATGGAAGGCAAGCGCGGCAATGTCGAGATTGAGATCGCGCTGCAGTACAACGACAGCTACGGCGAAAACGTGTTTGCCTTCGCGAACACGATCAATACCGTTGACGGCGGCACGCATCTCTCTGGTTTTCGCTCCGCGCTGACCCGCACGATCAATAACTTCGCCTCCTCCGCCGGCATGTTGAAGGAGCAGAAGGACGAGGTCAGCATCACCGGAGATGACGTGCGCGAAGGCCTGGTGGCCGTGGTGAGCGTGCGATTGCCGCAGCCGCAGTTTGAAGGCCAGACGAAGGGCAAACTGAACAGCGACATCAAGGGCGACGTCGAGCAACTGGTGAACGACAAGCTAGGCGAATGGTTTGAGAAGCACTCCACGGTGGCGCGGCGCATCATCGGCAAGTGCATTGACGCCGCGCGCGCGCGCGAAGCGGCCCGCAAAGCCCGCGAACTGACGCGCCGCAAATCGGCCATGGATTCGAGCGGCTTGCCGGGCAAACTCGCCGACTGCCAGGAGCGCGACCCTTCCCGCTGTGAACTGTTCATAGTTGAGGGCGAATCCGCCGGCGGCTCCGCAAAAATGGGCCGCGACCGGAAATTTCAAGCCATCCTGCCGCTCAAAGGCAAAATCCTCAACGTCGAAAAGGCCCGCTACGACAAGATGCTCGGGCATGAAGAAATTCGCGCCATTATCACTGCGCTGGGCACGGGCATCGGCAAAGACGACTTCGATGCGGGCAAGCTGCGCTATCACAAAATCATTCTGATGACCGATGCGGACGTGGACGGCTCGCACATCCGCACGCTGCTGCTCACTTTCTTCTTCCGCCACATGAAAGAGCTCATCGAGCGCGGCCACGTGTACATCGCCCAGCCGCCCCTCTATCGCGTGAAGCGCGGCAAGAGCGAGCGCTACATCCGCGACGAACGCGAATTTGCCCACGAGCTGATGAAGCACGCGACGGAAGACCACGTGGTCAAGGCGAAAGAAGGCGTTTCCCTCGAGGGCGCCGGCCTGACGCGGTTCCTCTTGAATGTGCAGGAATACGAAGCCGCCGCCGCGAAGATGGGCCGTCGCCTGCGCGACCACGGGCTCGTCGAACTGCTCGCCGAGAGCGGCCTCGAGAAAAAGACTGATTTTGAGGACAAGAAAGCGCTCGAAAAGCTGCTCAAGGGAATCGAGAAAGCCAAACTGAAGCTCGAAGGCAAGGTCGCGTTCGACGAAGAGCACAGCCTCTACGAGATCCAGTTTGGCCCGCCGCACAACCAAAGAGTGAACTGGGCGCTAGCTTCGACCGCGGATTACAAACGTCTTCGCGCGCTGGCCAAGCAGATCGAGGAATACAACAAGCCGCCCTTCACCGTAGCGCGCAATGGCGACAAGATCACCAAGGAAAACGTAAAGGATGTGTTGAACTACATCGTCGAAGACGCGAAGAAAGATTTCACCATTACGCGCTTCAAAGGACTCGGCGAAATGAACGCGGAACAGCTTTGGGAAACCACCATGAACGCGGACCTGCGCACCTTGTTGCAGGTCAAGCTCGAAGACGCCGTGGCCGCGGAAGATATTTTCTCGACGCTGATGGGCGAAAACGTCGAGGCGCGGCGCAAGTTCATCGAAGAAAACGCGCTCGAAGTCGTCAACCTGGATATCTAAGGCGTGGCCCGGGAAGAAAACGCAACGCCGACCCACGCCGAAGCCGGCTCGGTGCGCAATGCCATCCGCTGGGGATTGTTTCTCGCGGCGATTGGCACGACCGGGTTCCGCATCCCGCGCCTCTTCGGCGAATTTCGCCAATGGCGCGACGCCTTGCGGTTGGGCGACGGTTTGAGCGCGGAGAATTGGCAAACGATTCTGAAGGTTGATTTGCTCGCGTCCCTGGTGGTTCTGGCGCTCGGCTTCGTAGCGTTTTATTTGCTGCGTCCGCGCCACAAGGCGGCGCAATGATGTGCCAGTTGGGCTGGAGCACGCTGCCGGGGCTGCGCGGCCTGAGCGTCAGCGAGTTCCGGGCCACGCCGACGGATGCGCCCGACTATGAGCGCGGCGTAGCCATCGAGTTCGGCAGTGATGAGCAGTGTCACAAGTTTCTGCAGCAGCTCGAGCAGCACTTTGCGCCTCGGCGGTTTACGAATGCGGCTGACGCGTTCGATTCCGTGAAGGCTTATGTGATCGAGTTTGCGGCGCAGCGATAGGTTTTTGCCGGTAAGGGCGCAGCGTGCGGCGCCCCTACCACCGAGTTCTGAACCAGCGGCAACAGCGAGGGGAAATGGCGGACGAAACAAATAAGTCAGTACTGATTCCCGTGGATATCGAAGCCGAGATGAAGAAGTCCTATCTCGACTATTCGATGAGCGTGATCATCGCGCGCGCTTTGCCCGACGTGCGTGACGGCCTCAAGCCGGTGCAACGGCGCATCCTCGTGGCCATGAACGACCTCGGCCTGGCGTCCAACCGCGGCTACCGCAAGTGCGCCAAAATCTGCGGCGACACTTCCGGCAATTATCACCCGCACGGCGAAGCCGTCATCTATCCCGCGCTGGTCCGCCTCGCGCAAGAGTTCAACATGCGTTATCCGCTGATCGACGGCCAGGGGAACTATGGCTCGGTCGACGGCGATCCGCCAGCGGCGATGCGGTACACCGAGGCCCGCCTCGCGAAGATTTCCGAAGACATTCTTTCCGACCTCGAAAAAGAGACCGTTGATTTTGTTCCCAACTTCGACCAGACCCGCGACGAACCCGTCGTTCTCCCTTCGCGCATTCCCAATTTGCTGGTCAACGGAGCCAGTGGTATCGCCGTGGGCATGGCCACCAACATTCCGCCGCATAATTTGCGCGAAATTGTCGAAGCGGCCATTGTGCTGCTCGACAAACCGGACACGCCGCTCAAAGAAATCATGAAGATCGTGCCCGGTCCGGATTTCCCGACCGCCGCCTACATCGCCGGCCGCGAAGGCATTGAAGCGGCGTATCGCACGGGACGCGGCAGCTTTACGATGCGCGCGAAAGCCGCTATCGAAGAGGTCGGTAAGGACCGCGAAAACATCGTGGTCACGGAAATCCCTTACCAGGTCAACAAAAAGACCCTCGTCGAGCGTATCGCCGAGCTGGCCCAAACCAAAAAGATTGATGGTATCGCCGACGTGCGCGACGAATCTTCCCGCGAGGGCATGCGCGTCGTCATCGAACTGAAGCGTGGCGAAGAATCCCAGCTCATCCTCAACAATCTCTTCAAGCACACGCAGATGCAGGAATCGTTCGGCATGATTCTGCTGGCGATCGTGGCCGGCCAGCCGCGCGAACTGGGTCTGATTCCGCTGATCAAGCTGTTCCTGGAGCACCGCCGCGACGTGGTCCTGCGCCGCACGCGCTACGAACTGCGCAAAGCCGAGGAACGCGAACACATCCTCGTCGGCTACCAGATCGCCCTCGATCACCTTGACGATGTCATCCGCATCATTCGTGGCTCTGCCAGCCGCGCGGAAGCTCGCCAGAACTTGCTGAACTATTTTTCCGATCAGGCCGTGACCATCACGGAGAACGGCAAGTCCAAGAAGATCGAAGGAGTGAAGCTCGACGGCCGGAAGTATCGCGTCGCCGATCTCGAAGGCGAAGCCACGCGAGGCCTGAACGGCCTTACGCCCACGCAAGTGGACGCCATCCTCGAACTGCAGTTGCACCGCCTCACACAGCTCTCGGTTGACGAAATCCTGAAAGAGTTAAAGTCCATCCGTGAACTGATTGCCGAGCTGAGTGAAATTCTCTCCAGCGAGAAGAAGCTCAAGTCGGTAATCACCGCTGAACTACGGGAAGTGCAGAAAGCTTACGGCGACGACCGGCGCACGCAAATCGTCGACAAGGTTGACGAGATCAAGCTCGAAGACCTGATTGCCGACACCGACATGCTCATTACCGTGAGCCATGCGGGCTACATCAAGCGCACTCCGGTCGAGGTCTACCGCCACCAATCGCGCGGCGGGAAAGGACGCATCGGCGCGCGCACCAAGGATGAAGACTTCGTCGAGCATCTCTTCATCGCCTCGGCGCACAGTTACATCTTGCTGTTCACTTCGAAAGGCCGCGTCTACTGGCTGAAAGTCTACGAGCTGCCAGAAGCTGCCGCGGCCACGCGTGGCAAGGCGATTTCCAGCCTGGTGAAGTTCCAGGAAGACGAAAAACTCACCGCGCTGGTTGCGGCACAAAATCTGGAGGAAGAGGGGCGCTTCGTCTTCATGGCCACGAAGAGCGGCACGGTGAAGAAATCCGCACTCACAGAATTCTCGAATCCTCGCTCGACGGGCATTATCGCTATCAATCTCGACGGCGCCGACGAACTCATCGGCGCGAAATTAACCGACGGCAAGAAGATGATTTTCCTCGCCAGCCACGAAGGCCAGGCTATTCTTTTCCGCGAAACAGAAGTCCGCCCGATGGGCCGCAACGCCGGCGGCGTCAACGGCATGGACCTCGACAAAACGGATTATGTTGTCAGCATGGACGCCGTGCAGCCCGATTTCGAGATCATCGCCAAGGAACACAAGACGACCACGCAAAACCTCGAAGAGCTGGAAAACGAACAAATCAAGGACTCGCTCACTACGCTGATGCTCACCGTGGCCGAAAAGGGGTACGGCAAGCGCACGCCGCTCGCCGAGTACCGCATCACCTCGCGCGGCGGCAAAGGCGTCGTCAACATGAAGACGACCGACCGCAACGGCTCCGTCGTAGCCACGCTCCAAGTGACGGAAGAATCTGACGTCATGATTATCACGCACGACGGCAAAGTCATTCGCGTGCACGCGAATGAGATTCGCGAAGCCGGCCGCTCCACGCAGGGCGTCCGCCTGTTGCGCCTCGAAGAAGGCGACTCCGTGGCGGCTGCCGCGGTCCTCCAGGAAGAAAACGAGGAAGAAAAAAAGTAGCTTCGCCGCTGTTCCACGAAAACGTCGGCCATCGGCAGCACCTGTCGCAAGTTTCTGCTTTCGGCCTTCCGCGCACCTGCTGCGTCGCCCATTTGTTCTCAGCCAGTTAGCGGCGGCATGGCAATTGCCCTCCCGCAGCATGCTTCTTCACTTCCCGCGAGGTGACACATGCGCGCCGCTCTCATCCTTCTCGCAGTTTCGTTTGCGCTGTTGCTTCCGCTCGTCGCGCGCGCCCAAAGCTCACTGGACGTTCCCCGCTACGAACTGGGGCTCCAGCTGAACGTCGCCTACCTCAATGGTGTAAGCGATTGGGGCGGCGGCCTTGGCGGCCGGTTTCACTACAACTTCAACGAACACCTCGCTTTCGATAGCGAGCTGCTCTTTCGTCAAAACAATGTGCCGGCCATCACGCCGTCGAATCCCACCCCAGTCGCGGGGCAGACTACCGGTCTATTCGGCGTCCGCGCCGGCGAGCGCTTCGAAAATTTCGGCGTCTTTGCGCACGCGCGTGGCGGCTTCCTGCACTTCGGCAGCGCTGGCGGCTCCAGCCTCCTTAGCCAAAGTACCGTTCCGGCCTTTGACATCGGGATGACTCTCGAACGCTATGCCGGCCCGGCGATCTTCCGCTTCGATGTCGGGGAAATGATCGTGCCTTACGGAAGCGCGACCTTGTTCCAAAGCCCGCTGGCGCCGCAAATCCCGCCACCCGGGCCCCTCGGTACGCGTGCCAATCCAACTATAGAGTTCGGAGTGGCCTTTCGTTTTTAACCGCAATGCGCGTGCCCTTCCGGATCGGTGTGGGATCCGCAAGGCGAACCGTCCATCCGATGTTAGAATTCTGGCCATCATGAAGAAGCTAAGAGGCCTGCTGGTTCTCTTTCTGGTTGGCGCCGCTGCATCTCTGGCGTTACGCGCGCAGACGCCTGAGCAGCCCGCCGCCAAGACGCGCTACCTTGCCTACGTCGGCACCTACACGACCAAAACCGCCAGCAAAGGCATTTACGCGTTTCGTTTTGACGCCGACAAAGGCCAGCTCAGTGCCATGACGGTCGCCGCCGAAACCACCGATCCGTCCTTTCTCGTCGTCCATCCCAACGGCAAGTATCTCTACGCGGTCAACGAAGTCGGCAACTTCAACGGCGGCACCACCGGCGGCCTCAGCGCCTTCTCCATTGACGCGCCAAGCGGTGCGCTCAAGCTCCTCAATCAAGTTCCGACCCGCGGCGCCGGGCCGTGCTACGTTTCCCTGGACAAGAATAATTCCTTCGCGCTCGTCGCCAACTACGACAGCGGCAACATCGCTTCTTTCCCGGTTCGTTGGGACGGCACTCTCGGCACGGCGGCGGGCTTCGTGCAACATTCCGGCGCGGGCCCCAATAAAGAACGCCAGGAGGGGCCGCACGCGCACTGGATCGGCACTTCGCCAGACAATGCCTTCGCCCTGGTTGCCGACCTGGGCCTCGATCAGGTCATCGTGTACGCGTTCAACCCCACCATGGGAACCTTCACCCCCAGTCTTACCGGCTTCGCCAAAGTGAAGCCCGGCGCCGGCCCTCGCCACGTGGCCTTCGCGCCGAACGGCAAATTCGTTTACGTCCTCAGCGAAATGGAATCCTCCGTGACCGCGTTTGCCTATCAAGCGAAAACGGGCACGCTCAAGAATCTGCAGACCATCTCCGCGCTTCCGGCCGACTACGACGGCCGCAAAGAGGCCGCGGAAATCGCCGTCCACCCCTCCGGAAGATTCCTGTATACCTCGAACCGCGGGCATGACAGCATCGCCATCTTCGCCATCGACGGGAAGAAAGGCACGCTCCGCTCGCTCGGCCAGGTCCTCACCGGCGGCAAAACGCCGCGGCATTTTGCGATCGATCCCACCGGCGCGTACCTTCTGGCGGAGAATCAGGAGTCCAACAACATCGTCGTCTTCCACATTGATTCCGCCACCGGCAACCTGACGCCAACGGGGCAGACCGTCGACGTGCCTTCTCCTGTGTGCTTGACGTTCGTACCGGTGCCGTAGCGTCAGGAGGGGACCGCCGGTGACTCCCGAAGAAGAAAAGGCGCTGCTCCTCCGCGTGGTGCTGCGCGTCGCACAATCGCAACTCGAGCGCAGCGGCTTCGCTCCGTTTGGCGCTACCCTCGGCGGCGCGCGCGACGTGCAGCTGCTGATTCCGGAAAGCGCGAAGAGCGGCACGATGACCGTTGACGTCGTGGACGCCTATTGGCGCAAGCAAATGGGCAAAGCCCTCGAAGCGGGGAATGTCCGCGCGCTCTGTACGGTGGCGGATGTGCGCGAAACCGACGGCGAGGGCAAGCTGGTGCCCGGCGTGTTTGTGCACCTGGAGCACTCCACTGGTGATGCGGAAGACCTGCTCTATTTCTACGCCAAGCTCGAAGGGGCGCGGGTCACTTTCCAGGAACCTTTCCGCGACAAAGCCGCTCTGCAGTTCTTTACGGCTACGTGATCCGCTTCCGCTCGGCCGACTTGCCTTCCGGCAGCGCGAGTATTGTTCCAGAACGTTCCGCGGCGCGCGCCCATCTGCGGTAGAATCCCGCGTTCGGCAAACGTCCCAGGGAGATGCGTATGACTCGAAGCTTGCGATTGGCCATGCTCGTTTGCGCAGTGGCGGCGTTCGTGCGGCCCACGGCGGTGCGTGGAGACGGGGAAACCGCGCCGGCGCGTGCCGCGAACCAGCCGGTGGATGATGCCTACACGGCGAAAATCCACAAGTACACTACGCAACCCTACTTCACTTCGCCGCTCGTGGACTATTTGCCCGCTTCGAAAACCGTCCCGACACCCGAAGCCGTCCTCGGGGATATCGCCGGCGCACCGGGCGTTCTTCCGTACGCCGAGGACGTGTACAAGTACATGCGCCTTCTCGAGAAAGCCAGCCCGCGCGTGAAAGTATTCTCCATCGGCACGACCGAAGAAGGCCGCGAAATGATTGCGGTCGCCGTTTCTTCGGCTGAGAATCTCAAAAACCTCGAGGAAAATCGCGCGCGCCTTGCCAAACTTGCCGATCCCCGCACCATCAAATTGGATGACGCGGAAGCCGACAAGCTTGTGGCGCAAGCTGTTCCCGTCTACTACATCACCGGAACGATTCATTCGCCGGAGACTGGCGCGCCCACCGCGCTGATGGAGCTGGCCTACCGCCTCGCCGTGGACGAAAGCCCGTACATTCGTGAAATTCGCGACGGCATGATTACCCTTATCACGCCCGTCGTCGAAGTGGACGGCCGCGACCGCATGGTCGACATTTACCACTGGCACCTTGCGCATCCCAAAGATTTCTATCCGCCGCTGATTTACTGGGGCAAGTACGTCGCGCACGACAACAACCGTGACGCCATGGCGGTAACCCTCAAGCTCACCGAAAATGTGCTGAACACTTACGTCGACCAGAAAGCGCAAGTGCTGCACGACCTGCATGAGTCCGTGCCGTATCTATACGACAACACCGCGGGCGACGGCCCGTTCAATGCGTGGGTTGACCCGATTCTGACCGACGAATGGGAAATGATTGGCTGGCGCAACGTGGCAGACATGACCAAGTTCGGCATGCCCGGCGTTTTCACACACGGCGTGTTCGATACGTGGTCGCCGGGTTATCTCATGTTCATCGCCGCGATGCATAACGGTATCAGCCGGCTGTACGAAACCTTCGGCAACGGCGGCGCGGACACGCTCGAACGCACCCTCGATCCGCAAGAGTACGCGCGCACCTGGTGGCGCCAGAATCCTCCGCTGCCCAAGACGCTATGGTCGCAGCGCGACAACAACAACTACGAGCAGACCGGCCTGCTCACCTCGCTCCACTACTTCAATGAAAACAAGCGGCTCTTCCTGAAAAACTTCTATCTCAAGGCGAAACGCTCCGTCACCAAGCCCACGGCGGAAGGGCCGGCGGCGTATGTGCTTCCCGCTGATGATCCGCGTCCCGGCTCGCAGGGCGAGTTGCTGCGCGTGCTGCAGAAGCAGGCTGTGGAAGTTTCGCGTGCGACCAGCACGTTCACGGTGACGCTGCCCGCGAAGAAAACCAAGCCAGCAGCGAAGAGTGGCAAAGAGGCGGGCGAAAAAGAAGCCGCGCCGACGACGCGCGAATTCCCCGCGGGCAGCTACGTCATTCGCATGGATCAGCCGTACTCGCGCATCGCCGATGCGTTGCTCGACTACCAATACTGGAGCCCCGACGATCCGCAGAAAACGCCGTACGACGATACCGGCTGGACCTTCGGCGAACTCTTCCACGTGCAGGTCACGCGCGTAACGGATCCGAAAGTGCTCGACGTGGCGATGGAGCGCGTCAAAGAGGTTCACGCGCCGGGCGGTGTGAATGCCGACGGCTCCATCTTCGCTATCAACAACAATGCGGAACCCGCGCTGGCCACGTTGCGCTACAAATTGCGCGACGCTTCGATCGAAGCCGCCGAAGAGCCATTCGAGAGTGGCGGCAAGAAATTCAATCGCGGCTCCTTCTTGCTGCGCAACGTGAGCCGCTCGCAGTTGAGCGACGCCGTCTCCGAATCGGGCTTGCAAGCCGTGGCCATCAATGCTGCACCGTCCGTGAAGACGCATCCCGTGCGCGCGGCGCGTGTCGCGTTCGTGCACACCTGGCTGAGCACGCAGACCGAAGGCTGGTGGCGGCAAGCCCTCGATCTTCTCGGCGTGCCCTACGACTACATCAGCACGCAGACCATCAGCAAGACCGACGACCTAAACGCCAAGTACGACGTGATTCTGTTTCCGCCCGTGGGCTTCGCCTCGAGCACTACGGCGATCATCGAGGGCTTGCCGCATGAATGGGGCAATGCGCTGCCGTGGAAAAACACGCCAGAGACGCCGAACCTGGTGGGCAAAAACGATTCGACGGAGGATATGCGTCCCGGGCTCGGCTGGGACGGCGTAGCACATTTGCAGGCGTTCATCCGCAAAGGCGGCGTGCTGCTCACCGCGACGGATACGTCGCGCTTCGCACTGGCGATCGGGCTAGCCGACGGCGTTAGCGTCGGCAATGCGCAACGGATGAAAATTGTCGGATCGGTGGTGGGCACGCGGCTGGTGGACGGCGCGTCCCCGATTGCGTACGGCTACGAGGAAAAGCTTTCGGCGTATTGCGACAATGGGCCGATTTTTTCTTTGAGCAGCATCTCCGGCGGGCGCGGCTTCCGCCGGCTCGGCGGCGAGACGCACATCCGTCCTACGGGCCGCGGCACGATGGACGATCCGGACTTTACGCCGGGGCGGCCGGCCACGGAAGCGCCCGAGGAGCCGAAGACGGAAATCTGGGAGAATCCGATTCTCACCGACGAGCAGTTGCACAACAATTTCCGCGTGATTCCGCCGGCGTACCGGGCGCGCGTGATTTTCCGCTACGCCGATAGCCGCGAGTTGCTGGTCTCGGGACTCGTGGAGGGCGGCGACGAAATCGCGCAGCATCCCGCGGTGGTGGAT
>Ga0335076_10006195_pt1 | contig 12067 bp, 11 predicted proteins | sample Lox_Sample_25_FD_206717 | JGI IMG/M metagenome (GOLD analysis project Ga0335076, IMG submission 206717) | Soil microbial communities from Loxahatchee National Wildlife Refuge, Florida, United States - Lox_Sample_2.5 | ecosystem: Environmental > Terrestrial > Soil > Wetlands | place: USA... | reverse complement strand
AGCGACGACCGGGGACAGCTCGCCGCCGTTTCCCTCCGCCCCGTGCGCCAGAAACGACTCCGAGACACCGACACGGCGGGCCATCTCACGCAGAATCTGCAACGACGGCACCCGCTCGCCCCGCTCGATCCGCGAGATATAGGCCGGGGTGCAGCCCGGGAAGGACAGATCACGCTGCGACAGCCCGGCCGCCTGCCGCGCCTGCCGCAGCCGCCGACCCACACCATCGTCGAAGTACGCCAACTTCTGACGAGCCACAGGCACCTACCGAAAACTACCGCCGACACCGGACCTACACCCGAACCCTACCCGAGTCGTAACCGAACTCAACACCCAAGAACAATTGTTGATTTCGCGTTGATCTTCTGTCACACTCGCCCCGCCCCCCAAACTGGCGCCAGGTCTGTCAACCAACCAATTCGGAGGACAGCACCATGACCAAGCTCGCCCAGCTTGCAGGGCTGATCGCTCTCGTCATCACCCTCGCAATCCTGCTCGCCGACGTCGGACCGCCCTGGTTCCCCTAAACCCTGCTCCCACAGGGAACGAGCGTGACGTCTCTGGGCGGGCGACCCCACCGTCGCCCGCCCACACGCTCCCCCCAAACCACACCCCACACTGCCGCCGCCAAGCGGCGGATTCGCCCCGCTCGAGCAGCCAGCCCGGCACCACAAAGATGGACTGGATGGCCAGCCGGAGCAGAGCTAGATGTGTGTCGCGATGGACGCAACCGCTGCCTCGATCGGCGCAGGCGAGAACGGAGATCAGCTCACAATCGCCCACTTTCTCAACGACTGGCTCGCGCACATCCGCGGCCGGGTGCGGGCCGTCACCTATGAGGGTTATGAGGCGTTGTTGCGGCTGCACGCGCTGCCGGTGTTGGGAGCGGTGCCGCTCGCGGAGCTGCGCCCACTTGATCTGCAACGGCTGTATGGCGATCTGCTCAATCCGCCGGTGGCGGAGGGGCGACCGGGGTTGTCGGGTGGGTCGGTGCGAAATCTGCATTTGGTGTTGACGCAGGCGTTGTCGCAGGCGGTGCGTTGGCAGCTGCTTGCGGCGAATCCGGCGGCGGGTGCGCAGCCGCCGCGGCCGAAACGGCCGGCGCCGGTCACGGTTGATCAGCCGCTGATCGAGCTGCTGCTGGCTGCCGTGGCGGGAACGTGGTTGGAGATCCCGGCGACGGTGGCGGCCGCGACCGGGATGCGGCGCGGCGAGATCCTCGCCCTGCGTTGGGCCGACCTCGCCAATGACTACAGCGCCGCCCGCGTGCAACGCACCCTGCAACCAACCAAGACTGGGTTGGTGTTCGAGCAGCCAAAGACACCACGCTCACGAAGGACGGTGCTGCTGCCCCAGTTTCTGCGGCCCTACCTCGAACGGCACCGCGAGACACAGACGGCCCGTCGGGTTGAGGTCGGCGACGGCTGGGTGGAGCATGGGCTGGTCGTTGAGCGCGGTGATGGGCAGCCGCTCAACCCGGACACGCTGTCGGCCGGCTGGGCGCGACATATGCGCAAACACAGGCTGCCGCCGGTGCGGTTCCATGACCTCCGCCACGGCCACGCCACCCTGATGCTCACCCAAGGCGTGCATCCCAAGGTCGTGTCCGAACGGCTCGGGCACGCCTCGATCGGGATCACCTTGGACCTCTACTCGCACGTACTGCCGACCCTGCAACAACAGGCCGCGCAGGCCTTCGACGAGCTGTTCCTCCCGGAGGCCACCGACCTGCCGGCGGCCGGCCGCTGACAGGAACCCGCGGCAGGCGGGGGTCGGCCATGACGTCAGATGCCTGCTGTAGCTTGGGGGTAGCGGTGGTGCGGACCTAGTCGGCCATCGTGAGTCCCGCAGGCCTAGCCGCGGAACGCCAAACCAGGTTCCCTGTCGGCCCCTCGTCGGGGCCCTTTCTGGAGGTGTTCGTGCATGCCTGCGAGACCAGCATCTGTTGAGCGTTTCCATGACGCAGCGTTGAGGGCGGCGGCTGAGGTGCCGCTGAGGCTGTTGCGGCCGTGGCCTGAGAATCCGCGCACGATCACGGCGGAGCGGTTGGAGCAGCTGAAGCGGAACTTGCTCGCCGACCGGGAGATGTTGCAGGCGCGTCCGCTGATTGCGTTGCCGGACGGAACGGTGATCTGCGGCAATCAGCGGCTGCTCGCCGCCCAGGAGCTGGGCTGGGAGACGATTCCGACACTGATGTTCGCGCTGTCGTGGGAGCGGGCGCGGATGTGGGCGCTGCGCGATAACAACCCGTTGGGCGACTGGGACGAGCAGGCGCTCGCGGAGTTGCTGGCCGGGCTGAGCGCCGACGACGTCGACCTTGCCCTGACCGGGTTCGACGACCGCACGATCGACCAGCTGCTCGCGACGGTTGCGGTCGAGGTCGACCCGGACACGGCACCCGCGCTCGACGACGACGCCGACCCCGTGTCGAAGGTCGGCGAGGTCTATCAGCTCGGCCCGCATCGGCTTGCCTGTGGCGATGCACGCGACCGCGAGCTGCTCGTCCGGCTGCTCGGCGAGGCGCTTGTCGAGCTGATCTGGACCGATCCGCCCTACGGCGTCCACTATCGGGGAAAGACAAAGCGGGCGTTGACGATCGCCAACGACGGCGACGAGGCGCAGGCGCTGCTGACCGAGACGCTGCAGGCGGTCGACGGGTTTCTGGCCGAGTCGGCCCGGTTCTACATCGCCTCGCCGGCTGGCCCCCTGGGTACCGGCTTTCGGAGCGCGGTCGCCGAGGTTGGCTGGAAGCACCGCCAGACATTGGTCTGGGTGAAGAACACGCTCGTGCTCGGCCGCTCCGACTACCACTACCAGCACGAAGAGATCCTGTACGGCCACCGGCCCGGCCCGGGCCGGGCCGGACGCGGCCGCCAGCCAGGGTCGCGTTGGCACGGCGACAACCGGCAGACATCGGTGTTCTTCGTCGACCGGCCCGCCGCAAGCGCACAGCACCCGACGATCAAGCCGGTCGCGTTGATCGAGCCGATGCTGCGCAACTCAAGCCGGCGCGGCGAGGCGGTCCTCGACCCATTCGCCGGCTCCGGCTCCACACTGATCGCCTGCGAACGCAGCGGCCGCCGCTGCTACGCCGTCGAGCTCGACCCCCGCTACTGCGACGTGATCCGTCACCGCTACTCGAACTACCGCGATGCCCTCTAAACGCAAGCCGGGCTCAGAGAGCGGCAAGCCGGCGATCGACTGGGGGCAGGCGTTCCTCTACTACGCCGGTCTGTCGCCGCAGCAGCGCAGCTACCAGGCGGTCGCCGACAACTTCAACGTCTCCGTCCGCACCGTCGAACGCCACGGCCGCAACGAACAGTGGAAGCAACAGGCGAACGACCTCGACCAGGCCGCCATCGACGCCTACGCCGAACGCGTCCGCGACATCCGCGTCGAAAAGCTCGCCGACGTCGAGCGGCTGATCGACGCCACCCACGTCAGCTACGCCAACCAGCTGCGCGAAGGAAAGGTTCCGGTCAGACCGGCCGACCTCCCACGCCTGCACGCTCTCCGCACCGAGCTCTGGAACGAATCCGACGACCACAACGACAGCACACAAACCCGCCCGCCAGCCGACCCGTTCGACCCAAGCGAACGGAAACTGCACGTCCTGCAAGCCCTCCACGAAAGCGGAGCGCTCACCGACCTACTCAACCTGGCCGAACCAGCCGCAACAACCGACAGCGGCCCGGCCGACGGCGGCGATCAGCCCAGCAGCCGGCCGGCCGCCGAGCAGACAGCCGACGGCACCGGCACACGGCGCGCTGGCGCAGGAGCGACCTGATGGGCCTGTCCGACCGGGAGCAGAAGCTCGTCGATCAGCTGTACGCGCTGGTCGGCCCGTTGCGGCTGCGCTTCTGTCCGCTGCAGCCGACACCGAGACAGGAAGCGTTTCTGCGCCTCGAGGGGTTCGAGGTGTTCTACGGAGGCGCCGCCGGCGGCGGCAAGACCGCCGCGCTCCTGATGGCCGCACTGCAATACGCCGACGTGGCCGGCTACCACGCCCTGATCGTGCGCAAGAGCCTGGCCGAGCTGGCACTGCCAGGCAACCTGATCGAGCTCTCCCACGACTTGCTCGCCGGCACAAAAGCACGCTGGCAAGGCGACAGCTCCCAGTGGCGGTTCCCCGGCCGCGGCCGTAACGGCGCCGGCGGCGCATCGATCACCTTCGGCTACCTCGCCGACGACGGCGACCTCAACCGCTACGCCGGATCAAGCTTCTCCTACCTCGCCTTCGACGAACTCACACGCTTCCCCGAAACCCACTACCGACGCATGCACCGAGTCCTGCGCCAACCCACCAGCCTCAACGACGGCAACCCGGCCCCGGACGGAACCCGACTCGCCGACGTCCCCGTCCGGCTCCGCTCTGCCTCCAACCCCGGCGGCGAACACCACGAATGGGTCAAACACCGCTTCGTCGACCCAACCACACGCCCCAGCGGCGTCCTCTACCTCCCCTCCCGCTTCACCGACAACCCCCACCTCGACCAAAACACCTACCGGCAACGCCTCCTCGAACTCCCACCCGCCGAACGGCAACGACTGCTACACGGCGACTGGGAGATCACCGACGACGGCGAACTGTTCCAACGCGACTGGTTCACGATCATCGAACCACAGCAACTCCCGGACCCCACCACCACAACCCAGCTGCGCTACTGGGACCTCGCCGCCAGCGAACCCTCAACCGCAAACCCCGACCCCGACTACACCGTCGGCCTGCTCCTCAACTACGAATCAACCAGCGGCATCTACTACATCGCCGACCTGATCCGCGTCCGCAAATCAGCCGGCGAGATCGAACGACTCGTCGCAGCAACCGCGAAACGTGACGGATACGCCACCGCCATCGTCATCGAACAAGACGCCGGCGGCGCCGGCAAAGCCCTCACCCACCGCTACACCACCCAACTACTCACCGGCTACAACGCCCGCGCCGACCGCGTCACCGGCAGCAAACAGATCCGCGCCCAACCCGCCGCCGCCGCCGCCGAAAACGGCACCATCCGCATCGTCCGAAACCAACACACCACCGCCCTCCTCGACGAACTCACCTCGTTCCCCCAAGGCCGCCACGACGACATCGTCGACGCCCTCGCCGGCGCCCACCGAAACATCCAACGCCACACCAAACACCCCCTCCGAACCTACGTCCCCCGCGGCCAACTCCCAACCACCGACCAAACCATCGCCAACCACCTCCGCAACAACGTCTACGGCTACACCATCCCGATCCACTAACACCTCGACCCGACCCGTCACCCTCGAAGAGCAACCTTGCCGCCAGACTCGCGGCGGGTGTCTATCGCGGCGCGAACGGGGTCATCTCGGTCGCGGCCATGCCGAGCAGGTGGCCGAGCATCCTTTCGAGTCCCCAGCTCGGGTCAATGACGTGCGCGCCGTCGCCGAGCAGCGGCACGAAGCGGTCAAACTCGCCTTCGGGACAAAGCCAGAGCGCCTTTGACCACCATTGGGCGAGGTCGAGGGTGCCGACGTGGCGCCACTCGCGCTCCCACGAGAACTCGCGCACGCGCTGACCGCCGTTGCCGTCCGGCCAGCTCCCCATGCCTTCGATGAACGGAGCGAGCCGGCTGATCGGACTCTCGCCGAACTGGCCGTTAGCGTCACGGACGAGCTGGTTGAGTGCATCCTTGATCGGCCAGTCGCGCCACTCGCCCGGTGCGCGGGAGAGGTCGACATACCAGACCGGGTTTACCGCCATCCAGCGGGCGATCACCTTGGGGAAGGCAACTCCGTACGGCTTGAAGTGAACGCTTCGGCCACGTACATCGGCGAAGAGTCCGTGCACGTGCTGTAGCGGCGTCTCGGTGAAGCAGACGACACGCTGACTCTCGAGCACATCCTGACCAAGCTCGAAACCCTCCCAACTGGCCCAGCCGCGCGGCGCGCCGGCGAGGAGGCGACGTTGCTCGATAATCGAGCGTAGGTTTGCCGCCGCCGATCCCTGTTCGGTGTCCCGCGTAAGGTGGACGACAAACGTCGACAGATCAGTTCGCCGCTGCAGAACCTCCTCGATCGACAGCGACGGAGCCGACGGTTCGGGTACGCGGTAAGGGCGCACGAGCCCTAGATCGGCGTCGAAGCATCGATCCTTGACCAGCAAATTTCGGGGTTCCAGCACGCGGCGGCGACATCGTCACAGTCATCAACAGCGTCCAGAAGCTCCTCCACAGTGCGGAGCGCTGCTCGGGCAACACCCGGGTCGCAGTACGAGACCCACCGTCTGGCAGCCCATACATGAGGGTGCGTCGGTAGATCCTGTGGTTTCGAGCAGACTGTTGTGGCTGTGGCGGGGGACTCTCTGAGTTACGAGTATGAGTTGCGGCGAGAGGGCGAGGTGATCGCCACCGGCCGAATCACAGTCGAACGTCCTCTCGCGATCGGCGATCAGGTCACAGTCGGAAACGCAAGCAGTTTGGTGATCGACTTGCTGCCACGCGTCGGACGACGTGACCCCCGCGTCATTCTTCGCCTCTAGCGCGACTTTGATCAACGCAGTGCTTCGTAAGACTCGAATCCCGCGGCGGCCATCGTGCGTCGGGTCACTCCGAGCGCACTGGCAGGCCGGGTATCGGTTCAGAAGGTTGTGGTGAGTCCGAGGTTGACGAGCCGAAACTGCATCGCTTGTTCGCTGACGTCGAAGAGTCGGGCGAGTTCGGCCACTGCTCGTTTCAGAGCTAGGTCTGCGTCGGCGTCGATGAGTTTGTTGAGTTGTTCGAGGATGGTGTTTCTGGGCATTAGTAGTTCGGCGGCGAAGGCGTTCGCGTCGATCTCTTCTGGTTTGATTGCGAGCGAGGATTGACTGTCTCGTGCGATGAATCCGTCGACGTGGAGCGTGTCGGCGTGAAGTGTGAGGTGTCCGAGCTCGTGGGCGATCGTGAATCGCTGCCGCACGTCGGCGTGCCAGCTGTTGACGCCTAGGACAACCCTTCCGTCTTCGGCTCGGTAGAGCACGCCTGAGAGGTCGCCTTCGAGTAGCTCGTAGCGGAGGGTTACCCCGAGCCGTTCGGCGATCCGAGCGACGGGGACGGGGAGCATGCCATCCCAGTGTTGCTCGAGGAGCGCGTCGGCCTGTGCGGTCGGGTTAGGCCGAGGCGCCATCGCGCTTTCGTCGGCGGCGTTTCGTGGGTGGTGGTGAGAGTACGTTCATCAGCCATTCTTGCTCGCGTTCGGGGAGGTCTCGGACCTGTTCGGCCACTCTTGGGCTGAGTTGTGGTTCGCGCGGCAGGAGATCGGCCGGGTCAACACCGAGCGCCTCGGCAAGCTCGAGGAAGACATGGAGCATGACGCGCTGCTTCCCGCTCTCGATGTTCGCGATCGAGGTGCGCCCGAGCCGCTGCCCGTCACGGTCAAGCCGCTGCGCGAGTTCAGCCTGGGTCAGCTTCTGCAGCTTCCGCAGCCGTCGAACGTCGCGGCCGAGACGGGCATAGGCCGGCTCCACTGGGCCCATGTTAGCTGCCATCTCGGCGAAATGCCAATCTCGCTGACATCAAGTTTGGATGTCAGCCTTGGTGGGTAGACTGCGCGATGACAGCGGGGCGAAGGCCCAGAGAAGAGCCTCCGCCCCACCAATCGACGGCCTCGCGGATGCTTTCCAGGGCGACCGCAAAGCCGGGACACGGGAGGTTACACCGTGGAAACGGTGACCCAGGGTGAAGAGCAGGAAGCGAAGGCGAAAACCTTCGAGATCAACCACGACGGCGACCTCAAGTCGTTCGTCTATCTGGCAGAGGAGACGGTCTCCGCTGTCATCGTAGAAGCAATCCATCGCTTTCGGCTCGCTGCACAGCCGCACCAGTTGGGGCTGTTCAAGGCCGGCGCGGCGGATCCGCTCGACCCGAACAAGACGTTGCGCAAGGCCGGGGTTCGGCCGGACGAGATCCTGATCCTCCGCCCGATCGTGGTTCAGGGCGGGTAGCGGATGGTTCTCCATTTCGATGGAGAGGGGCTGCTCGAGCAGTCCCTCTCCATCCTCCAAGGCTGCGGGAAGGGGCGTCGTGAGTGCGTCGTCCTCTGGCTCGGACCGCATGAGATGCGCGGACAAGTGAGCCGCGTCGTTCACCCGGACCACAGCTCTAGCCGCGGCGGCTACCGGATTGACGGCGCGTGGCTGTCCGAGCTGTGGGGCATGCTCGCCGACCGCAAAGAACGGATCCTCGCGCAGGTCCACACACATCCCGGAGTCGCCTGTCACAGCCGCACCGACGACCGGTTCCCGATCACATTCACACCCGGCCTCTATTCGCTCGTCATCCCCAACTTCGCCCAGCCGCCGCACCGGCGACGCGACTGGTATCTCGCTGAGCTGCAGGCCGACGGCAGCTGGAGGGAACGCGACTGGACAGCGACAACCAGATGATCGACCGCGTAGAGGCACTCGACCGGTCGAGCAGACTCATCCAGGACTACGTCGAGGCGGATGCCGACACGATCACCGACACCCTGACGAGCACAGTTGTCCGACTGGTCGCAGACGACGAGACGCTCGCGACCAGAGCCGGCCGCACAGCCGTCCTCACCAGCTTCGAAACGATCGCCCGGCTCGGCGTCCAGCTCAAGATCGACATCCCGGCCAAAGACGCCGCTGAGCTTCCACCGGGCTACCTCGGCGCCGATCTCAACACCGCTCTGTCGACGCGAGCGCAGTCGCTCATCACACCAGCAACAACCGAAGGCGAGTGCGACCTCACGATCTCGTTAAGCGCAAAGCGACCCGGTCGAGGGACGATCTCGATCGGCGGAACCGATACGACTACCCGCGCCCGGATCGGAGCGTCCGCCGGCGGCTGGCACGGAACGCTCCCGCTCGGCGCCGGCCTCGCCGGCGCAGCCGCGGGAGCCGAAGTCGCCCGCAGCATCATCAACAAGCTGCGCGACGGTTCACCGTCCCGTGGGCGCTTTTGGAGCGAACATCGGCCGTTCGACCTCTCGCTCCCCCATCTCAACGCACCGGCACCGATCGACCTCGGCACCGTCGACTTCGTTAGCGCCGGCGCGATCACCCATGCAACGCTGTTCCTGCTCAGCCAGACCGAACAGCTGACACTCAACGGACGGATCTTCGACGACGAAGCAGCCAGCATCGACAATCTCAACCGCTATCTCCTCCTCACCCAACACGATCTCGACACGTCGAAAGCAACCCATCTCGCGCAGCTCACTTCCAGCCGATGGAATCTCACCGGAATCGAGCGCAGGATCAACGATGCGAGCTCGCTGCCGGATGGGACGACGCTTGCAAACAACCTGTGCGTCGGCGTCGACTCAGTCGGAGCACGCTGGACCTGCCAACAACTCGCCCCTGACTGGGTCGGCGTCGGCGCAACAACACACAGTTTCGCGATGGCCTCCGACCACCCAGCCGGAGCAGCCTGCGCGGCCTGCGTCCACCCGCTCGACGAACAACCAGCCGAACGGCTACCAACGATCTCGTTCGTGACACTGATGGCCGCAACACTGCTCACACATCGCCTGATCGAACACGCAACCAACCCCCAAACGCACGCGACCCGATTCGTCGCCCTGAACGCCTTCAACCTCGCGAGCCCACCAACCATGCAACTCGAGACGACCAGCCGCAATCCAGCCTGCCCGCTCAACTGTCAATCGCAGGACACCGCACAGCACACCTCCTAAAGTCGCGAGAAGACCGCCGACGCCCACTGCAGCACCAAGCCGCGACGGCGAACAGCTCGCCCTCGCCGGCGCCGCAAGCACCAGACTCAAGACTGGACCTACAGTGAGCGGCACCTCCCGGGTCGCTAGCAGCGCGACGCCTCCACGACCGGCCCGAGATCAGCACCACCCACTCACATGATCAACAGCAGTTCATCTTCGAGAGCGTAGGAGTCGTCCCATCAAAGCGGCCAGTTTGCGCGAGACTAGGTGCATCAGCCGGGGAAACGCAAGAGGTTTGCATACCCTCGCAACGGATTAGGCAAGAGCCGATCAGTCGTTCGCTTGACAATTGTCAAGTGACTTGTAATGGTGGCGGGGCCGTTCAGTTTGGTCTTCAGGGGAGGGTCATCATGGGGACTTGGTTGGCGCCGGTTCGCGGCCGCTTTGTGCTGGCCGCTGGTGTTCTGTTCGCGTGCCTGGTTGTGTTGGTGGGGCCGTCGCCGGGGTTGGCGACGCCGTCGTTTGACTACAGCACCAACCACGGCGGGGTGATGGATCTGGTCGGGATGTACGCGACCGGCTCGACCGGGTCGCTGTCCGCGGTGCAGCAGACGCAGTTCAAGTCGATGCAGTGGTGGTCTGAGTACACGACCAACCCAGCAGCGGTGGGGATCGAGTCGACACTTGCCAAGGCGGCCGACGCTGATGCTGCTGTTCCCGACGCGGAGAGCGTGCTCGACGGCGCCTACGCGAACGGCGCGGCGGCGGCGGTGACGGAAGGCAGCCAGTACGGGGGCGCAACATTGTCGAGTCCGCTGGTCGTCGGCTATTCGATCGGGAGCGGCCAGTACCGCGAGCTGCGGATGGCCTGCTCCGTCGACGGCGTCCTCGGTGGCGAGAGCTGCGGCAACCTGAGCTATTCCGGTGGGGTCGTGATCGACGCGACCGGTCAGTTGCTGTGGAACGCGAACCGAAACAGCAACGACGAGCTCGGCTACCTGACCGAAGACCCGCTCCCGGCGAACAGTAAGACCTGGGTTCCGGGGTTCTACTTCGACACTATCTGGTGTGTGAGCTCGACCTGCTCGCCGTACGCCGGCTTCGGCAACGGCACCGGTCAGCAGCAGGGAACCCTGTACATGCCCGACTCGGTCACGACGGCGGCCACTATGACGGCGCTTCCGTCGTCGACGTCGTATCCGCAGATGATCAGCGCCTACAACAAGATCAACCTGCTGCCGGTCGGCGGCTGGAACATCTGGGACCGCGTCAACTACACCCTCAGCGACGCCTGCCAGTACGACTTCGGCAGCTCCGCCTACGTCGGCTGCGCATCCTGGGTCACCCCCGCCTCCGCGCTCACCCTGCAGATCGCAGCACCACCAACGACGGTCAGCTCATCGACGCTGACCGCGGACGGCGGCCTCGCGATCAGCGCCCCCTCGCCGCTCACCTGCGCCGACGGCTCTGCCTGCTACACGGCCGTCAAGAACGCCATCGACGCCAGCACCACCACCAAAGAGTGGATCGAGTACGTCCTCGATCCGACCGACTTCCCCACCAATCCGCTCGTCGCGGCAATCCCCGACGCACAAACCCGCGGCAGCTCCGGCCCTTCGCTCACGAACAGCACGACCAGCAGCCAGGGAGAACCGGTCGATACAGCGACCGGCAACTTCTACAGCTCAACGGTCGATGTCTCACTGCCCGGGATCGGGGTGCCGTTCACGTTCACCCGCTCCTACAACTCCGCGAACACAGCTTCCGGCCGGCTCGGGACTGGTTGGACGGACAACCTTGACTGGTCGATTTCGATTGATGGCAGCGGTAACGCGACCGTCGACGCCGGCTCCGGCCAGCAGATCAAGTTCACCGCCTCCGGCGGCAACTTCGTCCCCGACCCGGGAGTCACGGCGACGCTGGCGAGTATGAGTGGTGGCTACAAGCTGGTCACACACGACCAGACCACGTATAGCTTCAACAGCTCCGGCCTGCTGACCGCGATCAAGGACCGAAACAGCCAGGGGATCACGCTCACCTACACGAGCGGTGTCCTCAGTTCGGTGACTGACAGTGTCGGTCGGACGATCACGTTCACGACGACGAGCGGGCATCTGACCGGTATCTCGCTGCCCGACGGCCGCGACGTCGCCTACGGGTACACGAGCAGCAAGCTGACCTCGTTCACCGACCTGAACGGCCACACCGTCTCGTACGGGTACGACACGAACGGGCTGCTCAACCAGATCACCGATCAGAACGGGAACACGGTGATCGCGAACGTCTACGACGCAACATCGCACCGCGTAACAGAGCAGACGGACGGGCGCGGCCATCACAGCTACTTCTCCTGGAACGCAACCACCCAGACCTCCACTTACACGGATGCGCGTGGCAAGACCTGGACCGACGTCTACGACGG
>Ga0335076_10006193_pt1 | contig 12070 bp, 9 predicted proteins | sample Lox_Sample_25_FD_206717 | JGI IMG/M metagenome (GOLD analysis project Ga0335076, IMG submission 206717) | Soil microbial communities from Loxahatchee National Wildlife Refuge, Florida, United States - Lox_Sample_2.5 | ecosystem: Environmental > Terrestrial > Soil > Wetlands | place: USA: Florida... | reverse complement strand
ACTACTGAAGAAGATGCCTGGGTAGCTGTAGATTTAAAGCCTCATAAGAAATTAAAGAAATCTGTTCTCCTGGATATCATCAAAAAAGACAAACGCCTTAAGGATATGGCGCTCGTTCGAATAGGGCGACTCTCTGTACAACCTGTCACTGAAAAAGAATGGGCTGCAATTATGGAACTGGCTGGGGAGAAGTAACCCAATTTTTTTACTGCACTTTATATTTTACAGCTATTAATTTTAGCAAATGGCTTTCAAAAAAAAGTTGGTCGTTCTTACCGGGGCGGGAGTGAGTGCGGAAAGCGGATTAAAAACTTTTCGTGACAGTGATGGGCTTTGGGAAGGATATGATGTCACTGAAGTGGCCACGCCAGGGGCCTGGCGGAAAAATCCTTCACTTGTATTGGATTTCTATAACATGCGTCGGAAAAATGTGCGGGATGCCCGACCTAACGCTGCCCATGTTGGCCTTGCAGAGCTGCAAAAAGATTTTGACGTTCATATCATCACACAAAATATAGACGATTTACATGAGCGGGCCGGATCGGAAAAAGTATTGCATCTGCATGGCGAAATATTTAAAATGCGCAGCGAGCTCAATGAAGAATTGATATATGAAATCAGGGAAGATATTTTGCTGGGCCAGAAAGCAGCCGATGGCGCTCAGCTGCGTCCGCATATCGTCTGGTTTGAAGAGCCTGTCCCGATGATTAGCGAAGCTATTCCCATAGTTCAGTCTGCAGACATTCTCATTGTTGTCGGGACTTCGCTGGTCGTTTATCCTGCAGCAGGGCTTATCAACTATTCAGACCGGCAAACGCCCAAATTTATTATCGACAAAAGAATACCTTATACTTCCTCAGTATATAATCTGCATGCCATTGAACAGCCGGCTACAGAAGGAATAAAGCAACTTCAGGTCATTCTACGCTCAGAATATCTTTAAGGTTTCGGTAACAAAGAGTTTTCTATTATTGCAGCCTCAATGCGTCAGATAAGATTTCTTTTTTCAGCCTTTTTTTTATTTATTGGCTTTGATTCTGCTTTTGGCCAAAGCAATCAGCAACTACAAAGTCTGCATGATTTCCTGCTTGTTAACAAGCCACCCGTTGATTCAACACTCCAATATATCAAATATACCCAGGGCGCTTATCTTCATTACCTGTACCCGTTTTACCAGTTATTTGGCGAAGAGCAAAAATTCCGCGAGTTACTTACAGATACAGGATATTACGATGAGCTCAGCCAGGCTGCCTCTTTTGTTGACGATTATTCGAGCGCGTTAGCTTATCAGCAAAAGACTTATGGTGCGGATGTCGATGAAGTGGCGCTCAGGCAAATCAATAAAACGATACAGGGATACAAGAATATTCAGCACGTGGATGCCAGGCGATTTATTTCGTTTATTGCTCCCCGTTACCAGGTGCTCATGATCAATGAAGCACATAATAAGCCCCTGCACCGGGCTTTTTTGATTTCGCTGCTGAATGAGCTGTACCGGAAGGGGTTCAGGTATTTGGCGATGGAAATGCTGAATAATTATTCTAATCACTCGCTCGAAAAACTTACATCGCTGACCGGCCATTACTGTGCTGAGCCGGTAGCAGGAGAACTGGTGAGAATGGCATTGGACATGGGCTATAAACTGGTTTCTTATGAAGATACAGCCGCCGTACAACATACTGCCAGCCAGCGGGATTCGATTCAGGCGGAAAATATTTATAAGGTTATTCAGGCTGACTCTTCAGCCAAAATCATAGTGTATGCTGGTTATGGTCATATTGCAGAAAAAGTAGTGGATGAAAATTATATTCCCATGGCAGTCACATTCAAAAAGATTTCCGGGATCGATCCGTTGACCATTGATCAGACAGATATGAGCGAGATAAGCAATTTCGCATACGGCAAAGCTTTCTATGATGCATATATGCAGAAGTTTAATTTGACATCCTCCTCTGTAGCTTTGCTCGACGATCAACCTGTTAATGTTACAAATAGCGGGTTGTATGATATTTCAATTATTCATCCTCCCACTGCTTACCAGGATGGAAGACCGACCTGGCTTGGATTGAATGGCCGGCGACAGCCGACATATATTAAATCTTCAAGCAAAAACACTTTCCTGGTGCAGGCTTATTACCAGTTCGAAACATTTGGCTCCAGGCCCGGCCTGGTAATTCCTGCCGATCAAACTTATACTCGCACTGGCAAGGGAAGTTATTTGCTCTATTTAAGACGTGGAAAATATATTCTGATCTTCCGTGATTTCAAATACAGGATACTTTATACACAACATATTGAGGTGAGCTAGGCCTTTGTTTGATCAGCTCACTTCTTCACTAAAAATGATTTGATGTTGAGCTAATTCCTGAAGAACCGGCTCATAAATTTCAGGCAGAATGGGGATATGCAATCCCGTTATATTGATTTTATGCTGAAGGATCAGCTTTGCGGCGATTCCCAAAGGCAGGCCAACAGTTTTTGCCATGGCTGTCCGTACATTGTTTTCGCCTTTCACAATCAGGGTGCTTTTGAGTTCAGATTTTTGTTTTTTTGAAAGATATTGCAGTTCGTGCTGCATAACGATCATGTCTTTATCTCCAGTACGCATGGGTAACCTTGATTCGAGCAGATACTGAAGAATGTCGGCTGAAGTTTTAGCAGCGGATGGAACAGGATCTTCGTCAAATAAACCGAGATAGGAAAACATTTCTTTGTTTTGTTCAGTCACAAACGGAAGGATAGGAGCAGACCATCCTCTGAAACTTAGCCTGCCTGATGGCAATTCTTTTTTATCATCAGTCAGTCCGGCAGCAACGATGAACTTCCAGTTTTTGCAAAACAGAGGGTGCCGTAAAGTGGTGCGTAAAAAATTTTGTGTTTCTGCTAAGCCATACAATGGAATATAACCAAGCGAATCGCGGTTAGGATACCAGGAGAACCGGCCCGCACCTTTTACGGTAATTTCCTTACAATCTTCAAACAAATCCGGGTATTCAAGTTTTTTTATTTTGCCATTTTCTTTATACAAAGCGCCCGCAGCGCCTGCCCTGACTACGTTTCGCGGATTCCAGCTGATCTTGTAATGCCAGGGATTGTCGTCGCTTTCCGGTGCAACCAAACCCCCTGTATGCGACCTGAAAGAAATAATTTTTCCGCCCTCTTTTTTAATCTTATGAATGATCTGCATCGCACTCATATGATCGATACCCGGGTCAAGTCCCATCTCACATAGAAAAAACAATTTCTTTTTTGTGATTTCACCCTCCAGTTTCCGGATCTGGTCGTCTATATAAGATGCTGTGAGCAGATTCTTCTTGAGTTCAATACAATCAAGTGCAATATTATAATGAAGGGTGGGGGGTAACAATGAGATGACGATGTCTGCTTCTTCAACAAGTGCCTTTCGTTCCCTTTCAATGTCAACATTAATTTGTACTGCATGGATATGGGGTGAATGGCCTGCCCTCGATCGGGCAGCCTGCAGGTTAACATCTGCGATCGTAAATTCCCAATGGTTCAAAGCAGATTGATCAGCGAGATAGTCAGCAAGAACGCCTGCTGATTTACCCGCTCCAAACAGCAAAATTTTTTTCATGAGCAATGATAAGCCAAATTAGGGAGAAGCCTGAAGCCGGCAAATCGCAGGCCTTATTTCAAGCCAGATAAAAATTGTATCCAATCTCCGGACTGGTTTAAAGTTGGTTATTGGGTGTGATTGAACGTAAACTGTGTCTTATTGCTCCCATCCGGATTCATAATCCAAATCACTCCATGAGTCTGATCAATAGCTGGAGAACCACCAGGATCAAAATTTACATAGGCGATAGTACCATCAGGGGCTATCGAGAAACCCTGCTCGGAGTTGCCCGCGATCATTGTTAATCCGCTTCCGTCGCCATCAGCACTCCAGACCCCGTGGTCCTGGTAGTAAATTTTGCTGTTATAGTATCGTGGATTGCCAATCACATAAGGACTTGTATTAAAAGTCAACTGTTTTACATGGTTGCCATTGCCATCCATCGTAAATACGTTGTATGATATGCTGTCTCCGCGAATATGAAGGATTTGAGTTGTAGGTGCACAAAATGGTTCACGTGAATAAATAGAATCAATGCCCTTATTACCAATAAGGGTTTGACCAGAACCATCTGCCGCCATCTTGTAAACCTGGTAGGGCGCATTGACATTTTGTTCGTCTGAATCGAAATATATTGAGTCGCCAGTCAGGTTCCAGCTGGGATAAAAATGGTTCGACGAATCATTGGTTAGCTCGATGATGTTTGCCGTGTCAAATGAAACACCATCGAAAGACATTTTGTAGATCTGTGCACCGTTGCAAAATGCAATCCATTTTCCATCAGGTGACCAGGAAGGATTCAGCAATTCGAAATTGGTCACCCTGCGCAGGTTACTACCATCCCGGTTAATGAGCCAGAATCCATCGGAGTCGCTGAATGAACTATAAGAATATGTTGGTCCACAATCGCCATTTAACATTTTACCTATTAATTGTATGGGAGTATGATTGAAGCCGAGCATCGATCCATCAGGGTACCAGACAGGACTCGAATACGGGGGTGCAGCTAAAAGACCAAATGAATAGCAGTCGCCGCGATTACATCCGCTAAGAATGCAGGAGAATAAGAAAAATAAAAAAGAGTTACGCATTTTTTTGCGAGCAGAAAAAAAGATCGCAAAGGGGTTGATTTTGATGATCCTTAAGGTAGTTTATTCCCTGTTTTTTTACAGCGAAGAGTCGTTCATTTAACAAAATTGAAATAATGAAATGCAAAAGGTTTTTCAAGTCATGAATTTTCACGCTAATAAAAACTAAGATTTTCCATTTAGCCGGTGCTCCCGCCCAATATGTAATTCGTGTAATCAGTGTAATAAAAAATCAGCCAGTTGTCGCTGGCTGATTCTACCCTATAACAATTATACCGTCCCGTCCCCTGTTAACCCCTTTTGATTTATTCAGACAATCTGATTTCACCCAGATTGATTTTTTCACCTTCTCCGACCTCAAGGTTTTCCCTGACTACATTGATAACCCGGGTTTTTGCTACCACAACTTTCCAGATGCCCGGTTTCAATTTCATATTGAAATAACCATCCTTACTCATGGTTCTTACTGAATCATTTCCACTAACTGCCAGGACCATGTTCGACCCCGTAGCCGGATACAATTTCCCGTTGATTAAACTTTTCTGCTCAATTCTTATCGTGTGGATTCCCGCGATGGCCACAATAATGAGGCAAAGCTCGAATAATGCCGTTCTCATGTTTCAGTTGGTAATTTAACTTTCTTAAATAAATCCATAAAGTCATGGGTAAACCTAAGCTTTGTTATTTTCAATGAGGGAACGGCAGATGTTTTTTAAATTCAACTACTATGCCAATCAGGAAAAATGTGGAGAAATCTGTTTTACTTTTTTATTAAGCGGGAAAAGCGTTCATATATCAGTGAAAGAAATGCCGAGTCCCTTTGAATTGATCATGGTGATTCTGTATTTCACTTTAACTCCCCGGGGGCTTTTCGGAGCTTCCTGCATAATGGCAGCTCCCGCATTGATATTATGAAAGTACAGGTTTTCAGTCTTGAATATTTTTTTATTACTCTGTACATATTGGACTTCTACCACTACCAGGTCGAGCGGGAAGGGGGAAGTATTACTAACGGTTACCTGTAGGTCGGAAATGCCTCCGAAAGTGCCCACATTATAATTGCTGGCGCTCAGGGAAACATAGTCTTCAATATTGTTCTTAATGTTATCTTTTTGCGCATTTACCTCTGTCTGTCTGCTGGTTTCCGCGTGCTTTACTATTGAGGCTGAATCCGTTTTTGGTGTATTCTTATTTTCAGCAAGTGCAGAGTCAGAAAGTTTTTGCCTGGAAGACTTTGTTTTTTTCTTTTCGACGGGTGCGGTCTCTTTATCGTTCAAGGCAGTACCATTATCCCCGGAGATATCCTCATTTATTTTATTGTTTGTATTCTTATCTGCCTGCTGGCTGGGCAAAGAGGAAGATACAGGAATTGTTTTCGTCCGAAATATGCTTTGTTGATCACTCACCCCAACCTGTTCTTTAGCGAGGTCTTTTTGTGTGGAATTTGTTCCACGTTTATTAATTGATAAACCTATAAAAATTCCGCCGGCAAGCAATGAAACCAATCCAAATCCGACCACTGCCGGTTTCACGACATTACGAATATTTACCGGGCGCCTTCTTCTTTGTCTGAGTACTTTTTCCTGATATTCTTTTTTGATATCATCAAATGACCTGGAGTATTTTTCTTCAAGTTGTACGGGTTCAGCTATTGCAGGTTGAATGGATTGACTAAAACTTTTCTGCACCGGTTCTTTCGATAATGTTTGTTTTGGTTCAGACTTTTCAAATATAAATTGTACTTTATCCGTTTGCGGCTGTGTAGATTTTTCTTCTTTTTTTTCGGATGGTAAATTAATATAGACAGTTCTGTTGCCAGCATTCGGCGCTGCCTGTGACTGATTCAAAGAAGCGGCACGCCGGTTTTCAGATTCAAAAGCAGTTTGTTTATTCGCAATTGGTGATTGTTCTTCGTGAACAGGTTTTTTAAAAAAACGATCGAAGGGTTGTTCTTCAACTAAAGGAGCATACGCTTTTAATTCTTCTATTTCTCCCGGATAACGCCATGCTGCACTTTTGCCTTCAACCCAAATGAGGTCATACGCTTTTAGTCCCATTGCCCGAACTTCATCCAGGGTAAATGGACCTGTTTGCTTATTGCTTCTTAACAATAAATACGTACTCATATTTCGACTAATAACGAAGCAAGCGGAGTTTTAATAGGTGCGGGGAGACAAATTTATTATCTTTTTTTGTGAAGACAACGTTATAAGCATATTATTATGAATGTTTTTTAAAAATACAGGAAATGAAATTTCCAGCGTTTCAGAGTATTCCATTCTACTGCCGGGGCAGGGAATTTGATGAACCTTGTGAGGTAGGCAAAGGTATTAAAGGGATAGCTGTTCGAAGAAACCCGCATCAGGTCAATATCCGGAGCCAGGTAAAATTGACGGTATCTTGGGAAAGAAGGAATTGTCTTGCCATTGAGAATTGATGGATTTTCCCTCGCACTAATCATACCTTCCGCACCATAACCGAGGCTAAGGTTGAGCCAGGAAGGGAAATCATTGGCGGCAGGTAGGAATGACTTGATATTGAATGATAACCAATAGGTTTGGCCATTATAGTCTTTCAGGATCCGGGAGATAAAACTCTTACCGAGTTCTTCGGGATGATAGGGCGGATAAATTGTACCATGGTAGGAAAATTTCAGTGCAATTCTTTGTTCATTCCATCCCAACTGTTGTCCGGCGAACAATGCTGTTCCGAGGATGTTTGCAGTCATATCTCCGGGTGAAAATCCCCATTTGGTAGAAAAACCATCCAGTATTTCAATGATGGACATATAACCCAGGCCGGTTAAAGCACCGATCGCAACAGAAGCATCATTTTTAACTCCACACCAGCGCATGATATCATATTGTATTGCAGAAATATTATAGGCCGTAGTCATATGCCCCACTTTATCTACCTGGAGCCATTCGCCATTATCATTAAAAAAATGGAAGTGAGAACGTGGATGTTTTCTATACCACAAATAATATAAACCCACAGATACGGCAATCCCGCCCGCTATTTCAGAAATCAAAACACCACGCAGGCGGTCGGGATTATATTGCGGTGAAGGTTCAAGAAATTTGTTCTGTGCATTTGTTTCTGGAATGAGTGAAAGGAGAAAAACTATAGAAAGGGCATTTGTTAATAAAATGTATCGTATTCTGGCCATTGAATTGCAGGTTTCTGTTCCGGAGCTTCGCAACCCACTATGGATACCCGATTACAAAGTCAATCATTCGTCCGGGCTGTCTTCATTGGTTTACTGAAGGACTTGCGGATGAAACACGAAGTTATAGTTTGATTAATTCTAAAATTCAATATCTTCATTTTTAAATTAAAAGAACTCATATGGATACGGCGATCCAGGAAAAAGTGAATAGGTGGTTGAATGGCAATTACGACCAGGAAGCAAAAAATGAAATCATCCAGCTTCAAAAACAAAACCCTTCAGAACTTACAGAAAGTTTTTACCGGAATCTTGAATTCGGCACAGGCGGACTTCGTGGAATCATGGGCGTTGGTACCAACCGGATGAATAGATATACCGTGGGGATGGCAACACAGGGATACGCCAATTATCTTAAATCATCATTCCCTTCTCAGCAGGTCAGGGTAGCAATAGCACACGACAGTCGCAACAACAGCAGGTTTTTTGCTGAAACGGCTGCCAAAGTTTTCGCAGCGAATGGCATCAAAGTATTTTTGTTTCAATCACTCAGACCCACGCCGGAGTTGAGTTTCACCATTCGTCACCTGGGCTGCCAGGGTGGTGTGGTATGCACGGCCTCTCACAATCCCAAAGAGTATAACGGGTACAAAGCTTATTGGAATGATGGCGGACAGCTGGTACCTCCCCATGATACCAATGTGATCCGGGAAGTAGAAAAGATTGGATCCGTAGATGAAGTGAAATGGAGCGGGGGTGAATCAAACATTACCATGATTGGCCGTGAAATTGATGAAGCCTATATCAGTATGGTAAGAGACCTGTCTGTTTACCCGGAAATAATCGAAAAACAACATAATCTCTGTATCGTATATACGCCAATTCATGGCACAGGCATCAAATTGGTTCCGGAAGTATTGCAGCGTTTTGGATTCAGCAATGTGCATGTGGTAGATGAACAGGCCACTCCCGATGGAAATTTTCCCACTGTGGCTTACCCCAATCCTGAAGAAAAAGAAACGATGAGTCTGGGGCTGAAAAAAGCTAAAGAGATAGATGCTGATATTTTACTGGGAACAGATCCGGATGCAGACCGGGTAGGTATTGGTATTAAGGATGACAAAGGCGATTGGGTGCTCATGAACGGAAATCAAACCGCTGTACTGGCTTTTAATTATCTGATTGAAGCCCGCAAAGCCAAAGGGATAGCTCAACCAAACGATATGGTGGTAAAAACCATTGTAACCACCGACATGATTGATGAGATTGCAAAGCAGAGTGGCATCAAATGTTATAATGTGTTGACAGGCTTTAAATGGATTGCCGAATTGATTAAGGAAAAAGAAAAAACAGAAAACTATGTGATCGGTGGAGAAGAAAGTTATGGATTGATGATTGGTTCAAAACTTCGCGATAAAGATGCTGTCAGCGCGGTAGCCATTTTATGTGAGATGGCTGCTTACGAAAAAGACAAGGGAAGAAGCCTGTATGAAAAACTCGTTGACCTCTATGTCCAATATGGTTTTTACAAAGAATCGCTCATATCAATCACTAAAAAGGGGATGGATGGTCAGAAACAAATTGCGGATATGATGGAGCAATACAGGAAGAATCCTCCTGCTTCTATCAATGGTTCTCCGGTTGTACAGTTGCTGGATTATGAACTCCGAAAAGGCAGGAATATAAAAACAAAAGAGAGCTGGGATATCAGTCTCCCCGTAAGCAACGTATTACAATTTATTCTGGCGGATGGAACCAAAATTTCTGCGCGACCCTCAGGTACGGAGCCCAAAATTAAATTTTATTTCAGTGTGCATACCACGTTGGATAAACCGTCCGACCTTGACAAAAAGAGCAAGGAACTGGATGAGCGCATTAACGGAGTGATTAATGATATGAAATTGAAATAGATTAATATGCCCAAAACCGTGATTTTAAATCCTATGTGCATCTATGTGTCTATGACCCTATGTGGTAAGGAAAAGATTTACCCCATAGATACGGTAGAATCATGGGAACACATAGAGTAAAAGAGTCAATAACATACATTATTAAATATCACGTTTTCACTTTTCATATTTCCACATCTTCACATCATGAAAAAAATTGTTCTCCTGTCATTTGCCATTTTCTTTTTTTATTCTTCTTTTGCCAACGTCAGTTTGCCCAAAATTTTTGGCGACAATATGGTGTTGCAGCGCGAAATGTCTGTCCCTGTCTGGGGCTGGGCTGATGCCGGTGAAACGATTACTGTGCAGTTCGACAAACAAAATAAAACTGTCAAAGCAGATAAGAACGGAAAATGGATAATACGGCTTGACGCCATGCCGGCAGGTGGTCCATACCAGTTGGTTGTTTCCGGTAAGAACAACACAACATTTAGCAATGTAATGGTTGGTGAAGTGTGGATTTGCTCCGGACAGTCGAATATGGAAATGCCGATAGAGGGCTGGGGTAAAATCAATAATTATCAGCAGGAAATTGCTGCAGCGAACTATCCGCAGATCCGTCATTTTAAGGTACCCAACACCGTTAGTGCTATTCCTAAAGACGATATTCCCGGTGGCGAATGGAAAATCTGCAGCCCGGAAACAGCGGGAGATTTTACTGCGGTCGGATATTTTTTCGCCCGCGAATTATACAACAAACTTCATGTTCCTGTCGGTCTGATTAATACTTCATGGGGAGGCACGATGGTGGAAACCTGGATCAGTCGCGGTGCTTTTGAAAAAAGCGATGAGTTCAAAAGTATGATTGCATCTATGCCCACACTCGATCTGGGTGCCCTTTCCAAACAAAAAAAGCAGGCGACGATCCAAAAGCTAGTTAGTCTTCAGGGCTCTTTTGATGAACATCCGAATACAGAAGATTGGGAAAACCCTGATTTCGATGACAGCAAATGGCCACATATGAAACTTCCCGGGCTTTGGGAAGAGCAGGGACTTGGCTTGGAAGATCTGGACGGAGATGTCTGGTTCAGGAAAAGGGTAATGATTGCTGATGAAGATGCCGGAAAAGCCGCCACGATTGAATTGGCCAAGATTGATGATTCGGACGACAGCTATGTAAATGGTACAAAGATAGGTTCGATGAAGAGTAAGTATAATGAATACAGGAAGTATGCAATTCCTGCAGGTGTTTTGAAACCGGGAAAGAATATTATTGCCGTTCGTGTGGATGATACGGGCGGCGGCGGCGGGATTTATGGAGAACCGGCTTCCCTGCAACTAACGGTGGGGACTAAGGTCTATTCCCTGGCGGGCGATTGGTTGTTCAGGGTAGAAGCCATATCTGCGAATACTTCATCAGTCGGTCCCAACAGGTATCCCACGCTCCTTTTCAATGCCATGATAAATCCATTGATCCCCTATGCTTTTCGCGGAGCACTCTGGTACCAGGGCGAAGCCAATGCCGGCAGGGCCTACGAATACCGCAGCTCTTTTCCATTGATGATTACGGATTGGCGTCAGCATTGGGGAGAGGGGGATTTTCCTTTTTACTTCGTGCAACTGGCCAGCTTCAATGCGGGTAATGGTGACAGTGAGCATGGCAGTACCTGGGCCGAATTGCGTGAAGCCCAGACAAGAACATTGTCGCTGCCAAAAACAGGGATGGCTGTAACAACAGATATCGGCGAGGCTCATGATATTCATCCAAAAAACAAACAGGATGTGGGAAAACGGCTGGCAGCCATTGCGCTGGATAACGTATATGGACAAACGATGGAATACAGCGGGCCTGTATACCAGTCTATGAAAAAGGATGGCAATAAAATCATACTTTCTTTTACGCACGTTGGCAGTGGGCTCATGATCAAAGACAAATACGGTTATATCCGGGGATTTGAAATTGCCGGCCCGGATCAGCACTTCCATTATGCAAAAGCTTATCTTGACGGAAACCGCGTTGTCGTATACAGCGAATCTGTTTCCAATCCTGTGGAACTGCGGTATGCCTGGTCCGATGATGCAGGAGATGCCAATTTGTTCAACAACGAAGGTTTCCCCGCTGTATCTTTTCGAACAGATCAATGGAAGGGTGTAACGGAAGGAGTGAAGTATGCGATAGAGAAATGATCAAAAAGTTCATTTGATGCTGTTGTCATTGACTTTTTGATTGGTGTTGGCATTCATTTGGTAAGTCAATATCTCGCCGTTTTTTAATATCTCCACAATTCTATAACCCCTGTATTCGGTTCCCCAGTTTCCTGCAATATGCGAATCGAAAAAGTATAACTTA
>Ga0335076_10006192_pt1 | contig 12072 bp, 11 predicted proteins | sample Lox_Sample_25_FD_206717 | JGI IMG/M metagenome (GOLD analysis project Ga0335076, IMG submission 206717) | Soil microbial communities from Loxahatchee National Wildlife Refuge, Florida, United States - Lox_Sample_2.5 | ecosystem: Environmental > Terrestrial > Soil > Wetlands | place: USA... | reverse complement strand
TAACGTCAGGACCGGCGTCACGCCGTCGTAAAACGTGAAAGTTCCACTGCCGACTTCCGTGGGCTCGGCCGGAAAGTTGCTCCCGAAAAGGAAGTGCAACAAATTGGTCTGCAACTGCGAGGCCGCGATCGTGTAAGTGGAGTCCAAGGTAACGGTACTGTCGATTTCATCCCCTTGAGACACCGTGATCGCATTGCTGGGGTCGAGTCCGCTCAAGGCAAGGTCGAACTCGTCGACATGGGTGCCGCCGCTGTCAAATTGACTTTCGACGAAATTTGCCACTTGTCCGGTCAGTGAGAGATTGAATACGGCGGCCTGCGAGGTTGACAGACCCGCGACCGCCAGCGCGCTCAGCCCTGCCGCAACCACAAAAACCAATCGCGAAGCTCTTGCCATCACGCAGAATCCCCCTCGTCAGCCGTAATAATGGAGCGCGCTGGACCTCTCGCCACCGGACAAAACAGCATCTTTGTTAAGCGGTTTAACTGTCAATCGGTATGTCTACCCATGCGTCGGTCACGCCCCCTGACGCGAGGGTTCCGGAACGTGGCGGCGCCGCTGGCCGATCGGGCGCCGATCTCCTCGGCTTGCGACAGTCCCAGCCCGCGCATAGGGATCAACTTGATAGAATGACAGAAATGGGACGGCGGGGACTGAGCGCAGGACCGCGGGGAGGCGACAATGGAGCTTACGTGGGATCAGAAGAAAACGATCGCCGCCGCCTTCCTCGGCTGGATGCTCGACGCGTTCGATTTCTTCCTCCTGACTTTCCTGCTGAAGGACATCGCCAAGGAGTTCGGCGTCGAGGTGCCGGCGGTGGCCTACGCGCTGTTCCTGACGCTGGCGATGCGGTTCGTCGGCGCCTTCATCTTCGGCCGCCTCGGCGACCGCTGGGGCCGCAAGCCGGCGCTGATGCTGGATATTCTCTGCTATTCGATTCTCGGCGCACTCGCCGCTTTCTCGCCCAACCTCACGGTGTTTCTGATTTTGCGGGCGCTATTTGGTATCGCGATGGGCGGCGAATGGGGTCTCGGCAGTTCGCTGGCGATGGAGTCGATCCCGCCGCAGGCGCGCGGACTGGTGTCCGGAATCCTGCAATGCGGCTATCCGACCGGCTTTCTGCTCGCGGCGGTGGCCTACGGCCTGTTCTACGGCCGCACATTCGGCGACTACACTGTCGGCTGGCGGGCGATGTTCCTGCTCAGCGTCCTGCCCGCCTTTGTCGTGCTGTTCATCCGCACCGGCGTGCCGGAATCGCCGGCGTTCGAGGCCTCGAAGATTCACGCGAAGCCCCATCTTTGGGCGACGATCAGCGAGCACAAGGGGCTGGTCGTCTACATGGTCGTCTTGATGATGTGCTTCAACCTGTTCAGCCACGGCACCCAGGACCTCTATCCGACCTTCCTCCAGAAGCAGCATCATTTCGATCCCGGCACGGTAAGCTGGATCGTCATCGTCGCCAATCTCGGCGCCATCGTCGGCGGCCTCGTGTTCGGGCACGTCTCGGAGCAGATCGGCCGCGTCAACGCGATCACTGTCGCGGCGCTGATCGCGCTGCCCGCGCTGCCCCTCTGGGCCTACGCCTCGACGCCGATCCTGCTCGCGCTCGGCGCCTTCATCATGCAGATCGCGGTGCAGGGCGCGTGGGGGGTGGTGCCGGCCCATCTCAACGAACTCGCGCCTGGCGCGGCGCGGGCGACCATTCCGGCCTTCGTCTATCAGGCCGGCAATTTCCTCGCCTCCTATAACGGCCCGTTCCAGGCCCAGATCGCCGAGGCGAACGGAGGCGACTATTCCTTTGCGTTGGCGGTGGTGGCGGGCGTCGTGGCGGTGGCTATGATCATCATCATCCGCTTCAGCCCGGAGCGGCGCGGCGAACTGCTGAAGGCCCATTGAAGCCCGAGCCGCCACCAGCGCTGGGGCGCGTCGGCGTCTGAGCGGCCGCGGAACCTTTCAGCTCTCCGGCGGTTGGTGGACCGGGAGCAGGGCGGATTGCGCACAAAGAACCCGCATGTTCCACCATATCTGACGGAGGGTTTCATGTCTCGATGGATGCTCGGCGCCGCGGCTGCGGCGCTGCTCGGCGTCGCCTCGCCGGCGTTGGCCGATTCAAACGGCGCGGTGACCGGCGGAGTCGCCGGCGCAGTCACTGGAGCGGTCGTGGGCGGCCCGGTCGGCGCGGTGGTCGGCGGCGTTGGCGGCGCGGCGGTCGGCAATGCGATGACCAATCACCACCGCTACTATTACCATCGCCCCTACGCCTACTATCATCACCACTACTATCACCCGTACTGACCTGGAGCGCAGACGACGGCGGCCGGGCGTGAGCCCGGCCGCTTCGCGTTCGGATCGCGATTTTGGATAAACGCCGCTACTCGGCAGCGGCCCGCTTCGGCAGCACCCAGTTCGGGCGTGGGAAGTGACAGGTGTAGCCGTGGGGATAGCGTTCGAGGTAGTCCTGATGCTCAGGCTCGGCTTCCCAGAATGACCCTGCCGGGGCCACTTCGGTCACCACCTTGCCAGGCCACAAGCCCGAGGCCTCGACGTCCGCGATCGTGTCGAGCGCAACCCGCTTCTGCTCGTCGTCGGTGAAGTAGATCGCCGAACGGTAGCTGCGGCCGACATCGTTGCCCTGGCGGTTGCGGGTCGTCGGATCGTGGATCTGAAAGAAAAACTCGAGCAGCCTGCGGTAGCTGATCCTGCCCGGATCGAAGACGATCTCGATCGCCTCGGCGTGGTCGCCATGGTTGCGGTACGTGGCGTTGGCGACGTCGCCGCCGGTGTAGCCGACCCGGGTCGAGACGACCCCCGGAAGGCGGCGGATCAAATCCTGCATGCCCCAGAAACATCCGCCGGCGAGAACTGCGCGTTCGGTCGAATTCGGCATTTGTCGGCTCCTTCTTTCTGAGCCCTTGGCGGGGCGGAAACAGTTCGCTGGAACTTGGCGTTCGTTACCGCGCCTTTCAAGGGAACCAGTCCCGGCAGACACCGTCGCCCTCGCCGTCGCCGCAGGCCCCGGCTCAGATGATCATTTCAACCGAAAAGAGCACCAGCGCCGCAATCCACAAGGTCTCGACCACCATCAGTCCGACCGGCCGCCAGCCGACCGCGAACAAAGCCTTGAACGAGGTCTTCATGCCCAGCGCCGCGATCGCCGCGACCAGGCACCAGCGCGACGCTTCGTTGGCAGCATTGATGAAAGCCTTTGGCAGCAGGCCGACCGAGTTGACGACGACGAGGGCGGCGAAAGCGACCAGGAACAGGGGCAGCGTCGCCCGCGCGCCTTGGCCGGGCGCGTGCCGGGCGGCGAGAAACGAAATGGCGAACACCGCCGGCAGCAGCATCGCGACGCGAAGCAGCTTGACATAGGTCGCGATGTCGCCGGTCTCGTTCGAAATCGTATAGCCGGCGCCGACCACCTGGGCGACGTCATGAATGGTGCCGCCGATGAAAATGCCCGCCTGCCGGTGGTCGAGGCCGATCGAGCTCGCGAACACCGGATAGAGGATCATCGCCAGCGTCGAGAGCGCGGTCACCGCCACCACCGTGAGAATGGTGTCGCGTTCGCGGGTTTCGCTCTTCGGCAGGACCGAGGCGATCGCCAGCGCCGCCGAAGCGCCGCAAATCGCGACCGCGCCGCCGGAAAGAACGCCGAACATCGGCGAAACGCCGAGGCGGCGCGCGAGCAGGAAGCCGACGAGGATCGTCGTCGCGACGCCGACGATGACGGTCGCGACCGGCCAAGCGCCGAGCGACACGATCTCATTGAGGGTAATTCGCACCCCCAGCAATCCGACGCCGACCCGCAGCACCGACCTGGACGTGAATTCAATTCCGGCGACGCATCGTCCTTCCTCGTGCAGGAAGTGGAACGTCATGCCGAACAGAAGCGCAAACAGCATGACCGGCGCGGTGTAATGCTGCGCGAGCCAGGTCGAGGCGAGCGCGATGGTGCCGGCGACCAGCACGCCCGGGTAGACGGCATGGATGAGCTTCGCCCCCGGCCACGAGTCGAAGCGGGTCGGCGGCGGCGCCGTATCGAGTGCGATGAGGCCTTCCATGCTGTCGTAGGATTCAAAGCCGATGTCAGGCAATGTGGCCTTGTTCAACGCGTGAGCTCCCCCGTCCTGCGACGGCTGCAACCTATCGCCGATCGGCGGGCCCGTTGTCCACGGCCACAAGGCTCCTGTCAGCGCCCTTTCTCCATCTCGCGCCGGATCTCGTCGTCCGAAATAGGCCTGCGCAGGAACGTGGCCCAATAGTTCGCTCCTAACCCGACGCCCCAGCCGAGGATCGGCCAGATCGGCCAGAAATATCCGTGGCCGGTGAGCGCCCAGATGACGATGAGCAGAAGATTGACGCCGGCGTAGAGCGCCGCGTGGCGGCCGAAGGCGCGCCTTGCCTCGATGCGTTCGATCGCCGCCTGATGAGCCGACGACGTCGCCGCAGGCGCAGCCGGCATTGCGGGCATGGCAGGCGTCACGGGCATCGCAGGCGCGGCCTGCGCCTGCTGGCCGACCGGGTGGGGCGGCTGGCCAACCTCGAGCGAGTAGACGCGGATCGGCTCGGCAATGTTCTTCAATTGCGTTGCGCCGAGATCGGTCACTTTAAGATCGAGCCGTCCCTTCACTTGCCAGTAGGCCTGCTCGGAGAGACAAATCGCTCCGGGCTTGGCGACGCTCTCCAGCCGCGCGGCGATGTTGACTCCATCGCCCATCAGGTCGCCGTCGCTCTCCTCGACGACGTCGCCCAGGTGAACGCCGACACGGAAATCGATCCGCCGCTCCGGCGGCACGCCGGCGTTGCGCTCGATGAGGCCGGTCTGCAGTTCGATCGCGCAGCGCACGGCGTCGACGACGCTGCGGAACTCCGCGATCGAACCGTCGCCGGTGCGCTTGAACACTCGGCCGCGATGGGCGACGATCGTCGGGTCGACGAGATCGCTGCGCAACCCCCGGATCCGCGCCAGCGTGCGCTCCTCGTCAGCGCCGGTGAGGCGGCTGTAGCCGACAATATCGGTAACCAGGATCGCCGCGAGCTTTCGGGTCTCGCTCATCGCACCGCCTCCGGTCCCTCGACTCTAGCATGAACGCCAGCCCAATCGAGCAAGCGAGCCCGCCGCGGCCCCGGCTACTGATTCTCGCCCTCGATCGCAGCGATCGTCGCGTCGGTCACCGCGCGGGTGGTCGCCTGGCCGCCGAGGTCGGGCGTGTGGAGCGCAGGGTTACCCGTCACTCGCTCGATTGCGCGCATGAGCCGGTGAGCGGCGGCTTTCTCGCCGAGGTGGTCGAGCATCATTGCCCCGGTCCAGAACGAGCCGACCGGATTGGCGATCCCTTTGCCGGCGATATCGAAGGCCGAGCCGTGGATCGGCTCGAACATCGAGGGATAGGCGCGTTCGGGGTTGAGGTTGGCGGTCGGCGCGATGCCGAGCGAGCCGGCGAGCGCCGCCGCGAGATCGGAAAGGATGTCGGCGTGCAGATTTGAGGCGACGATGGTGTCAAGGCTCGCCGGCCTGATGGTCATCCGCATGGTCATCGCATCGACCAGCATCTTGTCCCATGTCACATCGGGGAACTCGCGCGCGACCTCGGCGGCGATCTCGTCCCACATCACCATCGCGTGCCGCTGGGCGTTCGACTTGGTGACGACGGTGAGCAGCTTGCGGGGCCTTGAGCGGGCGAGCGCGAAGGCGAAGCGGAAGATTCGCTCGACCCCCGCGCGGGTCATCACCGAGACGTCGGTCGCGACCTCGATCGGCAGGCCGCGATGGGCGCGCCCGCCGACGCCGGCATATTCGCCCTCCGAGTTCTCGCGCACGATCACCCAGTCGAGCTCGGGCCCGCTCACCTGCCGCAGCGGGCTCGTGATCCCCGGCAAGACGCGGGCGGGCCGGACATTGGCGTATTGGTCGAACGGCTGACAGATCGCGAGCCTGAGGCCCCAGAGACTGACATGATCGGGCACCTCGGGCGATCCGACGGCGCCAAAATAGATCGCGTCGCGATCCTTGATCCGCGCGAGGCCGTCCGCCGGCATCATCAGCCCGGTGGCGCGATAATAGTCCGAGCCCCAGTCGAAACGGTCGAAGGCGAATTCGAATCCCTCGCGCGCGGCGACCGCCTGAAGCGCCTCGAGGCCGGCGGGAATGACCTCCTTGCCGATCCCGTCGCCGGGGATGACCGCGATCCGATAGCGCCGCATCGATAGGTTCCGACCTGTTTGAGCAGACCCTCCGGCCTAACATGCCGACCCTAACCCTGTCGCGCGGGGTGGCTCGCTTTCGCCTCGGCCCCGCCGGCGCCACTTTGCGCGCCTATGATTGATAGGGGTTATCTTGACTGCCGGGGGAAAGGATGACCGGGGTTCATCATGTGGTCGTGGTCGGCGCCGGGTTCGGCGGGCTCGAAGCAGTTCACGCGCTGGCAGGGGGGCCCGTCCGCGTTACGATTGTCGATCGTCGAAATCATCATCTGTTTCAGCCGCTGCTCTATCAGGTCGCGACCGCGTCGCTGGCGCCGTCCGAGATCGCCTGGCCGATCCGGCATCTTTTCCACCGCCGTCCGAACGTCGCCACCCTGCTCGCTTCGGTCGAGTCCATCGACAAGGAGGCTCGCGAGCTTCGCCTCGATGACGGCTCGACCCTCCCCTACGACACGCTCGTGCTCGCAACCGGCGCCCGGCACGCCTATTTCGGCCACGACGCATGGGAACCGTTCGCGCCGGGCTTGAAGACGCTCGAGGATGCGACCACCATCAGGAGCCGCTTGCTCCTCGCCTTCGAAAAGGCGGAGCGCGAAGGGGACGAGACGAAGCGGGCCGCGCTCATGACTTTCGCCATTGTCGGCGCCGGCCCGACCGGCGTCGAGCTCGCCGGCACGATAGCCGAGCTGGCGCGCGCCACGCTACCGGGCGATTTCCGCCGCGTCGACACGCGTGAGGCGCGGATCGTATTGATCGAAGCCGGCCCGCGCGTGCTGCCGGCGTTCGCGGAGGACCTGTCGCTCTATGCGAAGCGCTCGCTCGAAGGGCTGGGGGTCGAGGTCGTGCTCGGGCAGGCCGTTTCGGAATGCAGCGCGGAGGGAGTCGTGTTCGGCGGCAAGCCGCTGGCTGCGGCGACCATCATCTGGGCCGCCGGGGTCCAGTCTTCGCCCGCAGCGCAATGGCTCGACGCTCCGGCGGACAAAGCGGGGCGGCTCAAGGTTGAACCTGACCTCACCGTCCCGGGGCGCCCGGAGATTTTCGCCATCGGCGACGCCGCCTTCGTCCTTCGGCCCGACGGCCGGCCGGTTCCCGGGATCGCGCCGGCCGCCAAGCAGGAAGGGGTGTATGTCGCCAACGTCATCAGGGCCCGCCTCCGCGGCGCGCCCGCGCCCCCACCCTTCCGTTACAAGCATGCCGGCGACCTGGCGACGATCGGCAAGCGGCGAGCGGTGATCGATTTCGGCTGGATCAAGCTGCGCGGCGCGATCGCGTGGTGGCTCTGGGGCTTCGCCCACATCTATTTCCTGATCGGGGTCCGCAACCGGCTGAGCGTCGCGCTCAACTGGCTGTGGATCTACGCCCGCGACCAGCGCGGCGCGCGGCTGATCACCTGGCAGGGCGCAGACGACGACTCATTCTCGCGGCGAGCGTGACTATTTCGCCGGGGCCGCCAGCACGTCGGATTTGTGCTCGTCGGCCGGATCGAAATGCGGAACGCAGATGACGCAGAGCCGGTTCTTCGGGGACGAGGCGGCTACCTTGTGGTGGACGCCCCTGGTGATGACGCAAAGCTCGTCGGCCGCCAGCTTCTGCTCGGTCGTTCTTCCGTTCGCGGGGTCGTACAGCGTCAGCGCAATTGCGCCGTCGAGGACGAAATAGATCTCGTCGAAGGTCTTATGGAAGTGCGGGATCGTCTCGCGGATGTCGATCGCCAGCGCGACGCTCGGAGAATACTCCGCGCCGGTCAGGATCTCATGGATCGCCCCGCAGAATGGCGAGGTATTCACGACATGGTCGCTGATGAGCTTGGTGATCATGGGTTCCAGTCCTCTCGAGCGACGCATCTGACAAAGTTGCGGCTTCACGGCAACCAAGGTTTGGCGCCGCGCGTTTGGAGCAAGTGAAGACTCCGGCGCGGCCGGAGGTTCAAATCTCCGGGAGTTGCGCATGGGCCTTCTGCTTCTCATCATCATCCTCCTCCTGCTCTTTGGCGGCGGAGGCGGATATTACGGCTACCGGACTTATGGCGGGCCGGGACTTGGCGGCGTGCTTGGCCTCGTACTGGTCATCCTGATCGTCCTCTGGCTCGTTGGCGGCCTCGGTCCGTATACGGCGCATGTGTGATGCCACTGGCTGCCGGGTCGCCTGCTGGCGCAGAGCGCGGGCGGCGTCCCTGTCCGGCCGTCGGTTTGGGTTTTCTTGGCTCCTGGCCTTTTGGCCGCGAGAGCCCCAGTTCTTAAGGGTTGGAAAAGCTTGGATTTGCTTGGATTCTCTCGTCCGAATCGTGACTTTTCAATGGGTTACGTTGGATTTTGGGCGAACAGAATTTCCCGCGCGCTTTGGCGGCTGGGCGGGCTGCGCTCGAGCCGGCGCCAGCATTCCTAGGATGCAGAAACGCAGTATGGGTCATCGGGCAAGCCTAACTCGCCTTCTGTTTCTCTGCAACAAATTGTCGTCGAAATCATCGCCCTTCAGGCTGGCCAAAAACGGGCATGTAGCGATCGTCGCCGACCGCCGACGCCACCGCTCGCGGGCGCCGTCTTGATCCCGGCGGGAAGTTCGGCGAGGTTGACGGCGGACCGGTCAACAGGTCGGACCCGCCATGTCTCGATCCCCGATGATGCGGCTCTTGCGGGCGCTTTCGGCCGACGTCCAGCGATGCGAAGCGCGCGGCCTGTCGGCGACGGAATTCCTGGCGGAAAGGCGGACTGCGCCGTCGCGCCGCGAATTTGTCGCGGGGTCGGCCGCGTTCCTCGCCGGTCTCGCGCTTCCCGAGGCGGCGTTTCCCGCAGCCGCGAGTCCCCGCATCGCCATAGTTGGCGCCGGGATCGCGGGACTGACGGCGGCTCTGATCCTGCAGGACGCCGACGTGTCGAGTACGGTCTACGAGGCGTCGAACCGGATCGGCGGCCGGATGTTTTCGGCGACCTCGATCTGGGCGGACGGCCAGGTGACCGAATGGTGCGGCGAACTCATCGATTCGGACCACGTGACCATCAAAGGCCTCGCCCGCCGCTTCGGTCTGCCGCTGGACGATTTGCTCGGAAACCCTAGCCTGCGCGACACCTATCGGTTCTTCGATCGCTACTATACCGTCGAACAGGCGTTCGAGGATTGGCGGAGCGACGTTCAGCCGGCGCTCGCCAAGGATCTCGAGGCCGCAGGGGAATCGACCACCTACGCCAAGTCCACGCCGGGAGGGCGGGCGCTCGACCGGATGTCGGCCGCCGAATGGATCGACAGCCGCGTCAGGGGCGGCCGCAAATCGTCCATGGGCGCCCTCATCGACATCGCCTACGCGACCGAATATGGCGCCGACACCAGCGATCAGAGCGCGCTGAACATCGTCTACCTGCTCGGCGGCGCCAGCCAGACCGAGGCGGGGAACGCGCTCAAGATCCACGGGACGTCCGACGAGCGCTACCATATCCGCGGCGGCAACCAGCAGCTGCCGGCGCGGATCGCAAAGCATTTGCGCAACCCCGTCCAGATGGGAAGGCGCCTGGCCTTGATCGCGAAGCAGGCCGACGGTGCCTATGTGCTCGACTTCGATGACGGGCCGCCGGTCGGAGCCGATCTCGTCGTCCTCGCCATTCCGTTCGCCGTGCTGCGCAATCTCGATATCGCCGGCGCGGGCTTCGACGCGCTCAAGGTTAAGGCGATCCAGGAGCTCGGCCGCGGGCAGAACGGCAAGCTGCAGCTCCAGTTCGCCTCGCGCTACTGGCGCGATACGGGCCCGTGGCCGGGGCGCGCAAACGGCGAGTCCTATACCGACGAGGCGTTCCAGAGCACGTGGGAAGCAACGCGACGCCAGGCGGGCGCCGCCGGGATCCTCAACAATTACACCGGCGGCCGCGCGACCCTTGCCAAGAAGGCGAAGACGCCGTTCGCGACGGCGGCCGACCCAGCGGTCAGGGCCGACGCGAACGACTTCCTGCAAGGGCTCGAAAAGGTGTTTCCGGGCGGAACGGCGAAATGGAGCGGCCGCGCCGCGAGCTCGCTTCCCGCGCTCGATCCGAATTGCGGCGCGTCCTATTCCTATTGGCGGGTCGGACAATACGCGACCATCGCCGGCTACGAACGGGTCCGGCAAGGCAACGTATTCTTCGCCGGCGAGCACTGCTCGACCGATTTTCAGGGCTATATGGAGGGCGGCGCGGCCGAGGGGGCGCGGGCGGCGAAGCAGATTTTGGCGCAGCTCAGGGCGAAGACCGGACAGTAGGCGCGCGCCGGCGCAACGCCCGCATGCGCTCGGCCCGCGGACCCGCGCACTGAGAGATCCGTGCCGTCCTCGCCTCTAAAGCTTGAAGCCGCCGCGCTTCAGCTGCCAGGTGAGGCTGCCATCCACGGGAAAGAGCGGGATCAGGCACGCCTGCACGGCGTGGTAGATGTCGGGACGCCCCTCGAAGACGCGTGAGACCGGATTGAGCGCGTTGTCGAGCTCGGGCTGCCAGCCGCGGACCCTGTCGATGACGTGCGCGACGAGGAAGCTCCAGATGCGTCGATACCATTCTTCGTAAGAAGGGTCGGAATCGACTGAGCCGAGCGCGGCGGCGGCGCCAATTCCCTCGGCGAGCGGCCACCAGTAGCGGTCCGTTTGCGCCGGCTGGTCGTCCCAGTCGAGCGTATAGTAGAAGCCGCCGAGCGTCCGGTCCCAACCGATCGCGACCGTCTTGCGGAACAGTTCCGCCGCGGCTTCGATCATCCAGGGTTTGCTGCGGCCTCCGAGCTCCCAGAGCTGGACGAGCAGGCGGCTCCACTCGAGCGCGTGTCCCGGCGTCGTGCCGCTCGGGCGGAACATCGGATCGCCCTTGTAGGCGCGGTCGACCTGCCAGGCCTCATTGAAATGCTCGGCGACGCGCCAACCCTCGGCGCGGGCGTGGCGGTCGATGATCAACGCGGCGATGCTCTCCGCCTTGTCGAGATAGGCGCGCTCGCCGGTCGCCTCGAACGCGGCCATCAGGGCCTCGGCGAGGTGCATGTTGGAGTTCTGGCCGCGGTAGGCGCCGATCGGCGACCAGTCAGGATTGAATTCTTCCCGGCTCGCGCCGGCCGCCTTGTCCCAGAACTTGTCTTCAAGGACCTGCGTCACGTCCTCCAAGAGACGCCGTGCGTCGGGATGTGCGACGCATACGGCTGACGAGGCGGCGAGCAGGACGAAGGCGTGGCCGTAGGCCTGCTTCGTCGGATCGGTGGGCTTCTCGTCATCGACGCCCCAGAAATAGCCGCCATGCTGGCGGTCGCGCATGCGCTCCCAGAGGAACGCCACGCCATGATCGACGACGCGGTCGGCGCCCGGAAGCCCAAGCAGATGCGCGATGGCGAAGGCGTGCGCCATGCGCGCCGTCGCGTGGACCTGCCGATCGGCGCCTTTATGTCCGGGCTTCGGCGGCAGCGGCCGCGCGTCTGCGTCGAGCGAGAAGAACCCGCCGGCCGGATTGAAGGCGGGACGCTGGAAGAAATCGAACAGCGCGCGGGCGTTGTCGAGGAGCCAGAGCCGGTGCGCGGCGAGCGTGACGAAGCGAGGGGTACCCGCCGCCGGAAGATCTCTGATCCAAATCTCCGCCGTCATGTCAAGCTTCGTCCGGAATAATGACTCAACAGAAGAGGACTACTGCCCATCTGGATATATAATTTGTCCGTTAGGCAAATGAACTGGTATATTCGGTCTTGAGGTGCTGGCCCACCCCCACTCTTTGTCGGTCATCTGCCAATCTAACATGAATCCACTAAACCCTTTTCCAGAGGCTTATCCCTTTGACTCAGGTTCCGCTATATGTAGTGTGTGAAGCCGGGCGCGCTTGAGGCCGCGCCGATTCGGAGCGCGGAGCGGTGGGGCGCGGACGCACGCTGGCGGAGTTCCAGAAA
>Ga0335076_10006191_pt1 | contig 12074 bp, 3 predicted proteins | sample Lox_Sample_25_FD_206717 | JGI IMG/M metagenome (GOLD analysis project Ga0335076, IMG submission 206717) | Soil microbial communities from Loxahatchee National Wildlife Refuge, Florida, United States - Lox_Sample_2.5 | ecosystem: Environmental > Terrestrial > Soil > Wetlands | place: USA: Florida... | reverse complement strand
CGGACCGAACGACTCCGTTGTCTACGCCAAGAGCTTGCACAGTAATCCCATTGACTCCGACAGAGACGGTCGGGACGTTGGGAATCGAGAACGTTCCGTCAGCCGCGGTGATCGAGGAGTGCCCTATAACCTGCGCAATGAAACCGGGCACAGGATTTTGGTTTCCATCAAGAACGCGTCCGGTCACGGTTGTTCCGGGGTCCGGTATGACATTCAGCACTATGCTCGGCGCGGCCCCCACGTTGCCACCGTAATCAATGGCCGTGGCGCTGAGCGTCAGCGTTGTGGCAGTTGCTGGGACTGTGTAATAGAAGACATACGGAGAGACACTATCAGTCAGGACCGGCTGCCCGTTTACTAACAAGTTGACGCCAGCGACAGCCACGTCGTCGGTTGCGTCCACGGTAATGGCGATGGTTTCGCTTTGCACGACCGTGCTTCCAGATGCTGGCGAAACGATGGTTGCCGTTGGCGGAATGCCGAATGTGTCTTGCTGAACTTGATATTGGCCAATATAGAGACGGCTGTTGCCTGAAGAGCCAAATCTGTTGAAGGTTGTGCTGTCTGCCACGAAATAGACGTATGAACCGTCGACCGCGATGCCCATTCCGTAATCACTGCCTGGCGAAAAGCGCAGAATGGCACGCGAGAGCAGGTTGGTTGGATCCGTGATGTCAGTGATTGGAACGCCGTCGGGTGCAAAAGACACGCAAGCGCCGAGCGCCAGATTGCCGGAAAGTACGATATCGTTCAGGACGCCACCCAGAGTCTTATTCGTAATCGCCGAGACTAGAGTCGGCGAAGCGGGATTAGAAATATCGATAGACGCAACGCTGTTCTGATAGGGTGCGCCGGTGGAAAGATTCTGATAATCCGCTGTGAACGCGTAGTTGCCCTTGATTGCCACCTGGTGCGCATCAATCGTGGAGAGCTGCCCCAGGAGAGCGGGAGCACTTAGGTTCGAGACGTCGACGACATAGATACCGCTCGTGTCCGCGGCCACCACGGCAATCCCCCGCTGCGGATCAACACTGACACCGCGAATGAGACCAGTGAGCGGCAGCGACGAGAGTTGCGTGGGCACGGAAGGAGTGCTGATGTTGGCCAGGAAGAGTCCGGTACTGTTGGCGACGTACGCGACGTCTCCCTGGATGGTTAGATCAAGTGCCGTGCCGGAAGTCTTGAGGGTTGCGCGAAGCGCTGGTGAAAGCGGGTTGGTAATATCGATAACTTCAAGGCCGGCCGTCCCCGCCGCCACGAACGCGTAGTTACCGACTACTCTCACGCTATTGGAATTGCCAGCAAGAGCAAGCGAGGCGACAATCGCCGGCGCGGTGCGGTTGGTGACGTTCACCACCTGAAGCCCAGCCGATCCCGCGGCGACATAAACGTAGTTACCGTTCACTGCCACTCCGTTGGCGAAACCAGGGATGGCGAGTGATCCAAGCGCTGTGGGACTGAAGCCAGTTACGTTGCCGGTGGCGGTCGCAGTGAAACCATTATTGGTTACGGTAATCGTGCATGTGCCTGCGTTTCCGGCAAAAACATTTCCATCTGGAGAGCCGAAGTTGCAGATGGTGAGATCGCTGGAGGAATAACTCGTACCGTCTTGAGTTGAGGTCAAATCGATTGTGGTCTTGCCATCGATCAAATGGCCAATTATGTCGAGCTGTTGAGAAGCTTGCTGGCTCAGCGAATTTACCGCCAACAGGAACGTGGCGGGTTTAATTTCGAGCGACTGTAGTGATTTCGACAGCTTGGCCGCGAGCGTACCGCCAAGCGTGCCGGTCTGCACTTCGATTCCATCGGGAATGCCAGTGCCGTCAGTCGAGAAGAGTAATGGATTGGTGTGGTAAACCAGAACTTCCTGTCCGTCAGTCAGGCCATCACCATCGGTATCGGGATTATTGGGATCGGTGCCGAGTTGGAATTCCTGAAGATTGGTGAGGCCGTCATGGTCCGGATCTTCTGAAGGAAATGCTGCGTCAGTAAGCTGAGGGCAAGGAGTTCCTTCCGAGAAGTTGGGACAGAAATTGGTAAGTATCCAGGTGTTCGGAATTCCGCCGTTATTGGCGCCAGCTATTACTACCTGAATATTCAGTATGCCCTGCGCACCTTCATTGAGCGCTTGAATAAGGACGGTGCCGCTGCTCACTGCGGTTACGATGCCCTCGGAACTTATGGCCGCGATTGCCGCATTGCTGGTGCGATACTGCGTTCCACTGCTCGACGCGGAGATGTTTTGCGTGCTGCCGTCGGAGTAAGTGGCCATAGTTGTAAGCTGCGTTGTCTGGCCGGGCTGCGTCAGCATGGTTGTCGTCGTGTTGAGGGAGATTCCGGTAGGAATGGGGGTGGTATTTCCCAGAGTAATCGCCGGCAGCGTGACCGATTGGTTGGCTCCGAGAGTGAATAGATCCGATTGGCCGAAACTTGTAACCCCATTGCGGACGCAGGTTGCACGTGCGCGAACTGGACCGAAGTTCGCGGGTATGGTTGGGAGAATCCAGGTGCCATCATGGTTCACCTGTACCGTCCGATTGAGTACGCTAACAACACAGCTCTCATCCAACACCGGAGGGCCTGGCGAAACTGGTATAACAGGACCCGGCCCCGGTCCAGTCGGCTCGTAACCGGCGCCACCCCGTTCGGCTTGTCCCCACGCAAGGGAGAGCGAAAGGGAATGGGCCACCAAGAGGACGATCAGCCGGACGAATGACCGCGACAACGCTGCTCTGCGATTCCCCCGGAAAGACGCCCGACCCGCACCGGTTATGACTTTTCCTTCGCGCTTCATCCAAAATCCTCGTGCTCCAGTGAATCCAAGACAGCCATTTCGCAATACTCTGTTCTCTTCTCTAGTGCGGGCAGTTATTTCCTAGACAGATGCCGGGCAGGTTCATCACATTCGACGGACAGTCCTGCACGGTATGCTGTTGGCCCTGATCATCTGTGTAGGTGACATTCGTGCAGGGATCGCAGCCCAGCATCTGCTGCTGTTGTTGCTCCGGCGTCAGATTGCAAGCCGCCGTGTTACCACCCTGTGCACCCTGAGCGTTGTTGATGTAGCCCTGCGTGCTGCCCGAGAAGCACTGCTCCTGGCATCCGTACACTCTGTCTCTACAATCGATCGGGACCTGGCCAGCAGCATTGTGGGCGGGCGGACCCGGATCACCCCCGACACCATGGAGCAACTCATGAAGCACTGTGGACGCGCCACCCACGCCGTCGCTGCATGATGCCTTGTAGGTCAGCTTGGTGTTGAGCGTAAGCACATTGGAGCCTACGCTACTATGGGCACAATCCCCGGTTTGGGCATGGGAATCGCAGTCGATAACGACTCCCTCGTTCGCAAGCGCTATCTGAGCCGCCAGCCTCAGATCTAGCGGAAGACACGCGTTTTGCGTGTTATCGAAGATTTTTTCGAGGGCCGCAGAGAGAGCGCTCTGTACCCACGCAGTGTCAAAGCCGTATGCGTCGGGGCCGCAATTGCCTTTGCCGTCGCATGTGCCAAAACAGTCTTCTGTAATCGCAACTGGAACACTTGCCCCTTGGGAACCCACCTGGATTGCCGTGTATTGCCCGATTACCATGTCAGCAGGCAATTGAGGGCTGTCTTCCGTTCCGTTTCCGGTATAAGCTTCACCCAACGTGCTCTTGGTCAAATTGGTGCAAGGCACGTTATAAGTCTGGCTCTGTTGTGTCGGAACGCATTGCGTCCCGTTGCACACAGCGCAGTCACCGCAGCTGCCACCCGATCCCGCCGCATTCGGATCGCCTCCGCAGTGCCAGCCCGCTTTGAGCACTCCGACACCTGGATCGGACGCGATCACCGATCCGTCGTCGCTCACCGTGGCCGTGCCGATCGCCACGAACATGCTCAGATCGTGATCGTAGGAATACATTTCGGTTTTTGCGCGCGGCGCGAGACCGTCGACGTTGGGCAACGTCATCGCCGCGGGAGGATTGAATGTCGTGCCCGCAGGTTGGATCGACACGATGAATCGAGGCTGCTGGCCGAAGCCCGGAGCCATCGGCACTTTATCGCCGTGAACGATCGAGACGGAGACGCATCCCTGGCGCGAGCCTCCGGGGAACGTGGCCGATCCCGGCGCGACCGTCAATGAGTATCCAGGCACCGCAGGCAAAGTCAGCGTTCCGCCGTGCGTCGCATCGACGCAAAGCTTGTTCACCGTATCCAGGACGGGCAGATAGATTGGCGTGCCGACGTTGTTGTCCTGGCCGGCGATCGTAACGATGTCGTATTCGAGCGTCGGATATGAAACTGTTCCGCCACCCGCAGTGGTGCCGTCAGCCATCAGCTTGAAGTAGCCGTAGGGCGCGTTTGTGATTACGAAATGACCTTGCGTGTCGGTCTGCACTGGCGTGCCGATCTGCAGTGGCTGGTTGTTGTTGCTGCCTTGATTGGTCTGGTAGAGGCGCATGGTTACGCCGGGTATGGGATTGTTCGTGTTGTCCAGCACATCTCCGCTGATCGTGGTTTTCGTTGGATCTCCGGCGAGGAGCGCAGTCGCGGTGAACGCCGCAGCGGAGCTAGTGTTTCCGGGAAAGCTGGCCGCGACAACATTGCTCGTCGGTTCTGTATCCGTTGCTGAGCCGAGTATCAGAGTCGCGAGCGCGCGGCCGTCGGTGTCAGTTGTAACCGTCTGAGTCGGGTTCCCGTTGAAGCTGCCTCCTCCGGAGACGACCGTGAAAGTGACCGGCACGCCGGCGATGCGGTTATAACCGGAATCGGTAACCACGACTCCCAGTGGGAATGTCAGTGCCTGTCCGCCAATGCCTGCTTGGTTGTCGCCGGAATCGACCACGATCTGCGCGGCGCCTCCCGGTATTCCCGCGGCCGTGAAGTCCGCGACGACGAACGAAACCGCTGAAGAAGCTTCCACGGTGTTAACACCCACACCAGAACGGTGACCAAGAGTCCATGAAACTTGCGCGTGACCGTTCGAGTCGGTGTTGACTGTTATGGCTGCGCCGCTCGCACTGCCGCCGGTTACGATACCGTCATTTCCAGTGACTTTGAATACGACCGGCTGGTTGGCGACTGGATTACCGGAAGTGTCGGTCAAGGCGACCACCAGCGGCGAAGGGAGCTGCGTCGCAATAGTTGCCGACTGGTTATTTCCGGAAATGATGGTGAGTGAATCGGCCACGGCTGCTTGCCCGATGGCAGGCGCAGGCGGCTGTGCCGGAGATACGCGAGTGACGGTAATGTTGGTGGTAGTTGCGTTACCGGCCTGGTCGCGCGCGACAGCTTGAATCGTGTTTGCCCCCAACGCCAGCGGCACACTGGCGATCGAGTAGCTACGATTGGCAACCTGAGCCGCAGTTCCATTGACCGTCACTTGCGCGTTCGAGTCATTCACCGTGCCGGGAACAACGTCATTGACGATTCCGGTCACAGAAACCGAGGCGCTGGTTGTGACCGAGTTATTCGCAGGAGTATCGATGGTCAAGTGTGGCGGCGTCGTATCGAGAGTTATGTTCACGCTCGCGGTGCCCTGGTTGCCTCCAGCGTTCGTCGCCACCACGCTGAGCGTGTTGAGTCCTTCGACCAGTGGGACAGTCGCAGTGAATTTGCCGCCGCTTGGATAGGCAGCGATGCCATTGATCGTCACCGTGTCCGCGGGATTGTCAACGGTTCCCTGAACGGTGACGGGAGTCATGTTTGTGTAGCTCAGGTTCGCCGGCGAAGTGATACTCACAACCGGCGCCGGAACCAGCGTCACGTTGGCGCTGGCCGAACCCGTGTTGCCCGCCGAATCCGTCGCTGTCACGGAGAGGGTGTCAGCGCCGGTACTGAGCGATTCGTTGCAACTAAAGCTCGAGCCACTGAGTTGTGCCGCAGCACCATTGCAGGAAACGCTGGCTATACCGGAACCTGTGTCGGTCGCCGATCCCGAGACCGGAGTTTGCGTGGAATAAACATTTCCCGAGGACGGCGAGGTAATTGCCACGGTGGGCGGCGTTTTATCAAGTCTCACGAGCAGCGAAGTGGTTGCGGTGTTACCGGCAAGGTCGGTCGCCGGCTGAGATTGCACGTTGTTGAGCCCCTCGGTATTGACCGTTATCGATGGAGGACAACTTGAAATACCGCTGACGCTGTCTTTGCACTGGAAACTTAGCGTGACATTTGAATTGTTCCAACCGGCCCCGTTCGGCGCGGGACTCGCGGTTGCAGTTATCGTCGGCGGACTGAGATCGATGTTTAGCGTCGCCGTGGTAGTGGCGCTCTGCCCCGACTGATCCACCGCGGTTCCGGTTACAACTTGATTCCCGCCTTCCGTGCTCACAGTGATCGGTGGCGAGCATGACCTGATGCCACCATTGCCGCCGGAGCAAGTAAACGTGATGGTGACGGGCGAGTTGTTCCAGCCGGCAGCATTTGGCGGCGGTGCCACTGCTGCAGTGATCGCCGGAGGATTACTGGTAACAAACGTGAGCGACACGCTCGTGGTCGAGCTATTTCCCGCGTTGTCAGTCGCGGTTCCCCCGATGATTTGATTTCCACCGGAAGCAGGAACCACCTGCGGCGGCGGGCAATTGGCTATGCCTGAAGTGGTGTCAGTGCAAGTAAATGTAACTGTGACATTCGACGTGTACACGCCCGACCCATTGGGCAAGGGCGATGTGGTCGCGGTGATTGTTGGCGGAGTCTTATCAATATTGAGCGTGACGCTCCCGGCAGTGCTGTTTCCGGCATTGTCAGTGGCCGTGCCTGAAACAACCTGATTCGCTCCCTCCGTTGTTACCGTCTGCGAAGGCGGGCAGGTCGCTACTCCAGATAAAGCATCACTACAAGTGAACGCAACGGTCACGTTGGTGTTGTTCCAACCGGCTGTATTGGGAGGGGGCAGAGCGGAAGCGCTGATCGTCGGCGCAGTCGTATCGGTTTCGAATGTCTGCGAAACTACAGTGCTGGAATTTCCCGAGCGATCGAAAACCGTGAGCTGTATGGTGTGATTGCCATCCTGAAGCACAGGTAGTGTGCCGGTGGCCTGCGTCGGGCTCAACGTTAAAGCCGCGGTTTCATTGATGCCGTCAACGGTCAGGATGAGCTTCGAAGTGTCCACGCCGCTGCGGTCGTCTTGATACAACAGCGTCACCGATACTGCAGCGGTGTTCAGGATGCCGTTTGCGGCTGGTGTTTGAATGATTGCGGTGGGCGGTACTGTATCTACGACAAACGTGGCATGAGCATTGGCGGGATTTCCGACCAAATCGCTCAAAGTGGCGCTCAGGACATAGGTTCCATCCGCTAAGGAAGCGGTATTCGGGACCGCGCCGGTTGCTTGTTGCGCACCGATTTGGAAATAGGAAGTAACATCGGTTGCGGGATTTGTGCCTTGCTGCAGATAGATTCTGACCGAAGACGGATCAACACCCGTGCCAGTTCCATCCGAGTACTGCAAGCTAACACTCGGAGTTGGGTTGTTGATGAAGGAATTGTCGAGCGGCGTTGCGAAATTCACCGAAGGCGGTGTCGTATCTACCACGAACGACAAAGATGTCGTCACCGACTGATTGCCGGCGCGGTCCTGCACCGCGGCCGTGAGGATGTGGGTACCATCGCTCAACGGAGGATTCATTTGCAGAATGCCAGTCGCGGAACTCGCGCCCGGCGCGATAAGGTTCGTAATATTCGCGCCATCCAATGTGACCACGAGCGTGTTGGGATCCACCCCGGCAGTCGCATCCGAATAGGAGATCGTCACTGCCGGCGCGTTGCTGTTGGTTTTTGAAGGCGGCGATTGAAATGAGATTGCCGGCGGCGTGGTATCCACAAGGAACGAGGAAGATGCCGTACCGGCTGTGCCCGCAAGATTGGTAATGTTCGCGCTGATCGTGTTTTGACCGTCGGGGAGATTGAACGCAGCAGTTAATTGCCCGCTCGCGTTGCTTGAGTTTGCAGTAAACAAACTCGTTGCATCGGCGCCATTCACATAAACTTTCAGCGTGTTCAGGTTCAATCCGGTCACATCCGAATAGCTGATCAGCACTTGCGGGATGTGCGTGCTCAGGATTGCATTGGGCGCTGGCTGGGTTATGTGAATGGTGGGAACAGTCGTATCCACATTGAAGCTGATTTGCGCAGTGCCGACGTTTCCGGCGAGGTCTTTGATTGAAGCGGCGAGTATGTGCCCACCATTGCCAATTCCGGACGCGACCGTTGTCGCACTCGCTGGCGATGCGGTCATAGCCAGTGGCACGCCGTCGAGCGTGACGCTGAGCTTGGAGGTATCGATCGCCTGATCGTCGGAGTATTGGACCACGACCTCCGTGCTGGAAGCGCCTAAGTACGAATTGGCGGTGGGTTGCGAAAAAGAAATAACCGGCGGTGTGGTATCGATGTTGAACGACGCCGAGGCGCTTGCCTGATTCCCGGCGAGGTCCTTAATCTGCGCGACGATCTTATTTGCGCCCTGCGGCAGGGGACTGCTTGCGGGCAAAGTTGCCGTCGCTCCGGTTTGTGTTTTTTGAAACAGCGAAGACAAATCCGTGCCGTTCACCAGCACCTTCAACGTCGATAAATTGATCGCATCGTTATCCGAATACTGCACCGTGATCGTCGGAGTCGGATTATTCAGGTACGCTCCCAGTGCGGGCTGCACGATCTGAATCGCCGGAGGAGCTAGGTCAACCGTGAACTGCGAAGTCGCAGTCCCCTGATTTCGCGCGAGATTAAAAAGTGTCGCCACAATCGTGTGCGGCCCCGGCGCAAGTGCAAGGCTGGGCGGAATGGTGGCGGTCGCATCGCCCGACCGGATGGTAAACAGCCTGGTACGGTCAACGCCGTCGATAGTCACTTTCAGCGTGGTCTCATCGCAGTCGGAGTGGCGGTCATCGTTGAAGCCGGGCGCCTTGGAATAGGTGATCTCAATGGTCGGAGTAGCGGTGTTCAGATAACTGCCCGCGGCTGGAGTCACGATCGTGACTTGCGGCGACACATTGTCGGAATTCGTTCCCCAGATCGTGATTGAGAGCTCCGCACCGGGTGCGCCATCAACGGTCACTTGAATCGTGTTGTTGCCTACAATCGGAGAAACGGGAACATCCAATTCGCCCACGCCCTGCGCGACATCGGAGGAACCCAGAACCTGAGTGCCATTTAGCAGAACCGTCGCCGAAGTAACTCGTTCACGCCCGATCGGGTCCCCGTTCACAACATGCATGGTGAACGGCGCAATCACCCAGCCGCGCACCTGAAAATTCGCTGTGTAGCTGGTCGGCTTGTTACCTCTCGCGCGTACAAAAATCTGCGTCTGAAATACGACAGGATTGTTCGCGTCGTTGTCGGCAGCGGCGCCGGTGACGAAAGCCAAGAGCATCAAGATCCCGGCACCGACTATCCTTCCGGCTGGCGAAATCGCGCGACGCAATGAGAAGGGACCAATTGCGGTTTCGATTGCCGGCAGGCAATTCCCCGTAATGTTCCGATTTCCTTTCATTTTTTCGGTCTCACAACCAAAGCCGATGTCTCTGCGGCACCGCCCGTCTGGTCTGAGTAAATCGCAGCGTTTGCCCTTGCACTCAACCTCGCCAATTCTGAATCGATCGCTTTCTCAAACACCGACGCCGGCTGGGCGCCGGTCAGAAAGACTCCATTGATAAAAAATGCGGGAGTGCCGCTGACTCGTGCGTTGGCGCCGGCCCTGATGTCAGCTTCGACCGCAGACTTGAATTTTTCCGTGTTCAAACAGGAGAGGAATTGTGCTTCGTTCAGCCTGAGGGTCCGGGCGTGATCGAGTAAGCCGGCGGCATCAAGCTTGCCAGGGCTGGACAACAAAAGATCGTGGTATTCCCAGAACTTGCCCTGTTCGCTCGCACAATGGGATGCTTCGGCGGCCGCAAAAGCATGGGCATGAAGCTGGCGCAGAGGAAAATCCCGGTATGCCAGTTTTACTTTGTCGCCATATTTGGCGAGGACGGTCCTTACGGTTTGCTCCGAGCCTCGGCAGAAAGGACACTCGAAGTCCGAAAATTCTATGATCGTGACCGGTGCGTCGGCATTGCCGCGGACGCGCGACGGATCGTATCCAACCTCCACTTTGGGCGGGGACAAGAGGATGGCGACGTTTGCTTCCCGCCGGAGACGGTCCATATAGGCATCGCGCACCTGCTCCAGCTTTGCCTGCTTTAGCGCCTCGCGCAGGCGTGGCTTCACTTCTTCGAGCGGCCGGCGTTCCCGCTGGCCCAAATAAAAGGCCTCAATTTCGGAATCGCTTGGATCGGGAACCTTTGACGAAATTTCTTGTTCGATCAGTTTGTCAGTTGTTACTCCCTTGCGGCTTGCAGCGGCGTCCAGAAGTTTCTGTTCGATCAGCTTATCCAGCGCCCGGCTCTTAATTTCGTACTCTTCACTGCGAAGCTGTTGAATTTGTTCCTCCAGGAGCGGGAGTAGTTCGTCCTCGTAAACCGCTTTACCGGCGATGACCGCTACTGGCCTTCTGGCGGCGAACGTGGATTCCTGGGGGTTAAGCTTGGCGTGAACAGTGGCAGCTTGTATTTCTGACTGCGCAACCGCGCCCGTCGAGAATGAAAACAAGATTGTTAGGACGGCAAGAGTAACTATGAAGCGGCTAGTGATGGGTTGAGGCGTAGCCAGCCCGCGGACCTGCATATCAGCACCTCCCCTGGAACTGAATAAGGCCGCCAGTCCTGCTCAAAAAAGTGGCGTCTATTCAGAAAGGCGCAATTCGGAAGAAAACGGGATCATCCAGAGATGATTTTTTTTGTTTTGGTGTTTCGAAACGGGTTGGCCACGCTGAAATTTCTTGCAGCGCAAAGTCAGTCGACGCCGGCGGCGAATTTGTTGGAGGCTGACTGCAACAATGAAAACGCATCGTCGCGGGTGGGCGAGTTGGCGAAGGGAAGTGATTCGATGCTACTTCGCCGGCTCATCGACCTGCAGAATTTGATCAGCCTTTACTTCGTGAAGGGTTTGCGAAATTCCGCTCGGCCAGCGGATTTCTATTTGCTGAACAGACGCATCGTGACCTAAGCCGAAGTGCACGCGTTTGTCGCTTGACGAGAGATAACTCGAAGCCGTGCTCACGGTCGCGTACTGAATGCCTTGCGTGGTGACGATCTTCACCGCAGCGCCGATTGCGTCGCGATTGCTCTTGTGTCCAATGAGATTGAGGGTCAGCCAATGATTGTGTGTCTCGGTCTCATTATGCAGGATGTGCACGGGGCCGCCATTCTCGGTCACAACCGCATCGAGCCGCCCGTCGTTGTCGATATCACCAATTGCCATGCCGCGGCTGGCCCACGGTTCGTGAAAAACTGAACCCGACTCAGCCGAGACATCCACGAACCCCTGCCCGGTGTTCCTCGCCAGCAACATGGGTTCGCGATAGCGAAGTTGCGGATACGCGAGCTGTATGGTGTCGAGCACATGCGCCTGGCCGACCAGCAGGTCTTTCCATCCATCGTTGTCGTAGTCAATGAGCCGCATTCCCCAGCCGGAGTGCAGCAGGGTCATGGTTCCCAGGCCGGAGCTGTCAGTCGCGTAAGTGAATGTGCCGTCGCCGTTGTTATGAAAGAAAGCGTACTTCTGGTAGGCGAGATCGGTAATCGCGAGGTCGGGAAGGCCGTCATTATCGTAATCGGCGAAATCCACGCCCATTCCCGCGAAGGCGTGCCCGTCGCCATCGACGCCCGCGCCGGAAAGCAACGCAACATCTTCGAATGTGCCATCGCCTTTGTTCTGGTAGAGAAATTCAGGAATTGAGTCGTTCGCGATGAATACGTCGATGTGCCCGTCACCGTTGAAGTCGGCAATGGCAATGCCGAGGCCTTTGCCGGGCTTGGTAAAACCAATTTTCTCGCCAACTTCAGTGAAGTGACCGTTGCCATCATTGTGATAGACCAGCGGCACGATGGGTGGAAATTGATCGGGATGACAGAAAGATCGGTATCCCTCCTTCTTTTCGCCGCACCAGATATCGTTGAAATCCCACTTCATGTAACGCAACACAATCAGGTCGAGTAAGCCGTCGCCATCTAAATCGACCCACGCGGCGCTGGTGGACCAACCGCTGCCCGCTACTCCG
>Ga0335076_10006189_pt1 | contig 12075 bp, 7 predicted proteins | sample Lox_Sample_25_FD_206717 | JGI IMG/M metagenome (GOLD analysis project Ga0335076, IMG submission 206717) | Soil microbial communities from Loxahatchee National Wildlife Refuge, Florida, United States - Lox_Sample_2.5 | ecosystem: Environmental > Terrestrial > Soil > Wetlands | place: USA: Florida... | reverse complement strand
GTCATGCCCGGCTTGATCTCGGCGCGCCAGGAGCCTGACTTGGCCGCGGGCCTCGCCGCGCTCGCCGCACCGGGGTGAGCCGCCGGAGGCGGCGCCGCCGTCGAGGCGGGCGACACGAGCGCCTGCGACGCCGCGGGCGCGCCGCCGACGCCGATCGTCACCGCCCTCGTCTTGTCGGAGGCGGGATGCTGCGCCTGCAGCGGACCGCCGGGCTTGGGCCCGTCGGGGTAGTTGTAGGCGATCTCCTTCTCGAGCTTGGTGGCGCGGGCCGCCGACAGCGAGTGGTCGCCGAAGAAGAAGTTGGCGGCCTTGTTGCCCTCGCCGTACTTCTTGGCGAAGCGGTTCCAGAGCCGCGGCCCCTTCGTGATGTCGTAGCCCGCCTCGTACGCGTAGCGGAGGCCGACGCGGTCGGCCTGGTCCTCGAAGCCGCGGCCGTAGCCGCTCTTGAGCGCCGAGCCAGCGGCGATCACCGCGAGCCCCGCGATCGCCTTCTGGGTGTTGTTGTCGAGCGTGGAGCTGGCCCCGAGCGCGCCGAGCATCGCGAGCTGGACCCACATGTCCTTCTTGAACTGCTTGCGCGAGTGCTCGTGGGTCGCGTGCACCAGCTCGTGCCCGAGCACGATCGCGACCTCGTCGTCGTCCATGTCGTGGAGCAGCCCCGTGAACACGTAGATCGAGTAGTTGCCCATCGCGAAGGCGTTCCACTCCTTGTTCTCGATCACGTAGCAGCGCACGGTCTCGCGCGGGACGTACTCCGGCAAGAGGTTGTCGACGATCCCGCGCACGCGGTCGACGTCGGGCCCGCTCTCGATCAGCTTCCCCATCGACGACTTGCCGTCGCCGAAGCGGCCGTTCTGGCGCGCCTGCGCCTCCGCCTGGTCGGTCGCCGAGCGCACGTCGCCTTCGAAGAGCGCCTTGCCGTTGGGCTTGGACTCGACCTCGCTCGCGAGCAGCGAGCCGTCGCGCTGGCGCTTGCCCCTGGCCTTGAACTCGTAGCCGAGCGGGATCTGCGCGAAGCTCTTGGCGTCGCCCTCGCCCTTGAACTTGAGCCCGGGCGCGGGGCAGACGCGCTGCGCGTCCGCGATCAGGCAGCCGCCCTCGCGCCACTCGGCGTAGCCGTCGACGCTCTCGCCGCGGCCGCCCTCCTCCTGGGCGTGCTCCTGGGCACGGAGCCCCGCAGGCAGGAGCGCTGCGAACGACAGGACCGCCAACCCCAGCCGACGTCTCATCGCGACCTCCCCCAGTAAGGAACGATGCCTTGGCGTCAAGGCGCCGGCCGCCCGATCGACTCGAGGGCGCCTTGCGCCTCGCGCGACACCAGGATGTCCGAGTCCCTGCTGAGCGCGGCGAGCCGGGGCAGCGCCGACCGCGCCGGCGCGCCGATGTGCCCGAGCGCGCGGGCCGCCTGCGCACAGACCGTCTTGTCCTTGTCCGATAGAGCCGTCACGAGCGCGGAGAGCGCCGGCTCGGCGCGGGGACCCAGCTTCGCGAGCGCGCGCGCGGCTTCGCGCCGGACGCCGACCGCAGAGTGAGAGAGCTCGGCGCCGAGCGCGGCCGCGGCGCCGCTCGCCGCCTCTCCGAGCAGGCCGAGCGTCTTGGCGGCCTCGCCCGCGACGAGCACGTCCGTGTCGTGGAGCGCCTGCGCGAGCGCGGGAACCGCCGACTGCGCCGGCGGCCCGACGCGGCCGAGCGCCTCCGCCGCGCGCAGCCGGACGTCGGGGCTGCGGTCGGAGAGCGCTGCCACGAGCGCGCCCGTGGCCGGAGCCGCGCCGGCGCCGCGAGACGCGAGCTCCTGGGCGGCCTGCCGTCGGACGGTGGCGTCGCGATCGCCGAGCGCTGCGGCGAGGCGCTGCAGCTCGGGATCGAGGGCGGGCGCCGCGGGGGTCGGCGCCGGCGTGGGCGCGACGGCGACCGGCGTCGGGGCCGGCAGAACCGGAGCGTGCGTCGCCGCGGGCGCCGCTCGCGGCGGCTGCGCCGTGGCCGTGGGCGGCGCCGTGCTCGCTGCCGCGGCTCGAGCGGGGTTCGGGGTCGCTGACGCCGTCGCGGCCGTCGTCGGGCCGGGCGTCGCCGGCGCGGGCACGGCCACGGCGACCGTCGCCGGCGGAGCCTCTACAGGAGACGGCGGCTGCGAGCGGCCCAGGAACCACCAGGCTCCGAACAGCGCCGAGGCGCCGACGAGACCGAGGCTTCCCACTCCCAGCAGCGCGAGCCCCATCCCCGGCCCGCGCCGAACGGCCGCACCGGGCTGTCCTGCAGGAGCGCGAGGCACTGGAGGGCGCGAAGGCGCGGGCGCGGTCCGCGCTGGAGCCGGAGCGGTCGGGGGTGACACGTCCGTCGGCGCCGACTCGTCGAGCGCGAGAGTAGGAAGCACAGTGAGCGTCGGCGCTTCGCCCCGCACGCTCGGCGCCGTGGGCGCGCCGAGCCCCGTCGCGAGCGCGTCCACGAAGGCGCCTGCGCTCGGCCAGCGCTCCTCGGGCCTCTTGGTCGCGGCCTTGAGCAGCGCTCGCAGCAGCGGCTCGGGGACGACGTCGCGGCCCGGCAGCGGCAGCGGCTCGTTCACGTGCTTCATCAGCACGGCGACCGGGGTGTCGGCCGAGAACGGCACCCGGCCCGTGAACATCTCGTAGGCCATGATCCCGAGCGCGTAGACGTCGGCCGGCGGCCCGATCTTCAGGCCCGTCGCCTGCTCCGGCGCCATGTACTGCGGCGTGCCGGTGATCATCCCGCTCGCGGTGAGCCCGCCGGAGGACTCGAGGATCTTCGCGATCCCGAAATCGGCGAGGTAGACGCGAGCGGCTTCGTCGAGCAGGACGTTCTGGGGCTTCACGTCGCGGTGCACGATGCCTTTGCCGTGCGCGTAGTCGAGCGCGTCGGCCACGCCGCGCAGGATCGCGACCGCCCGCGCGCGCGGCAGCCGCTCGCGCTTCAAGAGATCCGAGAGCGATCCAGAGGAGATGAGCCGCATCGCCATCCACGGGATGCCTTCCGCCTCCTCGATGTCGTAGGCGTAGATCGGGATGATGTTCGGGTGCTCGAGCCGGGCGATCACCTGCGCTTCCTGGCGGAAGCGCTGCGAGAAGCCGGGGTCGTGCAGGAACTCGCGCGGCAGAACCTTGAGCGCGACGTAGCGGTCGAGCTTGGCCTCGTAGGCCTTGTAGACGGAGGCCATGCCGCCGCGGCCGAGCGGCTCGACGATTCGATAGGGACCGGCGTTCGAGCCCGGGACGAGTGCCACGGCCGCGGATCTTACCGTGCCCTTCGCTCGCTGTTAGTATCGGACCAGGCAGATGGCTTACGAGAGCGAGTACCGGGACGAAGGCCACGCGCCGGGGCGCGACGAGATCGACCGCGGGCAGGGTCCGGTGCTGCTCGAGTTCGGCACGGCCTGGTGCGGCCACTGCCGGGCGCTGGCGCTCAAGGTCGCGGAGCTGCTCGCCCGCTACCCCGAGGTGAAGCACGTCAAGGTGGAGGACGGCCCGGGCCGGCCGCTCGGGCGCTCGTTCGAGGTGCGGCTCTGGCCGAGCTTCGTGTTCCTGCGGGACGGCAAGGTCGTGCGGCAGCTCGCGCGCCCGAGCCATGCGAAGCTCGAGGAAGCGTTCGTCGCGCTCGCCGCCGTCGCGGTTTGAGCGAGGACGGGGACTGTGATAACCGTCTCGGAGGGCGCTCGTCTCAATGGCCAGGATCCTGCTCGTCGAAGACAACGACATGAACCGCGACATGCTGTCGCGGCGTCTGCAGCGCAAGGGCCACGAGGTGCTGCTGGCCGCGGACGGTATGCAGGCGATCCTGATGGCCGAGAGCGACGTGCCCGACCTGATCCTGCTCGACATGAGCCTGCCCGTGATCGACGGCTGGGAAGCCGCGCGGCGGCTCAAGGCCTCGCCGGCGACGGCGAAGGTCCCGATCGTCGCGCTCACCGCGCACGCGATGGCGGGCGACCGTGAGAAGGCCCTCGCCGCGGGCTGCGACGACTACGACACGAAGCCGGTCGACTTCCTGCAGCTCACGGCGAAGATCGACGCGATCCTGAAGCGGGCGCTGGGCTAGCGAGCGCCGCGAGCCAGCTCGCGCGCCACGCCGCCTCGGAGCGGCCCGTCTCGCGAGCGAAGGCCTGAGGGTCGCTGGCGACGAGCGCGCGCACGACGGCCGCGAGGCCGGCGCCCTCCACGACGTGCTTCGTCAGCGAGTGCGAGAGCACGTAATAAGGACGCGCCACCCCGTCGCGGTCCGCCTCGATGTCGGGCGGCGAGCCCGAGGCGCCCACCCAGGGCAAGACGGCCTGGCCGCTCGCGGTGCGCAGCGCGCGGCGCGCCGCCTCGTGGATGTCGCGGTTGCCCGCGCGCGTGAAGACGTGCGCGTCGTAGCCGCGGCGCGTCTCGGCGACGAAGCTCTCGAGATAGCAGGCGAGGCCCTCGCAGAGCCAGAGGCGCTCGCCCCGCGCGGGCACGAGCGCGTGCACGGTCTCGTGCAGGTAGGGCGCGCGCCGCGCCCGCACGCGGGCGCAAGGCAGCACGACGGTGCGGCCCCAGGTGCGCGAGATGTCGATGTCGTCGCTCAGCACGAATCGGATCTTGCCGACGCGCTTCGCCCACTCGGGCAGCCCGGGAGCGACGAGCGCCTCGACGTCGCCCACTCCGTCGTCCGCGAGCCGCGCGAAGGCCTGGGCCTCGGCGGCCGTGAACTCGCCTTCGGGGTACTCGAGCGCGGCCCGCTCGAGCTCGATCCGCGCCCGCGCGCCCCGGCCCTGCGCGCGCGCGCCTGCGACGAGCCACGGGACCACCACGAGCGCGAGGACCACGGCAACGGCGCTCCGGCCCGCTCGCGACAAGGGCCGCTCAGCGCCGCCGGCTCGATTCGAGCGCGCGGCGCAGCTCCGACGACAGCTCCTCCCGCGAGAACGAGCCCTTGTGCATGACGCGCCGGACCTGCCCGTTCAGCCGGCGGCGCTCCTCCTCGCCGAGCTCCTTCGCCGTCACCACCACCACCGGGATCCGGCGCCCGCTCTCGCTCTTCCTGAGCTCGGCCACGAACTCGAAGCCGTCCATCTCGGGCATCATCAGGTCGAGCACGATCAGATCGGGCACGTGGCGCACCACGCTCTGCAGGCCGCGCCGGCCGTTGTCGGCCTCGCTCACCGCCCAGCCGTCGCGCTCGAGCGCGCGCTTGATCACCTCGCGCGTGGGCGCGTCGTCCTCGACCACCAGCACCGGCCGCTGCGCGCCGTCCCGGCGGTAGCGGCGCAGCGCGCCCACCAGCCTCTGGCGGTCGACCGGCTTCGTCAGGTAGTCGGAGGCGCCGAGCGCGTGGCCGATGTCGCGGTCGTCGAGCATCGACACCATCACGACCGGGATCGCCGACGTGAGCGGGTCGGCCTTGAGCGCGCGCAGCACCGTCCAGCCGTCCATCCCCGGCATCAACACGTCCAGGCTGATCACGTCCGGCTTGCGCTCGCGCGCGAGCCGGAGCGCCTCCTCGCCCGTGGCGGCGACCAGCAGCCGGAAGCCCTCCTTCTCCAGCCCGCGCGTGATCACCTCGCGCGTCGCCTGCTCGTCGTCCACCACGAGCACGAGTGGTGCGGGAGCCGGCTCGGCCGAAGACGCCGGGCTGACGAGCGCGCGATCGCGTCCGCCCTTCCTCGGCAGCCGCACCGTGAAAGTCGAGCCGCGGCCGAACTCGCTGTGGAGCGTTATGTCGCCGCCCATCATCTGCGCGAAGCGGCGGCTGATCACGAGCCCGAGCCCGGTGCCCCCGTACTTGCGCGAGGTCGAGGGGTCGGCCTGCGAGAACGACTGGAAGAGGCGCCCCTGCTGCTCCGGCGTGAGCCCGATGCCCGTGTCGGCCACCACGAACTCGAGCCAGGGCTCGCCCGAGATCCGGACCGCCTGCACCTCGAGCCCGACGCGGCCGGACTGCGTGAACTTGGCCGCGTTGCTCAGCAGGTTGAAGAGGATCTGGCGCACGCGCGTGAGATCGGCGTGGATCAGTCCGATGTCGCCCGGGCAGCGCACCTCCAGCAGGTTGTGGTTCTTCTCGACGAGCGGCCGGATCGTCGACTCCACGTCCTGCACCAGGCCGCGGATGTCGAAATCCTCGACGAACAGCTCCATCTTGCCGGCCTCGATCTTCGACAGGTCGAGCACGTCGTTGATCAGCGCGAGCAGGTGCTTGCCGGCCGCCTGGATCTTGGAGAGGTCGGGAGCGAGCTCCTCGAGGCCGCGCTCCTGCGCCTCCTCCTCGAGCATCTCGCTGTAGCCGATGATCGCGTTGAGCGGCGTGCGCAGCTCGTGGCTCATGTTCGCGAGGAACGTGCTCTTGGTGCGGTTGGCCTGCTCCGCGACCTCCTTGGCCACGGTGAGCTCGGCGTCGCGCGACTGCACCTGGCCGAGCATGTCGTTGAAGCCGTCGATCAGCACGCCCAGCTCGTCGTCGGCCTCCTTCACCGCGCGCAGCGAGTAGTCCTTGTGGCGCGAGACGCGCGTCTCGATCTCGGCCAGCTGCTCGATCGGCCGCGAGATCAGCTTCTGCAGCTGCGAGGCGAGCAGCAGCGAGACGAGCAGCGACAGCAGGGTGACGGCGGCCAGGATCCCGACGTAGCGCTCGAGCCGCGCGGACAGCTCGCTCGTGTTCGACAGCAGGTAGATCACGCCTACCGGACGGCCCTGCGGGGTCGTGACGCGCCGGTACACGACCAGCCCGTCGCTCGTGAAGGCCTGGCTGTTCTGGTTCAGGAACGCGGGCGTGGGCCGGTTCACGAGGATGTTGCGCTCGTGGCCGCCCACCGCGTGGCCGTTCGCGTCGAAGACCACGCTCTGCTCGATGCTCGGGTAGGCGCGCAGCGATCCCATGATCAGCGCCAGCGAATCGCGCGCCTGGCTGCCGACGCCCCGGCTCGCGCCGTTCGCGGTCTCGGAGTCGAGCGCGCTCCACGCGAGCAGCCCGACGCCGTCGGCCGTGGTCGCGAGGTCGGTCACCATCCGCTCGCGGAAGCTGTTGTAGTCGTACGCCAGGAAGGCCGCCGAGGCCAGCACCACCGTGACCCCGCTCGTCACCACCACGATCGCCATCAGCTTGCGCTTGATCGACTGGTTGCGCAGCAGCCGGCGCAGGCGGGTCACTGCGGGCATCCTAGGCCCGCGCTGGAGTCGAGGCAAGGGATCGCGGCCAGGGGCGCGAGCAGCAGCGCCGGGTCGACGCGCGCTCCCCGCCAGCGCACGCCGAAGTGCAGGTGCGGGCCGGTGGCGCGGCCCGTGGCCCCGACCGCGCCCACGAGCTCGCCGCGCGCGAGCTTCTGGCCCTCGCGCACGTCGATCCGGCTCAGGTGGAAGTACTGCGACACGAGCCCGTCGCCGTGGTCGACGAAGACCGCGTTGCCGCCGAAGAAGTGGTTGGCCACCATCACCACCGTCCCGTCGGCCGCGACCCGGACCGGCGTGCCCTGGGGCGCGCTGAAGTCCGCCCCGCCGTGAGGGCTGCGGGCTTCGCCGTTGATGATGCGCCGGTCGCCGAAATGCCCTCCCGCGGGCAGCGGGTCGAGCGGCGCGCCGAGCGGCAGGTCGAAGCGGCGCGGCCCCCGCAGCTTCCAGAGGCGCGCCATGTCGCGGTTCTCGCGGTTGACGCGCGCGAGATCGCCGGGGCTGAGCTCGACCATCGATCGCGGCAGCGTGAGCTTCTGGACGGGATAGTCGAAGCGGCCGACGTCGACCGTCGCCTGCTCGAGCTTGCCGGCGCGCTGGCGCCGCAGCTCGAGCGGGCCTTTCGGCTGCAGCAGGTCGACGGCGAAGAGGCACTCGCCGTGGAGCGGCTCGAAGCGCTCGCCCTTCGCTTCGCACCACTCGATGCCCTCGCCCGGCCAACGCACGAGCGTGCCCGGCCGCACCGTCCTCGGCGTCTCGACGGCGCCGCAGAGCGCGGCGATCGGCAGCAGGGCCGCGAGCAGGAGCCCAGCGCGGCGCCAGAGCGCCTGTCCCACGCGGACGAGCGCGCCCGGCTGGAAGGCCGCCTCGAGCCGCGGGTCCGCCAGGAGCAGCACGACGGTCGAGCCGAGGTCGAAGATCCCGAGCTCGTCGCCGCGCCGGACCGCGATCGGCGCTGCAGGCGCCACGAACGCCGCGCGCTGGCCGCGATTGGTCACGAGCTCGCTGAAAGCCAGCCGGATGCGCCCGACGTTGGCGGCGCCGACCAGCACGACCGCCACGCGGCCGTGCGCCTCGCTGTCGATCAGGACCGCGACGCGCTCGTTGCGAGTGAAGAGGCCCGGCACTGAGCGCAGCCCCATCGCGTTCACGGGGAAGAGCCGCCCGGGCACGTAGCGCCAGCCCACGATCCGGCCGTCGACCGGGCTGTGGACCCGGTGGTACATCGCCGGGCTCAGGTAGAGCGTCGCCTGCCGCCCGCCGCGGAATGGCTCGGCGGCTCCGCTCGCGCCCAGAAGCGCGTCGAGAGAGTAGCCGTCTCCCTTCACCTGTTCGAGCCGGCCGTCCTCCGGCACGCGCCCGATCGAGACGAGCCGCGAGTCCGAGGGCGCGGTGACGACGCCGGGCTCGACCTCGATCGGCCGCGCGCCCTCGCGCAGCCGCCGCGTGAAGAAGGCGCTGAAGCTCGCGAAGGCCTCGGGCGGCTGGGCCGCCTCGGCGAGGTCGACGCCGTAGGCCGCGCAGTAGGCGCGGATCAACGGGACGAGCAGCGGCCGCGGCAACCGCAGGTCCGAGAGGCGTCCGAAGGCGCGGCTCGAGACAGGCCACGACACGGCCGCCACGGCGATCCGCTCCAGGGCCGCGCGCGCGCCGCTCACGAGGGTCATCCTAGTCGGTCCGGACCTCGGGGGGCAGGGCCGGGTGGGATGCTAGACTGCGGCGTTTGTCCGGCCGTCGGAGTCACCAGCCAGGGTCGGAAGCAGGGAGCCGAGGAGCACGGAGGCGCGTGGCGGACAACGAACGCAAGGCGACGGCAACGAAACGCGGCCGCGGGGCGGCCGCTCCTCAACTCGATCTGTTCGCCGGAGCGAACGAGCCCCGACCCGCCGCGGGCCGCAAGGCGGCTCCGGCCCCGGCCCAGAAGGCCAACGCGCCCGCCCCGGCGCCGAGCGCGCCTCCGACCGAGCCCGCGGCGAGCGCGCCGCCGCCGAAGCGGGCCCCGCGCGTCACGGCCGAGACGCTCGCCCAGAAGCAGCGCGAGATCTCGGTCTCCGAGTTCTTCGTCAAGAACCGCCACCTGCTGGGCTTCGACAACCCGTCGAAGGCGCTGCTGACGACGATCAAGGAAGCCGTCGACAACTCGCTCGACGCTTGCGAGGAGGCGGGCATCTTGCCCGAGCTCCTGGTCGAGGTGCACGACCTCGCGCTCGAGGCAAAGAAGAAGGACGCCGAGCTGACGAAGGGCGAGGGGCGCTTCCTGGTGGTCGTGCAGGACAACGGGCCCGGCATCGTGAAGGCCCAGGTGCCGAAGATCTTCGGCAAGCTGCTCTACGGGTCGAAGTTCCACCGCCTGAAGCAGGCCCGCGGCCAGCAGGGCATCGGCATCTCCGCGGCGGCGATGTACGGACAGCTCACGACCGGCAAGCCGATCCGCGTCACGAGCCGCGTCGGCAAGCGCAAGGACGCGCACGTCTTCGACATCCAGATCGACACGCGCAAGAACGAGCCGGTCGTCACCCACGACGAGACGCTCGCGGACTGGCCGCTCGAGCACGGCACGCGCGTCGAGCTCGAGATCGTGGCGAACTGGCAGCAGGGCCAGCGCTTCGTCAACCGCTACGTCGAGCACACGGCGCTCGCGAACCCGCATGCGGCGCTCGACTACTCCCGCCCGGTGCCGGCGTCGCTGCGCGAGAACGCCAGCCAGCCGGGCAACGAGACGCTGCGCTTCCCGCGCGCCACGAACGAGCTGCCGAAGGAAGCGCTCGAGATCAAGCCGCACCCGCACGGGGTCGAGCTCGGGGCCCTCATGCTGATGGCGCGAGAGTCGAAGAGCCGCGACGTGCGCGGCTTCCTGCAGACGTCCTTCAGCCGCGTCTCGTCGGCGGCCGCGGGCGAGATCCTCTCGAAGGTGCCGTGGGGCAGGAAGCCGGTGCGGCCGCGCGTCCTGGGCGAGAACCGCACGATGGCCGAGGAGCTGCACAGGGCGCTCGGCGAGACGAAGCTCATGAGCCCGCCCACGAACTGCCTGAGCCCGATCGGCGACGAGCTGATGCGCAAAGGGCTGGTCAGCTTCCTGAACGTGATCGAGAGCGAGGGCGACGAGGCCGACGAGAACGCCCAGCTCGACCTCGACGCGGCGGGCATGAAGCCGACGAAGAAGGCCTCGAAGGCCCCCGCCGCCAAGGCTGCGGCGAAGGCCGCGCAGGCTCCGGAGCAGCAGACGATCCCGGACGCGACGCCCGAGGAGGGCGTCGAGAAGATCAAGGGCCACAACTACTTCATCGCGACCGTCACGCGCTCGCCCAAGGTCTACCGCGGCAACCCGTTCCAGGTGGAGGTCGGACTCGCGTACGGCGGCAGCTGGCCGCCCGACAAGACGATCGAGCTCTTCCGCTTCGCGAACCGCGTGCCGCTCCTCTTCCAGCGCGGCGCCTGCGGCATCACCGACGCGATCGTCCGCACCGACTGGCGCAACTACCTCCTGAGCCAGCCGAAAGGCTCGCTGCCGGTCGGGCCGATGGCGCTCCTCGTCCACATCGCGTCCGTCTGGGTCCCGTTCACGAGCGAGTCGAAGGAAGCCGTCGCCCACTACCCCGACATCCTGAAGGAGATCCAGCTCGCCGCGCAGGAGTGCGGCCGCAAGCTCGCGACCTTCATCAGGAAGCGCAAGGCCGCCGACTACCAGGCCCAGCGCCGCAGCATCTTCGAGCTCTACATCGAAGAGGTGGCGCAGGCGATCGGGAAGATCACCGGCCGGAAGCCCGGCCCGATCAAGCGCGAGTTCCTGCAGGTGGCGCACAAGGTCACCGCCGCCGAGATGAAGGAAGAAGAGAAGGCGCTCGAGCTCGAGGCGCGCGAGGCGAAGCAGAAGGCCGCCGCCCGCGCCGAGGCGGAGGAGGAGTAGTGGCCCCGCGCAAGGACGCGACTTCCAAGAAGACGATCGCGAAGATCGAAAAGCTGGCCGAGGGCGTGCTCAAGACCGTGCAGGGTGGCAAGAACCCGTTCCTCGACATCCCGGTCCGCTCGCTCGCCAACGTCAGCTTCAGCGAGAAGCGGCGGCTGGTCGAGCTCGGCAGCCAGAAGCAGAAGCGCTACTTCTTCAACGTCGCGATGGCGAAGAAGTTCATGCAGAGCTTCCTGGTGGGCGAGGCGTGCAAGGAGCTGATCGACTCGGGCAAGACCACGAGCATCCGCGACCTCTACTACGTCACCAAGCACACGATCGGCGACACCCGCCAGAACACCTTCGAGGAGCAGGACGAGTCGGACCCGATCATCGAAGACCTCGAGGTCACGCTCGACGCACTCCGCGAAGAGCTGCACCTCTTCGCCGCGCGCAAGGGCTCGATGGTCGGGCCGATCACGATCACCGACACCGGCGACACGATCGACCTGCGCCGCATGGGGTCGGGCGGTTGGGCCGTGCCGTCGATCGTCGAGGAGAACGTGATCGGCTTCCGCAAGCACGAGGCGAAGTACGTGCTCCTGATCGAGAAGGACGCGGTCTGGACGCGCTTCAACGAGGACAAGTACTGGAAGCGCCAGAGCTGCATCATCGTCCAGGGCGGAGGCCAGCCGCCGCGCGGCGTGCGGCGGCTCGTGCAGCGGCTCCACCGCGAGCTGAAGCTGCCCGTCTACGTGCTCGTCGACAACGACCCGTGGGGCTTCTACATCTACAGCGTCATGAAGCAGGGCTCGATCAACCTCGCGTACGAGTCGATGCGCATGGCCGTGCCCGACGCCCGCTTCGTCGGGCTCTCGTCGTTCGACAAGGGCAAGTTCCAGCTGCCTTCGAACGTCGCCATCAAGATGGACGACGGCGACAACAACCGCGCGAAGCAGATGCTCGCCTATCCCTGGTTCAAGAAGGCGCACTGGCAGAACGAGATCCAGGAGATGGTGAAGAGCGGCGTCAAGTTCGAGCTCGAGGCGCTCTCGC
>Ga0335076_10006188_pt1 | contig 12075 bp, 9 predicted proteins | sample Lox_Sample_25_FD_206717 | JGI IMG/M metagenome (GOLD analysis project Ga0335076, IMG submission 206717) | Soil microbial communities from Loxahatchee National Wildlife Refuge, Florida, United States - Lox_Sample_2.5 | ecosystem: Environmental > Terrestrial > Soil > Wetlands | place: USA: Florida... | reverse complement strand
GCGCGTGGGAGGAGATCGACTTCAACTCGCCGCTCGCGACGCGCCTCGCGAAGGACTGGTCGTACCTGGGGATCGCGTGAGCGGCGCGAAGGACCGCTTCGACGTCGTCGTCGTCGGGTCGGGCGCCGGAGGCGGCGTCGTCGCCGGCGAGCTCGCGGAGCGCGGCCGCGACGTCCTGCTGCTCGAGACCGGCCCGCATCTCACCGCGGCGGACTTCACGCGCTGGGAGGCGAAGGCGACGCACGACATGTGGTGGCCGCTGCGGCTCGCTCCGGACGGTCTCGGCGGGATGCTCGCGTTCCTCGCGGCGCGCTGCGTCGGCGGCACGACGACGATCAACACGAAGGTCGCGCTGCGCGCGCACGAGCGCGACGTCGCGAAGTGGAACGCGGAGACGGGGCTCACGACCGCCGCCGGCTCGCCGTTCACGCGCGCCGATCTCGACCCCTTCTACGACCGCGTCGAGCAGCGGCTCGGCGTCCGCGAGCGCACCGACTGGACGAAGAGCACGCACACGATGGAGAAGGGCTTCGCCGCGCTCGACGCGGAGCTCGAGCCCGTCACCGCGTACACCGACCCGAACTGCATGCGCTGCGGCTCGTGCCTCCAGGGCTGCCCGACGAACGCCGGCAAGTCGACGATGAACACGTACATCCACGACGCATGGGCGCGCGGGCTGCTCCAGCTGCGCGCGAACGCGACCGTCGAGCGCGTGCTCGTCGACGGCGGCGAGGCGAGCGGCGTCGAGTACTCGGACGCGGACGGCACGCGGCGCACGGTGCGCGCCGGCGCGGTCGTCGTCGCCTGCGGCGCGCTCAACACGCCGCAGCTGCTGATCCGCTCGGAGGTTCCCGGCGAGGCGATCGGCAGGTTCCTCGGCGTCCATCCCGTCCGCCTCGTCTACGGGCTCTTCGACGAGCCGCAGGACGCGCACATGGTCTACCCGATCACGGCGCACTGCATGAAGCACCAGCACGACGAGGACGGCGGCTACGTGCTCGAGGCGTCGACGATCCAGGACCCGATCTCGTTCGCGACGACGCTCTGCGACGAGGACGGCCCGATGTGGGGGCAGCGCCTCGTCGACGCCGCGAAGAAGTTCCGGCACTGGAACGGGATCCTCGCGATGGTGAACGACGAGAACAACGCGACCGTCGTCGTCGACGAGAACGGGATGGAGCGGTTCGACCTCGACTTCAACGAGCGCGAGCGGAAGCGGATCGACGACTCGTTCGCCTTCAGCCGCGACGTGCTGCTCGCGTCCGGCGCGACGCAGATCGCGTGGACGGGGCTCGCGTCGACGCACGTCCAGGGGAGTTGCCGGATGGGCGACGACCCGGCGCGCTCCGCCGTCGACCGGAACGGCGAGCTCCACGGCGTGAGACGGCTCTTCGTCGGCGACAGCTCCGTGATCCCGCGCACGCTCTCGGTGAACCCGTCGCTCACGATCATGGCGCTCGCGACGCGGCTCGCCGACCATCTCGATGCCGACCCGAACGGGTATCTGGCCGCCGCATGAGCACGATCGCGCTCGGCGAGACCCTCTGGACTCCGCCCGCCGACGCGTGGGAGCGAAGCGAGCTCGGGCGGTTCGTCGCCTGGCTGCGCGCGGAGCGCGGGCTCGACTTCGCAGGCTACGCGGAGCTGCACCGCTGGTCGGTGACCGACCTCGAGGGCTTCTGGGGCGCGGTCTGGGACTTCTTCGAGATCCGCGCGCACTCGCCGTACGAGCGCGTGCTCGACGGCGACGCGATGCCGGGCGCGCGCTGGTTCCCCGGCGCAACGCTGAACTACGCGGAGCACATGCTCGGCCGCGACGAGGACGTGGACGACGTCGCGGTCGTCGCGCACTCGCAGTCGCGCGACTCGATCGAGCTGACGTTCGGCGAGCTGCGCGACCAGGTCGCGCGGGCGCGCGCCGGGCTGCAGCGGCTCGGCATCGGCCCCGGCGACCGCGTCGTCGCGTACCTCCCGAACATCCCGGAGACGCTCGTCGCGTTCCTCGCGTCCGCGAGCCTCGGCGCGATCTGGGCGACGACGCCGCCGGAGTTCGGCGTGCGCAGCGTCGTCGACCGGCTCGGCCAGCTCGAGCCGAAGCTGCTCCTCGCCGCGGCGGGCTACCGCTACGGCGACAAGCTCGTCGACCGGCGCGAGCAGGTCGCCGAGATCCGCGAGAAGCTCGGGTCGATCGAGACCGTCGTCCACGTCCCGGTCGTCGGCGGGACGGAGGACGCGCTGCCGGACACGCGCGAGTGGAGCGAGCTCGTCGGCGAGCCCGGGCCGCTCGTGTTCGACCCGCTTCCGTTCGACCATCCGCTCTGCGTCCTCTTCTCGTCCGGGACGACCGGACTGCCGAAGGCGATCGTCCACGGCCACGGCGGGATCACGCTCGAGCACCTGAAGAACCACGCGTTCAGCTGGGACCTCCGGCGCGGCGACCGCCTCTTCTGGTTCACGACGACCGCGTGGATGATGTGGAACGCGCTCGTCTCGGTGCTGCTGACGCGCGCGTCGATCGTGATGATCGACGGGAACCCGGGCTGGCCCGACCTCGGCTACCAGTGGCGGCTCGTCGAGGAGACGCGCTCGACGTTCTTCGGGCTCAGCCCCGCGTTCACGATGGCGTGCCGGAAGGACGGGCTGACGCCGGGCCGGGACCTCGACCTCTCGTCCGTGCGCATCGTGTGCGCGGCCGGCTCGCCGCTGCCGATGGAGGGCTACGCGTGGCTCTACGAGCAGTTCGGGCGCGACATGTTCCTGAACAACGGCAGCGGCGGAACCGACGTCTGCACCGGCATCGTCCAGGGCTATCCGGTGCTGCCGGTCTACGCGGGGAAGATGTCCGCGCCGTGCCTCGGCGTGGACGCGGTCGCGTTCGACGAGGACGGCAAGGAGGTCGTGAACGAGCTCGGCGAGCTCGTGATCCGGCGGCCGATGCCGTCGATGCCGGTGAAGTTCTGGAACGACCCCGACGGCGCGCGCTACCGCGCCTCGTACTTCGAGTTCTATCCCGGCGTCTGGCGGCACGGCGACTGGATCCAGTTCGACGAGCGCGGCGCCTCGTTCATCACGGGCCGCTCCGACGCGACGCTGAACCGCGGCGGCGTCCGGCTCGGGACGAGCGAGCTCTACGGCGTCGTCGAGGAGTTCGACGAGGTGCTCGACAGCCTCGTCGTCCATCTCGAGGCCACCGACGACCTCCTGCTCTTCGTCGTGCTCCGCGACGGGCTCGAGCTCGACGATTCGCTGAAGCAGCGGCTGTCGGACGCCCTCCGAAACGGGCTCTCGCCGCGCCATCGCCCGGACGACATCGTCGCGGTGCCGGCGATCCCGCGGACGATGACGGGCAAGAAGCTCGAGCTGCCCGTGAAGCGGATCCTCACGGGGACCGCCGTCGGCGACGTCGTCAGCCGCGACGCGCTCGTCGACCCGGACGCGATCGAGCCGTTCGCCGCGTACGCGCGCGAGCGCGAAGGCTCGTGATCGAGCACGCGCTCGTCCTCACCGACGATCTCGAGGCGACGCGCGCGTTCTACGCGGCGCTCGGCTTCGAGCCCGCCGACCGCCCGGCGCTCCCGTTCTCCGGCTTCTGGCTCACGTTCGGCGGCGGCCCGGTCTGCCTCCACGTCGCCGACCGCACGGAGTACGAGGCACACGCCGCGACGCTCGGCCTCATGCCGGCGCGCGGCCCGCTCGACCATCTCGCGTTGCGGATCGAGGACGACGAGGCGCTCGCCGCGCGGCTCGAGGCAGCCGGGATCGTGGCGGTCCGAAACGAGGTTCCGGGCGCGTTTCGGCAGCTCTTCGTGACGGACCCGAACGGGCAGCGGATCGAGCTCAACGCGGTCTGAGCGCCAACCGAACTGTGCGCTGAGCGTCAAATACCGCGCATGGAGTGTGCGCTGGTTGCGAAGAGCACAACCGGGGTCCATTCGAAGATTGTCCGGTGGGTCTACTCGGCTGCCGTCGACGGTCCGACGACGCCTGCCGTACTCAAGGAGGAAGGAGGCTCGAACCCGCATGAGGCCTTTTCAGCGAACCCGTTACGGGCGCCTCGCGCTCTTCGTCGGGGTCGTCGGGCTCGTCGCCGCGGTCACGGTTCCGAGCGCCATCGGGCGTAGCTCGGCCGGTGGTGGCTCGGTCACGAACTACCTGACGTACACCGGCGGCAAGGCCGGCAAGGCGAACCCGAAGCTCTCGCCGGTCGTGATCGGCGCGATCAACACGCAGGGCGGACAGGTGCTCGTCGGCCCGAACTGGACGAAGGGCGCCGAGCTCGCCGTGCAGTACGTGAACACGTATCTCGGCGGCGTGCAGGGTCACCCGGTCAAGCTCAGCGAGTGCTTCACGACGTCCGCGGAGGAAGAGGGGACGAAGTGCGGCCAGCAGTTCGCGAACAACAGCAAGGTCCACGTGATCCTGTTCGGGGCCGTCGCGGTCGGGAACCAGTCGTTCTACGCCGCGATCGGCGGCAAGAAGCCGATCGTCAGCGGCGTCGCCCTCCTGCCGGTCGACGCGACCCAGAAGAACGAGTTCGCGCTCTTCGGGACGAACGACTCGGTGCTCGGCCCGTGGGGGACGTTCGGCAAGACCGTCCTCAAGGCGAAGACCGCCGCCGTCATCTACCCGCAGATCCCGGGCATCGACTACGGCGCCAAGGTCGAGAAGCAGAGCCTCGACTCGGCAGGCATCTCGACGAAGCTCGTCGGCTTCGACCCGAACGCGACCGACCTCACCGGCCCGCTCACCGCGGCCGGCGCCCAGACCGCGGACATGATCGTCCCGCAGAGCGACGCCTCGCACTGCGCGAACGTCGCGAAGACGCTCCAGCAGCTCGGCGTCGCGGGCTCGAAGACCGTGTCGAACCCGCTCTGCCTCAGCGGGCAGGTCGCGGCGGGCCTCGGCGGCGACCTCGCCCCGTGGGTCTACGGCATCGCGTCGTCCCTCGCGGGCGACACGTCGGATCCCGCGGTGAAGCCGTACAACCGCGCGATGAAGGCTCTCCACCAGACGGCGCTCGCGCAGGACGCGTGGGTCATCGTCTCGTGGGGCCAGGTGCTGACGACGGTGAAGCTGCTGAACCAGCTCGGCCCGAACGCCACGGCCGCGAAGCTGACCGTCGCGTTCCGGAACTTCAAGGGCCCGCAGGCACTCGGCGCGCCGAGCCTCCAGTGCGGGAAGTACAAGGCGGAGCCGGCCGCCTGCAACGACCAGACGCAGTTCTTCCAGTACCAGGGGAAGGGCGTCTTCAAGCGCCTGACCGGCTGGCTCCGGCCGCCGGCGGGCTTCAACCCCGGAGGCTAGGGGCCAACCGTAGGATCGGGCGGGGCCGCGACCGCGGTCCCGCCCCTTCTCCCGCGGCATGGACTGGCAACAGGTTCTCCTCTTCGCGCTGCTCGGCCTCGGGGCCGGGTCGCTGATCGCCGGGATAGCGCTCGGGATCGTCCTGCAGTACCGTGGCTCGGGGATCATCAACATCGCGACCGGCGCGATCGCGATGGTCGGCGGCTACGCGTTCTGGTCGCTGAAGACCGGGGTCTACTGGAACTGGGACGCGCCGACCTGGGCGGCGCTCGTGATCACGCTGATCGTGCTGCTCGCGCTCGGGGTCGTGATCGAGTTCCTCGCGTTCCGTCCGCTGCGAACGGGCTCGCCGCTCGCGAAGCTCGCGGCCTCGCTCGGCGTCCTGCTCGTCGCGCAGGCGTCGGTCTCGCTCGCGTTCGGGATCGGCTCGAAGCCGCAGCCGCCGGTGCTCCCGCGCGGTCTCGTGACGGTCTTCGGGACGTCGGTGCCGGTCGACCGGCTGATCCTCCCGGCGATCGTCCTCTTCGCGACGCTCGTCCTCTGGCTCCTCTACAAGTTCACGCGTTTCGGGCTCGCGACGCGCGCGGCGTCGGAGAACGAGGTCGGCGCGATGCTGCTCGGGTTCTCGCCGAACGCGCTCGCGCTCGCGAACACGCTGCTCGCGACCGTCGTCGTCGGCGGGCTCGGCATCCTCGCCGCGTCGATCGTGCAGCTCGACTCGACGTCGCTGCCGCTCCAGGTGGTGCCCGCGCTGACGGCCGCGCTCTTCGCCGGCTTCACGTCGTTCTGGATCGCGGCGCTCGCGGGCCTCGCGATCGGGATGCTCGAGAACATCCTCTACTACCTCCAGACGTTCAGCTGGTTCCCGACCGACCACGGCGTCGCGATGCCGGGCATCCAGCCGCTGCTCGTGTTCGTGCTGATGGTGATCGCGCTGTTCCTCCGCGGGACGAGCCTGCCGACGCGCGGCGAGCTCGTCGAGCGGCGGCTCCCGATGGCGCCCCGCACCGAGCATCTCTGGCGCACGGCGGGGATCTTCGCCGCGATCGCGGTCGTCGCGCTCATCGTCCTGCCGTACGACTTCCGGCAGGCGCTCATCACCTCGCTGCTCGCGACGATCATGTGCCTCTCGCTCGTCGTCATCACCGGCTTCGTCGGCCAGATCTCGATCGTCCAGCTCGCGCTCGCCGGCGTCTCCGGCTTCATCGTGTCGCACCTCGCCGTCGACCACGGCGTCGGATTCCCGTGGGCGATGCTCGTCGGTGCGATCGGCGCGACGCTGATGGGCCTCTTGATCGCCGTGTCGGCGCTGCGCGTGCGCGGCGTGAGCCTCGCCGTCGTCACGCTCGCCGGCGCGGTCGCGATCGAGCAGTTCGTCTTCCTCTCGACGACGTGGGGCGGCGGCAGCTCGAGCTCGCCGGTGCCCGAGCCGAAGATCTTCGGGCTCGACCTCGGCCCGTACGGGCCGTTCCGCGGGCTCGACGGGAAGGTGCCGAGCCCGGTGTTCGGCTTCTTCGTCGTCGCGGTGACGCTGCTGCTCGGCGTGTTCGTCGCGAACCTCCGCCGCTCCGGGCTCGGCCAGCGGATGCTCGCCGTCCGCTCGAACGAGCGCGCCGCCGCGGCGGCCGGCGTGAACGTCCGCAACGTGAAGCTCGCGGCCTTCGGGATCAGCTCGTTCATCGCGGGGATCGCCGGGGCGATGTACGGCTACAACTTCAGCTCGGTCACGGTGACGCGGTTCTCCGCGCTGACCGCGCTGAGCCTGATCGCGTTCGCCTACGTCGGCGGGATCACGATGGTCTCCGGCGCGATCTTCGCCGGGCTGATCTCGGTCGAGGCGCTCTTCCCGTACGCGCTCGAGAAGTGGTTCGGGATCGCCGGCAACTGGGCGCTCCTGTTCGGCGGGATGGCGCTGATCGTGACGCTGTTCCAGAACCCCGAGGGCGTCGCGGGCGCCTCGTACCGCAAGCGGCGCCAGAAGCAGCGGAAGAAGGTGGCCGCCCCCGGAAAGCGGCTGTTCGCCCCCGCCGCGGGGGAGGAGCCGTGACCCGGAGCCTTGACAGGGTGCGCCGGGTCGCCCAAGCTTTCCGGCCTGACGCTGCTGATCGACACCGAGTCTGTCCCGGCCGGAGACCGGCTGGACTTCTGGTCGGAGTCGTCGTTCGACACGTATCTGCCCGTCCACGTCCGGAGCGCGGCGCGGGAGCGCTTCGGCGCGCGGATGTGGGGCTACGAGCTCGGGCCGCTGAGCTTCTTCCGGCTCTCGACGGCGCCGAACACGATGATCCGCACCTCGCAGGCGATCGCCGCGTGCGACCCGCTGTGCCTGCACGTCTCGCTCGTCCTGCGCGGCCGGATCAACGCGGCGCAGGAGGGGCGGACCGGCGTCGCCCGGGCCGGCGACCTGATCAGCTACGAGACGTCGCACCCGGTGATCTTCCGGGCGGATCAGCCGTTCGAGTCGCTCGTCGTGCGTGTGCCGTGGGAGCTGCTCGGTATCCACGCGGCGCAGATCAGCACGCTCACCGCGCTCGGGATCTCCGGCAACGAGGGCTTCCCGCGCGCGGCGGTCGCGTTCCTGCGCGCGCTCGCGGACGCGCTGGAGGAAGGGACGCTGAACGCGGATGACGAGCAGAACACCGTCGACACCGTCCTCGATCTCATCCGCGGCGTCTACACCGGGCCCGTCCACGGCGTCTCCGAGCCCACCCGGCTGCGGACCCGCGCCGAGATCCTCCTCAACGTGCAGTCCTTCATCGAGGCGAACCTCGGCGACCCCGATCTCGGCCCCGAGGAGATCGCCCGCTCCAGCTTCATCTCCACGCGATACCTCCACAAGCTGTTCGCCGCGGAGGGGACGAGCGTCTGCCAGTGGATCCGCGCCGCGCGGCTCGAGCGGTGCCGGCGCGACCTGCTCGACCCCGCGCTCGGCCACCAGACGATCCTCTCCATCGCCACGCGCTGGGGCCTGCCCGGCCCGCAGCACTTCAGCCGCCTCTTCCGCGCGGCGTACGACTGCTCGCCGAGCGAGCTTCGTCGCAGCGCCGAGCACGCGCAGCGCTGACCTCGGAGGCGCGCGGTGAGCGCGGTGCTCCGCGCGGCCGGCGTGTCGGTGAGCTTCGGCGGCGTGCGCGCCGTCGTCGACGTCGACCTCGAGGTCGGCGAGGGGAAGCTCGTCGGGCTGATCGGCCCGAACGGCGCCGGCAAGACGACGTTCATCGACGCGATCACGGGCTTCGTCCGCTCGTCGGGCCGCGTCGAGCTCGACGGCCACGACCTCACCGGGCTGGCGCCGCACGCGCGGTCGCAGCGCGGGCTCGCACGCACGTGGCAGTCGATCGACCTCTTCGACGACCTGTCCGTCGGGGAGAACCTCGGCGTCGCGGCGGAGACGCCGTCGCTGTGGCGGCTGCTCGGCGGGTCCTTCACCGGGCAGGGGAAGAGCGACGTCGAGGCGGGGCCGGTGCTCGACCTGCTCGGGCTCCGGGACGTAGTCCAGGAGCAGCCGACGGAGCTCTCGCAGGGACAGCGGAAGCTCGTCGGGATCGCGCGCGCGCTCGTCGCGCGGCCGCGGCTCGTCTGTCTCGACGAGCCGGCGGCGGGCCTCGACACGGCGGAGAGCACCGAGCTCGGCCGCCGGCTGCGCAAGCTCGCGGACGACGGGCAGTCGATGCTCCTCGTCGACCACGACATGGGGCTCGTGCTCGGGATCTGCGACGAGGTCGTCGTGCTCGAGTTCGGCGAGGTGATCGCGCGCGGCGAGCCGGACGTCGTCCGGCGCGACGAGCGCGTCGTCGCCGCGTATCTCGGCAGTGCCGCGTCCGTTCTCGAGGCGGAGGCCGATGGCTGAGCCGGTGCTCACGCTCGACGCGCTCACCGCCGGGTACGACGAGGCCGCGGTGATCCGCGACGTCTCGCTCGACGTCGGCGCGGGCGAGGTCGTCGCGCTGCTCGGGCCGAACGGCGCCGGGAAGACGACGTCGCTGCGCGCGATCTCCGGGCTCGTCAAGCCGATGGAGGGCCGCGTGCTCCTCGACGGCGACGACCTCGCACGCGTCGCGCCGAGCGCCCGCGCGCGCCGCGGGATCGCGCACGTCCCCGAGGGCCGCGGGCTCTTCTTCGGGCTCACCGTCGCCGAGCACTTCCGGCTCAGCCGCCGCGGCGAGACGGTCGACGCGGGTCTCGCGTACGAGTACTTCCCGAAGCTCGAGGAGCTGCAGGGCCGCCGCGTCGGGCTGCTCTCGGGCGGCGAGCAGCAGATGCTCGCGGTCGGCCGCGCGCTCGCGCGCCAGCCGCGGGTGCTGCTGCTCGACGAGCTCAGCCTCGGCCTCGCGCCGGTGATCGTCGAGTGGCTGCTGCCGGTCGTGCGCCAGTTCGCGCAGGAGCGCGACTGCGCCGTGCTCCTCGTCGAGCAGCACGTCCATCTCGCGCTCGAGGTCGCGGACCGCGGCTACGTCCTGCAGCACGGCGAGGTCGTCCTGCGGGCGGACGCGGCGCAGCTGCGCGCCGACCGCCACCTGCTGGTGGCGAGCTATCTCGGAGAACAGGTTCAGGCACCGTCGACGAACGGAGGGGAAAATCGTGAGCCAGAACAGCCTTGAGGACCTGCTCGCGACGGTCGCGAGCCCGGTCGAGCTCCTGCGCAACTCTCAGGCCGGGCCGAACGTCTACCCGGGCGTTCCCGCCGAGTTCACGAACTGGCGGGACGAGCAGATGGCGTGGCAGCAGACGTGCGTCCTCTTCAACCAGTCGTACCACATGGCCGACCTCGCGGTGACCGGCCCGGACGCCGAACGGCTGCTCTCCGACCTCGCCGTCAACAGCTTCGCGAGCTTCACGGTCGACAAGGCGAAGCACTTCGTGCCGTGCACGCCGGACGGCTACGTGATCGGCGACGTGATCCTGTTCGCGCTTGCGGAGAACGAGTACAACCTCGTCGGGCGCGCGCCCGCGCTGAACTGGATCACGTACCACGCGGAGACCGGCGGCTACGACGTCGAGGTCGCGCTCGACCAGCGCAGCGCGCTGCGCACGGACAGCCGGCGCAAGTCGTACCGCTTCCAGGTGCAGGGGCCGAACGCGATGGCCGTGATCGAGAAGGTCCTCGGCGCGACGCCGCCGGAGCTCAAGTTCTTCACGATGACGACCGTCACGATCGCGGGGAAGCAGGTGCGCGCGCTCCGCCACGGGATGGCCGGGCAGCCGGGCTGGGAGCTCTTCGGCCCGTGGGACGACGAGGCGCCGGTGCGCGAGGCGATCGTCGCCGCCGGCGAGGAGTTCGGCCTGCGCCAGGTCGGCGGCCGCGCCTACTCGTCGAACACGCTCGAGTCGGGCTGGATCCCGTCGCCGCTCCCGGCGATCTACTCCGGCGCCGCCCTCACGGCGTACCGCGAGTGGCTGCCGGCGGACGGCTACGAGGGCCGCGCGTCGGTCGGCGGCAGCTTCGACGCCGACGTGATCGACAACTACTACTTCACGCCCTGGGACCTCGGCTACGGCAACTACGTGAAGTTCGACCACGACTTCATCGGCCGCGAGGCGCTCGAGCAGATGGCCGAGGGGCCGCACCGGCAGAAGGTGACGCTCGCGCTCGATGACGACGACGTGACGCGCACGATCGGGACGATGTTCCGGAAGTCCGACCGCGCGAAGTTCATGGACTGGCCGTCGTGCGTGTACTCGATGCACCCGTTCGACCGCGTGCTCGTCGACGGCGAGACGGTCGGCGTCTCGACGTGGGTCGGCTACAGCGCGAACGAGGGGCGGATGCTGACGCTCGCGGTGATGGAGCCGGAGTACGCCGAGCCGGGGACCGAGGTGACGTTCCTCTGGGGCGAGCCGGACGGCGGGACGTCGAAGCCGACGGTCGAGCGCCACGAGCAGGTCGAGCTCCGCGCGATCGTGAGCCCGGTGCCGTACGTCGAGGCGGTGCGCACGTCGTACGCGCCGCCCGGAGGCTGGCGGGCGACGGCGCGCTAGGCGGCTGCGGTTGCGGCGGCGGGCAGCGGCGCGCGGCCGAGGATCATGTCCGATGCCTTCTCGGCGATCATCATCGTCGGCCCGTGCGTGTTCGAGCGCGTGATCGTCGGCATCACCGACGCGTCGACGACGCGCAGCCCCTCGATTCCGTAGACGCGAAGCTCGGGGTCGACGACCGCGCCGATCGCGCACGTCGACGTCGGGTGGTAGACGGGCTGGCAGTTCCTCCGGCCCCACGCGAGGATGTCGGCTTCCGAGTCCGACGCCGGGACGCTGAACGGCGCCTGCTCGACCTCCTGCAGCACGGACTGGGCCGCGACCTCGAGCGCGACGCGCGTGCCGTGGAGGAACGCGGCGCGGTCCTCCTCGGTCGCGAAGAAGTTCGAGAGCACGCACGGCTTCGAGTCCGTCATCGGCGTGCGCAGCGACACCTTCCCGCGCGCGGCCGGCTTCACGAGCACCGGCCCGAACACGTAGCCGTGGTCGTGCGGCGGGGTCAGGCCCTCGTCGTAGAAGAGCGAGGGGGAGAAGTGGAACTGGAGGTCGGGCGCCGGCAGGTCCGGCCGCGAGCGGAAGAACGCGCCCGCCTCGGGGAGGTTCGAGCTGAGGGGGCCGCGGCCCTCCGCGTGGAGCAGCTCGAAGTTCTCCGGCGTGAAGATCCCGAACAGCGCCGGGACCTTGCTGATGTAGTTGAGGTTCGCCATCGCGTGGTCCTGGAGGTTCCGCCCGACCGGCAGCTCCTCGCGCACCTCGATCCCGAACGGCTCGAGCTCCTCGCGCAGCCCGATCCCG
>Ga0335076_10006187_pt1 | contig 12077 bp, 13 predicted proteins | sample Lox_Sample_25_FD_206717 | JGI IMG/M metagenome (GOLD analysis project Ga0335076, IMG submission 206717) | Soil microbial communities from Loxahatchee National Wildlife Refuge, Florida, United States - Lox_Sample_2.5 | ecosystem: Environmental > Terrestrial > Soil > Wetlands | place: USA... | reverse complement strand
GTCGCCGATTCTGTCGATCCCCGCGAAGCGATTGTCGCGGAACAACTGATCGAACGTGAACGAGAGTTCGCTCGTGTCGAACTGCGGCAACTGATCTTGGTTCTTGTATTGCTGATACAGATAGAAGAGCCGCGGCTCAAGCGTCTGAAGCACCGGCGTGCCGAACACTTCCGAGTCGCGTTCAAGGTAGAGACCGGCGTCCGCGGAACCCATCCAGATCCGGCGTATCGGTTGGTCGTCGTCGCCCACGGGGACGTCGCTCAGGTTGTATTGCGTCCACTCGTAGCCGCCGACGAAGTGCAGGAACCCGGCCGCCCAATCGAACGGCAAACGCACGCGCGGTTCGACGTCGAGGCGATCGCCGTTGATCTGTTGAATGCCGGTGAACTGATCGTTCGGCCGATCGAAGCTCGCCCACGATGACGCGACCGACCACGTCATCGGCCCGACCAATCTCGATTGATAGTTGATGTCGACCTCGGGCAAACGCCGATACGGCTCGGTGACCGCTGCGTCGAGGCGTTGGAAATCCTGCACCCACACGCGCGTCGATAGACCGCCGTTCGCGTACGCCGCAGACGCGTATTGCGTGAGCTCTACCTGGCTCGCGGCGGCGAGGCTGCTGCCGAGGTCGCGGAAATAATCGAAGTCGCTGACCTTCGTCGCGTTCACCTCCGTCGTGAAGCCGTCGAACCGCGCGTTCTGTTTGACGCCCCACAACCATCGATCCGCCGGATCGAACGAACCCGGCAGGTCGAGATTCTCGAAGTCGGCTTTCGAGTATTTGCCGTTGTACTCGTCGTCCTTCGGCAGATAGGAACCGACGACCGTCATCCGGCCGTACGGCGACAGTTCGCGAAACTCGCCTTCGAGATCGTTGCCGCGATCTTGGATGTAGCGCGGCGTGATCGTGGCGTCGTAGTTGGGCGCCAAGTTCAGGTAGTACGGCACCGCGACGTCGAGACCGTTCGTATCGCCGAACGCGATGTCCGGAAACAACCAACCGGACATGCGCTCGTTGGTGACCGGGAAACGCAGATACGGCGAATAGAAGATCGGTACGTCGTGCACCTTCAGCACGGCGTTGTGCGCGGTGCCGTATTTCGCACCGTCGTCGACTTCCACAGTCGACGCCGTGACCATCCACTCGTCGTTGCCGGGCTCGCAGCGCGTGAATGTGCCGCGCGACATCCTCAAGTTGCCGTCCGCGTCTCGATCGAGTTGTTGGGCCGTGCCGCGCAGTTCGTTCGGCTGCAACACGAACTGCGCGTCTTTGATCGCGGCCGCGCCGGTGTCGACTTCGTACAGTCCCGATTCACCGAGCACCAACATGCCCGGTTCGCGCAGCGTCAATCCGTCGTCGACGGTGACCGTCTGTTGCGGCTCGTGGTACGACGCCTTCGACGCAACGAGCGATTGGTTGCCGCGCGTGATCTCGACGTTGCCGAGCAGCTCGCCGTGCTCTTGCAAGTAGTACTGCAATTGATCGGCTTGCGCATGCAGCGGCGCGTTGGCGATCTGATCCTTCGTCATCGCCTGATACGGCGGCTCGACATACGCGCCGGCACAGTACTCCGGAAGTACCGCGAGCTTCGCCGCAGGCAATTCGGCGCGCGGCACCCAATCGAGCACGTGCACGACGGGCTTGTTGACGAGCGGCGCTGCGGTGCTTTGCGCTGGTGCCGGCGCGGCACTCGGCTTCGATGGAGTTGTCGCCTGCGGCGTCGCTTGCGGCAACGGCGATCCATCCGAACTCGTGCATTGCCAACCGCTTCGATCGGGGGCGGGCGTGCACACCCACCGGTCGGCGGCGTGCACTATCCCGAACGCAGACATTGCTGCGCAGAACAAAAGCGCTGAACGCATGAGTGGCATCGTGGCGAAGCGCGCGGATGATACCATTGCGTCGATGCAAGCCACTCCATCATCGAGCCGCCGGCAAGCGCTGCAAATCTGGGTCGATCGCGTTCTCGCCGACGCCGGTTCAGCGCGTTCCGATTCATGGCGAGCGCTCGAAGGCGACGCGAGTTTCCGACGCTTCTATCGCTTGCGCTCCGCGGATCGCGATCTCATTGCGATGGACGCGCCGCCCGCCACCGAGAACAACGCGCAGTTCGTGCGCTTGGCCAACGTGTTTCGCGACGCCGGCGTGCACGTACCCGAAGTATTCGCGAGCGACCTCGAGAACGGCTTCATCCTCGTGTCGGATCTCGGCGACGAACTCTATGCGGCGGTCTACGAGACACCCCAACGCGAACTCGCCATCGAGCTTGCGCTCGACACGCTGATCGACATCGCCAAGGTCGGCGACGCCGGCGGCGTCGTACCGCCGTACACGACGCAGCGTTTCCGCGACGAACTCGGCTTGTTCGAGACGTGGTTCGTCGAAGGCATGCTTCGTCATTCGCCAACGGAACCGGAAAGGCGCTTGCTCGACTCGATCAAGGCACGCTTGATCGAGGCGATCGAGGCGCAGCCCAAAGTGTGCGTACACCGCGACTACCATTCGCGAAATCTGCTGTGGGGTCCCGACCACGTCACGCGCGTCGTCGACTTCCAAGACGCGCTGCACGGTCCGCTGCTCTACGACATCGCCTCGCTGCTGCGCGATTGCTACGTCCGCTTCGACGAAGCCGATATCGCCCGATGGCGCGAACGCTTTCGCGAACGCGCGGTTCGCGCCGGCCTGCCGATCGGCGGCGATCGAACGGAGTTGTGGCGGCGCCTCGACTGGACCGCGGTCCAGCGCCAGATGAAAGCCGTCGGAATTTTCGCGCGACTCGAATTGCGCGACTCGCGTCCCAGCCACTTGGTCGACATCGAGCCGGTGCTCGATCACCTCGTGTTCGTATGCCGCAACTACGCCGAGCTCGCGCCCTTCGGCGATTGGCTCGACGGCACGATCCGGCCGCGCGCGCGGGTCGAACTCGCGGCGCGCGGTGTCCAGTGCGCGCAATGATCCTCGCCGCGGGGCGGGGCGAACGCTTGCGCCCGCTGACCGATCGAACTCCGAAACCCCTGCTGCCGATCGCAGGCGAGCCATTGATCGTTCACCAACTGCGTTGGCTCGCGCGCGCAGGCATCCACGACGTCGTCATCAACCTGCATCATCTCGGTGACGCGATCGAAGCCGCGCTCGACGACGGTAGCGCGTACGGCGCGCGGATCGCATACAGCCGCGAAACGACGCGCCTCGAAACCGGCGGCGGCATCGCGCAAGCGCTGCCGTTCCTAGGGACCGATCCGTTCGTCGTGTTGAACGGCGACATTTGGACGGACTTCCCGTTCGAGACGCTGCACCTGCGTTCGGGCGACCTCGCGCACCTCGTGCTCGTGCCGACGCCCCCGCATCGCGCCGAAGGCGACTTCGGCATCGACGGCAACCGCGTGACGCGTTCGGCGCGGACGCACGTGTATTGCGGGATCTCGCTGCTGGACCCCGCATTGTTCGACGACGCGCCGACCGGTGCGTTTTCGTTGCGCGACCTGCTCTTCGCCGCGGCTATCGGCGGGCGCGCCGGCGGCGAAATCTGGTCCGGACGTTGGACCGATATCGGTACGCCCGACCAGCTCGACGCCGTACGCCGAATCGCGAGCTAGCCTTCTAGAACGCCGCGACCGACGCGGACCACCTCGATTCGAATGAAGAAACCGCTGCGACACGCTGTTCGCGCGCTATCCGAATGGCTGCAACGCCGGACGCTGCGTGCGATGCCATACACCGAATTCACGTTCGCGGCGCTCGGCCGAATCGCGAAGGCGTCGACGACCGTGCTGCCCGCGCACATCGATCAGGCCCGTCGTCTGATGAACGACCTCGGCTTCGCCGAGCACGATCGGCGGCGAGCGATCGCGTGGTTCAACGCCGGCAAGGACCCGACCTTCGATTTCGCCCCGCGCGCTGCCGCGTGCCGCGATGTTCGCGAAGACCGCGGGGTACTCGACGCGCTCGCAGTGGAATCGATGTGCCTGATGGCGTGGGCCGACGGACCGCCAACAGCCGCGCGCAGGGGTGAGTTCGAACGCCTTACCGCAATGCTCGGTGTCGGCCGCGACGAACGCGCAGCGGCCGAGGCGCGTGTCGTCGATCACCGTCGGCGCGCATTGCCCGACGATTTACGCCGTGCGTATGCGTTGCTCGACGTCGATCACTGGGTCGACGACGACGCGTTGAAGCTCGCGTATCGCCGCCACATAAGCCGACACCATCCGGACAAGCTCGGCGCCGTCGACGACCCCGGTTTGACGCGACGAGCGCGCGAAAACAGCGTCGCAATCCGCGCCGCCTACGATCTCATTCGCGAGCGCCGAAGCGCCGTTTCAGCCAGCCGCTGATCTGGCGCTCGAGGCGAATGCCCGACGGATCGCCCGGCGGCAGATGCCGCAAGTCGACGTGCGCCCCGAGCGGATCGTCGGGCGACCACTCATGCGGCGTCTCCATCAGCAGCAGCGCAGGCGATGCGATCGCCGCGAGCGCTTCTTTCGGGCGCTTGCCGTCGATCGCCGGTGCGGCGCGCGTCGTGTTGATCGCGACGATCGCGTCGGCACCGAGGCCTTGGTTCTGCGCCCAGGCGATCCACGCACCGACGGCGTCTTCGCCGAGCACGGCGACCTTCCCGCCCTTTTCGCGCGCCGCCTTGACGGCCGCGTCGAGGCGCGCCCTGACGCGGGCCGGCATCGGGTCGGCGGGCGCGGCAGCCGGCAAAGGTACCGGTTTCGCGTCGGCCGGTTGCGCCGGAGCAGTTGCGCCCTCGACGAACTTGTCGTGTTGCCGCGGCGGAAGCGTCTCGTTGGGAACGTCCGGCAGCGCAACGGTCAGCGTCGCCCAGCGTTCGCGCGGCAACGCGCGCCGCAGACGCGTCGAATCGTTCGCCGCATCGGGCACGAGCGACGAGCCGAGCACCACGACTACGATCCCGCGGGCTTTGCCGCCGACCGCGTCGCGATACACGCCGATTGCGCGATCGGCGCCGTCGCCGAAGCGCACGATCGAGTCGTCTGGAAAGGCCGTTTCGAGTTCCGCCGCGCGGCGCGCTTCGGTCGGCAGCAGCGCGACCCGTTCAACTGCAGCGGCGCTTTGAGGGGCCGGCGAATCCGGCGTGGAGCCGGGCGGCGCGTTCGGTTTTGCGTCGTCAGACCGCGCCGATACACAGCCCAACGTCAGCAATGACAGTAGTACGAGGCGTTGCCACATGAGCGGAAGTATAGGAAAGCCCATACAATGCGCCGCCATGAGCAACTACTGGATAGCGCCTTCGATTCTCGCGGCCGACTTCGCCCGTTTGGGCGCCGAGGTCGACGCGGTGGTCACCGCCGGCGCCGACCTCATTCACTTCGACGTGATGGACAACCATTACGTGCCGAATCTGTCGTTTGGCCCGTTGGTGCTCTCGTCGTTGCGCAAGTACGGGGTGCGCGCACCGATCGACGTGCATCTGATGGTGAAACCGGTCGATCGGCTGATCGGGGATTTCCTCGATGCCGGCGCGAACTACATCAGCATCCATCCGGAAGCGACCGAACACGTGCATCGTTCACTCGGGTTGATCCGCGAAGGCGGCGCGAAGGCGGGGCTGGTGTTCAACCCGGCGACACCGCTCGACCACCTCGCGCACGTGCTCGACCTCGTCGACCTCGTGCTGATCATGTCGGTGAATCCCGGCTTTGGCGGCCAGAAGTTCATCGAGTCGAGCCTGCCGAAATTGACCGATGCCCGCGAAATCATCGCGAGTTCGGGCCGCGAGATACGGCTCGAGATCGACGGCGGCATCAAGCCCGACAACATCGCCGCCGCGGCACGCGCCGGCGCCGATACGTTCGTCGCGGGCTCCGCGATCTTCGGCACGCCGGACTACGCCGCGACGATCGCCTCGATGAGGCGCGCGCTTGCCGGCTGAGCCCGCCGTCCTGCGTCGACGCTACGCCGGATATCTCTTCGATCTCGACGGTACGCTGGTCGACAGCGCGCCCGACATCACCGGCGCGCTGAACGCGGCGCTGCATCGCATCGGCCGCCCGACGGTCGACGAGGCGTTGACCCGGCATTGGGTCGGGCACGGCTCGAGGGTGCTGATCGAACGCGCGCTCGCGCACCTCGAACCGGGGACGGGCACTGCGGACGAGTCCACGATGGGGCGAGCGATGGACGCATTCATCGAGCACTATCGCGCCCACATCGCGGACGCGAGCCGCCCGTACCCGGGCGTGGTCGATGCATTGAACGGCCTCGCGCGGGGCGGCGCCCAACTCGCGGTCGTGACGAACAAGTTGGGCTCGCTGTCGGAACAATTGCTCGTCGCGTTGCGGCTGCGGCGCTTCTTCGCGGCGGTCGTCGGCGGCGACACGTTGCCGAAGCGCAAGCCGGACGCGGCGCCGGCGCTGTTCGCGTGCAGGCAGATGCATGTGACCCCGAGCGACGCGCTCTTCGTCGGCGATTCGGCGACGGATGTCGAAACGGCGCGCGCCGCGGGTTGTGCGGTTGTCTGCGTGCGCGACGGCTACAACCAAGGGACGCCCGCCGAGCGACTCGGCGCCGACGGCGTCATTGATTCCCTGATCGCGCTCCTTTAGCCTGCCCGCCCCTTTCCAACCACCGTCGCCGCCATGACACCGGACGAGTTCGATCGGCTCGCCGCCGAGGGCTACAAGCGCATTCCGGTGGTCGAAGTGGTGCTCGCCGATCTCGACACGCCGCTCTCGACCTATCTCAAGCTCGCGAAGGGGCCGTACTCGTATTTGCTCGAGTCGGCGCACGGCGGCGAGAAGTGGGGTCGCTACTCGATCATCGGACTGCCGGCACGCACGGTGCTGAAGGTGTCCGGCGAACGAATCACGGTGGCCACCGACGGCAAAGTCGTCGAGCAGGTCGACAGCGATGATCCGCTCGCCTTCATCGAGACGTTCCTGAACCGTCATCGCGTCGCACCAGTCGACGGCCTGCCGCGCTTCTACGGCGGCTTGGTCGGTTACTTCGGATACGACACGGTTCGCTACGTCGAGAAGCGCCTCGCCGACGGCGCCCCACCGGATTCGTTGGGAACGCCGGATATTCTGCTGATGGTGTCGAACGACGTGATCGTCTTCGACAACCTGAAAGGGCAGATGCAACTCATCACGCTCGCGGACCCGACGACGCAAAACGCATTCACGAGCGCTCGCGAACGCCTGCAGACGATCGCACGTCGTTTGAGCGGTCCGGTGCCCGAAATCCCATTGTCGAGCGCAAACCAACTGATCGAAGAGAAAGATTTCGTCTCGGAGTTCGGCCAAGAGAAATTCATGGCCGCGGTCGAGACCATCCGCGACTACATCGTCGCCGGCGATGTCATGCAGGTCGTACTCGCGCAGCGAATGTCGATACCGTTCTCCGCCGCGCCGATCAACCTTTACCGTGCGCTGCGCAGCCTGAATCCTTCGCCGTACATGTATTACATGGATCTCGAGGACTTCCATCTCGTGAGTTCCTCGCCCGAGATCCTCGCCCGCGTCGAAGACGGCGTGATCGTGAATCGGCCGCTCGCAGGTACGCGACGGCGCGGTCACACCGACGCCGAAGACAAGGCGATGGAAGAGGAACTCCTGAACGATCCAAAGGAAATCGCCGAGCACTTGATGCTGATCGATCTCGGCCGCAACGACGTCGGCCGCGTCGCGCAGACAGGCAGCGTCGAGGTCACCGAGCGGTTCGTGATCGAACGCTATGCCGATGTGATGCACATCTCGAGCAACGTCGTCGGCAAGCTCAAGGAAGGTGCCACTGCGATCGATGTGCTGCGGGCGACGCTACCGGTCGGCACGTTGTCCGGTGCGCCGAAGATCCGCGCGATGGAACTGATCGACGAACTCGAGCCCGTCAAACGAGGGATTTACGGCGGCGCGGTCGGCTACCTCGCGTGGAACGGCAACATGGACACCGCCATTGCGATCCGCACCGCCGTGGTCAAGGACGGGACGATCTACATCGAGGCCGGTGCCGGGGTCGTGGCCGATTCGATCGGCCGGCTCGAGTGGAAGGAAACCATGAACAAAGCGCGCTCGATCTTCCGCGCCGCCGCAATGGCCGAACGGCGTTTCAAAGACCTGAACGCGAACTGAATACGGTCGATTTTTTCGGGAATTTCCGATTGACACGGCCGGGCCCGTAGTCCATTTTGCGTTCACTTTCCCTCCATTTTTGGATCGATTGACGCCATGCGACGCCCATTGGTTGCCGCCCTTCTGTTCGCTGCCGCGCCGGTCTGGGCGCAGCAGACGACGCTCGGCTACGACGCGTTCGTCGGCGGCGCGAAGGTCGGCGGCGCGGAGATCAAGATCGACAAGGACGACGCGCGCTACGAAATCAACGGCAAGGCGTGGACGGTCGGCGTCATGAATTTCGTGACGCAATGGCAAGGCGTGTTCAGTTCCACCGGTCGGCTGGCGGACAGCGGCCCGGTCAACGAGGCCTACCGCTTCGTCGAGCGCGCCCGGGACAAGATCAAAGAGGTCATGTACACCGGCGGCCAGCTCACGTACGTGAAGAATGGCCGCGTGAAGGCCACGAGCCCCCTGACCAGTCTCGACCTGTTGTCGGCCTTGTTCGTCTCGCGCGATTGCGCGTCCGCCGGCAGCGAGGTCAACAACGGTAAGGATCCGTTCTCGCTGAAGCTGACTCACCAAGAATCATTGCCGACGTCGGCCGACGGTGCGACTCAGCGCTGCACCTTCGAAGTGAACGGCAAGGATCACGAACGCATCGATGCGACCATTTGGCTCGGTCAGGTCGACGGCATGCTGGTGCCGTTCCGCCTCGACCTCGCCGGCGCGCTCGAAGGCACGGTGAAGCTGCACGCGCCGGCGTCCGGCTCGTCTGCCGATTCTCCGACGCCGCCGCGCGCGCCGACCATCCAGATCTAGACCGATTGTTCGCTGACGGCTGCGCGAAGGCGCGGCCGTTGTCGTGCGCTCAGACGGTACCGCGCATCTTGTCGAGGCTCCACATCCCGGGGCCGTGCGATGCGATGTACAAGAAGGCAAAGCAGAACACGAGCGCGAGTTCGCCGCCGTTCAAGATCGGAAAGAACGCTTTCGAGCCGTGCGCGAGCCAATAGGCCGCCGCCATCAGGCCGCTGCACAAAAAAGCCGACCAACGCGTCAACAATCCGATCGCGACGAGCGCGCCGCCGATCAACTCGATAGGTCCGGCGATGTACGTCACGAATGTCGGCAGCCCCGCCATCGGTTCGAGCGGCCACCCCAACAGTTTCTGTGAGCCGTGAAACATGAACAACAGTCCCGTCACGATCCGCAACAACGCATACGTGTAGCCGCCGAGCGGCTCCATGAACTTCGCCATCTCCGGTCCCCTCCGCAATAGCTGCTGAAATTCCCCGCGAGCGCCACACCTTAACGCAATCGTTTGGGCGCCGGAAAGTAACTCACTTCTTCGGAAGGTGGTCTTTGAACGCGTCCATCTCTTTCCACGCGGGTACCGGCGGCGAGTAGTTCGGTCGCGGTGCGTAGGCCGACAACTCCGTCATCTGCATTTTGTGGATGTAGCGCGGGCAATTCGGAAAGATCTCTTCGGCGCGTACGCGGACAACGAGGTCCGCTTGCGGATAAAGCGCGAGCAACGGATCCGCTTCGTCGACCGACGCGACGCCGTTCACGCGTATACGCTTCGTCGCCTCGAAGTCGATGAACAACATACCGACGTGCGCGTTGACCGTGAGATTCCCCATGCTGCGGAACTGACCGTTGCCGTCGTAACTCGGGAACGCCAGTGTCACGTCGTCGACGATGCACACGAACCCCGGCACGCCGCCTTTGTACGAACAATCCGGCCGACCGGACGCATCGGCTGTCGCGAGAAAGAACATCGGCGCCTTTTCGATGAACGCTTTGTCGTCCGCGGTGAACGCCCGGCGCAATGTCACCTGCTCGAGCCGATCGGCCAGCCGTCGGCTGTCGAACCGATCCTGCAGCGCGCGGCTGCCTTCGTTGTAGAACGGCGTACTCATGACCCACCTCGCATCGGCCAATTCGCGAACGGATCGCCCGCTGCCATCGACCATTTTGTGACCGCGCTCTCGGTGCGTGCCCGCGCCTGCCCGACAATACGCGAGGAATCCGTCCGACACACTCGCAGCGCAATTTCGGAGGCGTGCGATGAAACGCGAATCGGACCCGAAGGAACTCAATCGCTTTCGCAGCGACCGATACTTCGTCGTCGACGGCAAGTGGTACTTCACCACGCGCGAAGGCACCAACGAAGGTCCGTTCGCAAGCGCTGACGAAGCGCGTTCACAGCTGATGCAATATCTCCTCGACAAAGGCATTAAGATCGCCGGGAATGGGCCGTGGGATGTCCCCGGGGCGCGCAACTAGCCGGAACTCTTCGATGCGATTCGTCACTCATGAAATGACCGGCGCCGACGGCATGGTGCGCGGCATGTTCGCTGCGCGCAGCCTTTCGGGGCCGCCGGCCGCACACGCGATCTTCCCCGGCGTGCGTGCGGTCGCGATTCTTCCCAAACGATTCGACTCTGCCGACGCCGCGAAGACCTGGCTCGAGCAGACTGCCGAACGCGGCGGTAACGCGGTCGCGGTGCAGATCGCCGCGACGCGTTGGTTGATCGGCGCGTGGGTTGCCGACGTTCCCGCATAGAGTCGATCACGCTACACTCGCCGCGCTTTCACGCGGATTTGCCATGACGGCGCGCGCGCTTCCGATCCTGCTCACACTCGCATTGCTGCTCGGCCAACAAGCCGCACAAACACACGCACTGTCACACCCGAACCCCAACGACGCGGCGAAGGGGCAGTTGTCGCATTCGTCGTTGTGCGCGAAGTGCTCGACATTCCACCAATTGTCGTCGGCGTTGCCGCCGACGGCGTGTATCGCCGTCGAACAAACGCACGGCGTCGTTCAGCCCGGTGTGGACGAGCGCGATTCCGTTTCGCGCACCGTGGCCGTATTTCGTTCTCGCGCAGCATCGACGCTCGCCTGAATTCGATCGTTCGCGCGGCCAGACGATCGACTAAGTCGGACGGAGCGCTTCGATCAGGCCCGCGTCGAGCCAGTTCCTCACCATCGTCGCTGCATGTAGCGGCACGTCCGCGGGCACCAAGCTTTCGAGCAACGCGTCGCACATCGCAGCGAACGGACCGCCGGCCGCGAGTACGTCCCACGCGTCGCGCTCCGCGCGCTCGATCGTACGGAACACCGTCGTGAGTTCTTGCCGCCACACCAGGCACGCCCCCGCCGCAGTCAAACGTCGCGGTGCAGGCGGCGTACCGCCTGCGCGCGCCGCGTTCCAGACATCGACCGTATCGAAGCGCAGGTCGACCAGGCGCGCCGACGGATGCGGCAATAGCTCGAGCGTCGGCCACGTTTCCGGCGATATCGCCGCGAGGTCTGCGACTGTCGCGACACCGGCGTCGCGCGCGTCGAACGCGACGACGAGCGCCCACTCGAACGCCGCGAGTTCGGCAACGAACGCCCTATTGGGGAGATCCGCTTTCGATTCGACGAAGGCGCCGAACTTCGCCCCGAACCCGCGCAATGTAAAAGACGTCGACGGGTTCGCGTCGATGTACGCGTCTAACAAATCGATAAAGGGGCCATCGCCGACGACCTGCTTCGTCACCGGGTATTCCGCGCTCAAGGCTTCGCGCAGCCGACTGCGATACGCGTTCGCGTAAATCTCGAGCCGGTCGCGAGCGGCCAACTGTTCGGTGTCGACGATCGAGTCGACGATGCGGTCGTCTCCGGCGAACAGATAGCGTTTGTAGTCGCGCTGCAGCTGCGCGAGCGTCGTCATGCCGCGGCCAACGCGCTGCGCGCGACGCGACGCGCATTGTCGAGCTCGTCGAGCAACTGCTCGAACGACGGCATGTTGTCGTCGCGTTCGATCATCGTCGGCACGGGCCCGAACATGTCGACCGCGCGCGCGTACAGCTCCCACACCGCGTCGGTGATCGGCTGATCGTGGCTGTCGATGATGTAAGCACCGTGGTCTCGATGGCCGGCGAGGTGGATCTGGCGAACCCGCTCACGCGGGATCGCGTGCAAATACGCGAGTGCATCGAAGCCGTGA
>Ga0335076_10006186_pt1 | contig 12078 bp, 10 predicted proteins | sample Lox_Sample_25_FD_206717 | JGI IMG/M metagenome (GOLD analysis project Ga0335076, IMG submission 206717) | Soil microbial communities from Loxahatchee National Wildlife Refuge, Florida, United States - Lox_Sample_2.5 | ecosystem: Environmental > Terrestrial > Soil > Wetlands | place: USA... | reverse complement strand
AGTAGGGGTGCATCGCCGCCACCGTCTCCACGAAGGAGAACTGCAGGAAGCCGAGATCGTCGTAGGCGCGCCACATCAGGCCCTGCATGATGCCGCTGATCCACATCGGCGTGATGTAGAGGACGATGCCGATGGTGGCCAACCAGAAGTGCCACTCGATCATGCGGATGCTGTAGACGCGCTCGCGGTGCCACAGCCGCGGCACCAGGAAATACATGGCGCCGAAGCTGACGAAGGCGACCCAGCCGAGCGCGCCGGAATGCACGTGGCCGATGGTCCAGTCGGTGTAGTGGCTCAGGGAGTTGACCGAGCGGATCGACATGACCGGGCCCTCGAAGGTCGACATGCCGTAGAAGCCGACCGAGGTCACCAGGAAGCGCAGCACCGGATCGGTACGGAGCTTGTCCCAGGCGCCGGAGAGGGTCATCAGGCCGTTGATCATGCCGCCCCAGGACGGCATCCACAGCATGACCGAGAAGGTCATGCCGAGCGTCTGGGTCCAGTCGGGCAGGGCGGTGTAGTGCAGGTGGTGCGGACCGGCCCAGATGTAGAGGAAGATCAGCGACCAGAAATGCACCACAGAGAGGCGATAGGAATAGACCGGCCGGTTCGCCTGCTTCGGCACGAAGTAGTACATGATGCCGAGGAAGCCCGCGGTGAGGAAGAAGCCGACCGCGTTGTGGCCGTACCACCACTGCAACATCGCGTCCTGCACGCCGGAGAACATCGAGTAGCTCTTGGTCCCGAGGAAGGAGACCGGAACCGAGATGTTGTTGCCGATGTGCAGCACCGCCACGGTGACGATGAAGGCGAGGTAGAACCAGTTGGCGACGTAGATGTGCGGCTCCTTCCGCTTCATCAGCGTGCCGAGGAAGATCAGCAGGTACACGACCCAGACGACGGTCAGCCAGAGATCGGTGTACCACTCGGGCTCGGCGTATTCGCGACCCTCGGTGATCCCGAGCACGTAGCCGCTGGCGGCGAGCACGATGAAGAGCTGATAGCCCCAGAACAGGAACTCGGCCAATCCGTCGCCGCCGAACAGGCGCGCGCGGCAAGTCCGCTGCACCACGTAGAGGCTGGTGGCGAACAGCGCATTGCCGCCGAAGGCGAAGATCGCGGCCGAGGTGTGCACCGGGCGCAAGCGGCCGAACGTGGTCCATTCCAGGCCGAGGTTGAAGACGGGGAAGGCGAGCTGCAGCGCGATCACCACGCCGACCAGGAACGCGACCACGCCCCAGAACAAGGTGGCGGTGGTGAACTGCCGGATCACCCGCTCGTTATAGGGACTGACGGCTGCCGCCGTCGCGACCGATGCCTCGGACATCACGCATTCTCCTTGGGGCCGGTGGCGAGGGTGATAAAGCGGAACACGATCAGGATCGCGAAGGCGAAGAGCAGCATCCCAAACAGCGAGAAGGGGCCGTCATGCGCATGGGCGCTGACCCCCAACCCGATCAGACCGACGATGACGAGCAGGCCGCCACCGATCCACTTACCAGTTCCGTTCACAATCCCCTCCTTTGGACGCGTTCATCAACTCGCGTCCGAAACCAAGTCGCGATAGGCGTGCCAGCTTGCATGCCCGATCAAGGGCATGGTGATGATCAGCCCGATGCAGCCGGTGACGAGACCGGCCGCGGTGAAAAGAACGATCAGCGCACCCCAGCCGAACAGGACGCGCCAATTGGCGGCCGTCGCCGCGACCGAGGTCGCGATTGCCTGCGCCGTGCCGACGTCGCGGTCCAGCAGCAGCGGGAAGGAGACGACGCCGATCGCGAAAGACGTCACTGCCAGCGCCGCGCCGGTGGCGGTCCCGGCCAGCAGAAAGAGCAGTCCGTCGACGGTGGTGAAGATCTTGAGGATGAAGTCCGCCCACTGCACCGGATCGGGTCCGAAGAAGAGCGCGTAGATCAGCGTCGCGATGCGCATCCAGGCGACCTGGAACAGCATCATGATCAGGCCAAGGGTGAAGATGCGGCCGGGACGCTTCGACCAGGCGACGGCGATGTCGTGGAAATGGATCGGGGCGCCCATCTCGAGCCGCCGGCTGATCTCGTAGAAGGCGATGCCGAGGAAGGGCGCGATGAACATGAAGCCGGAGGCGAGCGGAAAGGAGTAGGCGAACCAGTCCTGCTGCCAGAGGCCGAGGATGAGGACGACGCTGAGCAGGGCGATCAGCAGGCCGAAGGCGAGGCTGACCTGCGGGACGCGCGCCAAGTCCTGCCAACCGCGGCGCAACCAGCCCCACGGCATCTCGACATCGACTCGGTTGATCGGCAGGACCAGACCCGCATACTCGGCATCGAGGGCGGGGCCGGCCAGCTTCTCACCCATCCCGGACCTCACAGGCGAAAGCGCAATTGAGCCGAAATTAAGGCTCGTGCCGTGGCCGGGCATTGACTTGAGTCAATCGATCGGTCCCCGGAATGGGGAAACTATCGCTCTAAGGCTTTGGAAGAATTGGCGACGACGATGGGCGGGTTTTCCGAGCAACTGGCGATCCTGGCAGCCCATTGCCAAGTGGCGCTCAACCAGAGCGCGCCGCTGATTCTGGGATTGTTCATGGTCGGGCTGGTGGGGAGTGCCAGCCACTGCGCCGGGATGTGCGGGCCCTTCGTCCTCGCCCAGGTGGGCGCGCGGGATTTGGCGAGTCGCCCGGCCGGAGAGGGTCCCGGCCTGCGGCGCCTCGCCGGGCTGGCATTGCTCCCCTACCACCTGGGCCGGGCGAGCACCTATGTCGCCCTCGGGATGATTCTCGCGGCGCCGATCGGCGCCCTGGCGGATCTGCCCGGATTGCGCTGGATTCCCGCGGCGATGCTGGCCGCGGCGGCCGCGTTGTTCCTCGGCCAGGCGCTGCGCAGCTGGGGCCTGATCGGCAGCCCGCTGACGGGGACCATGGGGACCGGATTCGCCGGCCTGACCCGCGCGCTCTTTCAGCGCCCCGCGGGTTGGCGCGGCTATGCGCTTGGCGTGGTCCTGGGATTCCTGCCTTGCGGGCTGCTCTATTCCGCCCTGAGCGCCGCCGCGGCCACGGCAGACCCGGTCGCCGCCGGCATCGGCATGCTCGGTTTCGTGATCGGCACCATGCCGATGCTGATCGCCGTCGGCCTGCTCGGCCACGGCGCGACGGGGCACTGGCGGTCGCTGGCCGGGAAGGCGCTGCCGCTGATCGCCAGCGTCAACGCGGCCGTCCTCCTGATCATGGCTTGGCGGGTCTCTGGGCTCGCCTGAGCCAGCGGATTCCTGCGGCTTTCCGGCCCGATGAGGCGGTTGAAATGGCCTCCTGATTCAAGCATTGTGCGGCCAGATTCTTGAATCATTAACCATTCTTAACCCCAGCCACTGGCATGGATGGTCGGAGCACCGTGAACGCGGAAATCGGAGTCGGGAGTGCCGTCGCGGCGAACCTGGAGCGGGCCATCGGCCGCGCGACGGATGCCCTGCTCGCGCGCCAGCATGACGACGGCCATTGGGCCTTCGAGCTGGAAGCCGACGCGACCATCCCCGCCGAATACGTGCTGCTGAAGCATTACCTCGCCGACGACGCGACGCAGATCGACACCGACGTCGAGCGCAAGATCGTGCGCTACCTGAAGTCGATCCAGGGCGCGCATGGCGGCTGGCCGCTGTTCCACGGCGGCGACTTCAACATCTCGGCCAGCGTGAAGGCCTATTACTGTCTGAAGATCTGCGGCGAGGATATCGGGCAGGACCACATGCGCCGCGCGCGGGAGGCGATCCTGGCGCATGGCGGCGCCAGGACCTCGAACATCTTCACGCTGATCCAGCTGGCACTGTTCGGCCAGGTGCCCTGGCGCGCCGTGCCGGTGATGCCGATCGAGCTCATCAACATGCCGCGCTGGTTCCCGGTCCATCTCGACAAGGTGAGCTACTGGTCTCGGACCGTCATCGTGCCGCTGCTGGTGCTGATGCTGAAGAAGCCGCAGGCACGCAATCCCAAGAAGATCCACATCCAGGAACTCTTCACCGTGCCGCCGGAGCAGGTGACTAACTGGTACAACATGAGTCGCAAGGGCGCCTGGGCCAGCTTCTTCCGCGGCGTCGATCGCGTGCTGCGACGGGTCGAGTGGATGTTCCCGAAAGGCGGCCGCGAGAAGGCGCTCAAGAAGGCGGTCGCCTGGGTGACCGAGCGGCTGAATGGCGAGGACGGGCTGGGCGCGATCTATCCCGCCATGGCGAACAGCGTGATGATGTTCGACTGCCTCGGCTATCCCAAGGATCATCCCGACCGCGCGATCGCCATGCGCTCGATCGAGAAGCTGATGGTGATCGAGGAGGACCGCGCCTATTGCCAGCCCTGCCTCTCGCCGGTCTGGGACACGGCGCTCGCGGCCCATGCGCTGCTCGAGGTCGGCGGCGAGGCGGCGGCGCGGGTCGAGCCGGCGACCGAATGGCTCCGGAAGCTGCAGATCACCGACGTGGCCGGCGACTGGGCATCGGCGCGCCCCAACGTGCGGCCGGGCGGCTGGGCCTTCCAATACGCCAACCCGCACTATCCCGATGTCGACGACACGGCGGTCGTCGCGATGGCGCTCGACCGTTTCGACGCCGCGGCGAGCCGCGAGGCGATCGATCGCGGCGCGGAATGGATCCTCGGCCTGCAGAGCAAGAACGGAGGCTGGGGCGCCTTCGACGCCGACAACGAATACTATTACCTCAATCACATTCCGTTCGCCGATCACGGCGCGCTGCTCGATCCGCCGACCGCCGATGTCTCGGCGCGCTGCCTCGGCATGCTGGCGCAGCTCGGCTACAAGATGGACGATCCGCGGGTGAAGGCGGCGGTCGACTATTTGCTGCGCGAGCAGGAGCCGGAGGGCTGCTGGTTCGGCCGCTGGGGCACGAACTACGTCTACGGCACCTGGTCGGTGCTGTGCGCGCTGAACGCGATCGGGCTGCCGCACGACCACCCGGCGATACGCAAGGCGGTGCAGTGGCTCGAAGGCAAGCAGCGGTCTGACGGCGGCTGGGGCGAAAGCGGCGCCAGCTATTGGGAAGACAAGCCCCGCGGCGAAGGCCCGGTCTCGACGCCCTCGCAGACCGCATGGGCGGTGCTGGGCCTGATGGCGGCGGGGGAGGTCGAATCCGAGGCGACCCGCCGCGGCATCAAGTTCATCGCCGAGACCCAGGCCGATCACGGACTCTGGGACGAGGACGAGTACACGGCGGTCGGCTTCCCGCGCGTGTTCTATCTTCGCTATCACGGCTACCGCGCCTTCTTTCCGCTCTGGGCGCTCGCCCGCTACCGCAATCTGAAGCAGGGCAATTCCCGCCAAGTCCTGCACGGCATCTAGGCGACGCCGTGCCGATCGGCGTCATCACCGGGATGGCGAGCGAGGCGCGGCTGCTGCGCGGCCTCGGGGTCGAGGCGATCGCCACCGGCGGCGACCCGAGGGCGACCCGCGCGGCGATCGCCGACCTGATCGGCCGCGGCGCCGACCGGTTGGTGAGCTTCGGGATTGCAGGAGCGCTCGACGCGAGCCTGCAGCCCGGCGATCTTGTTCTCGGTGCCGCGGTGCATACGCCCGAGGGCGAACGCCTGCCGGTCGATCAGAAATGGCTGGTGCATCTCGCAACCCACCTGCCCGGCGCTCGCGTCGCGGACATCGCGGGCAGCTCGGAGATCGTGGCCACCGCCGAGCAGAAGGCGATCCTGCATCGCGACACCGGCGCCGTCGCGGTCGATCAAGAGAGTCATTGGGTGGCGGAAGCGGTGCACGCGGACCGGGTGGCCTTCGCCGTCATCCGCGCCATCGCCGACCGCGCCGGCGACAGCCTGCCGCCCGCGGTCCTGGCCGGGCTCGACGCCCAAGGCCGGCCGCAGCCGCTCCGCGTCCTGGCGGCGTTGCTGAAGAATCCGGGGCAGATCGGCGCCTTGATCCGGGTTGCACTGCAGACCCGGAAGGCGCTGCGGACGCTACTCCGCAGCCGAACGGCGCTGACGCTCTAGCTCTTCCTTGCGGGTGTGGATGTCCTCGATCGCCTTCTCGACATGGCGCGCGAAGACGTATTCCGCCGGACGCTGCTTATCGAGCGGGATGTCCGGCGCCATCTCGCCGGCGACGGTGACGCCCTGGCGCGAGACGCGCAGAGCCTTCAACGGATGCTTGATCGCGTCGGCGACCGCGGTTCCTTCGAAGCCGCTGTGCACCATGCAGTCGGCGCACTTCTCGTAATTGCCGGTGCCGTAGGAGTCCCAGTTGGTGTCCTCCATCAGCTCCTTGAAGGTCTTGGCGTAGCCTTCGCCGAGCAGATAGCAGGGACGCTGCCAGCCGAACACGTTGCGGGTGGGGTTCGCCCATGGCGTGCAGTGGTAGGTCTGGTTGCCGGCCAGGAAGTCCAGGAACAGCGAGGACTGGCTGAAGCGCCACTTCTTGCCGCGATCGCCGAGGCGGAAGATGTCGCGGAACAGCTGCTTGGTCTTGCGGCGATTGAGGAAGTGCTGCTGGTCCGGCGCGCGCTCATAGGCGTAGCCCGGCGAGACGGTGATGCCATCGACGCCCATCGCCATCACGTCGTCGAAGAAGCGCGCGGCGCGCTCGGGATCGGTGCCGTCGAAGAAGGTGCAGTTGATGTTGACCCGGAAGCCGGCGTCCTTCGCCTTCTTGATCGCCTCGACGGCCTTCTCGTAGACGCCGTCCTGGCAGACCGACTTGTCGTGCTCTTCCTTGCTGCCGTCGAGATGCACCGACCAGGTGAAGAACGTGCTCGGCCGGTAGAGATGCATCTTCTTCTCGAGCAGGAGCGCGTTGGTGCAGAGATAGACGAAGCGCTTCTGCTTGATCAGGCCCTCGACGATCTGCGGCAGCTCCTTGTGGAGCAGGGGCTCGCCGCCGGCGATCGAGACCACCGGCGCGCCGCATTCCTCGGCCGCTTGCAGGGCGTCCGCCACCGAGATGCGCTGGTTCAGGATCTCGTCCGGATAGTCGATCTTGCCGCATCCGGCGCAAGCGAGGTTGCAGCGGAACAACGGCTCGAGCATCAGCACCAGCGGATAGCGCCTCCGGCCGGTCAGGTGCTGCTTCACGACATAGCCGCCGATGCGAACGGCTTGCTGCAAGGGTACTGCCAAGATGCTCTCCTACTTCAGTTCCGGCATCAATTCCGGCATCAAATCCGATTCACGCTACTGCTTCACACCTACTGGGCCGCGCCGGCGTGGCGCTCCTCGCCGTCGGTCAGCTCCGGCGGCAGGCGGAAACGCACATTCTCCGCCACGCCGTTCATCATCTCGAGCTCGACCCGGTGGAGCTGGCGCAGCTTCTCCACCACGTCCTGCACGAGGACATCCGGCGCCGAGGCGCCGGCGGTGACGCCGATCGCGGTGGCCCCGGTCAGCCATTCCGGTCGGAGCTGGTCGGCGTTCTCGATCAGGTAGCTTGCGACCCCAAGTTCCTCCGCGATCTCCTTCAGGCGATTCGAGTTCGAGGAGTTTGGTGCGCCGATGACCAAGATCAAGTCAACTTCCTGCGCGAGCTCCCGGACCGCCTTCTGGCGATTCTGGGTCGCATAGCAGATGTCCTTGGTGTCTGGCCCGACGATGCTCGGGAAGCGGGCGCGCAGGGCGTCGATCACGTCCTTCGTATCATCGACGCTCAAGGTCGTCTGGGTCACGAAGGCGAGCTGGTCGGGATTGCTCACCTCCAGCGCCGCGACATCCGCAGGCGTGGAAATCAGATGCACACCACCAGGGACCTGGCCCATCGTGCCTTCGACCTCCGGATGTCCGGCATGGCCGATCAGGATCACTTCGCGACCTTGCGAGGCATAGCGGCGGCCCTCGGTGTGCACCTTGGAGACCAGCGGGCAGGTGGCATCGACCACCATCAGGCCGCGCTCCCGGGCAGCGCCTTCGACCATCTTGGAGACGCCGTGGGCGCTGAAGATCGCGATCTTGCCTTCGGGAATCTCGTCCAACTCCTCGACGAAGATGGCGCCTTTGGCCCGCAGGCTTTCCACCACGTGCCGGTTGTGCACGATCTCATGGCGCACGTAGACCGGTGGGCCGAACTTCTCGATCGCCCGTTCGACGATCTCGATCGCTCGTTCCACTCCGGCGCAGAATCCCCGCGGTTGGGCCAGTACCACTCGCATCATTCAATCCCGTCCGTGTTCGATAGGCGGCGCCCTGAATTCCCCCAGCGCCCAAGTCAACGAAGCTTCAGTCAACCAAGCTTGCCGGCAGCTTACCGCCCCAAATTTACACTAACGTCGGGGGAACCCTTACCGCTCGGTACAGGTTCCTGCACAGGCTGCTACTTACACAAAAACGAAATGACTGCCTATCCAGAATCACCATACCGTTGCTGCATTGCAACAGTGCGGGATCTGCGGAACCGGAATAATTTACTAAATCTGTCAACTATTTGCGGCGGGGGCCCCACCCAGGGGACTATTGGGGCGACCATTCATCTGGTGTTTGGGTCGGCATTCCCCTATAAGCGCGCGATTCTTCCCGGGGGGAATTCCGGCCATAATGCCTGGATTCACCGGAGTCGGCCGAAAGGATTTCCAGAGTGACCGCACCCAGCAAGACGCCGCTTCTCGATCGTGTCGTCACACCGGCGCAGCTTCGGCAGCTCGACCCCTCGGATCTCCGCCAGTTGGCGGATGAGCTGCGCCGGGAGACCATCGACGCGGTCTCGGTCACGGGCGGGCATCTCGGCGCCGGCCTCGGCGTGGTCGAGCTCACGACCGCAATCCATTACGTCTTCGATACGCCCTATGACCGCCTGATCTGGGACGTCGGCCATCAGGCCTATCCACACAAGATCCTGACCGGCCGGCGCGACCGGATCCGCACGATCCGCCAGGGCGGAGGCCTCTCCGGCTTCACCAAGCGCTCGGAATCGGAATACGACCCTTTCGGGGCGGCGCACAGCTCGACCTCGATCTCCGCCGGCCTCGGCATGGCGGTGGGCAGCGACCTCATGGGCCGCAAGCGCAACGTGATCGCCGTGATCGGCGACGGCGCCATGACTGCCGGCATGGCCTATGAGGCGATGAACAACGCCGGCTCGATGAAGAACCGGCTGATCGTCATCCTGAACGACAACGACATGTCGATTGCGCCGCCGGTCGGTGCGCTGTCGTCCTATCTGTCGCGCTCGCTGACCTCGACGCCGTTCCGCTCGCTCCGCCACCTGGCGAAGGACATGAGCAAGATCCTGCCGCCGCGCCTGCAAGAGGCGGCGGCCCGGGCCGAGGAGTATGCGCGGGGCTTCCTCTCCGGCGGTGGCACGCTGTTCGAGGAGCTGGGCTTCTATTACGTCGGGCCGATCGACGGGCACAACCTAGACCACCTGCTGCCGGTGCTGCAGAATCTCCGGAATTCGGAAGAGCCCGGACCGGTCCTGGTTCATGTTGTCACGCAGAAGGGCAAGGGCTATCCGCCGGCGGAGCGCTCGGCCGACAAGTACCACGGCGTGGTGAAGTTCGACGTGGCGACCGGCGCGCAGGCGAAGTCGACCCCGAAAGCGCCGAGCTACACGTCGGTCTTCGCCAAGGCCCTCATCGCCGAGGCCAAGGCCGACGATCGCATCGTCGCGGTCAACGCGGCGATGCCGTCCGGCACCGGCTGCGATGCCTTTGCCAAGGAATTCCCGAAGCGCTGCTTCGATGTCGCGATCGCCGAGCAGCATGGCGTCACCTTCTGCGCCGGCATGGCGACCGAGGGGCTGAAGCCCTTCGCCGTGATCTATTCGACGTTCCTGCAGCGCGCCTATGACCAGATCGTGCACGACGTGGCGATCCAGAGCCTGCCGGTGCGCTTCGCCATGGACCGGGCCGGCCTGGTCGGCGCCGACGGCCAGACGCATGCCGGCAGTTTCGACATCGCCTATCTCGGCTGTCTGCCGAACTTCGTGCTGATGGCGCCCGCGGACGAGGCGGAGCTGATGCACATGGTGGCGACCGCCGCCACGATCGACGACCGCCCCTCGGCCTTCCGCTATCCGCGCGGCGAAGGCATCGGCCTCGATCTGCCGGCGCGGGGCGAGGTGCTGCCGCTCGGCAAGGGGCGCATCGTCCGAGAGGGTTCCAAGGTCGCGATCCTGAGCTATGGCTGCCGCCTGCCGGAGGCATTGAAGGCAGCGGACGAACTGGCCGCGAAGGGCCTCTCGACCACGGTTGCCGATGCGCGTTTCTGCAAGCCGCTCGATCACGACCTGGTGCGTCGCCTCGCGCGCGAGCACGAGGTGCTGATCACGATCGAGGAAGGTTCGATCGGCGGGTTTGCCACGCATGTGATGCATGATCTGGCCCATGCCGGGCTGCTCGAGAGCGGCGTGAAGTTGCGTCCGATGGTCATGCCCGATCTCTTCATCGATCACGATTCGCCGCAGAAGCAGTACGACGTCGCCGGGCTCAACGCGCGCCATATCGTGCAGCAGGCGCTTGCGGCCCTCGGCGTCTCCGAAGCCGTGGCGCGCGCATGAGGATTTCGCGCCGCGGATTAGGCCTGATCGCGTTCGGCGCGATCGTCTGGGCCGCGGCCGGCCATGCGCGGGCCGACGCCGGCGATCCGGCGGGCGTCATCCAGAATTTGTACGGCGTGATTCTCGACGTGATGAAGCACGGTCCGGAGCTCGGCTTCCAGGGGCGATATGAGAAGCTCGAGCCTGCCATCCACCAGGCCTTCGATGTCGCCACCATGTGCAAGATCGCGATCGGTCCTGCCTGGACATCGATGCCGACCGATAAGAAGAACTCGCTCCTGACCACGTTCGACAAGTTCCTGGTCAGCACCTATGCCTCGCGGTTCAAGGCGTTTTCGGGACAGGCGTTTCAGGTCGGCGCGTCGAAACCGGCGGCAGGCGACCGGGTGCTGGTGGAATCGAAGCTGGTGAAGTCCGACGGCGAGCCGATCGAGCTCAATTATCTGTTTCGAAAGAATGAGAGCGGGTGGCAGGTGATTGACATCTACCTTGCAGGCTCGATCTCGCAGATGACGCAGATGCGATCCGACTTTTCGGAACCCCTCCGCAAAGGCGGGGTTGACGGCCTTATCCAGCAATTGGACGCGAAGATTAAGCAAATGGAAGGCGCCGCCTAGAGGCGTTTTGAACCGACCTCGGTCAGGCTGCGTCGTATTGCCGCCGAATTGCGGATTCACGCAATATTGAGACTTCGGCGACAAGTTGCCATTTAAGTGTAATGGGGATAGCCCCTTTCTGACGGTTTTCAAGAACTCGGAGATTCGAATGCGCATCGATCGACGTGGCGTGTTGTTGGCTGGCTTGGCCTTGACGGCCGCCGCCATTCAACTGCCGATGCAGCAGGCCTTCGCCGCCAGCGCCTCGCAGACCGCCGCCGCCGTGGCGCCGGTGGAACGCCTGAATGCGGCGCTCCTCGATGTCATGAAGAACGGCGAGTCCCTCCGCTTCGAGGGGCGTTACGCCAAGTTGCAGCCGGTCCTGGCGGCGGTCTTCGACGTAACCGAGATGACCCGCGTGGCGGTCGGCCCGGCCTGGTCGAAGCTCAGCGACACGCAGCAGTCGGCGATGGTCGATGTGTTCAGCCGCTACATGACCACGATGTATGCCGCGCGCTTCAAGGGCTATGGCGGCGAGGCGTTTGCGATCGGCGACGCGAAGCAGCGTGACGGCGACAAGGTCCTGGTCCTCACCACCCTGACGCGGAAGGACAAGGAGCCGGTCGAGCTCAGCTATCTGATGCGCGGCAGTGCCGACACCTGGCATATCGTCGACGTGTACTACAACGGCGCGATCTCGCAGCTCGCGCAGTTGCGCTCCGAATTCAGCGCGCCGCTGCGTGACGGCGGCATCGACAACCTCCACTCGGTCCTCGAGCAGAAGATCAGGGACATGCAGGGCGGCGCATAGCGCGGCCCCCGCGGTCGAAGCCCGGTAATGCATCGCCTCTCCCTTGCGGGAGAGGCGATTTTCTTTAGGCCTCGCTGTCTTCGGCGCCTTGGATCGAGGATCCGACGGGCGGGCCCATCAGTGCCGGCATCAAAGTGAAGATGGTGGCCAGCACGACGGCGAGCGAGAGCAGCAGAAGCTGGCCGATCCCCGCCGTGCCCGGATGGTTCGA
>Ga0335076_10006185_pt1 | contig 12078 bp, 11 predicted proteins | sample Lox_Sample_25_FD_206717 | JGI IMG/M metagenome (GOLD analysis project Ga0335076, IMG submission 206717) | Soil microbial communities from Loxahatchee National Wildlife Refuge, Florida, United States - Lox_Sample_2.5 | ecosystem: Environmental > Terrestrial > Soil > Wetlands | place: USA... | reverse complement strand
GCCCAGCTCGTCGTGCAGGCGACGCTGGTCGACTTTGACCACCACGCCGTCGGCCCCGTAGTTGAGCGTCGGCAGCAGCGCCTCGAGCTCGGCGATGGCCTGGCGGGCGGCGGCGAGGTCGGCCACGGTGCGGTGGTGGGGCTCCACCGGGAACCCCCACGCGAGGAGCTGCTTCAGGAGCCCCTCTTGGGTGTCGAAGGGCCACGAGGCTCCGGGCGCCTCGACGTGGAAGCAGAAGAGCCGGAGGCGGCGGCTCCGCGTGACCTTGGGGTCGAGCTGCCGGAGCGAGCCGGCCGCCGAATTCCGCGGGTTGGCGAACGTGGGCTCTCCCGCCGCCTCCCGCTCGGCGTTCAGCTTGGCGAACCGCGAGTTCTCGAAATAGACCTCGCCCCGCACCTCCATCAGCTTGGGCCACCCCGACCCCTGAAGGCGGAGCGGCACGTCGGGAATGGTCCGGAGGTTGGGCGTCACGTCTTCGCCCTCGACGCCGTTGCCGCGCGTGGCCCCGGTCACCAGCACGCCGTCCTGATAGGTCAGGGATATGGCGGCGCCGTCGATCTTCACTTCGAGGGTGTATCCCGACCGGGTGACCTCGGCCACGAGCCGGGCATTCCGTTCTTCCCAGGCGGTGAGCTCGGCGTCGTCGAAGGCGTTGTCGAGGGACAGCATGGGCACGAGGTGGCGGTGCTTCGTGAAGGCGGCCGACGGCTCGGCGCCGACGCGCTGGGTAGGGGAATCGGGTGTGCGGAGCTCCGGGTGCGCGGCTTCGAGCGCTTCCAGCTCCTGGAACAGCCGGTCGTACTCGACGTCCGACATCTCGGGCCGGTCGAGCACGTAGTAGGCCCGGGCCGCGCGCTCGACGATTTGCCGCAGGGTGGCGGCGCGGGCCGCCGGGTCCATCACCGTCCTTTAGCTTCTTCCTGAATGACGGCGAGCGCCACGCCCACCAGGCGGTCCAGCTCTTCCGCCGAGGCGCGGGGCAGGAGTCCCTCGGCCCAGGCGCCTTCGCGCTGGCCGAACGCCTCCATCAGACGGCGCTGGAAGGACAGGAGGGCGACGCGCTCGAGCTCCATATGGCGGATCTCGCGGCCGGCGTCGTGCTGCCGCTGGGCCAGGCGCTCGTACCGGTGGGCATTGCGCAGAGCCTGCGCCGTGAGCGACGCCACGACCTGGACGAAGCGGACGTCCGAGTCCGAGAAGGTCGGGCCGTCGCGGAAGGTGCGCAGGAAAATCGCGCCGATGGCCACGCTGCGCCAATTGATGGGGACCACCGTGATGGACTTCACCCGGCGGTTGACCAGGTCGGTGCGGACGTGCTTGAGCGAGGGGTCGTTCGCGGCATCCGGGATGAAGACGGTCTCCGCGCCCTGGATGGCCCGCTTCAGCTCGGGATAGCGCTCCAGGTCCACCACGTAGTTCCGGATCGTCGGGTCTTCGTACGACGCCACCAGCCGCACCGACTTCCCGCCCCGCTCGGCGAGGAAGATGGAGCACCGGTCCAGCCCGAACGCCTCACCCAGCTTCCGGGCGATGGACTGGAGGATGTCGGTGAAGTGGAGGGTGCCGGAAATTTCCTTGAGGATCTCGATCACGGCGAGTAAGTGCTTCCGCTCGTGCTCGAGCTCGGCGATCCGCGCCGCCAGGCGCTCGCCCTCCGCGTGGGTGAGCGCCGAGGAAATGGTCATAGTGAATAGTTTGTCGCCGCAACGTGGCGTCCGTCAAGGACTTAAATGTGGTGCAGGCGGTCCTTCGCGTCGCCCGTCTCGCCTTTCTTCAGCTCCGCGAGCGCCTCGGCCGCCCAGGTCTTGTAGGTCGGATCCATCGGGTCGCTCACCGGGAGCGTGGCGACGGCCTCGAGCTCCTTCGTGGCCTGGGGCAGGGAATCCAGATCGACGTAAACGGCGGCCAGCGCCAGGTGGTGGTAGATATAGGCGGGATTGTGCGCCGCGGCGCGCGTGAGATACTTCACCGCGTCCGCCCAGCTCGCGCGGTCCATGAAGCCGCCGCCGAACAGGGCCTTGGCGAAGAAGCGCTGGAACCCCGACAGGCGCTTCACCTCGGCGTTCCACTGACCGAGGATGTGCTCGGCCCCGTCGTGCGCCGAGTCGAGCTGGATGGCGCGGAACGCCTCGTCGTAGATGACCTTGGCGTACTTCACCCGCTCCTTGCTGCCTTTCGTGAGCGAGAGCCGCCCCAGCACGAGGGCCAGGGCGAAGTGGCCGTTGGCGCCCATCGAGTCCTCGCGCACGGCGCGTTCCGCGTAGCCGCGGCCGATGGAGTAGAGACTGTCGCGGCGCGAGGACAGCGAGTCGCCCTGCAGCTGTTTCGCGACGTCGGCGATTTCGCGGGCCGCCTTCCAATTCGCTTCGTAGCTCGTGGAGTCGAGCGCCAGCGCGTCCTGAAACTGGACCAGGGACGCCGCCGACTGGAGCGCGAGACGCAGCGAGTCGCCGCGGGCGATCCGCGTGGCCACGGTCTCCTGGGCCGCGAGAACGGCCGGGGCCACGGCAAGACCAAGCGACAGGAGCAGGGTGGGGCAGCGCATCGAGCCGGTCTCCGGCGGAGGAAGGGTTCAATGTTCGTCGTCCCTCTGATCGAACGCAAGCGCGACGGCGCGTCGCTCACGGCCGAGGAATGGTCGGCCCTCATCGCGGCCTACACCGCGGGCCGCGTGCCGGACTACCAGATCTCGGCGCTCCTGATGGCGGTGGTGTTTCGCGGTCTCGAGCGGCACGAGCTGGCGGCGCTCACGGACGCGATGCTCGCGTCCGGCGACCGGCTCTCGTTCGACGGCTGGGCCACGCCGCGCATCGACAAGCACTCGACCGGCGGCGTGGGCGACAAGGTCTCCCTGGTGCTGGCGCCCCTCGTGGCGGCTTGCGGCGTGGCCGTACCCATGATGTCGGGACGCGGGCTGGGGCACACCGGCGGGACCCTGGACAAGCTCGAGGCCATCCCGGGGTTCCGCACCGGCCTCTCCCTCGCGGAGGCCAAGGCGCAGGTGATGAAGATCGGCTGCGTCCTGATCGGCCAGACGCCCGAGATCGCTCCCGCGGACAAGCGGCTCTATGCGCTCCGGGACGTCACCGCCACCGTGGAAGCCATCCCCCTCATCGCGGCGAGCATCATGTCGAAGAAGCTGGCCGAGGGGCTCACGGGACTGGTGCTGGACGTGAAGCACGGGAGCGGAGCGTTTCTTCCGCCCACGGAGAAGGGCCTCGAGCTCGCCCAGACGATGATCGCGCTGGGAGAAGACCGGGGGTGTCCCACGGTCGCGCTCCTGACGGCGATGGACCGGCCCCTCGGCCGGGCCTGCGGGAACGCGCTCGAGACCGAAGAGGCGATCCTGGCGCTCCGCGGTGAAGGTCCGGCCGACTTGATGGAAGTGACCTACGCGCTCGGGGTCGAGATGCTGCTCCAGGCCAGGGTGGAGACCACGGCCAAGAAGGCCCGCAAGAAGCTCGAGTCGGTGCTGGGGTCGGGGCTGGCGGCGGAGAAGTTCGAGCAGATCATCGAGGCTCAGGGCGGGAATCCGAAGACCCTCGATGATCCCTCGGTGCTTCCCCAGGCCGGCGCCGTCGAGGTCTACCTGGCCCCGGCCACCGGCGTGGTACAGCGGGTGGATCCCCGGATCATCGGGCGGGCCGTGGTGCAGCTCGGCGGGGGCCGCACCAAGGTCGACGACGTCGTGGATCCCACGGTCGGGTTCGTGATCACGGTGAAGCCGGGGGACAAGGTGCTGGCGGGCGAGCCGATCGCCTCGGTCTTCGCCAAGGACCCCGCGGGGATCAAGCTCGGCTTCGACTCCCTGGGCCAGGCCATCGTGATCGGCGACAAGCTCAAGGAGAAGCCGTTGCCCCTCATCTCCCACCGCGTGACCAAGAGCGGGGTGGAGGTGCTCGGCAAGGCGGCCGGCTAGCCGCGCACCAGCTTGCGGTACTTCAGGCGGTGCGGCCGGTCGGCGTCCGCGCCCTTCCGCTTGATCAAGTCGGCGTGGTAGTCCTGGAAGTTCCCCTCGAACCACCGCACCTCGCCGTCGTCCTCGAAGGCCAGGATGTGGGTCGCGATCCGGTCCAGGAACCACCGGTCGTGGCTGATCACCACCACGCACCCGGCGAACCGGAGCAGGGCGTCTTCGAGGGCCCGCAGCGTGTCGACGTCCAGGTCGTTGGTGGGCTCGTCGAGGAGCAGCACGTTGCCGCCGCTCTTCAGGAGCTTGGCGAGGTGCAGCCGGTTCCGCTCGCCGCCCGACAGGACGCCCACCTTCTTCTGCTGATCGGCGCCGCGGAACCCGAAGGACGCGGCGTACGCGCGCGCGTTCACGGACCGCTTGCCGAACATCAGCGTGTCCTGCCCCCCCGAGATCTCTTCATACACCGACTTGTCGGCGCTCAGGGCCTCGCGGCTCTGATCCACGTAGGCGATCTGGACGGTCTGGCCCACCGTCAGGGAGCCGCCGTCCGGCTTCTCCGTGCCCACCATCATGCGGAACAGCGTGGTCTTGCCGGCGCCGTTCGGCCCGATGATCCCGACGATGCCGCCGCGGGGGAGCGTGAAGCTCAGGTTCTCGAAGAGCAGACGGTCGCCGAAGCCCTTGGTCAGGTTCGTGGCGGTGACGACGTCGTCGCCCAGGCGCGGCGGGACCGGAATGAGAATTTCCGCCGTGTCGTCCCGGCGCTGCTCTTCTTCGGCGGCGAGCTGCTCGTAGGCGGTGATGCGGGCCTTGGACTTCGCCTGCCGGGCGCGGGGCGCCATCCGGATCCACTCGAGCTCCCGCTCGAGGGTCTTCTGGCGCGCGGAGGCCTGCTTCTCCTCGGTCGCCAGCCGCTTCTCCTTCTGCTCGAGCCACGAGGAGTAGTTGCCCTTCCAGGGGATCCCCTCGCCGCGGTCGAGCTCGAGGATCCAGCCCGCCACGTTGTCGAGGAAGTAGCGGTCGTGCGTCACGGCGATCACGCAGCCGGGGTAGGTGTGGAGGTGGTGCTCCAGCCACGCCACCGATTCGGCGTCCAGGTGGTTGGTGGGCTCGTCGAGCAGGAGGAGCTGGGGCTGCGTGAGGAGCAGGCGGCAGAGCGCCACCCGGCGCTTCTCGCCGCCCGACAGCGTGGTGACGTCGGCCTCGCCCGGCGGCAGGCGCAGGGCGTCCATGGCGACGTCGATCTTGTTGTCCAGCTCCCAGGCCCCGATGTGATCGATCTGCTCCTGGAGGGTGCCCTGCTTCTCGAGCAGCGCCGCCATCGCGTCGTCGGACATCGGCTCCGAGAACTTGGCCGAGATGTCGTTGAACTGGACCAGGAGATCGCGGATGTGGGCCAGTCCTTCTTCCACGTTGCCGCGCACGTCTTTTTTCGGGTCGAGCAGCGGTTCCTGCGGCAGGTACCCGACGGTACACCCGTCGGCGAGCTTGGCCTGGCCCAGGTGATCGTGATCGACGCCGGCCATGATCTTGAGGAGCGAGCTCTTGCCGGCGCCGTTCGAGCCCAGAATGCCGATCTTGGCGTCCGGGTAGAACGAGAGGTAGATGTCCTTCAGGATCTGGCGGGAGGGCGGGACCACCTTGCCCACACCGGCCATCGTGTAGATGTACTGCGGATTCGCCATGGGACTCTGGGTTAGCGGGATTCGGGGGGCTGGGGCTTCGGCGCGCCGGGGCCCCAATCACGGACACTGTCGGGGTCGGGAGCGTCCCGGACCTCGGCTTCCGCCCGGTTCAGCTCGTCCCGATCGATGTCGGGGTCGACCTTGGTGTCGGGGTCGTCCCCGCCGCCGAAGATGAGCCAGGCGAGCGCGGCGAGGATGAGCCCGACGACGGTGAGGGAGACGGCCATCGGCGGACCCTAGACGTCCAGGTTCCTCACGAATTTCGCGTTGTCTTCGATGAACTTCCGCCGCGGCTCCACTTCGTCGCCCATCAGGGTTTCGAAGAGGGTCGAGGCTTCGAGCGCGTCTTCCATCGTCACCTTGAGGATGGTGCGCGCGGCGGGATCCATGGTGGTCTTCCAGAGCTGGCTGGGGTTCATCTCGCCCAGTCCCTTGTAGCGCTGGATCATGACGTTGGTCTTGGCCTCGTCTCCGCCGCCGAACCGCTTGGTGTATCCGTCCCGTTCCTTTTCGTCGTAGGCATAGAACTCCTCCTTGCCCTTGGCGACCCGGTAGAGGGGCGGCTGCGCGATGTAGATGTAGCCCGCGTCCAAGAGGGCCTTCATTTCCTTGTAGAAGAACGTCAAGAGCAGCGTGCGGATGTGGGCGCCGTCCACGTCCGCGTCCGTCATGATGATGATCTTGTGATACCGGGCGTCCTCGATCTTGAAGTCCTCGCCGATGCCGGTGCCGATGGCGGTGATCATGGTCCGGATCTCCTCGTTGGAGAGGATCTTGTCGATCCGGGCCTTCTGGACGTTCAGGATCTTGCCGCGGAGGGGCAGGATGGCCTGGAAGCTCCGGTCACGGCCCTGCTTGGCGGAGCCGCCGGCCGAATCGCCCTCGACCAGGTACATCTCGCAGAGCTTGGGGTCCGTGAGGGAACAGTCGGCAAGCTTGCCCGGGAGGAGGCTGCCCTCGAGGGCGTTCTTGCGGCGCACCAGCTCGCGGGCCTTGCGGGCCGCTTCGCGGGCGCGGGCGGCGCTGACCGCCTTGGCGATGATGGCGCGGGCCACGCTCGGGTTCTTGTCGAAGAAGTCCCCCAGCGCCTCGTTCACCACGCTCTTGACGATCCCCTCGACCTCGGAATTCCCCAGCTTGGTCTTGGTCTGGCCCTCGAACTGCGGGTCCTTGACCTTGACGTGGATCACGCACGTGAGGCCTTCGCGCACGTCGTCGCCCGACAGGGTGAACTCCTCTTTCTTGAGGAGCCCGTCCTTCTTGGCCCATTCGTTGATGGTGCGGGTGAGGGCCGACTTGAAGCCGGTGAGGTGCGTCCCGCCTTCGTGTGTGTTGATGTTGTTCACGAAGGTGAACGTGTTCTCGCCGTACTGGTCGTCGTACTGGACGGCCCCTTCGACCTCCACGCCTTCGCGCGTCGCCTCGAAGGTGATGACCTTCTGGTGGAGCGGCTTCCGGTTGCCCAGCAGCCACTTCACGAACTCGGTGAGCCCGCCCTTGTAGAAGAAGGTCTCTTCCTTCCCGCCCTTCCGCTCATCCTTGAGCGTGATGGTCAGGCCCTTGTTCAGGAAGGCGAGCTCGCGCAGGCGGTTGGCCAGCGTGGCGTAGTCGAAGCGGGTCTCGGTGAAGATCGTGGAGTCGGGTTTGAACCAGACCGTCGTGCCCGTGGCCTTGGCCTTGCCCACGACTTCGAGCTTCTTGGTGGTGTCGCCCTTGGCGAAGGCCATGTGGTAGCGCTTGCCGTCCCGCTCCACCCAGACCTCGAGCTGCTCCGACAGGGCGTTGACCACCGAGACGCCGACGCCGTGGAGTCCGCCCGACACCTTGTAGGTGCTCTTGTCGAACTTGCCGCCGGCGTGGAGCACCGTGAGCGCCACTTCGACGCCCGGCTTTTTCTCCGTCTTGTGGATGTCCACGGGGATGCCGCGGCCGTTGTCGGCCACGGTGATGGCGTTGTCCGCGTGGATGGTGACGTCGATGCGCGTGCAGTAGCCGGCCAGCGCCTCGTCCACCGAGTTGTCCACCACTTCGTACACCAGGTGGTGGAGGCCGCGCGCCGAGACCGACCCGATGTACATCGCGGGCCGGCGCCGGACCGCCTCGAGCCCCTTGAGGACCTGGATCGAGTCGGCCTGATAGCCGCCGTTGGACTTCCCTTTGGGTTCAGGCTTTGCCTTCGCCATGGTCTCGTTCGGTTGAGAGAAACCAGCGGATGCCCTTGATGCGTCCGTCACCCCGCCCGGCGTTCACGCGGGCGATGATGGTGGGCGTCATCATCATGAGCTCCGTCATCCAGGGGCTGGTCTGGACCCCGACGAACAGCGTGCCGTCGGGTGTCACCCGCTCGGGCAGCGTGACCGCCGCGATCTGCGGGCCGACCAGCGTGGCCCAGTCCGGAATCACGCGGGCCTGGGCGAGACGACCGGCCAGCCCCGACCGCTTGAGGTAGCCGGAGAGCACCTCCGCCACAGCCATCGGGGCCTGGCGTTTGGGGTCGGTCATGGTGGGCTCGGGAGTCTCGTGAAGTACGGCGAAAAATACCCTGAAGTTATTGTCAGGTCAAGACTTAGTTGATTCTCGTCAGGGTCCTTTCTTGATCACCACGAAGGTGTCCAGCACGTCCTGATACCCGATGATGTTGCGGGCCCGGAGCTCCACCGGGATCTTGGCGCCCGCGATCAGGCCGCTGTCGATGAAGAAGAGGAACGGCGCCTGAAAGGTGAAGTCGAACCCCCCGTCCACTCCGACTTCGGCATTCCCCACGGACAGCCAGAGCGAATCGATCCCCGCCTCGTCGGTGGCGCTGATGGTGCCCCGGAGCGTGTCCGGCGAAAGCACCGAGTCCTTCTGGAATTGGATGGACAGGACGGGCGGGGCCGGCCGGGGGCGATCTTCCCCGCATCCCGCGGCCAGGAGCGCGGCCAGCAACAAGCCGGAACTCCGGAGGGTCACCGGCCCGTGAATTTCGCGGCGCGCTTCTCGAGAAAGGCGGATAACCCTTCCTTCGTGTCCTGGGTGGCGGCGAGCAGGCCGAAGTGGTTGGCCTCGAGCAGGAGCCCCTCGTCCAGCGTCATCTCCAACCCCTGGTCCACGGCCTCAAGCGACAGGCGGACCGCCAGGGGGCCCATCGACAGGATACCCCGGAGCATCCGTTCGGATTCAGCCAGAAGCTGATCTGCCGGCACCACCTTGTTCACCAGGCCGATCCGGTACGCCTCGGCGGCGTCGATCATTTCAGCCGTCAGGATGAGCTGGAGCGCCACGCCCTTGCCCACCAGCCGGGGGAGTCGCTGGGTCCCGCCGTATCCCGGAGCGATGCCCAGCTTGACCTCGGGCTGGCCGAACTTGGCGTTCTCGCTGGCGATCCGGATGTGGCAGGCCATCGCGAGCTCGCACCCGCCGCCCAGCGCGAACCCGTTCACCGCGGCGATCACCGGCTTGCCGCAGGTCTCGAGACGCCGGAGCACCGCCTGCCCCCGCATCGCCCGCGCCTTGCCGTCGAACGGCCCCTGCTTGGCGAGGTCCGAGATGTCCGCGCCGGCGACGAAGGCCTTGGGGCCCGAGCCGGTGATGATCGCGCCTTTGATCTCCGCCTCGGTGGTGATCCGGTCGGCCGCGTGGGCGAGCTCGGCCATCACCTGGTCGTTGAGCGCGTTGAGCTTGTCCGGGCGGTTGATGGTGACGACGGCGACGCCGTCCTTCAGGTCGAACAGCAGGGTTTGGTAGGTCATAGGCTCGCAATGGTATCGCCGTTGCCGTCTCCCGCCAAGACCCGTACGTTCGCGCCATGAAATCGGTGCTGGCCGTGGACGAAGGGACCACCGGGTCCCGTGCACTCGTGATCGGGGAGGACGGACGGGTGCTGGGCCGGGGCTATCGTGAGATTCCGCAGCATTTTCCCCGGCCCGGCTGGGTGGAGCACGACCCCGAGGACCTCTGGCGGGCCACCCTCGACGCCGCCCGCGACGCGCTGCGCGAGGCCGGCACGCGCCCCGACGCCCTCGGCATCACGAACCAGCGGGAGACGGTTTGCGTCTGGGACCGGACGTCGGGGCGCCCGCTGGCCCGCGCCATCGTCTGGCAGGACCGGCGGACCGCCGACCGCTGCGCGGCGCTGGCGGACTCGCCGCAGGGCGCTCTGATCCGTGACCGCACCGGGCTGGTCCTCGACCCCTACTTCTCGGGAACGAAAATCGAATGGCTGATGGAGCAGGTGCCGGCGGTCAGGAATCAGGTGTCGGGGGGTGAAGCGGTGTTCGGGACGGTGGACAGTTGGCTCTTGTACCGGCTCACGGGCGGGAAGACCTTTGCGACCGATCACACCAACGCCAGTCGCACGCTCCTCTACGACATCCACCGCCGGACGTGGGACGACGACCTGCTCGCGATCTTCGGCGTGCCGAAGGGCGCGCTCGCCGAGGTCCGGGCGTCGAGCGGCGACTTCGGGGTCGCGACGGCGGAGCACTTCGGGTTCGAGATCCCGGTCCTCGGGATCGCGGGAGACCAGCAGGCGGCGCTGTACGGCCAGGGGTGCTGGAAGGCCGGCGAGGCGAAGAACACCTACGGGACCGGCGCGTTCCTCCTGCTGAACACGGGAGACCGTCCGGCGCGCTCGACTTCGGGATTGCTCACCACCGTCGCCTGCGACGCGACGGGTGCGCCGGCGTACGCGCTCGAGGGGAGTGTCTTCATCGCCGGCGCGGCGGTGCAGTGGCTGCGCGACGGACTCGGCATCATCAGCCGCGCCGACGAAACCGACGCGATTGCGCGGAGCGTGCCCGACTCCGGCGGCGTGACGTTCGTGCCCGCATTCGTGGGGCTGGGGGCGCCGCAGTGGGAGGCCGCCGCGCGCGGCACCCTCGTCGGGCTGACGCGGGGGACCACGCGGGCGCACCTGGTCCGCGCCACGCTCGAGGCGATGGCCTTTTCCACCCGGGATCTGCTCGCCGCGATGGCGGCCGACTCGGGGCTGGCGCTGAGCGCGCTGCAGGTGGACGGCGGCGCCTCCGCCAACGACTGGCTGATGCAGTTCCAGGCCGACCTGCTGGGCGTGACGGTGGCCCGGCCCGATCTGGTCGAAACGACCGCCCTCGGCGCGGCGGGGCTTGCGGGGGTCGCGGCGGGCGTGTGGGGGAAGGCGGACGACTTCCTGGCGCGTCGGACGTTCCGCCGCTTCTCACCGGGTGCCGGCGCGGATGCCGCGCGGGCGCGTCTTCACGATTGGCGCCGGGCGGTGGACACCGCGCTCTGGTGGGCGCGGGCCGGGCGGGACGATATTGAGCGGACCTCCAAGGAGCCTGGATGACCGACGCCGAGTCCCTGAATGCCGCGCACGCGAGCTACGAGCGCGCGTCGGCCAAGCCGGAGTTCTACGCCAGCTTCTACGCGAACTTCTTCAAGGTCTGTCCCGAGGCGCGTCCCAAATTCGCGAAGACGGACTTCGAGCGGCAGCACAAGCTGCTCCACCACGCCATCGGCATGCTGCTCATCTACCCGAAGCACCTGAACGACGAGCCCAATCTGTTGTCCCGCCTCGCCCGGCGGCACGGACGGAAGGACCTCGACATCCCGGCGTCGATGTACCCGCCGTTCGTGGACGCGCTGGTGATGACCCTGCGGCAATGCGATCCCTCGTTCAGCGATCAGCTCGACAAGGCGTGGCGGGGCATCCTCGAGGTAGGCGTCAAGTACATGACGTCGAAATACTGAGGGGCCAGGGACCGGGGGTCAGGCATCAGCGACGCTGAACCAATCCCCTGACCCCTGACCCCTGCTCCCTGACTCCTCAGTATTGCGGCACTCCCGGCGATCCGAACCGCGGCATCGCCAGATGCTGCGCCAGCGGCACGGCGTACGCGATCAGGATGATGATGACGGCGGCCAGCACCCACAGTCCGTAGCGATCGTAGATGGTCCGGCCCGGGCCGGGGTCCTCGAGCGGCTCGGCCCAGAGAATCGGCTCCGGCTCCCGGCGCTTGCCCGCCAGGCCCGTCCCCACCATCACCATGACGAAGAACGCGGCGCTCACGAACAGCAGCAACCCGCCCGCCGCCGACACCCCGGTCAACATCTTCCAGCCCGCGGCCACCGGGGATCCCCCGTAGCTCGCGTCGTAGATGCGCCGGGGCATGCCCATCAGGCCCGTGATGTGGTTCGAGAACGAGAACAGCATCATCCCGAAGAACCACAAGTACGGCTGGATCTTCGCGAGGAGCCCGAGCTCGAGGTCGCGGCCCAGGAGCCGGGGCATCAGCCAGTACGCCGTGCCCATGAACGTCAGGGCCACCGCGCTCCCGACCGTCAGATGGAAGTGCCCCTGGATCCAGGCGGTGTTGTGCACCACCGCGTTCATGCCGAACGACGCGTTGATCGCGCCGCCGAATCCTCCCACCGCGAAAAGCAGCATCGACAGCGCGACGCTCGAGAAGAGCGGGTCCTTCCAGGGCAGCTTGCCGATCCAGTTGAACCAGCCGGTCGCGC
>Ga0335076_10006184_pt1 | contig 12078 bp, 12 predicted proteins | sample Lox_Sample_25_FD_206717 | JGI IMG/M metagenome (GOLD analysis project Ga0335076, IMG submission 206717) | Soil microbial communities from Loxahatchee National Wildlife Refuge, Florida, United States - Lox_Sample_2.5 | ecosystem: Environmental > Terrestrial > Soil > Wetlands | place: USA... | reverse complement strand
ATGCTCGCGAGCCACGAGCCCTTCCCGGCGGTTGCGGTCGACCGGGCCTGGAACATCCGCCTGGCGAATCGGCCCTTCGAGCTGCTCGAAGCGCTGGTGGGCGGCGACGTCTGGGAGCGGGTCGGAGACCGCCAGCGGAACCTGATGCGGCTCGTGTTCCACCCCCGTGGCATCCGCCCGCTCGTCGCGAACTGGAACGCCATCGCGCCGCTGCTCTGGCAGCGCGCGCGCCGCGAGGCCGACGCGCTCGGCGGGCAGGAGATGAAGGCCGTGCTCGCCGAGCTCGCGCCGTTCCAGGACGAAGCGACGCTCTGGCTCGCCGACGAGGCTGCGCTCGTGCCCGTGCTACCGCTCGAGCTGCGCAGCGACGGCCTGCGCGTCTCGCTCTTCACGGTGATCGCCACCTTCGGCACCGCACAAGACGTCACCGCGGACGAGCTCCGCATCGAGAGCTTCTTCCCGGCCGACGACGCGACCGAGAAGCTCTTCCGTCAGCGCCCCGGCTGAGACTACTGCAACGGCGCGAGGTCGATCTTGTACAGCTCCGCGACGTTGCCGCTGAGGATGGCTCCGCGCTGCTCCTCCGAGAGGTCCTTGCCGTGCTCCTTGAGCATGTCTTGCGACCAGGGCCACGTGGAGTCGCTGTGCGGGAAGTCGTTCGCCCACATGAGTCGGCGCCAGTTCATCTGGTCGGCGCTCTTGAACGCGACCCAGTCGTCCTGGAACGTCGTGTAGATGTGCTCGCGGAAGTACTCGGAGGGCAGCTTCGAGAGCTGTTGACCCGCGGGCAGCCAGTAGCGGTGGCGCTTGTACGCGTGGTCCATGCGGTACATGTAGTGCGGCACCCAGCCGGCGTCGGCTTCGACGCACACCACTTTCAGCTTCGGGTGGCGCTCGAACACGCCGCCGAGGATGAGCGTGCCCATGATGTCCTGGCAGCCGCGGATGATGGACAGGAAGCTGTTCATCTTCGGGCCGCGCGTGGGCGCGGTCTCGCGCACCGTCAGGATGTGGAACGACAGCGGCAGCCCGAGCTCGACCGCCGCTTCCCAGAACTCGTCGTAGCGCGTCGAGTCGTAGTCCTCGACCGCGGGATTGCCGGGCATCATCACGCCGCGCAGGCCGAGCGTCTTGATCTGGCGCAGGTCCTCGATCCCCTCTTCGGGTGAGCGCATCGCGGTCTGGCCCACGCCGAGCAGCCGTTCGGGGTGCGCCGAGCAGTACTGCGCGATCCAGCGGTTGTACGCGTCGAAGCAGGCCTTCTTGTAGTCGAAGTCCTGGTGGTTGCAGAGCACCATGCCGACGGTCGGGTAGATGACCTCGGCGGCGACGCCGTCGCGCTTCTGGTCGAGAAGGCGCGCCTCGGGATCCCAGCCGCCGCGGTGCAGCTCGGCGAACTTGGTGCCCTTGATGCGGATCTCTTCGGGCGGCTTGCCCGCAGCCGCCGCGAGGCCGACGACGACGGGCCGCGCCATGCCGTCGACGACGAACACGTCGCCCATCTCGCCGACTTCCTCCATGCGCGGCGCGCGCGACTTGAACGCGTGGTCGATGAAGTCGAGGTACGTGTTGGGCGGCTCGGTGACGTGCGAGTCCGCGGAGATGATCGGGGCGGAGATGATCGGGTCGGCCATCGGCGGCTCCTTCGACCCCCATGATAGACTGCGCGCTGGTCCGTCCACCAATCCGCCCGAGAGGTGAGCCGTGGATCTCTCCTACAGCGCCGAGTACGAGGCGTTCCGCAGCGAAGTGAAGGCGTTCCTGGCGCGCAGCTGGCCGCTGCGCGGCGACGAGGCGAAGCTGCCCGGGGAAAAGCGCGCGGCGCTGTTCCGCGAGCGCGCGATCGGGGCGGGCTACCTGGCGCGCTCGATCCCCAAGCGCTACGGCGGCTCGGAGCAGAGCGCGGACGTATTGAAGGCGCAGATCATCCGCGAGGAGTTCTTCCGCGCGCGCGCGCCCGGCGAGATGGCCGGCATCGGGCCCAGCATGCTCGTGCCGACGCTCCTCGAGAAGGGCGCCGAGTGGCAGAAGGAGAAGTTCATCGCGCCGACGATCCGCGGTGACATCGTTTGGTGTCAGGGCTACAGCGAGCCCGGCTCGGGCAGCGACCTCGCTTCGCTGCAGACCAAGGCCGAGCTCGCCGGCGACGAGTGGGTGATCAACGGCCAGAAGATCTGGACGAGCGGCGCGCACCGCGCCGACTACATGTTCTGCCTGTGCCGCACCGAGCCCGATGCGCAGAAGCACGGCGGCATCTCGTACCTGCTCCTGTCGATGAAGCAGCCGGGCATCGAGGTGCGGCCGCTGCGCCAGATGACCGGCGCGGCGGACTTCAACGAGGTGTTCTTCACCGACGCGCGCACGCCGAAGGACTGGATCGTCGGCAAGCGCGGCGAGGGCTGGATCGTCTCGCGCACCACCTTGAAGCACGAGCGCAACATGATCGGCGACGCCGCCAACGCGGCCGCCACGTTCGAGGCGCTCGTCGCACTGGCGAAGCGCACGCTGCGCGACGGCAAGCCCGCGATCCAGGACCCGGCGATCCGCCAGCGGCTCGTGCAGCTCGAGGGCACGGTGCGCGCGCACCAGTACTCGGGCTACCGCCAGCTCACGAAGGCCGCGAAGGCGCAAGATCCGGGCCGCGTGCAGCTCATGAACAAGCTCGTCTCGACGAACATCGGCCAGGAGGTCGCGAAGCTCGCGCTCGACCTGCTCGGCGACGACGGGCTGCTCGAGCCGGGCGAGCGCCAGCTCGGCGGCCCGCGCGACAACGCGCAGTGGGTCGGCCAGTTCATGTGGTCGCTCGGCAGCGCCGTAGCGGGCGGCACCGCGAACATCCAGCGCAACGTGATCGGCGAGCGCGGCCTCGGCCTGCCGCGCGACGCCGCCGCGTCGGCGAAGGGGTGAGCCGGCCGTGAACTTCGATCTCTCGGAAGAGCAGGAGCTGTTGCAGGACACCGTGCGGCAGTTCGCCGCCAACGAGTGCCCGCCGACGCGCGTGCGCGCGATCTTCGACGGCGAGGACGGCCACGACGCGGAGCTGTGGAAGGGCCTCGTCCAGCTCGGGCTCGGTGCGATCGCGGTGCCCGACGAGTTCGGCGGCGCGGGGCTCGAGCTGCTCGACCAGGCGCTCGTCGCCGAGACGCTGGGCGCCGCCGCGCTGCCCGGGCCGTTCCTGGGCCACTCGCTGGCGGGCCTCGCCATCCTGTGGGCGGGCAGCGACGCGCAGAAGAAGACGTGGCTGCCGAAGCTGGCTTCGGGCCAGGCGCTCGGCTCCGTGGCGTTCGCCGAGGGCGACGGCCGCTGGCAGCCCGACGAGTGGTCGCTGTCGGGTGGGCCGACACTTTCTGGTGTCAAGACCGCGGCGCCGTACGGCGCGAACGCCGACGTCGTGGTCGTGGGCACCGCGGGGGGCGGGCTCGCGCTCGTCGAGCGCGGCGCGCGGGGGCTCACCGCGGCGCCGCAGCCGGGCGTCGACCGCACGCGGCGCATCGCGGAGCTGCGTTTCGACGGCACGCCAGCCGAGGTGCTGCCGAACGGCGTGGCGGCGGCGGCGCGCGTGCGCGATGCGGGCCTCGTACTCCTCGCCGCGGACGCCTTCGGCGGCGCGAACAAGCTGCTCGAGATGGCCGTCGAGTACGCCAAGACGCGCCAGCAGTTCGGCGTCACGATCGGCAGCTTCCAGGGCTTGAAGCACCAGCTCGCGAACATGTCGGTCGAGATCGAGCCCGCGCGCGGCCTCTACTGGTACGCCGCGCACGCGTTCGACCGCGTGCCCGACGAGTCCGCGCGCAGCGCCGCGCTCGCGAAGGCGCACCTCACCCACGTGTACATGCAGACCGCGCGCGACGCCGTCGAGGCGCACGGCGGGATCGGCTTCACGTGGGAGTGCGACGTGCAGATCTACTTCAAGCGCGCGATGTTCGATCGCGCCTTCCTCGGAACCCCCGCGATCCACCGCGAGCGCGCCGCAGCGCTCGCCGGCTGGTGAGGAGACGGCATGGCCGACGCCCACACACTGTTCGACCTGAAAGACGGCATCGCGACGATCACGCTGAACCGGCCCGAGCGCATGAACGCGTGGACGGCCCAGATGGGCGTCGAGCTGAACGCGCACCTGCTGAACTGCGACGAGGACGACGCCGTTCGCGCGGTCGTCGTCACCGGCGCGGGGCGCGCGTTCTGCGCGGGCGCGGACCTCGAGCGCGGCGGCGAGACGTTCGCGGGCGGCGGCAACGAAGGCGGCGGCCGGCCTGCGCGCACGATCCAGCCGTGGGAAGTGCGCAAGCCGATCATCGCGGCGATCAACGGGCCCGCGGTCGGCGTGGGCATGACCTTGCCGCTGCAGTACGACATGCGCATCGCCGCCACCGACGCGAAGCTCGGCTTCCTGTTCGTGCGCCGCGGCGTGATGACCGAGCTGTCGAGCACGTGGATCCTGCCGCGGCTCGTCGGGATCGCGCGCGCGGCGGACCTCTTGCTCTCGGGCCGCATCGTGCTCGGCGAGCAGGCCGCGGCGCTCGGGCTGGTGAACGAGGCCGTGCCTGCGAACGAGGTGCTCGCGCGCGCGAAGTCGATCGCGCGCGAGATCGCGGAGAACTGCGCGCCCGTCTCGGTCGCGCTCACGAAGCGCATGATCTGGGAGCACCTCGGCGGCCCGCCGCCGGTCGAGGTCGCGAAGCGCGAGGCGAAGGCGCTCTACGCGCTCGGCAAGCTGGCCGACGCGCGCGAAGGCGTGACGAGCTTCCTCGAGAAGCGCAAGCCGCGCTGGTCGCTGTCGCCCACCAAGGACATGCCGAACTCGGAGCCGCTCTCGTAGTCGACCGCGCGCGATGAGCACGCGGCCGGACTGCATCTTCTGCAAGATCGTGCGCGGCGAAGCGCCCGCGCACCGCGTCTTCGAAGACCAACACACGCTGGTGTTCCTCGACATCTTCCCGGTCACCGACGGGCACACGCTCGTCATCACGAAGAGCCACAGCGAGAACGTGTTCGAGACCCAGGAAGAGGAGCTCGCGGCCGTCGCGCGCACTTCCCACCGCGTCGCCGCGGCGATCAAGAGCGAGCTCGCGCCCGACGGGCTCATGGTGTTCCAGCTGAACGGGCGTGCCGCCGGTCAGACCGTGTTCCACTACCACATGCACCTCATGCCGCGGGCGAACGGCGAAGCGCTCGCGCTGCACACGCGCGTGCCGGGCGTGCCCGCGCGGCTGGCGGAGATCGCGGCGAAGCTCGCGCGCGCGCTCGCGGGCGGGGCACCGGCGAGGCGCGAGTGAAGCGCGCGCGCGCGCTGGCGCTGGCGGCGCTCCTCGGCGCGGCGCGCGCGGGTGCGGCCGACGGCGACGAAGCGTACGAAGGCCTGGTGCCGCTCGCCGGCGACAGCCATCAGCACGCGGCGACGCTCTACATGTACGAGCGGCAGGTGCGGCAGCCCGGCACCGTGCCCGGCTTCCCGACCGGGCTGCACGAGAACGCGGCCTCCGCGGACGTGTTCGACGTGGTGCGCAAGGACGGCTTCGACTGGGTGAGCCTGTCGTACCACGACACCAACTACCCGGGTCAGCTCGCCAACGTCTGCATCGATCCCGTGAGCGAGAAGTACCAGTGGTGGATCCGCGTCGTCAGCCCGAAGGGGTTCCCCGATGCCACCCGGCCCGGCAGCGCGGTCGATCCGCCGGCGAACGAAGCGCTCGCGCTGGCGAAGCTCGCCGACGCCAAGACCGTGGAAGGCGCGGGCGGCTTCCTCGCGTTCGCCGGACGCGAGTTCACGAACGTGAACTTCACACCGCTCGGTGTAGGCTCGCGTGAAGCGGGCCACAAGGTCGTGATCATCCCCGGCGACACCACGGGCATGTGCACGAGCGACGGCCTCTTGCACGGCGACGAGTACTGCCGCGACGAGGACCGCCTGTACCGCTGGATCGCCGCGCAGCCCGCGCCGCGGCCCGTGCTGATCCAGGCGCACCCCGGCGGACCCGAGGGGGACTTCCGGCCGTACCACCCGAAGAACGCGCCGGGCGGCTTCACGGACCAGTTCGTCTTCGGCGTCGAGATGTCGTCGAAGAACCTCGACCCGCAGTGGGAGCTCGCGTACGACCGCTTGCTCGCGCTCGGCTATCGCCTGTTTCCCGCGTACGGCTCGGACAGCCACTACGCGACGTGGAAGGGCAGCGAGGCGTCGCCCGCCACGGGCGCGACGGTGTGCTGGACGGCGGGGCGCACGCGCCGCGCGCTGATCGAGGCCATGGCCGCGCGCCGCTGCTACTACGCGACGGCGTGGGCGCCGGAGCTGCGCTTCTCGGCGCGCGCGCACGGGGGCGGCCCATGGCTGCCGATGGGCGCGGAGCTGGACGCGCCGGGCGGCGTGGTCGACCTGCGCATCCGCGCGCGCAACGACCCGCGCAACCGCAACGCCAACCCGCGGCTCGGAAAGCGCTTCGACGTGCTCGAGCTGATCGACGACCGCGGGCTCGTCGCCGCGCGCTGCGGCGACAAGGCGAAGCCGCCGGCCGACGCAAAAGAGTGTAGCTGCACGCGCTCCGACGACGGCGCCGACGTGTGCAGCCTGTCGGTCGACGCGCTCAAGCTGCGCGATGGCGCCTTCTACCCGCGCATCCTCATGGACGATCCCGCGCCCGAGGGCTGCCGCTCGAAGGACGCGCCGAAGTTCCTGCCGCTCTGTCCGAAGGTGGTGATCGGCGCGCCCATCTTCGTGAACTGGAGCGCGTTCCAGTCCAGGACTCCGTACCGCCGCTGCCGGCTCGACCCCGAGCACCTGCCGTGCGGCCAGCCCGGCTGTCTGCCGAAGTCCGTCGACCGCGACCAGGACGGCTGGCCCGACGACTGCGACGTCTGCCCCGACGTGCCGAACCCCGACCAGGCCGACCGCGACAAGGACGGCTTCGGCGACGCCTGCGCGCGGAGGTAGTCCCGGCCCGCTGGCCGAAAGCGAGGGGTCTCTGTCATTGCAGACAGACCGCGGCGGAGCCATCCTGCGGGCATGAAAGCGGTCGCCGACCAGTTCGCCGAGCGGGTGCGCCGCGTCGTCCTGGTCACGTTCCCCGACGCGCAGATCCTGGACGTCACGGGCCCGCTGCAGGTGTTCGCGGGCGCGAACGCGCGGCTCGAGGCGGCGGGCGACCGGCGCTCGCCGCGCTACGCGATCGAGCTGGTCGCGAGCCGGCCCGGCCCGCTGCAGACGTCGTCGGGCCTCGAGCTGGTCGTGCCGCGCGGCGTCCGCGACGTGCGCGGGCCGATCGACACCCTGCTCGTCGCGGGCGGCGAGGGCACGCGCGCGGCTCTCGGCGACCGGGCGCTCATCCAATTCCTGCGCCGCGCGGCGCCGCGCGCGCGCCGCGTGGCGTCGATCTGCACGGGCACGTTCCTGCTCGCCGAGGCCGGCCTGTTGGACGGCAAGCGCGCGGTCACGCACTGGGCGTACTGCGGCGAGCTGGCGGCGCGCTATCCGAAGCTCACGGTCGAACCGGATCCGATCTTCGTGCGCGACGGCAAGACGTGGAGCTCGGCGGGCGTGTGCGCGGGCATGGACATGGCGCTCGCAATGGCCGAGGAGGACCACGGCCGCGAGCTCGCGCTCACCGTCGCGCGCTGGATGGTCATCTTCCTCAAGCGCCCGGGCGGTCAGTCACAATTCAGTGTAGGCCTGGCCGCGCAGGCGACCGAGCACGAGCGCATCCGCGAGCTGCTGAGCTGGGCGAGCGCGCACCTCGCGTCCGACCTCGGCGTCGCGGCGCTCGCGAAACGCGTCGCGATGAGCCCGCGGAACTTCGCGCGAGTGTTCGGGCGCGAGGTCGGCGATACGCCGGCGCGCTGGGTCGAGCGCGCGCGCGTCGAGGCCGCGCGCCGGCTGCTCGAGGAATCCGACGACGGTGTCGAGGCGATCGCCGCGCTGTGCGGCTTCGGCACCGCCGAGACGCTGCGGCGCGCCTTCCTGCGCCAGCTGCGCGTCGCGCCCGCCGCCTACCGCACGCGCTTCCGCTCGGCGGCGGCCTGAGCTCTACACGGAAAGGAACGAACGATGGGAAACGTCACGGGAATCCTGCTCTTCGACGACGCGGAAGAGCTCGACTTCGCGGGTCCGTGGGAGGTCTTCACGGTCGCGCGAATGCTGAAGCCGGAAGACCGCGTGGTGACGATCGCGGCCACGCGCGAGCCGGTGCGCTGCGCGAAGGGCCTGCGCGTGCTGCCCGACTGCTCGTTCGCCGATGCGCCGCAGCTCGACGTGGTGCTCGTGCCGGGCGGACAGGGCACGCGCCGCGAGGTGTCGAATCCGCAGCTCCTCGATTGGCTGCGCAAGGCCGGCGCGCCGTGCACGTGGGTGACGAGCGTCTGCACGGGCGCGCTGCTCCTGCACGAGGCCGGCTTCGCGAAAAAGAAGCGCGTCACGACACACTGGGGCTTCATCGAGCAGCTGCGCGCCCGCGGCGACGTCGAGGTCCTCGAGAAGATCCGCTACGTGCGTGACGGCAACGTCGTCACGTCCGCCGGCGTGTCGGCGGGAATCGACATGGCGCTCTGGCTCGTGGGCCAGATCCACGGCGTGCCCATCGCACGCCAGGTGCAACACATCATGGAGTACGAGCCCGCGCCGCCGTACGCCGCGGAGGTCTAGCATGAAGATCGCACTCGCCCTGTACGACAAGTTCACCGCGCTCGACATCATCGGGCCGTACCAGGTGCTCGCGGCGCTGCCGAAGGCGGAGACGTTCTTCGTCGCCGCGCGCCGCGGGCCCGTCGCCGACGACAGCGGCGCCGTGCGCCTGGAGGCGACGCGCACGTTCGCCGAGGTGCGCGACGCCGACGTCGTGGTCGTCGGCGGCTCGCCGTTCACGCACACGCTCATCCCGCACGACCCCATCATCCCGTGGCTGCGCGACATGCACGCGCGCACGCAGTGGACCACCTCGGTGTGCACGGGCTCGCTGCTGCTTGCCGCCGCGGGGCTCTTGAACGGGCTCGAAGCGACCTCGCACTGGATGATGCTCGACTTCCTGGGCTCGCTCGGCGCGAAGCCGACGCCCGAGCGTGTCGTGTTCGCCGGCGAGCGCATCGTCACGGCCGCCGGCGTGTCGTCGGGAATCGACATGGCGCTCGCGCTGGTCGAGCGCATGCGTGGCCGCGACCTGGCCGAGACGGTGCAGCTGGCGATCGAGTACGACCCGCAGCCGCCGCGCGACGCGGGCTCGCCCGCGAAGGCGCGGCCCGAGATCGTGGCCGGCGTGCAGAAGCTGTTCGGCGACATGCTCGCAGAGGCGGGCCGGGCCGGGTAGCATGCGCCCGCGGAGGGCGCGGCGTGCAGGCGATCGACAGCGCGGTGCGCGCGCATCTGGGGCGCGTGTTCCCGGGGCGCGCGGTCGCGCCGGCGGACTTCGCGGCGCGCGAGCTCGTCGTGAATCTGCCGGAGCTCGTCGTGTTCGAGGTGGCGCCGCCGGTCGACGAGCCGCGCGCGCCGTGGCTCTACGCGACGGCGGGCGCGTCGCGCGATCCGATGGAGGACGGCTACGGGCTCGAGCTGCTGTTGTGCGCGCCGCGCGCCGACCGGCTGGCCGCGAAGCTCGTCGCCATGGTCGCGAACCTGCACGGCGACCCGCGCTACCCGCTGTCGCTCGGCCAGGTGCTCGACATCGGCCACCCCTGGCTGCCGGGGGCGAGCGCGGATCACCTGCTCGTCGCGCTGCCGGGCATCTTCGAGCCAGAGCTCGAGTGGCTGTCCGACCGCGAGCGCACGGCGCGGTTCGCGTGGCTCGTGCCGATCACGAAGTCCGAAGCGGACTTCGCGAAGGGCCACGGTCTGGACGCGCTGCAGGAGCGGCTGGGTGCGGCTCAGGCCGACGTGGCGGCGCTGGTGCGCGCTTCCGCCGTGTGAGCGCGCGCGGCGGCGCCGGGCCGATGGCACACCGAAAAGTGTAGATCGGCGCCCGGCGGTCCGGAGCGGCGGCGCAGCACCTCGAGCCGGCTCGCCAGCCCTTCGAAGAGGCCGGCGTCGAACAGCGCGCGCTCGCGCTCGACGCGCACGCCCAGCGTCGCGAACGCCCCGGCCGCCCCCTGCGTGCCGAGCAGAAGGGCGGTGGCGCGGCCCTCGCGCAGCGCGCGCCCGAGACGCGTCCACACCGACGCGCCGAGCTGCGCGAGCTCGCGCTCGGGCGCACCCTCGAGGTCGAGCACGACCAGCGCGAAGCCCGTCTTGATGAGCAGCTCGCCCGCGCGGAGCGCCGCGGGGAGATCGGGCGGCTGCACCCAGAGCACGTCCTCGAGCCGCGCGCCCGCGCGCTGCAGATAGCGCGGGTCGAGCGCGTAGGGCAGGTCGACCCAGCCGACGAGCTCGCGCCGCGCCGACGCCAGCGCCGCCAGCCGATAGGCGAGCGCCGTGCGCCCCGACGAGAGCTCGCCGCCCAGCTCGATGAGCCGGCCCTCGAGACAAGTGGGGCGGAGGAGAGCGTCCGGGGAAAACGCCTCCTCCGCCCCGGGGGTTGTTCCGTTCGTCCTTTCTAGCGTGCGGTGGGTTTTCGAGCTCGGCGTCGCCTCGGGTGGGGGACTCGAAGCGCCAACGCGAACGCGGTCGGCCAGTCCCGCGTCGAGCAGGAGCTCGCGGAGCTGGTCGACTCGTTCTGCCGCCGATCCCGGTCGCACGGCCCGATTTTCGCCTTGTTTTCGCCCAGGCGTCAAGAGGCGAGATTCCCCCTAGAATCGGGGCCTTCGCGAGGGAGGACGCATGGAGAAGACCGGCCCGAACGCAGAGCAGATCGAGTACTGGAACCAGCAGGCTGGCCCGAAATGGGCCAGCCAGGTCGAGCCGCTCGACCGCATGCTCGCGCCGCTGGGGCTCGCCGCGATCGAGCGCGCCGCGCCGCGCGCGGGCGAGCGCGTGATCGACGTGGGCTGCGGCAACGGCCAGACCTCGCTCCAGCTCGCGGCGCGCGTGGGCCCGAGCGGCTCGGTGCTCGGCGTCGACATCTCGGTGCCCATGCTCGCGCAGGCGCGCGCGCGCGCTGCGGCCGAGAAGCTCGCGCAGCTCCGCTTCGAGAACGCCGACGCGCAGACCTTCGCGTTCCCGCCGGGCGGCGCCGACCTCGTGTTCTCGCGCTTCGGCGTGATGTTCTTCGCCGACCCGGGCGCGGCGTTCGCGAACCTGGCGCGCGCGCTGCGGCCGGGCGGACGCATCGCGTTCGTGTGCTGGCAGGCGCTCGCGCAGAACGCGTGGATGCGCGAGCCGCTCATGGCGCTGGCGAAGCACGTGCCGCTGCCGCCGCCCGCGGCGCCGGACGCGCCGGGGCCGTTCGCGTTCGCCGACGCCGCGCGCGTGTCGGGCCTGCTCGAGCGCGCGGGCTTCCAGGGCGTGCGCCTCGCGCCCGCGACGGGCGAGCTCTTCCTCGGCGGCACCGTCGACGAGGCCGTGCGCTTCGTGTCCGAGATCGGCCCCGTCGGCGCCGTGCTGCGGGAGGCGCCGGCGGACGGGCGCGCCGCGGCGTCGGCGGCGATCCGGGAGGTCCTCGCGTCTCGTGCGACACCGAAAGGTGTCAGCCTCGCGTACGCGACTTGGATCGCCTCGGGGACGCGCTGACTTGCGCCTCGCGCGCGCGCTCACCGCTGTCGCGCTCGCGGCGCTCTGCGGCTGCATGACCGTCGACACCATGCGCGACCCCGGCTACGAGGGCCCGTGGGTCTACAGCGGCGTGCGCAAGGACGGCACGGCGCTGGACACCCAGATCTCGACGCCGGAGGCCATCTTCTTCTGGTTCCCGTTCGTGATCGTCGACGCGCCGTTCTCGTTTCTGGCCGACACGGTGCTCTTGCCCGTCACGATTCCGCGCGACCAGGCGCTCGCGAAGAAAGCGGCCGACGAGGCGGAGGTCGCGTCGGAGCGGCCGGGCCCGATCGCGCCGATCGCCGGCGAGGAGCCCGTCGCGACCGCGCGCCGCCTCTTCGAGCGATGCGCGCAGCTCTTGAAGCAGCAGGACGCGCACGCGACCGACTGCTACAGCATCGACGCCGAGATCGACATCGCGGGCGGCAACACCTTGCGGGGCGCGCAGTACAAGGACGCGCTGCGCGCGGCGC
>Ga0335076_10006182_pt1 | contig 12081 bp, 8 predicted proteins | sample Lox_Sample_25_FD_206717 | JGI IMG/M metagenome (GOLD analysis project Ga0335076, IMG submission 206717) | Soil microbial communities from Loxahatchee National Wildlife Refuge, Florida, United States - Lox_Sample_2.5 | ecosystem: Environmental > Terrestrial > Soil > Wetlands | place: USA: Florida... | reverse complement strand
CATCTGACTTGCGCCCTTGAAGCCTAAAACAGGTAACATCGATTTCCTGCCAGTCTTGCGTCACTGCTAGAAACACTCGAGCTAACTCCGCGAGGATCAGTGGGGCCTCCAGGTAATTCGTCGTTTGTAATTATTCTTTTAGGTGCGACTGCTCCGTTTTTCTCACGGTACTTCCGAGAAACCTCTCCCAAGGATGCCGGTCTAGCGGAAGTTTTTGAGGAGCATCAGGTAGGTTTCTCCGACCTCGGGCTGGCAGAAGAGGAGGGATTTCGCATTTGGAGAGAGGGCCGGGCCGCCATACTGAAAGACTCCCTTTTCGGGGGTAAAGAGCGGGATGGTGGTCCGAGTGGCAAGATCGAAAAAGTCGATTCTCCCCTTTTGCGTCAGGCCTCGATTGATGAAGTAGATTCCGGTTGGACCAAGAGCCCAGTTATTCCAATGCGCCGCCGGAGGCTGATCCAGAACGCGGGTCTCTTCGCCACCCTCTAGAGGCATCCTCCATATTCCAGGCTCCTCCCACTTGGCATAGTAGAGAAAGCGCCGGTCGGCAGATTCGATTGCATAGATCCCGCCATTCTTCGTTACGCGGACTGGCGCTCCGCCTTGAAAGGGAACCTTCCAGAGTTGAAATGGCCCCTTTTCGTGGGTCGAGTAAAAGTAGATCCATTGGCCATCACGGGACCAGTTAGGGGCACCGTTATCTGAACCGGCGAAAGCGGGGACTAGACGCGGAGTCCCTGCAGGCACTTCGAGTAGATAAACTCCGTAAAAATCTTGGGCGACGGATTCAAAGGCGATGTAGCGACCATCGGGTGACCACCGGGGGCCACCCCCTCCGTGCGAGGTTAATTGGGTGCAGTTGGAGCCGTCACCGTCGCACATCCAAATATCAATATTTTCCAAGCGACTAGATTCAAGGGCGATCTTCTTCCCATCGGGAGAAAAGCTTGGTTTCCAGTTGACGCCGCGGCTGGAGATCAGTCGGACGGGGGGACCGGCAATGTGTCGATCATCCCTCAGATCGAGCCGCCATATTGAGGAGGAAACATCGTACCGCGAATAGACGAGTTGATTTCCTCTGCGAGAGATCGAGGGACCGAACGCGTTTTCGCCAGCGCCGGCAACCAGGCGAGGCACACCACCGGAGGCAGAAATGCGCCACAAAGTTTGAGGACCTCCCATGGAAGAGGAAAAAACAATCTCGCTGCCGTCCGCAGTCCAAGCGAGGCCGCCGCCGGAAGTGAGTCGGACCGGCTCGCCGCCTGAAAGATGCAGCAGGAATATGTCACCAGCGCCCCCGTAATTGTTTTGGCGGAAGAAAGCAATCTTCGAGCCATCAGGAGAGAAGGTGGGTGAATAGTCAAATTGCCGCCTTGGCGGCGAGGTGAGCGGACGACTGCTCGAGTCGGAGAGTGTGAGTAGCGTGAGCCGACAGCGTGTCCTGTCCTCTATAGACTCACCGAATACCAACGATCTTCCACCCGGGGACCAGTCCAACCCGCCACAATCATACGGCGGCAGTGGGTCTGCAGACCCGGTGTAGACGCGATGTTCCAAGCCACCGAGAGCCGGAATCAAATAGTAACTTTTCTCTTTCTCCGAGGAGCGGGCAAAGGCAATCTGGCTGCCATCGGGGGACCACACTGGATCTCCATCGTTTGGATTCTCGGTAATCTGCAGGGGCTTTCCGCCGTTGACGAGGGTGATGTAGATCCCAGGGCGCTCTCCTGATTGCCTGAAGGCAATCTGCTTTCCATCCGGAGAAATGGCCGCACCACGCTGTGAGCCCGGCATAGAAAGTAAGGGGACGGCTCCGAACCCAGAAGCTGGCGATGATGTGGAGTTGCCGAAGTGGAGCCAGAGAGCAATGGCGGAGAGTGCGACCAGTAAAGTGGCAGCTCCGGCGAGCCAGGGCCGGCGGGCGGTGAGTCTGGCGAAAAGAGAGACGGAAGGCGTGGTAGTCGGCAGAGACTGATTGGCTGCGGTGAAAATTGCGTGGTGAGCGGAGTCGGTGTCGCGTTTGAGGCGTTTGAGATCGGTCCGAATGTCGGCGGCGTGCTGATAGCGGAGATCGCGATCCTTCTCCAGACATTTATTGATGATGGTTTCGAGAGAGGCGGGAGTCTCAGGATTTAGTCGGACCGGAGCCGTGGGTTCCTTGTGGAGGATGGCGTCAAATATTACCGCGGATGTGTCGCCGCGAAATGGGAGCGTGCCCGTTGCCATCTCGTAAAGCACCACGCCAAAGGAGAAGAGGTCGGTGCGCGTGTCGACTTCTTTGCCCACGGCTTGTTCCGGTGACATGTAAGCGACCGTGCCGAGCGCGGTGCCAGGGCTAGTGAGATGCTCTTCGGAGATGGACACGGTCGGCAGTTGCGAAATGTGAGCGCGGTCGGCAACCACACGAACGGAAGGCTCGAGCTTTGCGAGGCCAAAATCGAGGATTTTGGCGTGGCCATCCGCGGTGACGAAGATGTTGGCGGGCTTGATGTCGCGGTGAATGATGTTCTTGCTGTGAGCGGCATTGAGGGCGTCGGCGATTTCAATGGTGATTTTAAGGAGTTGGTCCAGTTCAACGGGCCTATTGGCGATGATGTGCTTTAGAGTTTTGCCTTCGAGACATTCCATGACGATGAAGGCGTGGCCACCGTCTTCGCCGATGTCATGAACCGTGCAAATGTTGGGGTGATTCAGAGAGGAGGCGGCTTTCGCTTCGCGTCGAAAACGTTCTAGCGAGTGAGAATCATGCGCGAGATTCTCGGGGAGGAACTTGATCGCGACCGGACGATCAAGCCGCGTATCTTCGGCCTTGAACACCACACCCATCCCGCCACCGCCAATTTTCGAGACGATGCGGTAATGCGAGATAGTCTGACCGATAAGCGAGTCGTGACCTAGCGAATCGAGGGCCACGGGAAGGAACCCCTTCCTCCTTCCCCCTTAAGTGCATGCTAGGTCTCTAGATTGGTGAAGTCAACGAAGAACGATCCCCGTGCTGTCCCCAGATTGATTCTGAGAGACCTAGCGGTTTTGGTAAGCGAAGAATCGTCTAGGTTAGGGAAATACGCGCAGCCACTAAGCGCTGACTTGGGACCCTTTTCTATGAATAAAACCGGCTGACCAGCACAGCCAAGCACGGTGTTGTCAGAATGCAGGATTCTTTTGCAGGAATTGTTCACCTGATTCGCGATATGCCCTTGGTAGCATCGCAATCGGCCGAACCTCCCGTATTCTCTTTTCGGCCTTAAGCGCGCTTGTTCCCGAGGAACGCAGGAAGAAGTAGGTCAGAGAAGCACTGCGGCACCTGCCATGGTGGCACATGACAAAGAGCTTCGACCGTTTGTGCCTCATCGAGCGCTGGTGAAATTTCAGAGCAGCTCTATAGAACCACTTCGGGCGTTCCTTTTTGTCATCCTTAAAGGGAAGCCACAGATAGTCGAATTCTTTTATCTTTTTGCCATTGCGATTCTTCCGCAGATTGATGACGTGCGAGATTCCTTGCTCTCGAAGTTGCTCAACATCACGCCAGGTAGTAATTGCGCTACCAAAGGCTAAATTCCTGCGAACCCAGAACACCCGCATGTTGCCCCTCCTTTTGCTGGTAGCCCAACCCGTTTAGAAAACTACTGAATCCCAAACGCCCAAAACCTCAACTTACAGCACCTAAAATGAGTCACTTACCGCTGGCAAACTTGCAGAGTTTTCTAAACGGGCTTTGCGCGCCCTTGCAGCGGTGCACAGCGCAGTAGCGGGGCTTACCCCTATGGCCCGGCCAATAGCCCGCCAGGACGCCCCTTGCGACCGCATTTTGCCAATAACCGCCGGGTTAGCTACCAACGGTGGCCTGCCCAACTTTTTGCCCTTTGCCTTGGCATTACGCAAACCAGCGCGCACACGTTCAACAATTAGGCTGCGCTCCAACTCTGCCACTGCGCCAAGCACGGTGAAGATCATCTTGCCTGTAGGCGTGGAGGTATCCACCTGTTCCGACAGCGACACAAACTCAATCCCCAAGGCGCGGAAAGTCTCCAAGGCTTTTAAGAGATGTGAAACGGAGCGTGCAAAGCGGTCAAACCGCCACACCACAACCGCGTCGAAATAGCGGCGATGCGCGTCGTGAAAAAGCTGGTCTAGTTCGGGCCGCTTTTCCTTACGGCCGGAAATGCCAACGTCGACGTATTCCCGGGTTATGCCCCATTCCCGCCGCTGGCAGTATTCCCGCAGCTCGCGCAACTGCATTTCAGGGTCTTGGCCGTTGTGTGTGCTTACCCTGGCGTAGATTGCTACCTGCATTGACTTACCCCCAACAGCGCCCTTTGCGGCAGGCTTGGCCGGGCCATGTACCCTTTCAAAATGACCGCCAAGGCCCTTGCGGAGCCCGCCAGCGGGCTTTACGCCGGCGAAGCTGGTACCCCCTACTCAACAAACCTTAGTGCTTTGCCAGGGGCGCTAAGGCCTATATTAGCATAATAGTCTATATATGTAAAGTACTCTATACAGGTATTGACCTCTTGACATAGCCAGTGTGGCGGCCTAGTGTGGCAGTATGATTATCTGCACTCTGAAGAAGGTTCTCCGTAGTAAAAGAATGACTCGATACGAGCTTCGCGAACGGTCTGGAGTTACATATCCAACTTTGCTTGCTCTCTATCGCAACACGAGCAAAGGCTATAGCGCCGATGTCTTAGACAAGATTTGCTACGCCTTGAAATGCCAGCCTGGTGACTTGCTCAAGTGGCGGCCACAGAGGTTCCCCCGAACCAACCGGTAGATGCTTTCTGTTTCCGGTACTGCTTAAGGTCGAGAGTTACAGGGGGTAACCGTTGGAGCGATCCCAAGGGTGTGTTGCGCTCGACGGATACTCCGGGCTCGTGCCCGATGTCAAGGTCATCCGCGCGACAGACCTGCAGCTGGTGTCATCAGGAAGGCTTGGAACTACCAGAACTGGGCATTCGGTGGACTTTTTTGTAGTGGTGAATGTCTCGATCAACAAACTTCAACAGTGATCAAACGCGGCTCTTCGGAGAAGAATCCCGAAGCCGATTCTTATCCATCGGGGATTACTTAAAGGATGCGACTAAATTATCGAGCCAAGGTTCGAGCGGTTTCCACACCCTGAGCTTATGCTCCGGCAGGTCGAAGATTTTTCTGCCCTCTTGGGAGAGCACGCAGCAGCACGGATCCTCATTCACGGCCTTTTCCAACACAGCATCGAGCCAATCGGCGCGAATGGCGAGTAACCAATAACTCGGAGGGTTTCCTTTTAGGCCGATTCAGATCTACTGACTACTAGGGAAATCCCTAAGTATGGTTGTTAGGAGAGCGAATCTCGACGGCTCATTGAGAACTGGGAGAAGAGATATAAGCCAGGTCATCGAGTACAGCATGAATCGCAGGAATCAAGTGGGCTTGCCAACGACGTCGAAAAAAGGTTGCAGGAATGAGATTTCTGCCTTCAAGAAGTCAGCATGATCACCGGCCAAGAGTACTCGCGGGCGACTCACAATTCGCCTCCATCTGGAGCCAACCGGCTCGAGTTCTTGTACCAGTTCCAATGAGAGGAATTAGGTCACAACATTATGCGATGATTGGTCACGTCGTTTTCATTACGGATCATTTCACGAATGACCCTCGCATACTGTTCTGGCCGGACGTCGTGCATGGCATCGCTCACAAGGCACACACCTGGAAAAGATGGCATTGCCAGGGCCGCAAATCTACGTACAAACCGGCGTCCCGCATTTCACTCCCATCTCGATCGTAGAATTCATCGGACAATACATCGTTGAGGCGCCATTCCTTTCCTCGCAACTCATCCCAAGGCACACGGACGCGCGCTTGGGCGGCCTCCTGGCGGAAGTTTATGACCACGAGGTAGCGTTCCTCGGCCTTGACCCAGCACCAAGAGAGCAAATTCTGGCAGCTCTGGTTGTCCGGCCAGCCGCTACGCTCACAGAGACGCCACTCGCCATTCCGAAAGACATTCCGATCGGTCCCTTTGAGCAGGCGTTCATAGAAAGCCACGAGATCCTGGTCGACTGGCTCGGCCGGACGACGGCCGAGAAACACCGGCAACCTGACCTTTCTTCCCTCAAATTGCCCTTCATGCAGCAGCCTTGCTCCCATGAGTGTGAGGATCGCGAGGGCAGCAGCGCGCCCTTTTCCGGGCGAAAAAATGGCGGCTGCCCTGGGCTCATCATGGTTTTCGATGAAGCGGACCATCTTCTGCTGATACGACAAATCCGCAAGCAGGTGCTGACGCACACATTCCGCGTCAGCGTGCTCCATCCGGTCATAGAGTTTCTTGTCGTAGCAGAAATCGAAACCCTGTTGTTGGAGTTCCCACTCAAGATCCCAGTAGGCCTCGGCAATGAACTGGAATTCCACATGCTTATCTTTGACTGCCGGTATCACCGTGCTCCAGTAATCTGTGGCTGGTTTTTCACCCGCACGAGTTCCCCAAGTTCGCTCGAAAATATTGTTAAGCAGAAGCATCGCCATGTCGCAGCGGATGCCGTCACACTGCTCGGCGATTTCCGAGATCGTCTCAATTACCGCCTCCCGAAGCCCCGGCTGGAAGGCGTTGAGCTGGAGCACATCCGGCCAAGCAGGAAAGTAGGGATCCCGTCCACAGGCAAATACGTCCCCCCCGGTCTCGAAGAAGGATGCCAGCTCCCTCTCAAGATCTGTTCTATCTCCCCGAATGAAATATTCAGGGTGCTCGAAGACCCAGGGATGGTCCGGAGCCACATGGTTCGGAACAAAATCGAGCAGGAGGCGAATGCCGCGTTTTGCGAGGGATTTGCGGGCGGCTGCGAGCCCCTCGGGTCCGCCGAGATGTTTGTCCACGACGTAACGTCGCACACAATAGGGCGAGCCTACGTTGTCCGCCGCCGCAAGGTCCGGCAACGCTCTCTTGAAATCCTCGAGGAGCCCCTTGTTTCGCATGGAGATTGAGATCCCGGCAGGGCTGCGTTCCCACACTCCCATGAACCACACCGCGTCAAATCCATGGGAAGCAAGGGCGTCCCACTCCTCTTCTGAAACCGTGGCGAGATTCACTGGCCTTTTGTATTTCCGGCTCAACTCAGACAACCACACCTACGTATTGATTTCATAAATGACAGGATGCTTCGGCCAGGATTTCATCTCTTTCCCTTCTGCCGCTGTTCCTGTCCCGCAGAAACACGGCATGGCTTATTTCTTTGCCATCGCTTGCTTCACGCGTGTTGTTAGCGCTCGGGAGACTGCGTAGGGGAGGCAAATGAGAATCGGACCGACGACCAAGGCCGCACCCGGATGCACCGAGCGATAGAGGACCAGTTGAAACAGCAGGTCCAACATGATCGCAAAAGCGAGCAGATTGCGGATAGCGGCCACGCCACTTCGAAGTAATTCTCTTCGACGTCCGGCACTGAACAGCAATCCGAACAGGAAGGGCGGATTTCCTGCCTTCGCATCGCGGCGGCCTCCGCGAATCCCCAGGACGATGGCGACCATCGGCTGCAGGATGAAGCGCAAGCGTCCCGGCCCCGTGAATCGCTGCGGCAATTCCTCGATGAATTGTCTTGAGAACAAGTACACGCGGCCGGTTTCGAAGGTGTCTACAATCGCAAACGGTAGAGCGATCGCGATGACAAGAATCGCCAGCAACGTCACGATTGTGTCACGCCGCAGCGTCAAGTTCTCGACATCAGAGCACACTCCGCCCTGCCTCCGTTCGGCCACCGCGTCTCGTTTACCCAGCGGCGCGGGCTTTTTCCGTGAACGCGGCGCCTCGGCCCAGTTCCAGAACCCGCTTTGCTTCGAGGAGGCCGTACAGCTCGATGAGTTTGGCAACGAGGCCGGTCCAGCCAGTCTGGTGACTGGCGCCCAGTCCGGCGCCGTTGTCGCCATGGAAGTATTCGTAGAAGAGGATGTTGTCGCGCCAGAACTGATCACTCTGGAACTTTTCCGTGCCGCCGTAGACGGGCCTCCGTCCATGCTCGTCTCTCAAGAAGATCCGGGTGAGCCGGTTCGAGATCTCTTTGCTCACCTCGAAGAGGTTCATGAGTTTGCCGGATCCCGTGGGACATTCGATCCTGAAGTTATCACCGTAATACAAGTAGAAGTTCAGCAGGGCCCTGATGATGAGCGCGTTGACGGGCATCCAGACAGGTCCCCGCCAATTGGAGTTGCCGCCGAACATGCCGGTGTTCGACTCCGCAGGCAGGTAGTCCACCCGATGCTCCTGGTCGTTCACTCGGAAAATGTATGGGTGCTGCTGGTGGAACTTGGAAAGCGAGCGGATACCATAGGGCCCGAGGAACTCGTTTTCGTCGAGCATCTTCGTCAGGATCCGGCGAAGCCGCTCGGGATTGACTAGGGCCATAATTCCGCGCTCCGCTACCCCGAGATGTCCCTTGCCAGTGGGGTGGATGGTCTGCTTGAGCTCGGGTATCCTGCGCATGCGCTCCTGCACCTTGGCCATCGTCTCTGGAATTCGCTCCCGCGTCGATTTCTCGATAATCGTCGTGGCGCATAGGGGCAGGAGGCCCACCATCGAGCGCACCTTGAGCCGCGTGGCGCTGCCGTACGGGAGCCGCAGCAGATCGTAGTAGAAACCGTCCTCTTCGTCCCACATCCCGTCCGGTCCCGGCTTGTTCATAGCCGAACCGATGTAGTAGAAGTGCTCCACGAACTTCATGATCATGGGTTCGTAGGTGGGGTCGAGGGTGGTGATCTCGAACGCGAGTTCCAGCATGTTCTGGCTGAACAGGGCCATCCAGGCAGTGCCGTCCGCTTGCTCCAGGTGGCCGCCTGTGGGGAGCGGCGCGCTACGGTCGAACACTCCGATGTTATCGAGGCCGAGAAAGCCGCCTTCGAACACGTTCTTGCCGAAACGGTCCTTGCGGTTCACCCACCAGGTGAAGTTGAGCAAGAGCTTGTTGAACGTCGCCTTGAGAAAATCCAGGTCCGTCTTGCCATGCAGGGCCTGCTCGGTTTTCGTCAGAAAGAGTGTTGCCCAAGCATGGACCGGGGGATTCACGTCACTGAAATTCCACTCGTAGGCAGGCATCTGGCCGTTTGGATGTAGGTAGGAGGCACGGAGCATCAGGTCCATCTGCTCCTTGGCGAAGTCGGGGTCTACGATTGAGAGCGGGAGAGTGTGGAAAGCCAGGTCCCAAGCCGCGTACCAGGGGTATTCCCACTTGTCGGGCATGGAGATGATGTCATGGTTCAGCATGTGGAACCACTCCGAGTTCCGTGAATTCTTATATCCCGTATGGAGCGGGTTGGAGTGGTGCTCGTCCAGCCAGTTGTCACCGTCGAAGAAGAAGAACTGCTTGCTCCAGAGCATACCGGCAAGAGCTTGGCGCATCACCTTGGCCGCGTCTTCACTCACTGATGGCGGGGTCACTGACTTGTAAAACTCATCTGCTTCTCGAAGCCGACTAGCGAAGATTTCATCAAATTGTTTTCCGAAGGGTTCGCGCTTCTGGTCTGGAGTGCTCTTGCAAAGCCGCAGGCGAATCACTTTGGATTGACCGGCATCGATCTTGACCCGGTAGTCCGCCGCGGCCTTGGTGCCTTGCTTGGCGGGGTTAACCGCGCCCTGGTTGCCCTGGACCAAGCAGTTGTTGATGCCGTCCTTGACATAGGGGCTCTCGTTCTTTTGCCCAGGGAATAGCCGCTCGTGGTTCGTGTCGTTCTCGGCGAAGAGCAGCGGCACTTCGCCTTCGCAGGAAAGGATGAATTCGCCCAGCAGTGGATGCGTCGCCGCAACTGCACTCGTGCCCGCCGTTGCTGGGATCTGCTTGAGATTTGGCTTCTTGGGGGTCCGGTTGGATTCGGCAATCCACGATGCCCAGTTATTGCGGAACCACAGCGTCGGCAATATATGAAGCTCTGCCGCCTCTGGCCCGCGATTGGCCGCAGTGATTCGGACGAGGATATCTTCCGGTCCGTCCTTGGCATACTCGACGAAAATGTCGAAATACCGGTCGTCCTTGAACACACCCGTGTCAAGCAGCTCATACTCCATCTCGTCTTTGGAGCGGCGCCGGTTTGTTTCCACCAGATCGGCATAGGGATAGGCTGCCTGCGGGTACTTGTAGAGGTACTTCATGTACGAGTGCGTCGGGGTGCTGTCGAGGTAGAAGTAGTACTCCTTCACATCCTCTCCGTGGTTGCCTTCGCTGTTGGTCAAACCGAAGAGGCGTTCCTTGAGAATTGGATCCTTGCCATTCCACAGGGCTAACGCGAAGCAGAGATGCTGTTTGTCATCGGAGATGCCCGCGAGCCCGTCTTCGCCCCAGCGGTACGCGCGCGAACGGGCATGGTCATGGGTGAAGAAATTCCAGGCGTCGCCGTTCTCGCTATAATCCTCGCGGACCGTGCCCCACTGCCGCTCACTTAGATAGGGTCCCCACTTTTTCCAACGGACATCTTTCCGCGCATCATCCAACCGTTGTTGTTCCGCCGTAATCACAGTTTTCCTCCACGCCAGGATTTTGCCCGGTTATGCAATTTCTTAGGTGCTCACTAGACTTCACACGCGATCCGATACGTGTGCCCATGATTTTCAAAAGCAAAAACACAGTTCGAATTCAGCGAACACAACTGGTTCCAAGTTAGGCTTCCCGGAAATGGGCCACAAGGGCGCAAATCACAGCCCGCGCAATCTCTCCGTGGCAGTTACCGGGTACTATTACTTCCGTATGCAGTTGTCCACTTGCCCGAGTGTCCGTCGACCGGGAAAAGCAGTACTCATCTAAGTCTTGCTAACTCAAATCGCGTCAAGAGTGAGAATCCCTTCCGGTGAAACGGATCCAATCATTCACCCTTGCCCACGAAGGTCTGGGCGTGAACGCAAGGCTACAGATTTTCGCTCACAAAAGCTCTACGCGCTAACTCCCTTAATTTCGTGGCCTTGTACCGCGACATTCCCTTTTGCCATCCGTACTAACGGCGGAGCAAAAGGAGCGCCGGGGCATACGGCAATCAGCAGAAACCCGACAGCCACCAGCGGTTTTGCCTGAAAAAGATAAAGCAACGCAATCCCAACAGCGGGGACTACCACGTAATTGGCGAGTAGGTTGCGGGTGAGAAGGCCACGGTTCTTGATCGCGCTTTTGAGATCAGTTGTGGTTACACCAAGGCCTGTCGCAACCATCATCTCAATCAGGAGAACCAAGACGAGTGCGTTCGCAAGCTTATCGAGTGAGTCCGTTAATCACATTTCACTCGAACAAGGCTGTTCAAACCGGTCCCCACACGATTGAGTTCGACGGTGACTTTACAATACGCGGGGTAACCAAACAGGAAAAGCTGACCTTCGCGATTACTGGTAAGGGAACGGGCTCGGGCACGATCGCCGGAACAATGGCTTTCGACCGCAAGCAATATGGCATGAACAGCGGCATCCCGTTCATTAATATTGCGAACCGCGTGGAGGTGACCGTTAATCTCAAGGGGAAGCGCGTCAGCGGGCCTCCGGTCAACCTCAAGTGACGTAGCCACATTGGGACGGTTAGACACCGGCTTCAGATATAAGAAACGCTGACGGTCTTTTTGTGAAGGCGCATACAGCACCTGATTGGCGCGGGATTGGTCGTCATGCTCGCATTCGCTGTTAGGTTTGTGTTGCCGCTTTCCTTCGGGGTAGACATCCACGTCCACGATACGTACCGGGTCGTTCCAGTTCGCATTGTCATTTTCTGGACGCTACTCATCCTGTCAGCGGCGTGGCTAGTGGTCGCTGCGTTCAAAGCGATTCGGACCGCCTCGTAACCGCGAGCACTCGTCCTATAACCAAGATGCGGATGACCCGTGCCGGAATCTTCGCCTGATAGTATCTAACCAAGTTGCTTCGATCTTCTCGCCGTGGATGACGCGGGCCTCTGCGGTTCGGTGTCGTGGTGAGATTTCATTCCACCATCTAGATGGCCAAAGTGTCTTCAATAGTCCGATGCTTGCTCGTTGGGCGGGTAGCCGAGAACCGATTGAGCGAGTCAGCGATCAGAATGCCAACGTTCAATTGCGGCCAGGCCAGTTCACGTTTGTCTATAGACCTGAATGGCAGATTGATATCTTCCCGGG
>Ga0335076_10006181_pt1 | contig 12082 bp, 10 predicted proteins | sample Lox_Sample_25_FD_206717 | JGI IMG/M metagenome (GOLD analysis project Ga0335076, IMG submission 206717) | Soil microbial communities from Loxahatchee National Wildlife Refuge, Florida, United States - Lox_Sample_2.5 | ecosystem: Environmental > Terrestrial > Soil > Wetlands | place: USA... | reverse complement strand
TGCAACTCCTTCAGAATGAACACTTCCAAACTCGCCCCAAATAACCCCCTTTGGAATGAACACTTACAGAAAAATGGCGGGGTACCCCCCTCGATTCCCACTCCGGGAACCAACTCTCAATTTTCAACTTGTGGAGAATATCGAAAGCTAGAAGTTGAACCTCATCTGCAAATCAATCCTCCGGTTCGCCGCTCCGGAAGAAAACGGCCCGCCCTGCAGCGAATTGGCTTGACCGAAGATCGGCGAACTCAAAACCCCCACAATCGGTCCCTCGTTCACCCGGTTCAGCAGGTTTCGCGCCGAAACCGCGAAGGACAGCGTGTACCGGTGCGAGGATGCCGCGTCCATTCCCCAGGGTCCGTGATGCCCGCCGCGATTGGGTCGCCCGAAAGTTCCACCTGCTCCCGGCCCACCATTCACCGCCGTCCCTCCGCCCTTTTTCTCCCCGAATCCGAACGTTTTTCCGAAACGCAAATTCAACGAAAACCGCGCCGGTCCGGATCCCAGGTTGATCGGAATCACCGGCTCGCCCGGCAGCGGAGCCAGGTCGAACGTCCCCCACTTCGTCGTCACAATATCCGCGGGATTCGTTTGCAGCGTCGCGTACGTCGGCCGGTCGTTGTAGATCGAATCGCCGTTCAAATCCTGTCCCAGCGTGATGTTGAAAGGCTGCCCGGAAGTGGCCACAATGAACGGAAAAAGCTGGAACGAGTAAGGCAACCCTACGCTTCCACCCAGAAAAAGGCGTTGCCGGTAATCGTAGGAAGCTCGGCCATAATCCTGCGCAATGTTGTATTGATTCGACGGAAAGCTCGAAACCCCCGAGGTGTCGCTGTTCGCGTAGTTCAGCATGTAAAAGCCGAACAGCGAAAGCCGCGCGCCCATGCGCAGATTTCCGTTGACGATCAGCTGGTTCTGCCGGAAAATTCCGCCCGATTCGTACTGATAAATATTGTCCGTTCCCCCGAGCGGGCGGTCCGACGGAATATAGTCCGGAGGGAGCGGCGCGTTGATGTTGCGCGTGAGAAATTGATGTTCGCCGCGCGAATTCAGGTACGTTACCGTCAAGTTCGCGAATTTCGTCACCTGCCGTTCGAGGCTCACTCCCGTTTGCATCAAGTACGGCGCACTGAGTTTCGGATCCACCTGGTAAATCGTGGGCGACGAAGTTGCCATGGCGAGTTCGGCAGGCGTCGGAATGTTGGGATAAAAATCGGGATTGGCCACGATATATTGTTGCTGCGTAGTTCCGTTCAGCCGCTGCGCCTGAATCAAATACTGCTGATCGAAACGGTTGTAGAAAATTCCCCAGCCCGCTCGCAAAACCGTTTTCGGGGAGTGGCCGCTTCCTCCGCCGAGTCCCCACGCCAGCCCGAGGCGCGGCGCGAGATTTGCCTGCGCATTGATTTGGTTTTGTGTTTCCAGCCGCAAACCGGAACTCACTGTGAGGTTGGGCCGCACATTCCAATCGTCTTGCACGTAAAGTCCAAGGTCGAGGTAAGTGTTTTCCACCGACGGGATGCCTGCGGTCAAGGAAAACTGGCTCGCGCCTCCGCCCGCTGCGCGAATCTCGGTCGGCGTCAGCCCATTCTGCAAGCCTTGTTCCGTGATCTGGTAGGCCTCGAGGGAGTTGAAGGTAAACGCTCCGTTGAATCCCGCTGTTTCGCTGTTCAGATCCTTGGTCGTCCGCAAACGCACACCGAATCTCAGCATGTGCTTACGCAGAGCCATCGAAGTGTAATTCTGCAGCTCGTAGGAATCCTGCGTGTCCACACTGCTTCCGCCGTTGTTCCCGCCTCCATTGAATGCGCCGCTCACGCTGAGAGTGGGATCCAGGCTTTGCGGAGTCTGCTCGCTGTCTTCTCTCCGGAATTGAAAACGAATTTCATTGATGGTTTGCGCGTTCACCATCTGTGTGTCGCTGATCTGCACGGTATGTTCCGTGCTGATGTAATTCGTGCCCTGGCTCGCGAGACTGAATTGCCCGATGCTGTCATTGGTTTCATTTTCGCGGTAATACTGGTAACGCACCGTCAGGGTGTTCTTTTCTCCAAGCTGGTAATCCAGCCGGGGGCTCAGGTTCGTGCGCGTTCGCGGATTGGGCACCGCGTCGGTGAACGTGGTGGGCAGAAGATTGGCGTCCAGAGTCTGGGCATTCACAATGGAAAGGTCGTCAATATTGCGGTGAAAAATATCGAAGAAAAACGAAGCGTTTTTGTTGAGCGGTCCGCCGATGTTTCCATCGAGAAAAATCGAATGATACGCGGGCTCCTCCGCGGTCCCCGCGTACGGGCTTCGCGCGTTGAACGATGAAGAATTTCCGTCAATGAAAAACTGGCCGTGCAGCTTATCGGTCCCCGGCTTGGTGAAAATCTCGATCCGCCCATATCCGAGTTGATCGTATTCCGCCGAAAAGGGATTCTGATTAATGCGAATCTCGCGGATCGAGGATTTCGGCGGCAACTGGCCGCCGGTGAAGCCGTCAATATAAATCTGCCCTCCGTTCGGACCCGCTGCCGGACCCGCTAGAGCTTGCAAATCGGATTCAAGTTCATCGGGATCGTCGGAGAGCGCTTCCAGATCTTTTCCCTTGATGACGATGCTGCTGGCATTTTGGGATGGGCTGACGCTGATCTGCGTGGCCTCATCGGTGACCACGACTCTCTCTTCCTGCATCTGGATGCTGAGAGAGATTTCAAACTTCACGGTGTGACCCGCGACGATTACAACATTGCGCTGTTCGAACGGCGCGAAACCCTGCGCCAAGGCCTTCACCGCGTAAGTCCCGGGAGGGATATCCTTAATCTCGAAAAATCCATCACGATCTGTGGTGGCCGTGAAGGGCGCGCCTTTCGCAGGCAAGGCCAGCACCGTGGCTCCGGGAACGGCCGCGCCTGACGGGTCGGTAATCTGCCCTCTGAGTACGCCCATGGACGTTTGCGCTTGCAACCGTGGCACAAAACTGACGGAGAGAAGCAGGAGGCCGCACAAGGCTATCCTATAAAAAGATCCCACAATCATTCGTACTCCTGTCTGTTAAAATGTTCGCAAGGCTGCTCATTGAGGAGCTTCCGCACCTGCTTCGGAGGGTTGGCTGTTCAGACTCCACGGCGACAAAACCATTTGCTGGCTACCCTTCGGCGAGGCCGTCAAAATCGGCTCGACTCCACTCAGAAGAGTTATGGCGGTCACGTCGCCGGCTTGCTGGCCCCCGGTTGCGACGATCATGACCGCGTCGCCCTTCTGCAGATCGGAAAGAGATGCGGCGGGCATGTGTGCCAGGATGCGCTGAAAATCCTCGGCGCGAGCCGCGCCGTTTTCGCGCGGGGCGGTTGCCGCTCCCGTTCGAACATGGGATTCGCCGCCGGGCGCTCCCGCAGCGGAGCCTTTGAGCTGCATGGCAATGTGCTCCGCCATGTGCTCGGGAAGCTTTCGCATTTGTGTTTCGGAAGTGATGCGGACGACCTCATCGTTTTTGGTGACCAGATCGTGGACGGTTAGCGTTCCGGCACTCGCGTCAATCGCAGAAATCGTGCCCGCGATGTTGCGGAACGAACCGGAGACGATTTCGTCGGCGGTAAGATCGCTTCCATCAGCGCTCTTTTGGCCCCGCGCCCGCAACTGATCGCCAGGCTTGACTTCTCCGATGGGCGCGGGCATGGCGTCGTCGAATTTCACGGAATTGGGGGCGTATCTGCGCAAAATAGTCTTCGGAGTCACGCGAACGGTCAAATCCTTGTTCGGGCCGAGCGAATTCGTGGCAATAACGATGGTGCCCGCAGCGGAGTCCACCGATTTGACCAGCCCACCGACACCGTTCCTCTGCCATTCCTCGCGTTCGTGCGCCTGCTTCTGCGCGATATCCAATTTCTTCATGGCGATCAGGGAAAGCGCATGGAGTGATTTTCCGTCTGGCGCAAGCACGCCACGAACCAAAATGCGATCGCCGGGCTGGAGGTCGGGGAGCGCGAGAGGCTCAGCGTTTTTCAGATCTTTGGCTCCCGGCTCGACACGCACAAGCCTTGTGTTCGAATCAATGCTGATAGAGGTCTCTTTCCCGGAATCCTCGGTGAGAACTAAAGCGTTGCCAGAGATGGATTTCACGCTGCCTAGAGCTCGCACCACCGCGGGAGGACCCTGAGAGGCGGCTGCGAGCGCACGCGGCGGATGGACCAAAGGAAAGATGGACATGCTCACAAAAGACAAAGCCGCGAACACAAATGGCCGATGGAAGCATTTCTTTCGTTTCATTTCCTTAGGATCCGCAAGGAATTCGTGCCGGCTGAAGATCGAAAGACATTACCACAGCAGACACAAACAGCCTCTTCCTTTCCTCCATTGCTTAGACGTAGGGAAGAGGGTGTTCTGTTTCAAGGATCGCCAGAAAAATCCGATTTTCACGAAACGGCGGACGCATATCAAATTTGGCTACCGCCGAGCCGTTGAAAAGGTATCCTCACAAGCAGGAAAGAAGCGGCATTCGGACAGACCAGGTCTCCGTTCGAACTAAAAAAGGAAGAGAGCGCGAAGGTGATGATTTCCCGTGGAAGGATTGCGAGCCGGAAGGAAGCAGGAAAGATGCTAGGGGAAAAGCTGCGCGACTATGCGGGAAGAGGCAACGTCATCGTTCTGGCGCTGCCGCGAGGGGGAGTGCCCGTCGCGCACGAAATTGCAGAGGCGATCGGCGCTGACATGGATGTTTTTTTCGTCCGAAAGATCGGAGTGCCGGGGTATCCCGAGCTGGCGATGGGTGCGATTGCGAGCGGCGGAGTGCCCCTGATTGATTCCGAGATGGTCAAGGAGTTTGGACTTTCTAAAGAGGAAGTGGCCGCGGTGGTTGCGGAGGGCGAACGAGAGATGGCGCGTCAAGAATCTATCTACCGGAAAGGGCGGCCGCCGCTCGATTTGAAGGGCAAAACGGTGATTGTGGTGGACGACGGAATTGCGACCGGGCACACGATGCGCGCGGCGGCCGAAGCGGTAAAAGGGATGGGAGCGGCGCGCATGGTGGTGGCAACGGGGGCCGCTCCACTTTCCACGTTCCTACATTTACGAAGCGAAGTGGACGATGTGGTGTGCTTGATCGCGGCAGAAAATTTCCGCGCGGTGGGAGTTTACTATGAGGATTTTTCGCAGGTGAGCGACGAAGAAGTGAAACGTCTCCTGGCGATAAAACACGGCCCTTCTCACTGAATCAGTGCCCGGAAGATTCCCGAGCCATTGTTCCCTTTTGCGGAGAGACCGCGAGGGAAACGGAGGACAGCTCAAGGGGCGGACTGCTTCAGCCGCACCGAAGAGAGCAGATTGCGTATGCTGTGAGCGAGTTGGACGACTTCGCCTTCGCCTTGTATGTCGAAATCAATTTCGTAATTCCCTTCCGCGGCGTGGTCTACAGCTTCCTTGAGACTGAGCAGGGGCTTTACGACCTGGCGCGGGAGAATGAGGCTCACCCAGACGCTGAATAATAATGTGAAGGCAGAAACGATCCCCAGGGCCCATTCCGCTTCAAAGAGCAAGTGCCGGGCCTCCGCCCGGTCGTCCTCGACCCTGTGCCAGCTATTTTTCTCGATTTGAGAGGCCAGGGACAAAACTCTCTGGCTGGAGGTCTGCAGATCTTCGGTGACCTTCTTGAGAGCGGGATTGCCTTCCTGAACGGTTTCCGAAATCTGGGCGTCGAAGGAGCCGACACGCTTGCGGAGATCGTCAATGAGCTGGGCACGGTTTCTGCGGCGTGAGTTCCGGAGCAACTCGTTCAAGTCCTGTTCATAAGCGCGGACTACGGCCTGAATTCGTTCAGAAGGCCCCTGGCCGGGCTGCTGCATCGCTTCCACGGCGGAAGCGAAGCGGCGCTGGTAGAGATCCAGCTCGGCGACGGCGGTGTCGGTCGCGGCCTGATTGTCCGTACCGAGGCCGCGAATCTCCTGAAAAGTTTGGTTCACCTGGGCAAGGGCTTCGCGATTCGACTGTAGATAGGAGGGGTCATGAAGAAGAAGATAGTTGCGTTCCGCACGGCGCGCTTCGAGCATTTCAATGGAAGCCTGCTGGGCGTAGGTGGCGGCGGGAGCATCCACACTGACGATCTTGTCCACGATGAAGGCCATTTCAAAGAGATAGTAAACCGCGAGGAATATGACCGGAACGAGGATCAAGCGGACGAGGGCGAGGCTATAGGCGATGCGGCGGCGCAGAGAACTCCCGGGCGCGAGGATCTTGAAGGACTTGCGGATGGCGAGTTTCATGGTCCGACTCCCCGGTAGAATGGCGTTCTTTGAGGATTGATTGTATGCCAGGGCACCTAAAGCTGGCAGAAAGTCTGCCGAATCCGCACGAGGCGGGAGTGGCGGCGTGAGACTCTCGCGATTAACGGTGGTCCGACTCGACCGCCTGCCGGATATTGGGCCTGTTATACCAGCAAGGGGAGCAGCCCAAGCAAAGCCAGCGCCGCAGCAAAAATCCTTGCAGGCCGGTTCGCTGGCCTCCGAAGCCATAAGCGTACGCGCCCTTAATCAAATTGTTGCTGGCGGCGGCAATGATAATGGCGCCCGCAGCGAGCATCGCCGGCGTGAGTGTGCCCGCCGAAGCAGCGAGGCTAAGGATAAAGGGATCCACATCGGTGACGCCCATAACGCCAGCAAGAGAATAGACACCCGCGCGGCCGAGATAAATAACCGCAAGATGGGTGATGAAAAGCATGGCGACAAACAACACTCCAAAAACAAGAGCAGCGCTCAATTCGAGTGGATTTTTTGGATGGATCTGTTGCGTGCTTGCGTCGCCACCGGGATCGCGGAGGCGCGTCCAAAGCCAGCCGCCGAGAAGAGCGGCGATGGCGAGAAGCAAAAATGGGAGACCCAGGCGATGAAAGAGTTGACGATTGAAGAGAGCGAGAAGCGCAAGGAGGCGCAGGTACATCACGCCGGAGGCCACAAGCATCGAGCCCGCGTATAAATGAGGACGGGACTGCTCGCGGGCGCGTTTGGCGAGGACTACAGTCGTGAGCGTTGAGGAGTAGGCGCCGCCCAGGAGCGCAGAGAGTAGCACTCCGCCACGACCCTGGGTCCAGCGCTGCAGAATATAGCTTCCATAGGAGATCGCGCTCACGGCAGCGACCACGAGCCAGACCTTGAAGGGGTTGAAATCGAAGGAACCGAAGGTGCGGTCGGGAACGATAGGCAGGATCACGGCGGTCAGCAGGAGAAACTTCGCGAAGGTTAGAATTTCCGGGCCCGGAATGCGTTTGGAAATGTTCTCGAGTGCACCCTTGAGCTCAAGAAGAAGAAGACCGACGACGGCAAGCGTTGTGGCGATCCAGTATTCTTCATGCCAGACCAACGCGCCGAGGGCGTAGGTGACCAAACCGGAAATTTCGGTGGTCATGCCCGCCAGGGAAGAAGTTTCGAGTTTGTGGCGATAAGACTGCCAGAGGAAAGCGCCGACGACGACAAAGCCCGCGGCCGGAAGAAGAAGATTTCCGCCGGAAAAATAGCAGAGGGCGTAACCGAGCAAGCCGATCAGGGGGAAGGTGCGGACGCCACCGAAACGGTACTCGTCAGAGACCTGTTTTTTTTCCTCGCGTTCGAACCCGAAGAGGAAGGAAAGGATCAGAACCAAGACGATCTGAGCAACGCCCTTCGGGATCAGTTCGAGCAGACCATTCTCCACAAACGCTCACCTCGATGCCGGGAATTTTCCGCTTTCCGAGACGGCCTGACAACAGGTATTCCCTGCGGAGAAGGCCCGGTGGGAGCGGCGCTAGTATGAATACGTTATTGACCCCTGCGACCGAAACCTGAAAAATCGCGCAATTATTTGCCCGGTTTGCGCGATTTCAGGACAGTGTGGCCCGGATTTTTTCTTGATTTCCGTGGAATCATGCATATCCGAGCGAGGCCGGCATAGACCGGCCTCTGTTTGACCGCAGTGCCGAGGCAGCGGCTAACGTATCCGTGCGAAAAGAGGGGGAACAGTCCATCATGGCACTGCGAAGGGCGGCGTCGTTTGCAATCGTGTTGTTTCTCTGCGGCGGAGTAGCCGGATTTGCGCAGCAGGCAAAGCCGGATGCGCAGTCAGGGAGCGCGCAAAAGACAAAGAATAGCGGGCCGGCAAAACACAAATTGGGGCCGCTGGACATTTCCATCAACTGGCGGACGCGGGTGGAAGGCTGGAACTGGTTCGAGGCAAACACAGGAAACAGCGATTATGCGCTGTGGCATTCGCTGCTGCGATTGGGAATCGGGCAAAGCAGCGAGCGGTTCGATTGGCAGCTGGAAATTTCGCAGCCGACGATACTGGGGCTGCCGAATGACGCCGTGGTGGCGGCGCCAGCAGGACAGCTCGGGCTTGGAGGGACATATTTCGCAGCGAATGGAAACGAGAGCAATGCCGCGAACGCGTTCGTCAAGCAGGCGTTCGTGCAATTCAAACAGCTTGGGCCAAGCAGCTTCAAGCTGGGGCGATTCGAGTATTTTGACGGGCTGGAAATCAAATCAACGGATCCGACGGTGGCGACGGTTGTGCAAACGCGAATCGCGCACCGGCTGATCTCCAATTTTGGCTTTACGGCGGTGCAACGGACATTTGATGGGGCGCAACTCTCGTGGTATTTGGGACAGAACAACGTGACGTTCTTTGCGGCGCGGCCAACGCGGGGAATCTTCCAGACGGATGGCATGGGAGAACTGGACGTAGACGTGTACTACGGAGCTTTGAACATGCCGTTCAAGAGTTCGCATGGAGCGGGGCAATTGCGGGTGTTCAGCCTGGGGTATGTGGATCATCGAACGACGGTCTTGAAGACGGACAACCGGCCACAAGCGGTGAGGGCGGGGGATTTTGGAAAGATCGAAATCGCCACAACGGGTGCGGATTACGTGCAAGTGCTGAATACGGCGAGTGCCGGGAAATTCGATTTTCTGGTGTGGGGAGTGGTTCAGACCGGTTCGTGGGGAGCGTTGACGCAGCGAGCGGGGGCGTTCGTGGGCGAATTTGGCTGGCAGCCGCCGGCGAATTCCTGGAAACCGTGGATCAGCGCGGGATATTCGTATGGAAGCGGTGATGGAAGCCCGAACGATTCGACTCACGGAACATTTTTCCAAGTGTTGACGACACCGCGGCAGTATGCACGATTTCCGTTCTACAACATGATGAACAATGAGGATTTCTATGTGACGGGCAATGTGCACCCGACGAAGAAACTCGTTTTGCGGAGCGAGGTGCATGCGCTGCGATTGGCGAGTGCGGCAGACCTCTGGTACCTGGGCGGCGGCGCGTTCCAGCGGCAGACCTTCGGGTATACGGGGCGGCCGAGCAACGGGAACAGAGGCTTGGCCAACGTGGCGGATATCAGCGCGGATTATCAGTTCACGAGAAGCTTCAGCGCAACGCTTTATTATGGCCACGCGTGGGGCAAGGACGCAATCGCGGCGATTTATCCACAGGATGCGAACGGGCAGCTGGCGTTTCTGGAGACAAACTTCCATTTCTGATTGAAATTCCCCGGATTTGCCAGACCGGCTAAAGTTCCTTCCTGCGAGCGCGCTCGAGCTGAAGATCCTTGACTCCGCGGCAAGCTAAGGCGCGGAAGCCGGAAACTTTCCGGAGAGAGAAGACAGGCCCGGCATTCGCGGGAGTCTTGGTGCGGAAGAAATCGGCGCCGTTCACATCGTCGAGCACAAAGGCAGGGCGGGCATCGGATTGTTCGCAAGCGATCTCGACGTTGGAGAACTCAATGTTGCGGACATGGCGGAGAAAAAACCCGTGACCGGGCATGGAGCCGAACATGTTGGGTTCCGGGTAATCGGATTCGTTTTCGGGAGGCAGGAGAGCCGCCATCTTTTTGGTTCCCCCGCCCTGGTGGTGCAAATAAATGTCGCTGATCTTCAGGTCTTCGATGGCGTGGCCGGGGATACCGCTGATGATCGAGCAGAGATTCGAGGCTGAGTTATAGCTGACGATGTTGCTGAGGATGACGCGGCGGAGAGTGCCGACGGGGCGGCCGGCGGGACCGCGCATGCGGCGGCCAAGACGGAAAAAAATCGGGGCGTCGGAGATGTCGCGCATGGTGATACCCACGAAGGTGACTCCTTCCAGAAGAGCGCCGTCAACGCTTTCCAGCGCGATTCCGCCGCAGCCGTCAAAAACGCAATTGGAGGCAGTGATGTTGCGGAAACCGCCATTGGACTCGGTGCCGAATTTGATGCGGCCGGTGCGATAAGCGCTCGAACCCGGAGCGAATTTCCTGAATGTGCCATCGAGGACGGAACCCAGTTGGTACGAGCCGATTTTCCGTCATGCGCGGCTCGTTCAGGGCATAAGAACTCTTGGGGCAGATGGCATCGTCCCAGGGCGAGTTGACGGTGCAGTTTGAGACGCGCGTGTTGCGGCAACAGTCCAGATCCATGCCGTCGCGATTGGTGTCTATCAGGACGTTGTCGATGGTGAGGTGGTCCACGCCGGTGGCGAGAATTCCGAAATGGCCGCCCTTGAGGATCGAGAAATCGCGCAATAGAACGTTGCGGCAATTCTTGAGAGCGATGGATTTGTTGCCGACGCCGGGAGATTCGGCGCGCGGAGTTTCCGTGTCCCAGCCGCGGCTTAAGCCACGGCCCCAGATCAGGCCTCGGCCAAAGATGGCGATGTCGTGGAGGCTCTCGCCCCAGATCAGGCTGTTGTGCCAGTGACTGTGACCGAAGTCCTGGAAATGATTGTCGCCATCGCTGGTCTCGGCGGGATCGTAGCCGCCCGTGGTGGCGCCGTCCGTGGGTGTGTCTGCTGCAAGGATGGTCGAGCCGGAATCGAGATGAAGAGCGACGTTGCTGCGGAGACGGATGGAGTAACAGGCATAGGTTCCCGCCGGAAAGTGGATGGTCCCGCCGCCGGCGGCAGCCGCGGCCTCGATGGCCTGGTTGACCGCAGGCGAGTCAATTGCTCTGGCGTCGCCGACCGCGCCAAAAGAGCGGACATCGAAGGAGAGGGTAGATTGTCCCGGAGCCGCTGAGGGTAGTTGCTGCTCTGCCCGCGCCCAAGGGACGGCAAAGCCTGAAGCGGCGGCGCTCAATCCAGCGGTCTTAAGGAAGACTCTGCGATCTGCGGACATGTATATTCACCGCGGAGAATTCGGCCGAGCAAACCGGAGGGAAGTTTTTGGCTTCCTGGCGTGATGCATGCTGACTCCGTACACTCCTCAGTGCATGGGCCTCAGTGCATGGGGCGAGGCAACGAATTAAGATATGCAATGATCGCCTTGGCATCCTCGGGCTTCATGTGGTAGATGTGCATGGGCGGACGCAGAGTCTCTCCTTCTGGCCCGGTTCCCTTTTCCAAGACTCGTTCAACCTGCTCCGGAGTGAAGCTCCCGAGAGCGGCCAAAGAGGGAGCGCTCGGCGCCCAGTTCGAGTCTGGGACGACGGGTGTGATCCAGATCGGCCCGCCCTGGAGCCAGGCATTGCGTTCCAATTCCCCCTTGGCGTTTCGTGGAGTGTGGCACTCGCCACATTCCGCAACCTCTTCAACGAGATAGCGGCCCCGCTCGATTTGGTCATTTGGGGTCCCCTTCTGAGCCACACCTTGCGATGAGCTTCGGGAAACCACGAACAAAACTGAAATGAGAATGACAGCAACTACCGCTGCGCATTTGGCCGCTTGCATTTCTAGCCTCCTCAGAGAGCTGAAGTATTTGGGATCATACCGCTTCCCGACCGCTTGTGCTGCGCTAGGATCGACCTCCCTGGAGTTAGCACGCTGAGAGCTAAATGGGGCGGGCAGGTCAATCCGAGAGGGGACCGGCTGGAGATAATGGCTCGGACGAGTCCATATAATTGTCGCGTTTTTGATAAGCCATGTAAGCAATCAGGCCGCCGAGAAGGAACGGGGCGGGGAGAAGGATCAGGATGCCGAGACGGAGGGCCTGAATGAACCGCTCTCCCGCGGAAGCAGCGGCCCGGTAACACAAGGGACATTGCGCATACATCAAGGCCGGACTCAGGAGAAAAACCAGCGCAGCAAAGCAACTTCTGAGAAGATTTGTGATTCTCGATTTGCTCATGACTACCGTGCCCCGGCCATTCTACCCCTGATAGGCATC
>Ga0335076_10006180_pt1 | contig 12082 bp, 9 predicted proteins | sample Lox_Sample_25_FD_206717 | JGI IMG/M metagenome (GOLD analysis project Ga0335076, IMG submission 206717) | Soil microbial communities from Loxahatchee National Wildlife Refuge, Florida, United States - Lox_Sample_2.5 | ecosystem: Environmental > Terrestrial > Soil > Wetlands | place: USA: Florida... | reverse complement strand
TGCAGCGAGATATGACCCTTGCCTTCGGGTAAGCTCGGGTCCGCCGGCGACACCGTCCGGGAGAGATCCCGCACCGCCAGCGCGGGGCGCCGAAGGGGCAACCTCCCCGGAACCTCTCAGGCACCAAGGACCGGACGGGACAGGCGTCTCTGGAGTCGTGGGGCCCAGCGGGGGCGACGACAGAGGGGGAGGACACGGGCGGGTGCCGCGCACCCGGCGCCGCTCCCTCTCTGGAGGCTCCATGGACTTCTCGTCGCGCCACATCGGGCCGTCCCCGGCCGAGCAGCAGCAGATGCTGGCCGTCGTCGGCTACGCATCGCTGGATGAGCTGACCGCGGCCGCGCTGCCCCCCGCGCTGGCCAGCACCGGCGCGGAGGCGCTGAACCTGCCCGGCCCGCTGGCGGAGGCCGATGCCGAGGCCGAGCTGCGCCGGCTGGCGGGCAAGAACACGGCGGCGACGTCCATGATCGGGCTCGGCTACTACCCGACCATCACCCCGGCCGTCATCCGCCGCAACGTGCTGGAGAACCCCGGCTGGTATACGGCCTACACGCCCTACCAGCCGGAGATCTCGCAGGGGCGGCTGGAGGCCCTGCTGAACTTCCAGACCATGGTCGAGGACCTGACCGGGCTGCCGGTGGCGGGCGCGTCCCTGCTCGACGAGGCGACCGCGGCCGCCGAGGCGATGACCCTCTGCCGCAGACAGGCGGGTAAGGGCAGCGTGTTCCTGGCCGACGCCGGCTGCCTGCCGCAGACGCTGGCCGTCCTGGCCACCCGCGCCGAGCCGCTGGGCATCGACCTGGTCGTCGCGCCGGTCACCCCCGAGCTGGTGGCGGCCCAACCGGACGGGGAACTGTTCGGCGTGCTGCTGCCCTACCCCGCGGCCAGCGGCGAGATCACCGACCCGCGGCCGGTCATCGCCGCCGCCCGCGCCCGCGGGACGGCGGTCGCGATCGCCGCCGACCTGCTCGCGCTGACCCTGCTCACGCCGCCGGGGGAGCTGGGCGCCGACATCGCGATCGGCACCAGCCAGCGATTCGGCGTCCCGATGGGCTTCGGCGGGCCGCACGCCGCCTACATCGCGGTCACCGAGGGCCTGCGCAGGCAGCTGCCCGGCCGGCTGGTCGGCGTGTCCGTGGACGCCGACGGCCATCCCGCCTACCGGCTCGCGCTGCAGGCCCGGGAGCAGCACATCCGCCGGGAGAAGGCGACCAGCAACATCTGCACCGCGCAGGTCCTGCTGGCCGTCATCGCCGCCATGTACGCGGCCTACCACGGCCCGGACGGCCTGGCCGCGATCGCCCACCGGGTGCACGCCAGGGCGGTGACGCTGGCGGCCACCCTGCGGGCCCTGGGCGCCACGGTGGACTCGCCCGCGTTCTTCGACACCGTCGCCGTCCGCGGGCTGCCGGGCGGCGCCGCGGCCGCGGTCGAGCGCGCGCGCCAGGCCGGCTACAACGTCTACCTGGCGGACTTCGCCACGGTGCAGGTCGCCTGCGACGAGGCCACGACCGATGACCACCTGCGCGAGGTCGCGGCCGCGCTGGCCGGGCGGCCCGCGGGGGAGATAGCTCTGGCCGGCGGCGGCGAGGCGCTCCCGGCGGGCCTGCGGCGCACCTCGCCCTACCTCACCCACCCGGTCTTCCACTCCCACCGCAGCGAGACCGCGATGCTGCGCTACCTGCGCCGGCTGTCCGACTTCGACGTCGCACTCGACCGGTCGATGATCCCGCTGGGCTCCTGCACGATGAAGCTGAACGCGGCCGCGGAGATGGAGCCCATCAGCTGGCCGGAGTTCGCCGGCCTGCACCCCTTCGCCCCGCCGGAGCAGGCCGCCGGCTACGCCGAGCTCATCGGCGACCTGGAGGCCTGGCTGGCCGAGATCACCGGCTACGACGCGGTGTCGCTGCAGCCGAACGCCGGGTCCCAGGGCGAGCTGGCCGGCCTGCTCGCCATCCGCCACTATCACCTCGACCGCGGTGACGCCGCGCGCGACGTGTGCCTGATCCCCGAGTCGGCGCACGGCACGAACGCGGCCAGCGCCGTACTCGCCGGGCTGCGGGTCAGCGTGGTCAAATGCGGCGGCGACGGCGCCATCGACCTCGGCGACCTGCGGGCCAAGCTGGCCGACCACGAGGGGCGGGTGGCCGCGATCATGCTGACCTACCCGTCCACCAACGGCGTGTTCGAGCAGACCGTGACCGACGTCTGTGAGCTCGTGCACGCCGCGGGCGGCCAGGTGTACGTGGACGGTGCCAACCTCAACGCGCTGGTCGGACTGGCCCGGCCGGGCCGGTTCGGGGCCGACGTCTCCCACCTCAACCTGCACAAGACGTTCTGCATCCCGCACGGCGGCGGAGGCCCGGGGGTGGGACCGGTCGCGGTCCGCGCGCACCTCGCCCCGTTCCTGCCCGGCAGCGCCGCCCCCCACGCCCCCGGCGCCCAGCGGGAGACCGGCACCGGACCGGTCGCCGCGGCCCCGTACGGGTCGGCGGGCATCCTGCCGATCTCCTGGGCCTACATCGCGATGATGGGCGCGGACGGGCTGCGCCGGGCCACCCAGGTCGCCATCCTGGCCGCCAACTACGTCGCGAAACGGCTGTCGCCGCACTACCCGGTGCTCTACACCGGGCGCCGTGGGCTGGTCGCCCACGAGTGCATCATCGACCTGCGGCCGGTCACCCGGGAGAGCGGGATCACGGTCGAGGACGTGGCCAAGCGGCTGATCGACTACGGCTTCCACGCGCCCACCATGTCCTTCCCGGTGGCGGGCACGCTGATGGTCGAGCCGACCGAGAGCGAGAACCTGGCCGAGCTCGACCGGTTCTGCGATGCGATGATCGCGATCCGGCAGGAGATCGCCCGGGTGGAAAGCGGCGGCTACGACCCGCAGGACAACCCGCTGCGGGGGGCCCCGCACACCGCGTCCATGCTGCTCGCCGCCGACTGGAAGCACCACTACGAGCGGGAGGAGGCGGCCTACCCGCTGCCGGTGGACCGCCGGGCCAAGTACTGGCCCCCGGTGCGCCGGATCGACCAGGCCTACGGCGACCGCCACCTGGTCTGCGCGTGCCCGCCGCCCGAGGCCTTCGAGGACTGACCGGCTCCGTGCCCGAACCGGAGATCACGGCCGTCGTCTTCGACCTCGGCGGGGTGCTGCTCGACTGGGATCCGCGCCACCTCTACCGGCGGCTGTTCGCCGACCCCCGCGAAATGGAGGACTTCCTGGCCCGGGTCTGCACCCCCGACTGGCACCGCGCGCACGACCTGGGGGAGGACGTCACCCAGTCATGCCGCCGCCTCGCCCGGCAGCACCCCGGCCACCGGGACATGATCATGGCGTGGGTGGACCACGAGGACGAGATGGCCGCCGGCCAGATCGACGAGGCGGTCGACGTGCTAGCCGAGCTGAAGGCGGGCGGCGTACGATGCCTGGCGCTGTCCAACATGGAGCCGGTCACGTTCGCGGCCCGGCAGGACCGGTTCGCGTTCATGAGCTGGTTCGACGGCCTGGTCATCTCCGGGATCGAGGGCGTGGCCAAGCCCGACCCGCGGATCTTCCGCATCCTGCTGGGGCGCTACCGGCTGGAACCGGCCACGACGGTGTTCATCGACGACTCGCCGGGGAACGTCGCCGCCGCCCGCGATATGGGCATGATCGGCCTGCGGTACACCTCGCCCGGCGGCCTGCGGGACCGGCTGCGCTCACTCGGCCTGCCCGTCCTGAGCCCCGCCTAGCCCCCAGCGGCGCCCGGCGCGCATAGAGTTGCTGCGTGACGGATCCGCATGCCTACCGGCCGGCCCCGGGCTCGGTTCCCGAATCCCCTGGGGTCTACCGCTTCCGCGACGGCCGGGGCCGGGTCATCTACGTGGGCAAGGCCAAGAACCTCCGGGCCCGGCTCAACTCCTACTTCGCCGACTTCGCCCACCTGCACCCGCGCACCCAGTCGATGCTCACCTCGGCGGCCGGGGTGGACTGGACGGTGGTCGGCACCGAGGTCGAGGCGCTCCAGCTGGAGTACTCCTGGATCAAGGAGTTCAACCCCCGGTTCAACGTGCGCTACCGGGACGACAAGAGCTACCCCTACCTCGCGGTCACGATGGACGAGGACTACCCGCGGGTGATGGTGATGCGCGGCGCCCGGCGCCGGGGGACCCGCTACTTCGGCCCCTACTCGCACGCCTGGGCCATCCGGGAGACCGTGGACACGCTGCTGCGGGTGTTCCCGGTCCGGACCTGCTCGGCCGGGGTGTTCAAGCGGGCCAGCCAGATCGGCCGGCCGTGCCTGCTTGGTTACATCGGCAAGTGCTCCGCGCCCTGCGTGGAGCGAATCAGCCAGGCCGAGCACCGCCGGCTGGCCGAGGAGTTCTGCGACTTCATGGCCGGCCAGACCGCCCGGTTCACCCGCAGGCTGGAGGCGGAGATGCGGGCCGCGGCCGCGGCCGAGGAGTACGAGCGGGCCGCCCGGCTGCGCGACGACGCGCGCGCCCTGGAGCGGGCGCTGGAAAAGCAGGCGGTGGTCCTGCCCGACGGCACCGACTGCGACGTCATCGCGCTCGCCGAGGACCAGCTCGAGGCCGCCGTCCAGGTCTTCTACGTCCGCGGCGGGCGCGTCCGGGGGCAGCGCGGCTGGGTCGTGGACAAGGTGGAGGACGTCAGCGACGGCGAGCTCGTCGAGCACTTCCTGAGCCAGGTGTACGGGGAGGACAGCGTGGCCGGGAACGGGCAGGCGCGCGCCCGGCTGGCCGGGACCGGCGGCCGGGATCCCGGCACGACGTCCGGCGCTGGCGGGCCCGCCGTGCCCCGCGAGGTGCTCGTCCCGGTGCTGCCGCCCAGCGCCGCAGCGGTGGAGGAGTGGCTCGCGGCCCGGCGGGGCAGCCGGGTGCAGCTGCGCGTGCCCCGCAGGGGCGACAAGAAGGCGCTGCTCGACACCGTGGCGCGGAACGCGGCCGAGTCGCTGGCCCTGCACAAGACCCGGCGGGCGAGCGACCTCACCACCCGCAGCCTGGCCCTGAACGAGATCCAGGAGGCGCTGGGCCTGGAGGCGGCGCCGCTGCGGATCGAATGCTACGACGTGTCGAACCTGCAGGGCACGCACGTGGTCGCGTCGATGGTGGTGTTCGAGGACGGCCTGGCGCGCAAGAGCGAATACCGCCGGTTCAGCGTCAAGGGCACCGGCGGCGAGGGCGACGTCGCCTCGGTGCACGAGGTCATCACCCGCCGCTTCCGCCGGTACCTGGAGGAACGCGAGACCACGGGCGAGCTCGACGTGCTCGGCGACCCCGCGGTCGCCGGCGGTGAGTCCGACCTGCGCCAGCGGAAGTTCGCCTACCCGCCCAACCTGGTGGTGATCGACGGCGGCCCGGCCCAGGTGAACGCCGCGGTCTCGGCGCTGCAGGAGCTGGGCATCGACGACGTCGCCGTGTGCGGCCTGGCCAAGCGGCTGGAGGAGGTCTGGCTGCCCGGCGAGGACGCGCCGGTCATCCTGCCCCGCAGCAGCGAGGGCCTCTACCTGCTGCAGCGGGTACGGGACGAGGCGCACCGGTTCGCCATCACCTACCACCGGGCCAAGCGGTCGAAGGCCCTCGCCGTCAGCCAGCTTGACGATGTCCCGGGCCTCGGCCCGGCTCGCCGGGCTACGCTGCTACGGCACTTCGGCTCGGTCCGCCGGATCGCCGCGGCCAGCCCGCAGGAGCTGGCGCTGGTGCCGGGCATCGGGCCGCATCTGGCCGACGCGGTCCTCGCCGCCCTGCGGCCGGAGCAGGCCAGCGCCGAGATCAGCGGCCAGGGAACATCGTGAAAGGCGGGGAGATGCGGGGATGGACCACAGGGTGATGGGGCGTGAGCCGCCGGGCAGCCCGCTGACCGACATAGTGATCATCACCGGGATGTCGGGCGCGGGCCGGAGCACGGCCGCCAAGGCGCTGGAGGACCTCGACTGGTTCGTCATCGACAACCTGCCGCCCGGCCTGCTGCCCACGATGATCAACCTGGCCCGCCGGGCCGAGGGGGCCCTGCCCCGGATCGCGGTCGTGATGGACGTGCGCAGCCGGGCCTTCAGCAGCGATCTTCAGTCCGCCATCACCGAGCTCGCCACGCGCGGGGTCAGGCCCCGCGTGGTGTTCATGGAGGCCGCGGACGACACGCTGGTGCGCAGGTTCGAAAATGTCCGCCGCCCGCACCCGCTGCAGGAGGACGGCCGGGTGGTCGACGGGATAGCGGCCGAGCGGGAGCTGCTCCGGACCGTCCGCGGCGAGGCGGACCTGGTGCTGGACACCTCCGCGCTGAACGTGCACGAGCTGCGGGCCAGGCTGCAGGACTTCTTCGGGGCCGGCCCGGCGGAAGGCCCCCGGGTCAGCGTGGTGTCGTTCGGCTACAAGTACGGGCTGCCGGTGGACGCCGACCTGGTGGCCGACTGCCGGTTCCTGCCCAACCCGCGCTGGATCGAGGCGCTGGCCCCGCTGAACGGGCAGGACGAGCGGGTCAAGGAGTACGTGCTCAGCCAGCAGGGCGCCGAGGATTTCCTCGACGCCTACCTCACGGCGCTGCGGGTGACCCTGGCCGGCTACGAGCGGCAGGGCAAGAAGTACGTGACGCTCGCGATCGGCTGCACCGGCGGCAAGCACCGCAGCGTGGCGATCGCCGAGCAGATCGCCGGACGGCTGGAGGAGACCGGCCTCGGCATCCAGGTAGTGCACCGTGATCTAGGGCGTGAGTAACACGGGGGAAGCGGCACGGGATGAGCCGGCGGGCGTGGTGCCCGCCGTGCGCCCGCTCAACCCGCGCGTGGTCGCGCTCGGCGGCGGCCACGGGCTGTTCGCCTCGCTGTCCGCGCTGCGCCGGGTGACCCGCCAGCTGACCGCGATCGTCACCGTGGCCGACGACGGCGGGTCCAGCGGCAGGCTCCGCCGTGACTTCGGCGTGCTCCCCCCGGGCGACCTGCGGATGGCGCTCGCGGCCCTGTGCGGGGATGACGCCTGGGGCACGACCTGGAGCCGGGTGGTGCAGCACCGGTTCACCGGCAACGGAGGGCTCGGCGGGCACGCGGTCGGCAACGTGCTGATCGTGGCGCTGTGGGAACTGCTGGGAGACACGGTCCAGGGTCTTGACTGGGTAGGCCGGCTGCTCGGGGCGCACGGCCGGGTCCTGCCCATGGCGTCGGTCCCGCTCGACCTGGCCGCCGAGGTGGAGGGGGCCGACCCCGCGCACCCGGGCGGGCTGTCCGTGGTGCGGGGCCAGGCGGCCTGCGCCTCCACCACCGGGCGGGTCCGGTCCGTCTCACTCATCCCGGCCGACCCGCCCGCCTGCCCCGAGGCGGTGGCCGCCATCCAGGAGGCGGACTGGGTGGTGCTCGGGCCGGGCTCCTGGTTCACCAGCGTGCTGCCCCACCTGCTGGTCCCCGAGCTGGCCCGCGCGCTCATCTCCACCCGGGCGCGCCGCCTGGTCGCGCTGAACCTGGTCCCGCAGCCCGGCGAGACCGAGGGATTCTCACCCCATACCCACCTGGAAGTGCTGGCCGACCACGCGCCGGAGCTTAACGTGGACATCGTGCTGGCCGACCGCGGGGCGGCGGGCGGGTCAGCGGCACAACTGGAAAAGGCGGCCAGCCTGCTGGGCGGCAGGCTGGTCCTGGCGGACCTCGCGATGCGGGACGGCTCGCCGCGCCACGATCCGCGGCAGCTGGCGGGCGCGTTCGCGGAGATCTTCGAGGGGGAGTGAGCCCATGGCCATGACCGGCCTGGTCAAAGACGAACTGAGCCGCGTCAGCGTGCTCAAGCCGTGCTGCCGCAAGGCTGAGGTGTCCACGCTGTTGCGCTTCGCCGGCGGCCTGCACCTGGCGAGCGGCCGGATCGTGGTGGAGGCCGAGCTGGACACCGGGGCCGCGGCCCGCCGGCTGCGCAAGGACATCGCCGAGGTGTTCGGCCATTCCTCTGAGCTGATCGTGCTGGCCCCGAGCGGGCTGCGCAAGGGCAACCGCTACGTGGTGAGGGTGCGCAAGGACGGCGAGAGCCTGGCCCGGCAGACCGGCCTGGTGGACAACCACGGGCGGCCCGTCCGCGGCCTGCCCCGGCAGGTGGTGGCCGGGACCACCTGCGACTGCGAGGCCGCCTGGCGGGGCGCGTTCCTGGCCCACGGCAGCCTGACCGGTCCTGGCCGGTCGATGGCGCTGGAGATCACCTGTCCCGGCCCCGAGGCCGCGCTGGCCCTGGTCGGGGCGGCCCGGCGGCTGAAGATCCACGCCAAGGCGCGCGAGGTGCGGGGGGTGGACCGGGTCGTGGTGCGGGACGGGGACGCGATCAGCGCGTTGCTGACCCGGCTCGGCGCCCACGACAGCGTGCTGGCCTGGGAGGAGCGCCGGATGCGGCGCGAGGTCCGGGCCACGGCGAACCGGCTGGCCAACTTCGACGACGCCAACCTGCGCCGCAGCGCCCGGGCCGCGGTCGCGGCGGGCGCGCGGGTGGAGCGGGCGCTGGAGATCCTGGGCAGCGACGCGCCGGAACACCTGACCGTGGCCGGCCAGCTGCGAATCGAGCACCGGCAGGCCAGCCTCGAGGAGCTCGGCCAGCTGGCCAGCCCACCGCTGACCAAGGACGCGATCGCCGGCCGGATCCGGCGGCTGCTGGCCATGGCCGACAAGCGGGCCCGCGAGGAGGGCGTCCCGGGCACCGACGCGCACCTGACGCCGGAGATGCTGCTGCCCTAAAGTGACCTTCGGCACCGCGGCCGCGGCCATGGGGCCCACGCGGCCGCGGGACGTCCGCAGGTAGGGTTTCAGCAGCGGGATTTGTGTCCGGTAGGGTCTTCTGCTCGGGGCGCACCCGGACGACATCGCAGCTACCAATGAGGAGATCGGTACCGTGACCATCCGCGTGGGCATCAACGGATTCGGCCGGATCGGGCGCAACTTCTGGCGCGCCGTGCACGCCGCCCCCGGCCGCGACATTGAGATCGTGGCCGCCAACGACCTCGGCGACATGGCCACCTTCGCGCACCTGCTCAAGTACGACACGGTGATGGGCACCCTGGACCTCGACGTCCACGCCGCCGACGGCGCGATCGTGGCCGGGGACCAGCGGCTCATCTGGCTGGCCGAACGCGACCCGGCCGCGCTGCCGTGGCGCGACCTCGGGGTCGACGTGGTGATCGAGTCGACCGGCCACTTCACCAAGGGCGACGACGCACGCAAGCACCTGGCGGCCGGCGCGAAGAAGGTCATCATCTCGGCCCCGGCCAAGGGGGAGGACATCACCCTGGTCATGGGGGTCAACGACGACGCCTACGACCCGAGCCGGCACGACATCATCTCCAACGCATCGTGCACCACCAACTGCGTCGCACCGCTGGCCAAGGTGCTGCTGGACAGCTTCGGCATCGTCAAGGGCCTGATGACCACCATCCACGCCTACACCAACGACCAGGTGATCCTGGACTTCATGCACAAGGACCTGCGCCGGGCCCGCGCCGCCGCGCAGAACATCATCCCCACCACCACCGGGGCGGCCAGGGCGACCGCGCTGGTGCTGCCCGAGCTCAAGGGCAAGCTGGACGGGATGGCCATGCGGGTGCCGGTCATGGACGGCTCGATCACCGACCTGGTGGTGCAGGTCGGCCGGGAGGTCAGCGTGGACGAGGTGAACGCGGCGTACCGGGCGGCCGCCGACGGCCCGCTCAAGGGCTACCTGCACTACACCAGCGACCCGATCGTGTCCTGCGACATCATCGGCACCCCCTACTCCTGCACGTTCGACTCGCTTCTCACCATGACCTTCGGCGACCAGGTCAAGGTGCTCGGCTGGTACGACAACGAGTGGGGCTACTCCAGCCGCCTGGTTGACGTCACCGCGCTGGTGGGCGGGCGGCTCGGGCACTGATGAAGCGGGTCGACGACCTCGACGTCGCCGGGCGGGCGGTGCTGTTGCGCGCCGACCTCAACGTGCCGCTCGACGGCACGGCCATCACCGACGACCGCCGGATCAGGGCCAGCCTGCCGACCCTGACCGGCCTGACCGGCCGGGGCGCGCGGGTGATCGTGTGCGCCCACCTCGGCCGGCCCAAGGGCCGTAACTACGCCGACCGCGCGGCCGGCGGCCCGTCGCTGCGGCAAGTGGCGGCCCGGCTGTCGGAGCTGCTCGGCCAGCCGGTCGCGTTCGCCGGGGACGTGGCCGGGGGGTCGGCCGCCGCCACCGCGGCCGGGCTGCACGCCGGCGACGTCGCCATGCTCGAGAACGTGCGGTTCGAGCCCGGCGAGACCAGCCACGAGGACGCGGAGCGGGAGGTGCTGGCGGACAGGCTGGCCGAACTGGCCGACGCCTACGTCGGCGACGGGTTCGGCGCCATGCACCGCAAGCACGCCAGCGTCTACGACCTGCCGCGGCTGCTCCCGCACGCGGCCGGGCAGCTGGTGCTGGCCGAGATCTCGGTGCTGCGCCAGCTCACCACCGATCCCGCCCGCCCGTACGTCGTCGTGCTCGGCGGCTCCAAGGCCTCCGACAAGCTCGCGGTCATCGGGAACCTGACCCGGATCGCCGACCGGCTGCTGATCGGCGGCGGCATGGCGTACACGTTCCTGGCCGCCCAGGGCCACGAGGTGGGGGACTCGCTGCTGGAGCGCGAGCAGATCCCGCAGGTGTCGGCCGTGCTGGCCGAGGCGGCCAGGGCCGGGGTGGAGGTGGTGCTGCCGGTGGACCACGTGGTGGCCGACCATTTCGGCGCCGACGCCACCCCCGAGGTGGTCGACGGCCCGGATATCCCCCCGGGCCGGATCGCGCTCGACATCGGCCCGGCCACCCGCAAGCTGTTCGCGCGCAAGCTGACCGATGCGAAAACCGTGTTCTGGAACGGGCCGCCCGGGGTGTTCGAGTTCCCCGCGTTCGCGGCCGGCACCCGGGCGGTGGCCCAGGCCATCAGCGCCGTGACCGGCCTGACCGTGGTGGGCGGCGGCGACTCCGCGGCGGCCGTCCGGCGGCTGGGCTTCCCGGACAGCGCGTTCACCCACATCTCCACGGGGGGCGGGGCCAGCCTGGAATACCTGGAGGGCGCGGCGCTGCCCGGGCTGACCGCGCTGGAGGACCAGTGAGCCCGGCCGACGCCGGCCGGGCCGGGCGGAAGCCGCTGATGGCCGGCAACTGGAAGATGAACAACACCCACCTCGAGGCGATCGCGCTGGTCCAGAAGCTGGCCTTCACCCTCACCGGCAAGGACTTCGACGCCACCGAGGTGGTGGTGCTGCCGCCGTTCACCGCGCTCCGCAGCGTGCAGACGCTGGTGGCCGGGGACAAGCTGCGGATCCGCTACGGGGCGCAGGACCTCTCCCCCCACGACCGGGGCGCCTACACCGGCGATGTGTCCGGGCCGATGCTGGCCAAGCTCGGCTGCGCCTACGTTGTGGTCGGCCACTCCGAGCGCCGCCGCTACCACGGCGAGGAGGACGCGATCGTGAACGCCAAGGCCAAGGCCGCCCTCCGGTGGGGAATCACCCCGATCGTGTGCGTGGGCGAGGACCTGGCCGTCCGCGAGGCCGGGGAGCAGATGCCCTACGTCCTGGCCCAGCTCGATGGCGCCCTGGCCGGCATCGGCGCGCAGCAGGTGGCCGGCCTGGTCGTCGCCTACGAGCCGGTGTGGGCGATCGGCACCGGGCAGGTCGCCCGGCCGGAGGACGCCCACGACGTGTGCCAGGGGATCCGGGAGCGGGTTTCCGCGGTTCACGGGCACGATGTGGCCGCCGGTATGCGTATCCTGTATGGCGGGTCGGTTAAAGCCGACAACATCGCTGCGATCATGGCGCAGCCAGCTATCGACGGTGCACTGGTCGGTGGGGCCAGCCTCGATGCCGGTGAGTTCGTCCAGATCTGCCGGTACCGGGAACTGGCCGTGCGCGCCTGAGAGCCGTAACGGCACGTCATGATCGGCACAGTGCCGTAGCATAAAAAGCACCCGGAAGGACGAGCATCGGCAGTGGTTATCGGGATTTCTGTCGTCCTCATCATCACCAGCCTGCTCATGGTGCTGCTCGTGCTGCTGCACAAGGGCAAGGGCGGTGGCTTGTCGGACCTGTTCGGCGGCGGCATGAGCTCCTCGCTC
>Ga0335076_10006179_pt1 | contig 12082 bp, 10 predicted proteins | sample Lox_Sample_25_FD_206717 | JGI IMG/M metagenome (GOLD analysis project Ga0335076, IMG submission 206717) | Soil microbial communities from Loxahatchee National Wildlife Refuge, Florida, United States - Lox_Sample_2.5 | ecosystem: Environmental > Terrestrial > Soil > Wetlands | place: USA... | reverse complement strand
CCGGCATTGCCGGTCCGGGCGGCGGCACCGAAGAAAAACCGGTGGGGCTGGTTTATGTCGCGGTGTCGAACGGTCACAAGAATGAGGTAGTGCAGAGGCGCTTCTTCGGCGACCGCGAACGCGTGCGCCGTTGGGCCAGCCAGCTGGCGCTGGATATGGTGAGAAGGATGCTGATGTGAGAAGAAGCAATTGGCAGTTAGCAATTAGTCCAAAGCGCCAGGTGCCGCTGTTTGGGGATCCGATGCTGTTCTTATCCAAACGCCCTCGCGAACTAGAAGATTGTCATCCCGAGCCTTGGGCGTGGGACCTGCTTTTTGTGACTTCGGAAGGACAGCAGATCCCTCGCCGAGGGCTCGGGATGACAATCTTCTGATTTGGGATGGTGTCTGGATACCCGACGTAGAGTAATTCTCTGGATAGTGACGTAGAGTGATTCCAGTGACGAGCGCAGATTCAGCAATCCAGCACTTCGTCCGCTGCGCTCGTCCGCGATTGATTATGCGTCTGTTTGTCGCGCTCGATATTGACCAGGAAATCCGCAGGCGCATCGCTGAATTTCGCGATCAGATGCGCCCTTATGCGCCGGTCGTCCGCTGGGTCGGGCCGGAAACGTTTCACATGACGCTGCAGTTTCTTGGGGAGACGGGAAAGCTCGGAGCGATTGGACAGGCTTTGCAGCAGGTGCGCGGCACTCCGGTCAGTTTGTCGTTCAGTGGCACGGGATTCTTCCCGACTCCGAAATCGCCGCGCGTTTTCTGGGTGGGTATGCAAGCGGACGAGAACCTGCAATCACTGGTGGACTCGGTCGGCGAAGCGCTGCAACCGCTCGGATTCAAGCGCGAAGGCGGCCCATTCACGCCGCACCTGACATTGGCGCGTGCGGGCAGCGGACGACCGAGACCGGTGCGCGGCGAGCAGGCTTCGTCCGGACTGCGGGCGCTGGCCATCAAGCTGGAAACTCTTCCCGTCCCCGAGTTCGGTACAATGACGGCGCGCGAGTTCTGCCTCTACCAGAGCACGCTGTCGCCCAGTGGAGCGAAGTATACGAAGGTGGCGAGTTATTCGTTGGCATAGCTGCGCGCGATTGCGGTGGGCATACTCTTACTCACTATCGTCGTCTTCTCCTATCTGCTCGGATCCATCCCATTCGGCTACTTGCTGATGCGCGTCTTTCGTGGGGTGGATGTGCGCACCACGGGCAGCGGAAACATTGGGGCGACCAACGTGGCGCGCACAGGGTCGAAAGGCCTCGCCCTAGCGACCCTTCTCCTCGACGGTTGCAAGGGATACTTTGCCGTGCTGTTGGCGAGCCATCTCGTAAATATCGACTCCACAGACTTAGTGGGTTTTCTGTTCATAGGCCGCCTGACCACGGCGCTCTGCGCGATGGCGGCGTTTTTCGCAATCATCGGGCATATGTTTCCCATCTGGTTGCGATTCAAGGGTGGGAAGGGTGTGGCGACAGCAGCGGGGGCGTTTCTGGCTTTGGCGCCGCGTGCGTTTCTGTTCGCGCTCGCAGCATTCGTGCTGGTGGTCGCTTTGACGCGTTACGTTTCGTTGGGCAGCATCGTGGCGGCGGTCTCGTTTCCGATCTTCTTCTTTCTTACCGCACCACCGGTACGCACAAATTACGCCGTCATATTTTTCACGGCTTTCTCGTCTTTACTCATCATCATTCGGCACAAGGACAACATTCGCCGCCTGCTGGCGGGCACGGAAAACCGATTTCGATAAGGAACGATAGTGAGCGAGATTGCGGTCATTGGCGCGGGCGCATGGGGCACGGCGATTTCCGTCGTGCTGGGCCGCAAAGGCTCGCACAACGTTCGCCTGTGGGCACACGAGCCGGAAGTGCGCGCCAGCATCGAGGCGCGACGGACCAACGACCTGTTTCTCCCCAGCCAGCTCATCCCTGAATCCGTGCGTTGTACCAACAGCTTCACCGACGCTCTGGACGGCGCCGAGATCGTGGTCAGCGTCATGCCATCGCATCATACGCGCCGCGTTTTCGGGGCCATCCAGCCGTATCTGCATTCGAAGATGCTGTTCGTCAGCGCCACCAAGGGCATCGAGAATGACTCACTGATGCGCATGACGGAGGTCATCACGGAGACGTTGCGCGACAGAGACGACGGCTTTATTCCGCGCATCGGCGCGCTGAGTGGGCCGAGCTTCGCCAAGGAAGTCGCCAAGGGCGATCCCACGGCGATCACCATCGCTTCCGCCGACGCCGAACTCGCGGCTTGCGTGCAGCAGCAGTTCAGCGATCCGCGATTCCGCGTTTACACAAATGATGACGTGATTGGCGTCGAGCTTGGGGGCGCGCTGAAGAACATCATCGCTATCGCGGCGGGCGTTCTGTTTGGAATGGAGCTCGGCCACAACACGGTCGCCGCGCTCATCACCCGCGGGCTGGCGGAGATCACGCGCCTGACGGTGGCCTGCGGCGGAAGACCATCGACGATGTCAGGTCTCGCGGGGCTCGGCGATCTGGTGCTCACCTGCACGGGCGGGCTGTCGCGCAATCGCACCGTCGGCGTGGAACTCGGGCGCGGACGCAAGCTCGACGAGATCATTGCCGGTATGCACGGCATGGTGGCGGAGGGTGTGTTGACCACAAACGCTGCGGTGGGGCTGGCGCGCAAGGTCAATGTCGAAATGCCGATCACCGAACAGATGCACGCGATTCTGCAGCAGGGCAAGGCGGTGGAAGATGCGATCCGCGATCTGATGCGACGGCCCTCGACGCGCGAGTTCACGTTTGTCTAGAAGTTGTTCCCGATACAATAGGAGAGTTGCTTCAGGAACTGCAGTCCTGGGGCTTTGCGACATGGAACGGCGGGGCTGATACCGTACCACTGCAAAGCTGTTGAATCCGCAACGCCGCCGTCCCTTCTCACATCTAAGTTGCGGCGACCCTCTACATGCATCTATGTGTTAACGAAATACATAATGGAACGAAAAGCAAGTAACCCGCAGCGCCGCGCATGGCGAGACTGGGTGGCAGCGATCGGCGGGGTCCTGTTGTTTTGCTGTTGCCAGGCTTCGGCGCAAGTCCAGACGCCGGGGCTCACCTCGCTGCCTTCCGCCGAGGAAATCATCCAGCGCAATCAAGATCCATTCTCCGGATCGCTACCGCAAGGCAAGGCGACCTCGGAGGTCATCGACCTGACCGTGCAGGAAGCCCTGGACCGCGCCCTGAAATACAACCTCGGCCTGTACCTGAGCGACCGTGCGACCGAACAGGCCCGGGCCGCACGGCTGCGCGCGCTGAGCGAACTGCTGCCAAACGTCAACGGGGCTGTAACTGAGTCGGATAACAAAATCAACTTCAAAGCTTTTGGTTTCACCTTTCCCGGCTTCCCCAGCTCAATCGGTCCATTTGGGTTGTTTCAACTGCAGGCAACTGGCACGTGGAAGCCGCTGGATTGGCACTTTATCAGCGGGGTGCACTCCGCCGACCAGAACGTGAAGGCATCGCAATTTACCTACCGCGACGCCCGTGACACGGTAGTACTGGCGGTGGGCGCAAATTATCTGCTAACGATTGCCAATGAATCCCGCGTTGCGGCGGCAGAAGCGGAGTTGAACGCCGCGCAGGCTCTGTACCAGCTCGCGGTGGACCAAGAGAACGCCGGCCTGGCGCCTCAGATCGACACCCTGCGGGCGCTGGTGCAATTGCAAACCCAGCGCTCGATCCTCATTCAGGCGCAGAACGATCTGGAGAAGCAGCGCATCGCGCTGGCGCGGGTCATCGGCCTTCCGGTCGCGCAGAAGTTCCGGCTGGTCGACCGGGTCCCTTATCACGAATTGCCGCCGTCCGAAATTGCGAATGCCTTCGAGCGCGCATTGCAAACCCGTTCGGATTATCAGGCAGCCCTGGCGTCGTTGCGTGCCGCGCAATATAGCCTCGATGCGGCTTGGCAGGAGCGCGTGCCCTCGATAGGGTTTTCGGGAAACTACGGCGTTCTCGGATTTACGCCAAGCGCTCTGGGCCCGAGTTGGACCGCGGCGGCGACGCTGGACATTCCCATCTTTCAAGGCGGAAAGATCGAGTCCGATGTACAGCAGGCGCGGTCGGTGCTGAAGCAGCGGCAGGCGCAGGTAGATAACCTGCGCGGCAGCATCGAGCAGGACATCGACAACGCGCTGCTCGACTTGAAAGCGGCCGAGCAGCAGGTGGAGGTTGGCAAGGTCGGCCTGGATTACGCACAGCAGGCACTGCAGCAGTCGCAGGACCGGTTTGCGGCGGGCGTGACCAACAACGTTGAGGTGATCCAGGCGCAGCAGCAACTGGCGTCAGCCAATGAACAGTACATCGATAGCCTCTACGGATTTAACATCGCCAAAGTGCTGCTGGCGCGCGCCATTGGTAACGCCGAACAGGCGGTGAAGCAATACTTGTCCGAGCCGGGCAACGTGATTCCGTCACCGTCAGCGCCGGGGCCGAATGTGCCGCCAGCGGCCCCGCCTGCGGCGCCTGCTCCGGGCAGCGCACCGGCCACCCCAAAAGGGGCGGCGGCATTGGTAGGCACGACTCCAACGAACGGCGTTGCGGCCACCGCCGCGGGTTTACATCCATAACGCTCTAATCAGGTGAAGACTAGATGAGTCCAACGACAGCCGAACCCAACGAAGCCGAGCACGCCGAAGTGCAGGGCGAGCAACCGCGGGAGCATCACGATCCGGAAGCGCGAGATCGTGACGAGGACCGTCGCGGGTTCTTCCAGCGGCATCCGGCCGCCAAACCCATTGTCTTTCTGGTTGCCATTGTCGCCATCGTGCTGGTGGGTTGGTTCTGGTGGGAAAGCCGGCATTGGGAAGATACCGATGATGCGGAAATTGACGGGTATATCTATCCCATTAGCGCGCGCGTGAACGGCCATGTCATCAAGGTGAACTACGACGACGGCGACACCGTGAAGAAGGGCGACATTCTGGTGATCATCGATCCCACGGATTACCAGGTTGCGCTGGAGCGTGCGCGCGCCGATTACGCTGACGCCCAGGCGCAAGCCCTGGCTGCCAGCTATGGCGTGCCGGTCTCGAGTGTAGGTTCGGTGCAGTCGATTCGTAGCGCTAGTGCTGACATGAAGGCGGCGCAGGCGTCCGTCGCGGCGGCGCAGAAGGAAGCGGAAGCCGCCCAGGCGGACGTGGTCCAAGCGCAGGCTGACGCCTATAAGCTTAACCGTGACGTGGAGCGCTATCGCCAACTGCTGGGCAAGCGCGAGATTTCACAACAACAATTTGACGCAGCCACGGCCGCGGCCGACGCCGCCAACGCCACCGTCCAGTCGCGGCAGGCGGCGTTGCTGGCGGCACGGGCACAAGTCAGGAACGCAGAATCGCGCATCGAGCAAGCCAACGCCGAGGTGCGCAACGCGCAGATCACGCCGAAGACGGTGGCGGCCACGCAAGCGAAAGCGCAGGCTGCCGACGCCCAGGCGCAACGCTCGAAGGCAGCGCTCGATCAGGCCCAACTCAATCTCTCCTACACCACCATCGTCGCGCCGGTGGACGGCGTGGTGGGCAAGCGCTCGGTACAGGTCGGGTCGAATGTCGCGATAGGACAGGATCTGATGGCTATCGTACCCCTCAATGACGTTTGGGTGACCGCCAACTTCAAAGAGACGCAGCTGACAAATATGCATCCCGGCCAGTTTGTAAAGGTGAAGGTCGATACCTACGGAGGTAAGACCTGGGACGGCCACGTCACCGATATCGGAGGAGCCACGGGGGCCAAGTTCAGCCTACTGCCCCCCGAGAATGCCACTGGCAACTACGTCAAGGTTGTGCAGCGGATTCCAGTGCGGATCGACTTCGACGGCCACGGCAAGCCCGACTTCAACAAGGACGGCAAACTTCGCCCCGGCATGTCGGTCGAGCCCGACGTGAGGGTCATCAAGTAACGCCGGCACATTACGAAAAGGCCGCAACCGGGGCCTCTGGCTCAGTTTTTTGTTAATAACTGATGCGGAACCATGTCATACTCTGCTCTGCCAAGACCCCCATGAATTTCGTCATTCTTCCCAATCTGATCGCTCTCGCCGTTCTGGTTTCGGTGTTCTGGGCGATATCGCGGAAAGCCACCTCCGAGCGCCTTACCCTGTGGCTTGCCGGATGGGTCCTGGTTCTGATCCATTTCGCAGCAGAATTCATGGAGTTTTGCCATGGCGCGACGGGGCAGATACGGGAAATCGTAAGCCTGGACACCCTGTTGCTTGCTGGGATTGCCTTCCTGGTATCGGTCTCGGGCAACGTTTCCACACGGCGAACTTTGGCGTTCGTGGTTGCGGTCCCGACCGTCGCTTATGCCTCCGCTGCCCTGTTCGGAGTTAACAGCCGGAGCCTGTATCTGGGCATTCTCGCTGCGGGTGTGATCCTGCCCTGGACCTTCTACTGGCGAGACTTAGCGGCAAGAAAGCTGTTGGCGGCCAGCGTAATCGTGGTCAGTGGCGGGGTCGCTCTCATTGCCGGCTGGGCGGTTCTCCGCGGAAATCCGGCTCTCGGAACCACGGTCATTTTCGCTGCGCTGAATTTCGCTGCCGCGGTTTGTTTCGCGCGCTCGAGCAGTCGCGTGTCCATCGGTGTTGTGACCACAGTAATTGGCTTCTCGCTCTGGGGCGCTGTGTTTCCGATAGCGGCCTTCTTGCAAAGCTTCGGCCATGGCATCGAACTGAGACCGGGAGCCTGGAGTATCGCCGCGTACCTGGTTGCGGTAGGCATGATACTGACTCTGCTCGATGAGCAGATTGAAACCTGCAAGTATCACGCCTATCATGACGACCTCACGGGACTGCCCAACCGGCGCCTGCTGGAAGATCGCCTGGGGCTTGCCCTGGCGCATGCGCGCCGTGCGAAAACCAAGCTGGCGGTGCTTCAGTTGGACCTTGACCACTTCAAGGAAATCAACGACACCTATGGCCATCGCGTCGGCGACGTAGCTTTGCGAGAGGTTGCGGCGCGGCTCTCAGCTTGTGTCCACCCCGGCGACACGCTGGCGCGCTCTGGTGGTGACGAATTCACAGTTGTTAGCCAATTCGATGATCGGCATTCAGCCGAAGCACTGGTCGCAGCGCTGGAGACTACGCTTTCGGCACCCGTGCTGATTGAAGGGAAAGGGATCCAGACCGGCCTCAGCATTGGCGTAGCGATCTATCCGGACGACGGCATCGACCAGGACCAACTGCACGCTGCCGCCGACAGGGCGATGTATGCCGCCAAGCGCGCCGCACGTGGCAGCGCTGAGGACGTGCCAGACGACAGCACATCCCTGAGTGATGAGCCATCCATAACCATGATGCCAACGCCTAGATAGGTAAATGGCATAAAAGTGGTGGTAGTAAGTCACTTCCCCGGATGTGCAAGAGTTTTCGCTACTCTGTTCGGAGCGGTGTGAAGCTGCTGAATGTAAATAACTTAGTTATGGTTTGTCTGGAAACGCAAATGCACTGAAAAGCTGGAGACATGGTTGCGGTGTCCCTATGAGGTTCCGCAGCGGTCGCCAAAATGTCGGGTTTCGAGAGGCCACTATGAAGAGTGTGGTACTTGCGCTTGCGGTGATTCTGGCCAGCAGCGTATCGGCTTTTGCCGGTGCCTGCCAATCCACCACGTACGACCAGTACCTAGGCAACGGTTTTTCCTGCACCGTCAACGATCAGACGTATTCGAGCTTCGGCTACGTCGGCACATCCAACCCTCCCGGCTTCTCGATTCCGGCAGGCTCGGTAGGTGTAGTACCGATAACGACGCCTGGCAATCCCGGCCTTGAGTTCAGTGCAGGCTGGCTTGCCTCGACTTCGACCGGAATCATCGAGCAGGATTCCCTGTTCCAGTTCACGGTTAATTCCAACACTCCCATTACCGACCTGACCCTCGCGATCGGCGGAGCGTCCTTCATCGGAACCGGTGAGGTGATCGTGGCGGAGACCGCCTGTTTGGGTGCTTTGCTGCCTTCCTGCACGGGCGGCCAGTTGATCACGCTGACCGTGTTTGATGATTCCGCCGGCCAGCAGTTGGTCGACACAGCCACTTTCGCCGGCGTCAACGAGATCTCGGTTTCGAAGGACCTTACGGTCGCTGCCGGAACCAACGGTGAGGCCACCGTGTCCGTGCTGACCGACCAGTTCTCCGAAGGCACTGGGACTGTTCCTGAGCCGGGTACGCTGGGCATGTTCGGACTGGGTGGCGCGGCGCTCTTCGGTTTCGTGCGCCGGAAGCTCAATCTCTAGTCTTCGTAGTTTGTCCGATGCGACGTATTGAAGCCGGAGCCTCTTGACTCCGGCTTTTTCATTTTTCCGCCTCTCTCCCACCCGTGTGATACTGTCGTTCTGGGGCCAAGTGTGGCCATGAATTCAGCAAAACTGCTCGGTTTGTCTTCCCTCCTGGTCTCGACTGTCGTCTCCCTCTCACTGTTCGGGTGGTCGCAGGATGCCACCTACGCGCAGAAGCTCTACGGCAAGTGGTACACCTACCCCCCGGGCAATCCCAGCACCGACCCGGTTGGTCACCAGTTCCTGCACAATTCGGTCACTGGCCGAGATGAAATGATCGTCACGCGCCACTGTCCGGTTGAATCTCGCATAGTGGTCGCTAAAGCGGTCTCTCCGATCGAGGTTTCTGAGGACACAATTCGCGTCTTGAAGAGCGCTTCCGATTCGCAACCTACGCAAGGGTCCTCTGTATGCGAGGCGAGCGTGACCGCCGGCTTCCTCAGCTATAGCTTTTCCGACGAAGACGACCACCTGGTGCTGACGAATCCGGGAGGAAATCCCGACTTCCTTGAACTGGCGCGCGGGGAGCAGAAAACCCTCCCTGAGATAGGGCAACGACTTTACGGCACATGGCTGCTGCCGGCGGTCGAAGGAAAGGCCATGCGAGTGCAACTCCGCTGGGTCTTCTATACCACCGCGGAGCACCAGGATAAGCTGCGCCAGATCGCGGTCTGCACGAAAGGCAACGACAGCCTGGTTTCCCATGTCGATTCCGATGTCAGCCTCAGCCGCGAGGAGATCAAAGTGTTGCAATCTGCCTCGCATCAGGAGCAGGAGGGCGATTTCATTTGCCAGGCCAGCATCGCCACTGAGGCATGGCGCTACAGCCTGTCGCCGACCGGCGTGACCCTCACCTTGTATGCCGCCGGGGCAAAGCCCATTACCCTCACGCGCGAGCCTTAACCCGGAATAAACTAAGCTTGTCATGCGTCGTTGCTCGTTATGGTGGTTGGCGGTCGCGCTTCTCTGTTTCCTTCCCTGCGCTCACGCCCAGGAGCGCACCCAGCGGCTCATCCTGAAAGACGGCAGCTATCAATCCGTTGTGAAATACGAGGTGCAGGGCGATCGCGTCCATTACCTCAGCGCCGAGCGCTACGAGTGGGAAGACATTCCGTCGACAATGATCGACTGGGATGCGACGCAGAAATACAACCAGGCGCTCAGTAGCGGCAAACTTCGCACGCGAACCGGCGAGACCCCCGAGGAAAAGGAAGAACGCGAGAAAGAAGAAGCCAACTCGCCTGAGATCGCGCCCGGACTGCGTCTGCCGGGCTCGGGTGGCGTCTTTCTTTTCGATCAGTTTCAGGGCCGACCTGAGCTGGCGGAAATCCTGCAAAACGGCAGCGAGGTGAACAAGAGCTCGGGCAAGAAGAATGTCTTGCGCGCTGCCATCAATCCTCTGGGCGGCAGCAAGCAGGCATTCGAGATCAAGGGCGAGCATGCGCCGGTCCAATCCCACAGCCCGCGGCCCACCATTTACATCGACATCGACGAAGGCACGCCCGTCGGCGCCAGCGACCGTTTCCGCATCGTGCGCACGACGGTAAAGAACGGAAAGCGCGTCGTGGGAGACGTGAAGGTCAGCGTCGGCGGCAAGGTCTCCGAGCAGGTAAACCAGGTTGCGGTGAAGCTGGAACCGTTGGGCAAGGGCGCGTGGCTGAAGTTAACGCCCTCCCAGGACCTTGCGCCGGGGGAATACGCCGTCGTCGAGATGCTCACTCCCGACGAGATGAACCTTTATGTGTGGGACTTCGGCGTGAATCCCGCAGCGCCGGCAAATCCGAACACTTGGCAGCCGGTGAAAAGCAGCCAGTAGTTAGCAGCCGGCTCACACTAACTGGGTACTGATCTTGCACACTCCTCGGTGCTATCATTCCGACGAATGGCCCTCCTGACCGGAGTCAGTAAATGAGTTCGTTTGGCGAGCACTTGAAGCGTCAGCGGCAGATGCGCGGCATCTCCCTCGACGAGATCATGGCGACCACCAAGATCAGCCGTCGCCATCTCCAGGCGCTAGAAGACGAACAGTTCGACCTGCTCCCCGGCGGCATCTTCAACCGCTCCTATGTGCGCAGCTACGCCAGGTGCGTAGGAATCGACGAGGAGCAGGCGGTTGCGGAGTACCAGGAAGCCGTCCAGGAAATTCCGACCGACACGCGCACCATTGCGCATCAGCATTCGTCGCTGCACTCCGAGCGTCCGCCGGAGCGTTCCGGCTTTCCCGTAATCCCGGTTCTCATTCTGCTGGTGGTGGCTGCCGGCGCGACCGGCGCTTGGAAGATGTACCAGGAGCGCCAGCGCGAGAAGGCCGAGGCCGCAAGCCGTGTCTCTTTGGCCAAAACACCCGAGCCAACGATTGCCAATGCCATCGCTGGTGCGCACGCGCAGGCTCCAGCAGCGGCAAGCGCCACGCCGCCGGAAGCCTCGTCACCCGGCAGTACACACCCCCAGACGCAGATTACGACAGCGTCCGTATTGGCAGCCTCTCCCGCTCCCACTCCTGTGTCAACCGCAGCGTCGGGCAATGAGGCAGACCAGACTGCGGCGACCGCTCCGTTCGTACTCGTCGTCCGACCCAGGGACCGCGCCTGGATCTCTGTCAAAGCCGACGGAGTGTACGTCGTGCGGGGCATCCTCGACCCCTCCGACACCAGAACCGTACGCGCGAATACTCAGATTGTTTTCTACGCGGCGAACGCGCACACGGTCGATCTGTCGTTTAACGGCAAAGACGTCGCCACCGAGGAACCGGCGAGCGGGCCCGAGACCCTGGTCTTCACCCCGCACGGCCTTCTGCCCAAGGCGCCTGCGCAATGAGCCCGTCTCGCGGACAAGCTCCGCACGCCCTCGCCACTAACACCGGCGAAAACGTTGTTCGAATCGAAGCGGAGGCGTTGCGCGCCCTCGCCGACCGACTGGCCGGCCCCATGGCCCCGCACTTTCAGCGGGCGCTGGACCTGCTATACGACTGCGCAGGCCGCATCGTGGTCAGCGGCATGGGCAAAAGCGGATTGATTGCCCGCAAGATCGCGGCAACGCTCGCGTCCACCGGCAGTCCATCGCTGTTTCTGCATCCCGCCGAAGCGTTGCATGGGGATCTGGGCATGGTGGTGCGCGGCGATGTAGTGCTGGCGCTCTCCGCCAGCGGCGAGACTGACGAGATCCTGCAACTGCTGGCCGCCGTCAAGAGGCTCGGTGTTCCGTTGATTGCGATGACCTGCGATGACATGCACCGCGACGATAGCAACGCGAGTTGGTTATCGACTCTGGCGCAGGCCGCCGATGTGGCGCTCGACTGCTCCGTCGCGCACGAGGCCTGCTCGCTGGGTCTCGCCCCTACGGCGTCGACCACTGCCATGCTGGCCCTCGGCGATGCGTTGGCGGTGGCGCTATCGGAGCGTCGCGGCTTTGCCGAGGAGGACTTCGCCGACCTGCATCCCGGAGGCAAGCTGGGCAAGCGCTTCGCCCGCGTCTCTGCGCTGATGCACAGCGGCGAGTCAGTACCGCAGGTCGCACCCTCCACGCCCGTGAGCGAACTCATCTACGAGATGTCACGCAAGGGGCTGGGCATGACGACGGTAGTGGACGACGGCAAGCTCGTGGGCTTGATCAGCGATGGCGACTTGCGCCGCCTCCTCGAACGCCACGGCAAGCACGTGCTCGAGCTCACCGCCGGCGCATGCATGACGCGCTCGCCCCATGTGGTCGGCCCAGACGTATTCGCCCTCGCCGCCCTCGACCTCATGGAGCAGCACAAGATCACGTCGCTGCCCGTGGTGGATGACCGCGGCCATCTGCTCGGCGTTGTG
>Ga0335076_10006177_pt1 | contig 12084 bp, 11 predicted proteins | sample Lox_Sample_25_FD_206717 | JGI IMG/M metagenome (GOLD analysis project Ga0335076, IMG submission 206717) | Soil microbial communities from Loxahatchee National Wildlife Refuge, Florida, United States - Lox_Sample_2.5 | ecosystem: Environmental > Terrestrial > Soil > Wetlands | place: USA... | reverse complement strand
CGGAGCGCGCCCGTCACGTCGACCGCCCGGATGCGCGCCCGGGGATGGGGACTGCGCAGGGTCGCCCCCCACAGCATGTCCGCCATCCACAGGTCGGACGAGAACGCGAACTCGCCGGTCACCTTGAACGTGCCGTCGGGGCGGAGCACGCTCGCGCCCACGCCCAGCGATTCCCGCCCGGCGACGGCGGACGGCGACGGCGGGGCCGCCGGTATCCGGCCGCTCACCATCCTGGCCTCCCCGGCTTCCCGCCCGGCCTGGCGTCCCATCCGGGAGCGTCATCCCTATCGGTCGCGTCATCCCCGCCGGGTGCGGCGGCCACGCCGGACCGGCGGGCCGCGGCGAGGCGCACCGCGTCGAGGATCTTCTCATAGCCGGTGCAGCGGCACAGGTTGCCGGCCAGCGCCTCCCGGATTTCGGGATCGGCGGGCAGCGGGACACGCCGCAGCAGATCGTCGGCGGCCACGATCAGGCCGGGCGTGCAGAACCCGCACTGGACCGCGCCCGCGTCCACGAACGCCTGCTGGACCGAGTCCAGCGCGCCGCCGGAGGCGATCCCTTCCACGGTGCGCACGTCCCGGCCCTCGGCCTGGCCGGCCGCGACCAGGCAGGCGCAGACGATGACGTCGTCGAGGTACACCGTGCACGACCCGCACTCGCCCTGCTCGCACGCGTTCTTCGACCCTGGCAGGCCGAGCCGTTCCCGGAGCACGAACAGCAGCGACTCGCCTTCCCACACGTCGTCGGCGACCGCGGGCGCGCCGTTGACGGTGCAGTTCACGCGCATTGCCGGGCCTCCTGCTGGTAGGACCGCCAGGCCCAGGCCAGGGTCCGCCTGGCCATCACGGCGAGCGAATGCTGCCGGTAGGCCGCGCTGCCCCGGACGTCGTCGATGGGCTCGGCCGCCCGCGCCACCAGCTCGCCGAAGCGCCGCACGGCGGCCTCCGGCAGCGGCCCGCGCGAGTCCCACAGCCCGCGCTCGGCCAGTTCCGCGCCGAGGAATTCCTCCGCCGCCACGGCCGGGCGGGGGGTGGGGGCGGCCGAGCCGAGGCCGGTGCCGACCCGGCCGCGCTCCGGATGCAGGGCGACCGCGAACGAGGACACCGCGATGACCATCGCGTTGCGCACGCCCACCTTCGCGAACTGCTGCGGTCCGGTTGCGGCCGGGATGTGGACCGCGACGATCAGCTCGTCGGGCGCCAGCGCCGAGCGCTTGACCCCGGTGTAGAACTCGCGGATGGGGATGCGCCTCACCCCCCGCACCGACGCGGCCTCGACCTCCGTGTCGCAGGCCAGCAGCGGGGGATGCGCGTCGCCCGCGGGCGAGGCGGAGCCGAGGTTGCCGCCCACCGTGCCGCGGTTGCGGATCTGCGGCGAGCCGACGGTACGCGACGCGAGCGCCAGCCCGGGCAGGCGGCCGCCCAGCTCGCCGATCACCCGGGCGTACGGCACCCCCGCGCCGAGCGCGATGACCCCGTCGTCGGCCGACCATTCGGCCAGGTCGCGGACCCCGGTCAGGTCGAGCAGCGCGGTCGGCCGCGCCCGGCCGAAGTTGATGTCCACCATCACGTCGGTACCCCCGGCGAGCGGCAGCGCCTCCGGATGAGCGGCCTTGATAGCCAGCGCGTCCGCCCAGGCCGTGGGCCGGAAGAAGTCCATGAGCGACAGTACAGCCCGCCCATGGTCGTGGAGCAAGGAGGCGCATGGGCAACCCGCACTGGAGCAACCGTTATGGAGCAACCAGCACGGCTGGGCGGAGGGCGCAGAGCCAGGATTTGACGCACCGCTACCGCATTTGCGGCGCTGAGGCTGGGCGGGCTTAGCACCATCCGCCGGATCACCGTCTGACGGGCGCCGGCCCAGCCTGAGCCGCGGGCGGCCGGGCCGGCGCCCTCAGCCCAGGATCAGGGCGCGCACCCGGCTGGCGGCATCGCCGAGGCCGGTCACCTCTCCGCCGGTCAGCAGCCAGTCCACGTGGGCCGGCAGTCCGAAGGGGCGGCGGGCGGCCAGCTCGGCGGCTGGCTCGCCGGTCAGGCCGCATTCGCCGTCCAGCACCGCCAGCGCGTGATCGGCGGGGAGCCGGTCGAACCAGCGCACGCCCAGCCGGGTCCGCCCGTCCGCGGTCAGCTCGCCGAACAGCCGCAGCCTGGCCAGCCCGCCGTCCGGGTGGATCTCCAGCCGGACGTGCGTAGCCGGGGGTATGCCGGATGAGACGCGGAAGACGTGTCGGGTGTCGGGCTGCAACGGCGCCGGTGGCAGCACGTCGAACCACTCCGCCGCGTCCAGGCCGGCCGCGGTGGCGTCGCAGGCCCGAAGCACGGCCCTGGCCGGCGCGTTGCCGAGGAAGCACGAGGTGTCCACGACCGCCTGCCTGATCCGCCCCGCCCCGGCCAGCCGGAACAGCACCCAGTCGTGACCCTTGTCGCGCCGGCGGCGCGTCTCCCAGCCGTCGCCCATCACGCTGGCCCGGCCGGGGCTGATCATGTTTTCCGGCGGGGAGTAGAAGCGGTCGCTGGCCGCCTCCACCGCGCCGCCGTTCTCCAGCGCCACCAGGTCAAGCGGCCGCCCGGTCAGCAGCCGCGGGTCGGGCACCACCTCGCCCTCCACCCGGAGCCTGGCCACCCCGCCGTCGGGGTAGATGGTGAGCCGGACGTGGGTGAACCGCTGGCCGTCGGCCACCACGAAGCGGTTCTCGCTGTCGCCGGCCAGTGTGCTGCGCGGCACGATCTGCGTCCAGCTGCGCGGCGGATCCAGCAGCTCGGCCGGGGCCGGGTAGCCCTCGGCGGCGCACGCCTCCACCGAGCACTCGGCCGGGAAGTTGCCGGTGAAGTGCGCGGTGTTCACCACTACGCCGCTGATGACGCCCGGCGCGCCGAGCCTGATCAGCGCGTAGTCGTGGCCTGGCGCGCGGCGGCGCCGGGTCTCCCAGCCGTCCACCACCTGGCCTTTGTGCCCGAAGGTATGCGGGCGGTGGCCGGGCGGGTCGGGCCGCAGCAGGTTCTCCTTCTCGCCGAAGAACTCGTCGCTGGCCCCGATCACGCTCGCGCCGAGCCGGCGGGAGGCCAGGTTCACGTGCGCATCTGGGTCGGTCACCGTCGCACTCCATGGTCAGTCGTCGGGGCACCATCGGCCGGCCGGGCCAGCAGCCGGCCGGCCGGATCGGCGCCGGCATCCCGGCCGCGCAGCCACGTCCGGCGCACCACCCCGGTGAGCGTCCGTCCGGCGTAGGGCGTCACCGGGTGCCGGTGGCGCAGCCGGGCGGGGTCGACGGTGAACGACGCCGCGTCGTCGAACGCCACCAGGTCGGCGTCGTAGCCGGGAGCGATCGCGCCCTTGCCGGGCACACCCGCCAGTACGGCCGGCCCCGTGGCCATCCACCGCACCACATCGGCGAGGCTGTGGCCGCGCTGGCGCGCCTGCGTCCACACCGCGGGCAGCCCGAGCTGGAGTGAGGAGATCCCGCCCCACGCCGCGGCGAAGTCGCCGGAGTCCCGCTGCTTCAGGCCGGGAGGGCAGGGCGAGTGGTCGGACACCACCGCGTCGATCAGGCCGTCGGCGAGCCCGCCCCACAGCCCGTCCCGGTGCGCGGCGCCGCGGATCGGGGGGCAGCACTTGAACTCGGTCGCCCCGTCCGGCACCTCCTCGGCGCAGAACGTCAGGTAGTGGGGGCAGGTCTCGGCCGAGACCCGGACCCCGGCCGCCCGGGCCGCCGCGATGACCGGCAACGCGCTGGCCGACGCGAGATGCAGCACGTGCACCCGCGCGCCGCGGCGCCCGGCCGCGGCCAGCAGGCCCGCGATCGCGGTGTCCTCCGCGGCCGGTGGCCGCGAGGCCAGGAAGTCCGCGTAACGCCGCCCGGCCGGGCGGGGTGCCGCCGCGATCACACCGGGGTCCTCGGCGTGCACGATGAGCAGCGCATCCAGCGCCGCAACCTCGGCTAGGACGGCGTCCAGGCCGGCCGGGTCCAGGCAGCCGAACTCCGGCACCCCGGAATCAACCAGGGACGCCTTGAAGCCGAACACCCCCGCGCGGTGCAGCCCGGCCAGCGCGGTGAGGTTACCGGGGACCGCGCCGCCCCAAAGACCGACGTCCACCCAGCCGCCGCGGGCGGCGGCCCGCTTGCTGCGCAGCGCGCCGGTGGTGGTGGTGGGCGGGACGGAGTTGAGCGGCATGTCGATCAGCGTGGTGACCCCGCCATCGGCGGCCGCCCTGGTCGCACTCGCGAAGCCCTCCCACTCGGTGCGGCCCGGCTCGTTGACGTGGACGTGGGTGTCGACCAGGCCGGGCAGCAGCACCTGCTGGCCGGGCAGTTCCTCGACGGCGGCGGCGTCGGGGGAGTCGCCGAAGCCGGCGACCGCGGCGATGCGGCCATCCCGGACCGCCACCACGGCCGGGCGGACGCCCTCGGGGGTGACCACCCGCCGGGCCCGGATCGCCAGCTCGTATTCGGCCACGCCGCCCGCTCCTCGACCCCGATGGCGCCGCCCGGAAAGGCCGCACCTGCGGCCCGGGCGGGACGATAGTGCTGCGAGCAGCCAATCCGACGCTTCAACAGCCGTCAACATGACGCTAACGTGGCGCCGTGCCCGAAAGCAGTCGCCTGCCAGCGGAGGACCACGCGCTGCCCGGCCTGGCGCGGCTCAACGCGCTGCCCGCCGAGGATGCCGTCGGCGTCCTGCTCGGGTGCTGCAGCGCGCCGGACTGGGCCCGGCAGGTGGCCGGCGGCCGGCCCTACGCCGGCCTGGGCGACCTGTTGACGGCGGCGGACGCCGCCTGGGCCGCCCGCGGGCCGGGCGATCTGGAGGCGGCCATGGCCGGCCATCCCAGGATCGGGGAGCGGCGCCTGTCAGCGCAGTCCCGGCAGGAGCAATCGGAGGTCGGCTCGGACGCCGCGACGATCCAGGCGCTGCGGGATGCGAACGCCGTCTACGAGGCCCGGTTCGGGCACGTGTTCCTGATCTGTGCCACCGGCCGCGGGCCCGATGACATCCTGGCCGAGCTGAATCGCCGCATGGCGCACGACCCGGCCACCGAGCTCGGGGTGGCCGCGGCCGAGATCGGCAAGATCAACGCCCTGAGGCTGCGGAAGCTGGCCGCCGCGTGACCACCGTGTCGACCCACATCCTCGACACCGCGCGCGGGCGCCCCGCCGCGGACGTGCCCGTGGCGCTTGAAACCTGGGATGGCAGCGGCTGGCGCACCCTGGGCGGGTCGGTGACCGGCGCCGACGGGCGGATCGGCGACCTGCCCGCCTTCGAGCCAACCGCCCCGTCCGGGCCGCCCGGTCCACCCGGCGTGGCCGCCCCGCGTGGCCAGGCAACCTGCCGGCTGGTCTTCGCGGTCCGGGACTACCTGCTGGCCCACCACGGCTCGGCGTTCTTCGCCGAGATCGCCGTCGCCTTCGGCGCCGGGCCCGGCGAGCACTACCACGTGCCCTTGCTGCTGGCGCCGTACGGGTACTCCGTGTACCGGGGGAGTTAGGCATCTACCAGGAGGCTGGCACGCATGACCACGGGCAGTGAAAGCGGCGGGGCCGAGGTGGTGCTCGGTCCGGCCCAGTACGGCAAGGCCGAGGTGCGGCTGCTGCACGTGGACCGGGCCGGCCCTCAGCACGTCATCACCGACCTGAACGTCAGCGTCACCCTGGCCGGGGACCTGGCCGAGACGTACCTGACCGGTGACAACGCCAGGGTGCTGACCACCGACGCGCAGAAGAACACTGTGTACGCCCTGGCCAGGAAGTTCGGCGTGACCCCGGTGGAGGAGTTCGGCCTGCGGCTGGCCCGCCACTTCGCCGCCGGGCCGGCCGTGGACCGGGCGCAGGTGCGGATCGAGCAGTACGGCTGGCGGCGGATCGAGGCCGGCGGCGCGCCGCATCCGCATTCGTTCGAGCGGCTGGCCGGGACCCGGGTGGCCAGCGCGCACGTCCGCGACGGCGGCGGCGCCGAGGTGGTGGCCGGCGTGGACGACCTGGTCCTGCTCAAGTCGTCGGGCTCGGAGTTCCAGGGGTTCTTGACCGACCCCTACACCACCCTGGAGCCCACGCAGGACCGCATCCTGGCCACGGCGGTGCGGGGGCACTGGCGTTATGCCGATACCGGGCAGGCGTGGGACGCGGCGTTCGCCGGCGCGCGGGCCGCGCTGGTGGAGGCGTTCGCCGCCACCTATAGCCGGTCGCTCCAGCAGACGCTGTACGCGATGGGGGAGGCGGTGCTGGAGGCCGTGCCCGGCGCCTGCGAGGCGAGCTTCTCGCTCCCGAACAAGCACCACTTCCTGGTGGATCTGGCCCCGTTCGGCCTGGACAACCCGGGCGAGGTGTTCTACGCCGCCGACCGTCCCTACGGCCTGATCGAGGGCACGGTGCGCCGGGCGGGCGCGCCGCCCGGCGACCCGGAGCACCGGTGGTGAGCGGGCCGCCAGCCGCCGACCTGCTGGTCACGGGGGCCAAGCTGGTCGCCACCTGCGACGCGGAGCGCCGGGAGCTTCCGGGCGGCTGGGTGGCGATCACCGGGGGGCTGGTCAGCGGCGTGGGCACCGCCGCCGAGCCGCCGCCGGCCGCCGCTCACACCCTTGACGCGGTCGGCTGCCTGGTCACGCCGGGCCTGGTCAACACCCACCATCACATCTACCAGAACCTGACCCGCTGCTACGGGCCCACCACCGGCGGCACCCTGTTCGAGTGGCTGGCTGGCCTGTACCCGCTGTGGGCGGCCCTGGACGAGGAGGCGTCGTACCTGTCGGCCTGGGTCGGGCTGGCCGAGCTGGCCCTCGGCGGCTGCACCACCAGCACCGACCATCTCTATGTGGCCCCGCGCGGCGCGGGCGACCTGTGGTCGGCCGAGATCGCCGCCGCCCGCGAGGTGGGCCTGCGGTTCCACCCCACCCGCGGCTCGATGACCCTGTCGGTCAAGGACGACGGGCTGCCGCCCAACTCGGTGGTCCAGGACGACGACGAGGTGCTGGCCGACAGCGAGCGCCTGGTCCGGGCCCACCACGACCCCGGGTGGGGGGCGATGATCCGGGTGGCGCTCGCCCCGTGCTCCCCGTTCAGCGTCAGTCCCGACCTGATGCGGCGCACCGCCGAGCTGGCCGAACGCCTTGACGTGCGGCTGCACACCCACCTGGCCGAGGACCGGGACGAGGACGCCTACTGCCTGGAGCGCTTCGGGCGCCGCCCGGTCGAGCAGTTCGAGGAGGTCGGCTGGCTGACCGGGCGGTCCTGGGTGGCGCACTGCGTCTACCCCAGCCCGGCGGAGGCGGGCAAGCTCGGCGCCGCGGGCGTCGGGGTGGCCCACTGCCCCAGCTCGAACATGCTGCTGGCTGGCGGCGGGTTCGCCCCGGTGCGGGAACTGCGCGCGGCGGGCAGCCCGGTCGGGCTCGGCTGCGACGGCTCGTCCTCGGCCGACAGCGCCTCGCTGTGGACCGAGGCGCGCGCGGCGCTGCTGCTCGGCAAGCAGCGGCTCGGGCCGGCCGGCATGACCGCGCGGGAGGTGCTGGACATGGCGACCAGGGGCGGCGCGGGCTGCCTGGGCCGGGCCGGGGAGATCGGCGAGCTCAGCGCCGGCGCCGCCGGGGACCTGGTGTGCTGGCCGCAGGAGGGCGTCGCGTTCGCCGGGGCGCTGACCGACCCGGTGGAGGCCTGGCTGCGCTGCGGCCCGACCTCGGCGCGGCACACGGTCGTGGCCGGGCGGGTGATCGTCCGCGGCGGCGCGCTGGCGCTGCCCGGGGTGGAGGACGTGCTCGCCCGGCACGCGGCGGCCGCGGCCCGGCTGCAGCGGCTCACCAGCTGACCACGTGGGCGGGCGGATACTCAACCCGCCCGGCCGCCCCCTATCGTGGCGGCCATGTCACGGACCCGCGTTTACCGCAATGGCGTACTAGAGGCCGAGAACTTCCCGGTCAAGAACGTGTCCGACTACCTGGCCGACCCCGCCGCCGTTGTCTGGTTCGATCTGTGCGAGCCCACCGCGGCCGAGCTGGAATCGATCAGGGAGGAGCTGGGGCTGCACGAACTGGCGGTCGAGGACGCGCTGGAGGAGTACGAGCGGCCCAAGCTGGACCGCTACAAGACCCACCTGTTCCTGGCCGCGTACTCGGTCGCGCTTGACACCGTCACCGGGGAGCTGGCCACCCACGAGGTGGCCGCGTTCATCACGAAGAATGCCCTGGTCACGGTGCGCAAGGACCGCGGATTCGACATCGACGACGTTGTCCGCCGCTGGGACAGCACCGACGTCAGCGCGGTCACCGTCGGCTTCCTTGTCTACGGGCTGCTCGACCACGTGGTCGACAGCCACTTCGAGGCGGTGCAGTCGCTGGACGCCGAGATCGAGGCGCTGGAAGAGCAGCTGTTCGGCGACGACCCCCAGGACAGGGAAGTGCAGCGGCGCACGTTCGCGCTGCGCAAGTCGCTGGTCATGCTGCGCCGGGTGGTGCTGCCGATGCGCGAGGTGGTCAACTCCCTGTTGCGCCGCGACCTGGGCCTGGTGGACCCGGAGCTGATGCCCTACTACCAGGACCTGTACGACCACGTGCTACGCGCCACCGAGTGGACCGAGTCCCTGCGCGATCTGGTCACCACCATCCAGGAGACCCATCTCACCGTGCGCGGCAACCGGCTCAGCGTGATCACGAAGCAGGTCACCAGCTGGGCCGCGATCATCGCCGTGCCCACCGCCGTGACCGGCTTCTACGGGCAGAACGTGCCCTATCCGGGATTCGGGAAGGTGGCCGGGTTCTGGACCTCCACGCTGATCATCGTGGGCATGTCCGCCCTGCTGTACGTGATCTTCCGCCGCAAGGATTGGCTCTGACCACGGGATAACCCATGCGCGCCCGCTGCGGCACGTCGATACCATCTGATCACGGGGCGTCTGCCCCGGGCCAGCCATCCCGCACGAACCAACCAGGGAGAAACCGTGTCAGCGCAGCAGCTTCACATCACCCTCGCCGGCCGCGAGCACGTGGTGGAAGCTGGCACGACCGCCGAGACCCTGCTCATGCCGATCGCGACCGGCGCGGTGGCCGCGGTCAGCTCGACCATCGCCGCCAGGATCAACGGGGAGCTGCGCGACCTGGCCACCCCGCTGGCCCCCGGCGACGAGGTCGAGCCGGTCGACATCGCCTCCGCCGACGGCCGGGCCATCCTGCGGCACTCCACCGCGCACGTCTTGGCGCAGGTCGTGCAGGACCTGTTCCCCGAGGCGAAGCTGGGCATCGGCCCGCCGGTCGAGAACGGGTTCTACTACGACTTCGACGTGCCGAAGCCGTTCGGTCCCGATGACCTCAAGGCGATCGAGCAGCACATGCGCGCCATCGTCAAGCAGGGCCAGCTGTTCTCCCGCCGGGTGGTCAGCGACACCGAAGCGCGCGAGGAGCTGGCCGGTGAGCCCTACAAGCTGGAGCTGATCGACCTGAAGAGCGGCGCCAGCGACGAGGAGGCGGTCGAGGTCGGCGGGGCCGAGCTGACCATTTACGACAACCTCGACCCGGCCACCGGCGCGGTGTGCTGGAAGGACCTGTGCCGCGGGCCGCACCTGCCCACCACCCGGCACATCCCGGCGTTCAAGCTGATGCGCACCGGCGGCGCGTACTGGCGCGGCAGCGAGAAGAACCCGCAGCTGCAGCGGATCTACGGCACCGCCTGGGAGTCGCGCGACGCGCAGGAGAACTACCTGCACCTGCTGGCCGAGGCGGAGCGGCGCGACCACCGCAAGCTCGGCGCCGAGCTTGACCTGTTCTCGTTCCCGAACGAGATCGGCAGCGGGCTGGCGGTGTTCCACCCCAAGGGCGGGACCGTCCGGCGGGTCATGGAGGATTACTCGCGGCAGCGGCATCTCGAGGCCGGCTATGAGTTCGTGAACAGCCCGCACATCAGCAAGTCCGAGCTGTTCGAGACCTCCGGTCATCTCGGCTGGTTCAGGGAGAACATGTACCCGCCCATGCAGCTGGAGGGCGCGGAGTACTACCTCAAGCCGATGAACTGCCCGTTCCACATCCTGGTCTACCGGGCCCGCGGGCGGTCCTACCGGGAGCTGCCGCTGCGGCTGTTCGAGTTCGGCACCGTCTACCGGTTCGAGAAGTCCGGGGTCGTGCACGGCCTGACCCGGGTCCGCGGCCTCACCATGGACGACGCGCACATCTTCTGCGCCCGCGACCAGGTGGGCGCCGAGCTGAAGAGCCTGCTGAAGTTCGTGCTCGACCTGCTGCGCGACTACGGCCTGTCCGATTTCTACCTGGAGCTGTCGACCCGGGACGAGGCCAAGGAGAAGTTCGTCGGCAGCGACGAGGACTGGGAGCACGCGACCGCGAGCCTCGCCGAGGCGGCGGCCGAGTCCGGGCTGGAGCTGGTCGCCGACCCGGGCGGCGCCGCGTTCTACGGGCCGAAGATCTCGGTGCAGGCCAAGGACGCGATCGGCCGCACCTGGCAGCTGTCCACCATCCAGCTCGACTACAACGAGCCCAAGCGGTTCGGCCTGGAATACCAGGCGCCCGACGGCTCCCGGCAGGAGCCGATCATGATCCACCGGGCGCTGTTCGGCTCCATCGAGCGGTTCTTCGGGATCCTGACCGAGCACTACGCGGGCGCGTTCCCGCCCTGGCTCGCGCCGGTGCAGGTGGTCGGCATACCGATCGCCGACGAGCACGTGCCCTACCTGGACGAGGTCGCCGCCCGCCTGCGCAAGAAGGGGATCAGGGTGGAGGTCGACGACGGCGCCGACCGGATGCAGAAGAAGATCCGCAACGCGCAGCGCCAGAAGGTGCCGTACATGCTGCTGGCCGGGAACGACGACGTCGCGGCCGGGGCGGTCTCGTTCCGCTACCGCAACGGCGAGCAGAAGAACGGCGTGCCCGTGGATGAGGCGGTGGCCGAGATCGTGGCCGCGGTGGCCGACCGCATCCAGGTCTGATCCGGTGGCCGAGGAGCCCGTGGCGCAGGACGGCGCCGGTGTGCCCGATGGGTTCCGGCGGCTGTGGATGCCGCACCGGATGGCCTACATCAAGGGCGAGAACCGGGTGGATGGGACCGAGCCGGAAGGCTGCCCGTTCTGCCGGGTCCCCCAGCTGCCCGACGTCGAGGGCCTGATCGTCGCGCGCGGCACGCTGGTGTTCACCGTGCTGAACCTGTATCCCTACAACGCCGGCCATCTCATGGTCTGCCCCTACCGGCACGTGGCCGACTACACCGAGCTGGACGGGCCAGAGACCGCCGAGCTGGCCGAGCACACCAAGCTCGCGATGACCGCCCTGCGTGCCGCCTCCGGTGCGCAGGGCTTCAACATCGGCATGAACATGGGCAACGTCGCGGGGGCGGGCATCAGCGCGCACCTGCACCAGCACGTGGTGCCGCGGTGGGGCGGCGACACCAACTTCCTGCCGGTGATCAGCGTCACCAAGGTGCTGCCCCAGCTGCTGGGTGAGACCCGCCAGCTGCTCGCGGACGCCTGGCCAGCCCGCCCGGCTCAGCCGGGGCCGCCCTGAGCCAGGGGCGGTCACATCGTTACGCCGGGCCCTCACTTCTCCTTCGCGGCGCTGACCACCTTCTCGGCCTGGTGGGCGGGCAGCGGCTCGTAACGCAGGTAGGTCCGGGTGAACGAGCCGGTGCCGTGGGACATCGACCGCAGGTCGATCGCGTAGCGGGTGATCTCGAGCTCCGGTATCTCGGCCTTGACCAGGGTCCGCCCGCCGGGCACCGGCTCGGTGCCGAGCACCCGGCCGCGCCGCGACGACAGGTCGGACATGACCGCGCCCACGTACTCGTCGTCCACCAGCACCGACAGCTCGTCCACCGGCTCGAGCAGCAGCACCTTGGCCTTGTCGGCGGCGTCCTTCAGCGCGGCCCGGCCTGCCTTCTGGAAGGCCATGTCGGAGGAGTCCACCGAGTGCGCCTTGCCGTCGAACAGGGTGACCCGGATGTCCACCATCGGGTACCCGGCCGCCACGCCCTGCTCCATCTGCGCGCGGACGCCCTTTTCCACCGACGGGATGAACTGCCGTGGCACCACCCCGCCGACGATCTTGTCGACGAACTCGAAGCCGCTGCCGGACGGCAGGGGCTCCACCTCGATGTGGGCTATCCCGTAC
>Ga0335076_10006176_pt1 | contig 12084 bp, 12 predicted proteins | sample Lox_Sample_25_FD_206717 | JGI IMG/M metagenome (GOLD analysis project Ga0335076, IMG submission 206717) | Soil microbial communities from Loxahatchee National Wildlife Refuge, Florida, United States - Lox_Sample_2.5 | ecosystem: Environmental > Terrestrial > Soil > Wetlands | place: USA... | reverse complement strand
GACTCGCGCAAGCGGTTCATTGACGCGAAGTTTCGCCGTCCCTATATTCTGGCCAGGCAGGGAGGTCGCGGCGTGGAAATCGAGATGGCCCTCAAGGGCAGCGGGTACATCCTGGACCCGATCACCAACATGCCCGTCATCGTGCTGCGCGAGGTCGAGGGACAGAGGGTCCTTCCAATCTGGGTGGGCATCTTCGAGGCGAACGCGATCATGCTCCAGAAGGAGGGCGTCGAGACGCCACGGCCGATGACGCACGACCTCTTGAAGAGAGTGCTCGACGAGCTCGGCGGCCGCCTCGAACGCATCGTGGTCTGCGACCTCAAGGACAACACGTTCTACGCGACGCTTTACGTCGCCTCTCCCACCGGGCCTCGGACGGTCGATGCCCGCCCCTCCGACGCCATCGCTCTCGCCCTCCGCTGTGGCGCCCGGATCTTCGTGGAGGAAGCGGTCATCCGGAACGCGCGCAGCCTGGAGATGAGCAAGGAGACGGTGGACGTCGGACGCCTCCAGAAGTGGCTGGAGAACCTCTCCGACGACGACCTCGGCAAGTACAAGATGTAGGGGCGGCCCTTCCGCCAGCCCCCATCCGTTTGAACTTGACCCGCGGCGACGCCTTCTTCTAACATCCGGCGATCGTCGCTGGCGCGACGCTTCCCCGGAGCAGCTTTCCTTGATCGTCATCGCGATCGCAAACCAGAAGGGCGGCGTCGGGAAGACGACCACCGCCATCAACCTTTCCGCAGCGCTGGCCATGCGCGGGCGCAGCGTCCTGCTTGTCGACCTCGACCCGCAGGGCAACTCGTCGATGACCTTCCTCGACGTGCGATCGCTCGAGAGGTCGATGTACGACGTCTTCACCGGGCAGGCGACGCTCAGCGACATCATCCGGAACACCGCGGTGCCGCGACTCGACGTCGCCCCGGCTCGCATCGGCCTGGCGAAGCTCGAGGGCCAGCTCGTGGGCGAGCTGGACGCGCACTTCCGGCTCAAGGACCGGCTGACCGCGATCAACGGTCGCTACGAGTTCGTCCTCGTGGACACGCCGCCGGCCCTGGGCCTGATCACCGTCAACGCGCTCGTGGCGGCCACGCACCTGCTGATCCCGGTGCAGTCGAGCTACTTCGCGCTCGAGGGCACGGACGACCTCCTCGAGACCGTCGACCGCATCCGCGCGCGGCCGAACCCTGAGCTGAAGCTGCTCGGCGCAGTCATCACGCTCCACGACAAGCGGACGACCCTCTCTCGGGACGTCCAGAAGGCCGTGACCGAGGTGTTCGGCGGGCGGGTGTTCGAGACGACGATCTCCAAGAGCATTCGGCTCGAGGAGAGCCCGGCCCACCGCGAGTCCATCTTCACGTTCGCACCGCAGTCGAGCGGCGCCTACGAGTACTACAAGCTCTGCGAGGAGGTCATCGAACGTGTCTAGCCCCCGGCGCATCGGTCTCCCCGACACCATTCGCATGCGGCACGACACGCACTTCGTCGACCAGCTGATGCGGCCGGGGGACGAGACGATCGGCCGCCTGGTCGCGATCGAGGACGTCGAGCCCAGCCCCAGCCAGCCGCGACAGGCCCTGGGCGACCTGACCGAACTGACGGCCTCGATCCGCGAGAAGGGCATCCTCGAGCCGCTGATCGTCCGAAGGGTGGGGGGGCGCTTCGAGATCATCGCCGGCGAGAGGCGCTATCGGGCGGCAGTCGAGGCCGGCCTGAGCGAAGTCCCGTGCATCATCCGGGAGGCGTCGGACGCGGAGATGATGGAGCTGGCCCTCGTCGAAAACCTCCAGCGGAAAGACCTGACACCGTTCGAAGAGGCCGACGGCCTGAAGGTGCTCGCGGAGAAGTACGGCTACACGCACGAGACGATGGCGGAGAAGCTCGGAAAGAGCCGTTCGTCGATCACGGAGTCGCTCTCCCTCGGAGCCATGCCGGAGGACGTGCGACAGCGATGTCGGCTGGCCGACATTCAGTCCAAGTCTGTTTTAATTCAGATAGTTAGACAAGGTGATCGCGACAAAATGCTCGCGCTCGTGGAGCGTCTCGGGCCGGACGGCGCCACGCGCGCCGAGGCCCGCCGGATGGTTCGGAAGGACGAGCAGCGCCGGCCCAAGGGCCGTCCGCGTCACTACGTCTTTCGATTCCATCCGCGCAACAGCGAGTTCGCCCTGAGCCTCCAGTTCAAACGGTCTCATGTGGAGAAGACGGAGATCATTCGAACGCTGGAGGCGATCCTCGACTCCCTTCGAGGACAGGGATGAAGCGCCTGAGCCCTCAGGTTGAATCCGAGCATTCTGTGTCTAACTAGCTTCTAATAAAGGGATAGTCTGCACTCCCAGACAGATGAACACGTCAGAAAAGCTCTGCTCTGTCGTCACGGGCGCCTCCAGCGGAATCGGCGCCGCTTTCGCCCGCACGCTCCGGCGGCGGGGCGAGAGGGTGGTCCTCGTCGCCCGCCGGGCCGAGCGGCTCTCGGCGCTCGCGAGTGAGCTGGGCGGCGAGACCGTCGCCGTTCCCCTCGACCTCTCCTCGCCCGTGTCGACCGACGAGCTCCGCACCGCGCTCGATGCGAGGGGGCTCAGCGTCGACTGCCTGGTGAACAACGCCGGCCTCGGTCACACTGCGCCCTTCGCGAGCCAGCGGCCGGAGGCGATCCGCGCGATGCTCGACGTGAACGTGCGCGCCGTGGTGGAGCTGACGCGGGCCTTCCTCCCCGGCATGCGCTCGCGCGGGCGCGGTCGGATCGTCAACGTCGCCTCGAACGCGGCCTTCCAGCCCGTGCCCTACCTGACCGTGTACGCCGCGACGAAGTCCTTCGTCCTCTCGTTCACCGAGGGCCTCGCCGAGGAGCTGCGGGGGACAGGCATCCGGGTGCAGGCCCTTTGCCCCGGCATCACGGCCACGGAGTTCCTCGAGGTGGCGGAGACGCACCGCGGACTGCTCGTGACCCGCATGCCGATGATGACCGCCGACGACGTGGTCGAGGCTTCCCTGCGTGGTCTGGACCGCGGGCGGACGCGGGTCGTGGCCGGCTGGTCCAATCGGCTCCTCGCCTTCGTCGTGCTGAGGCTCGCCCCGCGCGGCCTCGCCCGGCGCGTGGCGGGCGAGCTGTACCGGCCCCGTGGGGGAGCGCGGGCCTGAGACCACGACCGGTGGCGGTCGGCGGGCTCTTCGCAACGGCCGCCCGGCCTGATATGATTCCGCGTCCTTCGTCGGCCCACGGCTTCGCGTCGGCTTCGCATCGCGAAGCCGGGCCAGTGGAAAGAGCGACAAGAGAGGAAGGGAAACGATGGAGGCGGCCGACAGGCAGGCAGCCGAGAAGGCGGCTTTTTCGGAGTACGACTACAGCAATTTCTACTACGGAGCCGGCGACGACCCGCTGAACCTGCTGAGGCCTTACGCCGAGTGGTATCGCGACGCGCGGCCCAACGGCTACTACCTGTACCAGGAGGCCCTCGGCTCGGCCCCGACCACCCGCGTCCTCGTGAAGAACGGGAAGACCGGCCGCTGGCAGGAGCTCCTGAACCTGGCCTCCTACAACTACCTCGGCATCTCGTACCGGCCCGAGGTGAAGAAGGCGGCGACGGAGGCGATCGAGAAGTACGGCCTCGGCGCCTCGGGCTCGCCGATCCTCTCCGGCACGTTCGACGTCCACGTGGAGTTCGCCTCCGAGCTCGCCCGCTTCAAGGGCAAGGAGGCCTGCCTCGTCTTCCCGACGGGCTACAGCGCGAACGTCGGCTTCATCTCCGGCCTCATGCGCTCGGGCGACACGATCTTCCTCGACCAGTACTCCCACGCCTCGATCGTGGACGGGGCGATCCTGGCCAAGTCCAAGACGATCTTCTTCCGCCACAACAACCCCCTCGACCTCGAGCGCAAGATCGCACGGGAGAAGGGCAAGAAGCTGGTCGTGGTCGAGGGCGTCTACTCGATGGACGGCGACATGTGCGCGCTGCCCGAGATCCTCGAGGTCACGAAGCGCCACGGGGCGCGCATGCTGATCGACGAGGCGCACTCCACCTTCCTGTTCGGCCACACGGGCCGGGGCGTGGCCGAGCACTTCGGCCTCGACAAGGAGGTGGACTTCCACCTCGGGACGTTCTCGAAGAGCCTGGGCGGCCAGGGCGGCTTCGTGGCCGGCACGCAGGACCTCGTCGACTACGTGATGGCTTTCGGCCGCTCGCGCTTCTTCTCCTGCAACCTCTCCCCGGTGCTGACCGCCGGCCTCCTCGCCGCGCTCCGGATCGCCGCCTCCGAGCCCCAGCTCCGGGCCGCGCTCTGGCGCAACGTGGCCTACCTGCGCCGGCGGTTCGCCGAGGAGGGGATCGACATCGGCAAGTCCAACTCCCAGGTCATGCCGGTGATGGTGAACAACGACGCGAAGGTGTTCGCGGTGGCGGAGAAGATCCAGGACCGGGGTCTCTTCCTGAACCCGGTCACGTACCCGGCGGTGCCCAAGCACAAGTCGCGCCTCCGCATCTCCGTCTCCGCCGCCCACACCGAGGAGGACCTCGAGCAGGCGGTGCAGGTGATCGGCAGCGTGCTGCGCGAGGAAGGGATTTGTCGATAACCCGCTACGGCTACCGCGACGCGATCAGCGGCTTCTTCGAGTTCCCGACCGACAACGCGCGCCGCATCCTGCCGCGGGGGATCGAGCCGGTCGAGCCCCACCACGGGACGAGCATCCTGGCCGTGACGGCGTTCGACTTCCACGAGAGCGAGGTGGGGGAGTACGGCGAGCTCGTGTACGCGGTCATCGTGCCGCCCCTCGTACGGGACGGGCGCCTGCCGAAGTCGGCCTTCTACCCGTGGCAGGTCGCGACGACCACGAAGGCGGCCCGCGAGCACGCGATCGAGCGCTGGCACCTGCCCCACTGGATGGACGACGTCGAGATGGAGTTCGTGCGCGAGAAGGGCCGCCTCACGGCGAGGGTCGCCGCGGAGGGCGCCCCTGCCCTGGAGCTCAGGATCACCGACCACTCGTGGCAGCCGGTCTCCCACCTCTACCAGTCCTTCCAGCGGGACGACTCCGGGAGCTACATGGCGAACATCCTCTTCGAGGGCGAGAAGAGCGAGCACGAGGAGGAGACGGGAGGCATCGTCCTCCACGACAGCCCGTTCAATCGGGACATCGTCCTCTCCGAGGTCTTCGAGACACCCTTCCGGGAGCTCTGGATGCGCAGCGGCTGCCAGCTTTTCGACCCGCTGGTGAAGTTGTAGCGGGGGCGAGAGGCCCTCGCGCCCCGACCGCGTGGACGAGCCCGTCTACGTCGTCTTCAACCCCCACTCCGGCAAGGGCCGAGGGGCGCAGTTCGTCGGCCCCGTGCTCCGAGGGCTCGCCGGGGCCCACCGTCTGGAGCACGGGCTCACGCAGGGCCCGGGGGACGAGGCGCGCCTCGCCGAGGAGGCGGTCCGGCGCGGCTTCCGGCGCATCGTGGCCGTGGGCGGCGACGGAACCTGGAGCAACGTGGGCAACGCCATCCTGCGGACTGGGCTCCCGGCCAAGCTGGGCCTCGTGCCCGGCGGCACCGGGTGCGACCTCGCCAAGACCCTCGGCATCCCCCCCCGCGACGTCGCCGCCTGTTGCCGCATCGTCCTCGAGGGCGCGTCCCGGCGGATCGACGTGGGTCGGATCGAGGACCGGCACTTCTTGAACATCGCCGGCTTCGGGTACGACGTGGCCGTGCTCGAGGACTCCTGGAACGTGGCCTACCTCGAGGGGGGCGCGCTCTACCTCTACTGCGCCCTGCGGCAGCTGGGCTCGTACCGCGGCTTCCCGCTCGAAGGCACGGTGGACGGGCGCCCGTTCGGCCGGAGCGACCTCCTGATGCTGATCGTGGCGAACGCGAGGATCTTCGGGGGCGGCTTCCGGATCGCGCCCCACGCGGACGTCGCGGACGGCCGGCTCGAGGCCGTGGCGTTCGGCAACATGGGCGTCGCCGGGCGGCTGAGCGTCCTGGCGCGGCTCCTCCGCGGCACGCACCTGAAGCATCCGAAGGTGAGCGCGGTGTCGGCCGCGCGGCTCGTCTACCGGTTCACCGCACCGCCTGCCTACGAGACCGACGGCGAGTGGAACCGGGCCCGCGCGGCGGAGGTCGTGATCGAGGCCGTTCCGCGCGCGCTGGAGGTCCTGGTTCCGGGGTCATGAGCGGGACGGGCGGCGAGGCGGGCTCTCCGCTGGCCCGCGCGGTGGAGGAGCGGGCCCTCTCGCCCTCCGACGACGCGGCCCTGGACTCGGCCGTTCGACGCCTCGTGTCGGCGAGCGGGGACGCGCTCGTCGGCCTCTTGTTCTTCGGCTCCCGCCGGACGGGCGCGGCTCGGGGACGAGGATTCGGCGCCCACGACGCCTTCGTCGTCGTCGAGTCCTACCGGCCGTTCTACGAGGCCCTCCGCCGCGCCGGCCTCACCGGCAAGCGGCCGGCGATCGTTTCGCTCGTGAGCCGGTGGCTTCCGCCCACCCAGTACTCGCTGCGCTTCGGACCCGAAGGCGTCCACATCAAGGCCGCCGTCATCCGATTCGACACGTTCCGCCGCGAGACGTCGGCGCGGCGCCGCGACCACTTCTGCATCGGCCGGCTCTGTCAGCCGTCGCGCATCCTCCATGCGCGGGACGAGGACGTGCGACGCCGCCTCCTGGCCGACCTCGTGTCGGCCCACCGGGAGACCTGGCGCTGGGCCCGTCCGTGGCTCCCGGAGACCTTCGACGGCGAGGCCTACGGACGGTCGGCCCTGCGGACCTCGATGCGGTGGGAGGTGCGGCCGGAGCCGGCGGGACGGGCCGACGCGCTGTGGGAAGCACAGCGGCCGGAGCAGGTCCCCGTCCTCGAGGCCCTGCTCGGCGAGCTGGCCGCGGCCGGCGAGGTCGCCCCGGCCGGGGACTCGCCGGGCTGGATGCGACCGAGCCGCCCGGTCGTCGCCGTCGAGCGCCTGGGGCTCGAGCTGTACTTCCGGCGCTCCCTCGTGCGGGCCACCGCCCGCTGGCTGAAGCACACGCTGACCTTCGAGGGCTGGCTCGAGTACATCCTCGCCAAGGCCAACCGCCACGCCGGCGAGCCGATCGCCCTCACCGAGCGTGAGCGCCGCTGGCCGTGGATCTTCCTCTGGGCTCGCCTCTTCCGCTATCTCCGGACCCGGGACCGCCGGGGGCCCGCGTGAGCGGCACCTTCCTCGCGCTCGTCCTCGTCCTCGCCGCCGCGCTCCTCAGCCTGCCCGCCTTCGCCCTCGTGCGGCGGGGACGACGCGACGCGGATGCCGAGCGCAAGGGCTCGACCTTCCTGCTCGGTGTCGGCGACTTCCTGCTGCACTGGTTCCTGTGGACGCTCGGTCCCGTCGAGAGAGGCCTGCTGCGGATGGGGGCGCGTCCCGACCACATGAACGTGGCCGGCCTCGCCTTCGGGCTCGCCAGCACGGTGCTCGTCGCCCTCGGGCGTCTGGAGGCCGGCGGAGGGGCGATCGCCCTCGCCGGCGCGTGCGACGCCCTCGACGGTCGTCTGGCTCGGGCCCGCAACGAGGTGAGCGCCTACGGGAAGTTCATCGACAGCACGCTCGACCGCTTCGTCGAGACCGCGGCCTTCCTCGGCTTCGCGGTCTACTTCGCGGGTCGCGCCGGGGGGCCCCTGGTGGTGGCGGCCGGCCTCGGCGGGTCGCTCCTCGTGAGCTACGCGCAGGCCCGAGGCGAGACGGTGGGCATCCTCGGCTCCGGGGGGCTCATGCAGCGCGGGGAGCGCCTGCTCCTCGAGACCCTCGGCTGCCTCTACGACCCCGGGCTCTGCCGCTGGCTCGGGTTCCCCGAGGGGACCGTCCTCTTCTGGGTGCTCGTGGCGATCGCGATCGGCTCGCTCGGCACCGCCGTCCATCGGACACTCTGGATCGCCCGCCGCCTGCGGGGCTGAGCCCGATCGGCCGGCCTTGCGCGGGGGCGGGAGCGAAGGCAGAATCTCGCCTCACCCCCCGAGGAGCGTCTCTCGCCGGGAGGACCGGCGGGACACGAAGGAGGCGAACGTTGTCCGACCTTTATCCCGTCAAGCCCCACGTCGCCGCGCGGTCCCACCTCAACAGCCGGGCCGAGTACGAGCGGCTGTACCGCCTCTCCCTCGACAACCCCGAGTGGTTCTGGTCCGAGCAGGCGAAGGCGGTCAGCTGGTTCCACCCCTGGCAGACCGTGTTCGACGCGGACTACGACGAGGTCGACTTCGCCTGGTTCTCGGCCGGCCGCCTCAACGCCTCCTTCAACTGCGTGGACCGCCACCTCGAGACCCTCGGCGACCGCACCGCGATCATCTGGGCTCAGGACGAGGTGGGGGCCTACCGCCATATCTCGTACCGCGAGCTCAAGCACAACGTCTGCCGCGTGGCGAACGTGCTCCTCGCCCACGGCATCCGGCGGGGGGACCGGGTTTGCGTCTACATGGGCATGATGCCGGAGCTCGTCTACACCATGCTCGCCTGCGCGCGGATCGGCGCCGTGCACTCGGTCGTCTTCGGGGGGTTCAGCTCGGAGGCGCTCCGCGACCGGATCGTGGACGCCCGCTGCCGCATGGTGGTCACGGCCAACGAGGGCCTGCGGGGCGGCAAGCGCGTCCCGCTGAAGAAGACGGTGGACCGGGCCATCGAGGGAATGTCGCTCGTCGAAACCGTGCTCGTGGCCCGCCGCACGGATACGGAGGTCCCCATGACCCCCGGCCGCGACCTCTGGCTCGACGAGGAGTGCCGCCGGCAGCGATCCACGTGCACGAACGAGTGGATGGGGGCCGAGGACCCGCTCTTCGTTCTCTACACCTCGGGCAGCACCGGGAAGCCGAAGGGCCTCATGCACACGACGGGCGGCTACCTGGTGTACGCGGCCTTCACCCACAAGATCGTGTTCGACTACCACCCGGGCGACGTCTACTTCTGCGCCGCCGACGTGGGCTGGATCACCGGCCACACCTACATCGTCTACGGCCCCCTGGCGAACGGCGCGACGACGGTCATGTTCGAGTCGACGCCCGGCTACCCCGACCCCGGCCGGTACTGGCGGATCGTCGACGACCTCGGGGTCAACATCCTCTACACGGCTCCGACCGCGCTCCGCGCCCTGGCCCAGGGCGGCGACGACTGGGTGAAACGCTATCGACGCGACTCTCTCCGCGTCCTCGGCAGCGTGGGCGAGCCCATCAACCCCGAGATCTGGAAGTGGTACCACGACGTGGTGGGGGAGGGCCGCTGCGCGGTCGTGGACACGTGGTGGCAGACGGAGACGGGAGGCATCCTCATCACGCCGCTCCCCGGGGTGACGCCGACCAAGCCCGGCTCGGCCACCCTGCCCTTCTTCGGCGTGAAGCCGATCGTCGTCGACACCGCCGACGGCAAGGTGCTGGAGGGCACCGGGGTGAGCGGGGCGCTCTGCCTCGGCACCCCCTGGCCGGGCCAGGCGCGCACCGTGTGGGGCGACCACCACCGCTTCAAGGAGACCTACTTCACGCAGTACCCCGGCTACTACTTCACGGGCGACGGGGTGCGGCGGGACGAGGACGGGTACTACTGGATCACGGGCCGGATCGACGACGTCCTCAACGTCTCCGGCCACCGGCTCGGGACGGCGGAGATCGAGAGCGCGCTCGTGGCCCACGAGGCGGTGGCGGAGGCGGCGGTGGTCGGCTTCCCCCACCCGATCAAGGGCCAGGGGATCTACGCCTACGTGCTCCTGAGCGCGGAGTACGCCGGCAGCGACCGGGAGCAGCTGCAGGGCGCGCTCAAGGAGCAGGTGCGCCACGTGATCGGCGCCTTCGCCGCGCCGGACGTCGTGCACATCGCCTCCGGGCTCCCCAAGACGCGCAGCGGGAAGATCATGCGGCGGATCCTGCGCCGGATCGCGGGCTCGGAGTACGACGGCCTCGGAGACCTCACGACGCTCGCCGAGCCGGAGGTCGTGGACCGGCTGATCCAGGAGCATCGCACGACGCGATCGTCGCGCTAGTCACGCCGCTCGCGCTCGGCGGGAGCTCCTCGGGCCGGCGCGATCGCCCCGACCTCCGCGCGGGACGGGCCTTAGTCTCCCGCGCCCGTAGCGCCGTCGAGGGCCCGGCGCAGGAGGTCCGTCTCGCGGGCCTCGTGGCGGGCGAGGTCCTCGAGGAGCACCCGAACGTCCCGCACCCACCGGGGCTCGCGCCGCGCCTCGGGGCTCTCGGTGCGAAGAGAGTCGAGGCGCCGGATGAGGCCCGAGTGCTCGCCGCGGAGGCGAGCGCACACGGGGGCCTGCTCGGGCGAGAGCTCCTCGATCTCCTCGAAGAGCTGCGCGCGCTCCTCTTCATCGAAGTGGGCGCCCAGGGGGCCGCGGAGGGTGTCGAGGCGGGCCGCCACCACGTCGGGACCGCTCGCGGCGTGGGGCACCGCCCGCGCGAAAGCCTCCTCGACCTGCGCGAGGAGGGCGCGGAGCCGGCGGTGCTCGTCGACGACGTTCCGAGCGACGCGAGGGACCACAGGCACGTGGGCCATGGGAGCCTCCCGAAGGTCGACGCCCGCAAGGCGCCTCCGCATCGGCCGGCCACGGTCGGCCGGCGTGTTGCGAATCGCCCCCGAGCCTAAGGTACGCGCCTCGCGCTCTCGCCGTCAATCCGTTTCCACGAGAGGATCGCTCTCCCTCTGCGTTCCGGAGTCGCAGGGACCGAGCCGCGCGCTTCCCTCCGTCCGGGCCGCGCGGCGCGGCCGAGGACGGCTCCAAGTAGAATGGATTGGGGCATGCCCTTCGCCTACTACAACCGGTTGTCGGCCCGCGACCGCGCCATCTACCGGCGTAGCGACGCTGTCACGACCCTGGAGCTGCCCGAGGCCGAGGGGCTCCGGCCCGACATCGAGGCGCTGAGGCGAGCCCTCGAGGGGGAGGATCGCCGGACGATCGGGGCGGCGGCGCGCGCCGTGACGCTCGGTCTCGCTCGGAGGCTCGGCGTGAGCGCGCCCGAGGTGGAGGTCCTTCCCGTGCGCCCGTCCGCGGCCTGGGGCGAGTTGCACGGGCTCTACACCCGCGGCGAGCGCCGCCCGGCCAGGATCCAGTTGTGGATGAGGACCGTGCGACACCGGCGAGTGGTGGCCTTCCGCACGTTCCTCCGCACGCTCCTGCACGAGGTCGGCCACCACCTCGACTACGAGCTGCTGAGGCTGCCCGACTCGCTCCACACCGAGGGCTTCTTCAAGCGCGAGTCGAGCCTCTTCCGCCAGCTCGTCCCCGCGCCCGGCGACCCGCGGGGTCAGGGCTCGGAGCCACGCCCGGACTTGAAGTAGGGGACCGGGAAGGCGGCGACGTTGCCGCCCTGCGCGGCGTCCGTGATGCGGCTCGGCCCCTGCTTCTCGACCTCGTCGACGCGGACGACGGAGTGCATCGGCAGGTAGCAGCGCTTGACGCCCTCGAACTCGCGCTGCAGGCGCTCCTCGGTCGGGTCCACCACGACGCGCGTCTTCTGCCCGAAGACGAGGCCTTCGACCTCGACGAAGCCGAGGAGGCCGCCCTGGCTCACGCGCCTCGCGTAGACCTCGTAGACCTGGCCCTGGCTGAGGAACGTGATCCTGTAGAGCGGCTTCTGGTTCGGCATCCGATCCCGATCATAGTGCGAAACGAGGGGCGCGGCTCCCGACAACGCGGAACCGGTGCTAGCCTGCCCGGCGTGGGGGCGCGACGCGGGCCGACCGTTCTCCGCCGGCGGGTCTCGTCGGAGGAGGCGGGGCTGCGCCTCGCCGACGTTCTCCGGCCGTGGCTCGTCGAGGCGCTCGGCCGCACCGTGCCGATGGCGAGGGTCCGCGCCCTCGTCGCCGCGGGCGGGGCGCGGGTCGACGGCGTGGTGCGGCGGGAAGCCGGGCGGCCGACTCGGGCCGGCGAGCAGGTGGAGGCAGTCGTCCGTCCGCACCTCCTGCGCGCCAAGGCCGAGGCGACCGACCGCCCCTTCCGTCTCGGGCCGGAAACGATCCTCTACCGCGACGAAGCCCTGCTCGCCGTCGACAAGCCCCCCTTTCTCCCCACCCATGCCGCGGCGGACCCCTCGCGCCCGAGCCTCGTCGCCAGCGTCCTCGGCTACCTGCGCGAGGCCGCGGGAGGCGTGTACCTGGCCGTGC
>Ga0335076_10006175_pt1 | contig 12085 bp, 8 predicted proteins | sample Lox_Sample_25_FD_206717 | JGI IMG/M metagenome (GOLD analysis project Ga0335076, IMG submission 206717) | Soil microbial communities from Loxahatchee National Wildlife Refuge, Florida, United States - Lox_Sample_2.5 | ecosystem: Environmental > Terrestrial > Soil > Wetlands | place: USA: Florida... | reverse complement strand
GCTCGCGATGGCGCTCGCCACGCTCGCCTCGACCTCGCGCGGCGGCGTGATGGCGCTCGCGGCCGGCGCGGCGACGCTCGTCGCTCTGCGGCTGCTGCGCGCGGGCCGCAGCCCGAAGCGGCTCGCGCCGCTCGGGATCGGGATCCTGCTCGCGGCGTCGCTGGTCGGGCTGGTGCCGCGCGAGTCGCAGGAGCGGATCGCGACCCTCAGCGGAGCGCCCTTCCGCCTCGAGACCTGGCAGGGGGCGCTGCGGCTCTGGGCCGCGAGCCCGCTCACGGGCCACGGCCTGGGTGCGTTCCACGACGCCTACCCGCGCTTCAAGCACGGCTACGGCTTCGTGCGCGTGGAGCACTCCGAGAACGACTACCTCGAGACGCTGGCGGAGACCGGTGTCGTCGGCCTGGGGCTCGCGCTCGCGGGGTTCGCGTCGCTCTTCGTGGTGGGTGTCCGGGGAGCTTCCGAGGGGCGCGAGCCGGTCGCGCGGGCGGTCGGCCAGGGCGCGCTCGCCGCGCTCGCCGCGCTCGCCGTCCACTCGGGAGTCGACTTCAACCTCCGCATCCCCTCGAACGCCGCGCTCGCCGCGCTCGCGGCGGCGGCGGCGGCGGCGCTCGCGGGAGTGCGGCCGCGGCGGCTCCCGCGGCCGGCGGCGCTGGCGCTCGCGCTCGGCCTCGTCGCGCTCGGTGCGTCGACGCTCGTGCGCGCTCCCGACGCGGCAAACGCCGCCCGCGAGGAGGTGGTCGCGGCGGCATCGGCTCCGGTCGCGGCGGTGCGCGAGCTGCGGCTCGAGCGGGCCGAGGCCGCGCTCGTCGCGGTGCTGCGCCGGCGCCCGGCGCACGCCGAGTCCTGGCTGCTCCTGGGCGGGGTCGAGCGGGCTCTCGGCCGGCAGGCGCAGGGCGCCGCCTACGCGCGCCACGCGCTCTGGCTCGACCCCGAGCGGCCGGGGCTGCGCGAGGCGGCCGCGCAGATCGAGGCGTCTCCTTGACCACCCCCGGCGCGTCGGGTAGCGTCAGGCTCTCCGCACATGCCTGATTGGAAGAGCCGATTGCGGTCCCTGCTGGGGCTGCTCACGCGCGACGTCCGCGAGAGCCCGCCCGCGCCCGTGCCCCTCGTCCCGGCCGAGGGCGAGGTGAAAGCGGCGCCCGCGGCGGACGCAGTCGCCGCGCCGGAAGTCGTCTCGACGCCGGCCGCGCAGGTGGCGGCCGCGCAGGCGACGGACGCCGGCCCGGCGCCGAGCGTCTTCTCGCCGCCGGAAGCCGCTCCGCCGACGGCCGAGGCGCCCGAATCCAGCGCGTCCGAACCTGCTGCGCCCACGGCGCCCGAGCCGGCAGCCGGCGTCCCGGCCGCTTCGGAGGCGCCCGGGCCCGCCGCCCCCGCGCGCGAGCTTCAGCTCGAAGAGGAGGTGCGCCGGCTGCGCGAAGGGCTGCGGGCGGTCCAGGAGGCGCTCACGGGCGAGCGTGCGACGCGGGCGCGGCTCGAGGAGGAGATCCGCTCGCTCGCCGACCAGGACCCGCTCACCGGCGTCGCCAGCGCGCGGCGCTTCGGCGACCGCCTCACCGTCGCGATCGTCCACGCGCAGCGCCACAAGCAGAAGCTGGCCGTGGTCCAGCTCGGGCTCGACGGCTTCAAACGGATCAACGAGCGGCTCGGACGCAGCCACGGCGACGACCTGCTGCGCTCGGTGGCGCTCGCGCTCGAGAGCACGTTGCGCCAGGGGGACACGATCGCGCGCAGCCAGGGCGACGTGTTCGCGGTGCTGCTGCCCGGCATCAAGCGCGACGAGGACGTCACGGTGATCGCGGACAAGCTGCGGCTCGCGCTGCGCAGCCCCTTCAGCATCGGCGGCCACGACCTGCTGGTGACGGCGAGCCTCGGGATCGCGCTGTTCCCCGACGACGGGCCCGACACCGACACGCTGCTGCAGAGCGCCGGGGTCGCGATGAAGCGGGCGAAGGAGAAGGGCGGCGACTCCTGGGACGTCCACGCGCCGCGCTCGCGGGCGCTCGCCGCCGAGCGCCAAGCGACCGAGACGCAGCTGCGGCGAGCCCTGATCCAGGGCGAGCTCGAGCTCTACTGGCAGCCGGTGGTCGAGTGCGAGACCGGCACGATCGTGAGCCTCGAGTCGCTGCTGCGCTGGCGCCGCGAGCAGGGCGTCGAGCGGGCCGCCGACTTCGTCTCGCTCGCGGACGTGGCGGGCCTCGCGGTGCCGCTCGGCCAGTGGACGCTGCGCGCCGCCTGCGTCCAGGGCAAGAAGTGGCAGGACGCGGGGCACACGGGCCTCGCCGTCTCGGTCAACGTCTCGCAGCGCCAGCTCGCCCACGCCTCGCTCGTGAAGCTCGTGAGGCGCGTGCTCGACGAGACGGCGCTTCCGCCGGAGTGCCTCGAGCTGGAAGTGTGCGAGAGCGAGCTGATGCGCAACCCCGAGCTCGCGATCGAGCGGCTCAGCGAGCTCAGGAAGCTGGGCCTGCGGATCGCGCTCGACGACTTCGGCTCGGGCGAGAGCCGCCTCGCCCACCTCTACCGCTACCCGCTCGACGCGATCAAGCTCGACGGCGCGGTCGTGAGCAGGGCGGCCACGAACCGCGACCAGGAGGCCGTGATCAGCGCCGCGATCGCGCTCGCGCGCTCACGGCGGCTGAAGGTGGTGGCGGAGGGCGTCGAGACCGAGGCGCAGCGGGTGAACCTCGTGCGCTGGCAGTGCGACCGCATGCAGGGGACCCTGTGCGGGCCCCCGGCGACCGCGGCCGAGACCGAGCGCCTGCTGCTGCGCCAGCGCCAGGCGGCGCGCGAGCTCACCGAGGCGGGCGCGGAGAAACGGCGGCTGCTCTAGTATTACGGCATGGCGGGCACGCTCCCGTGAGCGACGAGCAGCCGCGCGGCTGGTTTCTCGAGACCGTGTCGGACGGCGGCAAGCTGCGGCGCGTCCGGATCGACGTGCTTCCGTTCCGGGTCGGCCGCCGGCGGGGGCTCGAGCTGGTGTTGCCCGCCGAGTCGGTCTCCAAGCTGCACGCCGAAATCTACTCGGGCGAGCAAGGGCTGCGCCTCAGGGACCTGGGCAGCCGCAACGGCAGCTTCGTCAACCGCTCGCCCGTCACGGACGCGGCGCTCGCCGAGGGCGACATCGTGCACTTCGCCGACTTCGAGTTCCGGGTGGGGCGCTCCGACATCTCGGAAGCCAAGCCCGAGAGCGGGCCGTTCGGCCGCCCCACGACCGCCGTCAAGCGCCGGGACCTCCCGCACCGTTTCGCGGAAGGCACGCGCGAGCTGCGCGAGCTCCTGCGCGAGAAGCAGGTCACGATGGTGTTCCAGCCGATCGTGCTGCTCGCGCGGGGCACGATCGCCGCCTACGAGGCGCTCGGGCGCGGCCGCCACCCGGCGCTGCCCGAGAGCCCGATCGAGCTGCTGCGCATCGCCGAGAGCATCCAGCGCGAGGCCGAGCTCAGCCGGCTGTTCCGGAGGAAGGCCGTCGAGCTCGCGGTAGGACGCAGCGACCTGCCCACCATCTTCCTGAACACGCACCAGCTCGAGCTGTCGCGGCCCGGCCTGCTCGAGTCGCTCGAGGAGCTGCGCGAGGTGGCGCCGCAGCTCGACCTCGCGCTCGAGATCCACGAGAGCGTGCTGACGCGGCCGGCGCAGATCAAGGAGCTCCGCGCCCTGCTCGGCGAGCGCAACATCGCGCTCGCGTACGACGACTTCGGCGTGGGCCAGGCGCGCCTGCTCGAGCTCGCCGAGGCGCCGCCCCACTACCTGAAGTTCGACCACCGTTTCATCTCGGGGCTCGACCAGGCGCCGCCGCCGCGGCGGAAGCTGCTCGAGTCGCTGCTGACGCTCGCCCGCGATCTCCGGGTCAAGACCGTGGCCGAGGGCATCGAGACCCCGGCCGAAGCCCGCGTCTGCGCCGAGATCGGCTTCACCCACGCCCAGGGCTTCCACATGGGCCGGCCGCGCCCCATCGAAGAGGTGTAGGCACCCCGCGGCGACAGGCAACTCTAGGGGGCCTGGGGGGATGGAATCCCCCGGCACTCCGCTGCCTACAACTCGTCGAGCGAGACGGCTTCGAATCGCACTTCACCCTCACCGGGCACGAGCTGCGCGAGCAGCGGCAGGTCGGCCGCGAGGACCGTCGCGATCTTGGGGTAGCCGCCGGTCGTGGGCGCGTCGACGAGCATCACGATCGGCTGGCCGTCGGGCGGGACCTGGATCGAGCCGGGGAGCATGCCGTCCGAGAGGATCTCGGCCGGCCCGCTGTGCCGGAGCGGCTCGCCCGCGAGCCGGAGGCCGATCCGGTCGGAGCTCGCACCGACGCGCCAGCAGCTCGCGAGGAAGCGAAGGGTCGCTTCCGAGTCGAAGTGATCGTCCTGGGGTCCGAGCACCACGCGGACGCGCGCCGTGCTCGCGTAGGTCGCAGGCGACCAGTGGGAGTGGCGGCGGTCGCCCGCCCGCCCCAAGGCGACGAGGTCCCCCGCCCGCAGCGCGCGCCCCGACTGGCCGCCGAAGCCGGACGCGAGGTCGGTCGCCCGCGAGCCCAGCACCGGCGCGACGTCGACTCCGCCTTCGAGAGCGATGTACGCGCGACAGCCGCTGCGGAGCCCGTCGAAGCGGAGGCGGTTGCCCGGGCGCGCGAGCACGGCGGCGCCTCGCGGCACGGGCCAGTCGCCGAGGTCCGCGCGCTCGAGCACGGCGCCGAGATCGGCTCCGGTGACGGCGAAGCGGGTCGCGGCCACGAACTCGAGGAGCGGGCCCGCGACCGTGCATTCGAGCCCGGCGGCCTCCGGCGCGTTTCCGACCGCCTGGTTCGCCGCGGCGAGCGAAGGGCCGTCGGCCGCTCCGGCGCAGCCCACGCCCAGCCGGCGGCGGCCCACGCGGCCCGCGTCCTGCACCGTCGTCAGGAACCCGGGCTCGCGCACGACGGCTGCGAGCGAACCCGAGGCGGCGAGCGCCGGCGCCAGGGGCGGCTCCGGCGCCGGCAGCGCGTGCGCGCGCACGAAACGCACGCGGTCGCCCGGAGCGACGAGCGCGGGCGCCTCGCGCCAGGGGTCGAAGAACGAGAGCGACGTGCGGCCGACGAGCTGCCAGCCGCCCGGCGAGCTCACGGGGTAGACCGCGGTCTGGCGGCCCGCGAGCGCCACCGAACCGGCCGGGACGCGCACGCGCGGCGTCTCGTGGCGGGAGCACGCGAGCGGCTCCGGCACCAGGCCCAGGTACGCGAAGCCGGGCTTGAATCCCAGCATGAAGGCCGTGTACTCGCGCTCGGCGTGGAGCGCGACGACATCCCCTTCGCTCATGCCGAGCGCCTTCGCGAGCGGCGCGAGGTCGGGCCCGTCCTCGCCGCCGTAGAGCGTCGGGACCTCGTGGAGACGGCCGGCGGCAGGAGCCAGCGGCTCCACGCCGAGCCGGGCCCGCAGCTCGGAGGCGACGGCGGAGGGCCGGACCACGGAGTCGTCGTAGAGCACGAGCAGCGAGCGCAGCGTCGGAACCGCCTCGCGGAAGCCGTCGAACGGCCGCAGCGCCAGCGCGCGGTCGAGCGCGCGGACACGGGCGTTCGTCTCGGCGTCGAGCGTCCCGCCGAACTCGACCGAGAAGGCCGAGCTCGCGAGCGGGACGAGGCGCGGGAACTTCAACGCGCGAGGGCCCGGACGCTCACCCCGGCGCGCTCGAGCGCCTCGCGTACGGCGCGCGCGACGCCGAGCGCGTTCGGGTTGTCGCCGTGGAGGCACAGGGTGTCGGCCTTCACGGCGAGCTCGCCGCCTTCGGCCGTGCGCACGGCGTGGTCGCGCGCCAGCCGCACCGCTGCCTCGGCGGCCGCTGCCGGGTCGCTGATCACGGCGCCGGGCCGTGAGCGCGAGACGAGCCGTCCCCGGGCGTCGTAGCCGCGGTCGACGAACGCCTCCGCCGCGTAGCGCAAGCCGGCCGCCGCGGCGGCCTGCCGCATCACCTCGGAGCCGGCGAGGCCGACGAGCACGAGCCCCCGGCTGACGCGCGCCACGCCGCGAGCGATCGCCGCCGCGAGCTCGGCATCGTCGGCCGCCTGGTTGTAGAGCGCCCCGTGCGGCTTCACGTGCCGGAGCCCCGTCCCGTGCGTGACCGCGAACGCGGCGAGCGCCCCCACCTGGTAGAGCACGTCCGACTCCACCTCGGCCGCGGGCACGCGCATCTCGCGCCGCCCGAAGCCGCGCAGGTCGTGGAAGCCGGGGTGCGCGCCCACGGCCACGCCGGCGCGCGCGGCGAGCGCCACCGTGCGGTCGATCACCGACGGGTCGCCGGCGTGGAAGCCGCAAGCCACGTTCGCCGAGGTCACGTAGGCGAGCAGTGCCTCGTCGGCGCCCATGCTCCAGGCCCCGAAGCCCTCGCCCACGTCCGCGTTCAGGTCGATGCTCGGCATCGGGCCGACGGGCCGCCTAGTCTGTCAGCAACTGCAATGAGCGAAGCAGCGTCTTCTTGAGCTCGCGCCGGTCGACCACCATGTCGAGCATCCCGTGCTCGAGCAGGAACTCGGAGCGCTGGAAGCCGTCGGGCAGCTTCTGGCGGATCGTCTGCTCGATCACGCGCGGGCCGGCGAAGCCGATGAGCGCTCCCGGCTCGGCGATGTTGAGATCGCCGAGCATCGCGTAGGAGGCCGTGACGCCGCCGGTCGTGGGGTCGGTGAGCAGGCTCAGGAACGGCAGCTTCGCCTGCTGCAGCCGCAAGAGCGCCGCCGAGATCTTGGCCATCTGCATGAGCGAGAGCGTGCCCTCCATCATGCGCGCGCCGCCCGAGCAGGAGACCACGACGAGCGGCAGCTTCTCGAGCACGGCCTTCTCGATCGCGCGCGTGACCTTCTCGCCCACGACGACGCCCATCGATCCGCCGATGAAGCCGTACTCCATCGCCGCGATCACAAGGCGGCGGCCGCCGAGCGTCCCGACCGCGGAGACGACCGCGTCGTACGAGTCGGTCTTGGCCTTGCCGGCCTTGAGCCGCTCCGCGTAGGCCTTGCTGTCGCGGAAGCCCAGCGGGTCGGCGCTCACCAGCCCCTGGTCGAACTCCTCCCACGGGCCGTCGAACAGCAGCTCGAGGCGCTCGCGCGCGGAGAGCCGGAAGTGGTACGAGCACTTCGGGCACACCGACAGGTTCTTGACCAGGTCCTTGCGGTAGAGGATCTCCTTGCAGCCCTCGCACTTCGTCCACATGCCCTCGGGGACGCGGCTCTCGGCGGCGGGCTGCTTCGAGAGCGGCGCCTGCTCGCGGCGGAACCAGGCCACGTTCGGCTCAGGCCTCGGGCTCGTCGCCCTTCTCGAGATCGTTCTCGACCCCGAGGATGCGGCAGGCGCCGTCGTAGATCTGCTTGGCGGCGTTCTTCTTGGCCTGCAGGTCCGCGAGGCGCTCCTTGACCTTGGCGAGCTCCTCCTCGATCTTGGCGTTCAGCTCCTCGATCGACTTCTTGGTGATCTCGAGCGTCTGCTTGTAGAACTGGGCCTGCTCGTCGGTCAGGGACATTCTGGCGCCTCTCTCAATCGTCGATCCCGAAGCGCTTCAGCAGCGACTCGAGCGGCATCGGATCGGGTGTCAGTTCCGCGGGCAGCGGGTCGGCGCTCGGCTTGTGCTCGACGACTCCGTCCTCGCGCTCGCTGCGGTCGAACAATAGCTCGAGGAAGCGCGCGAGGTCGCGCGCGCTCACCGGCGGCCGCTCGCGCAGGAAGCGCTCGAGCCCGCGCTGCATCTGGCCGGCGTCCTGGTAGCGCTCGTCCGGCTCGCGCGCGAGCGCCTTCATGATCACGCGGTCGAGCGGCTCGGGCACGCGCGGGTTGATCTCGCGCGCGGGCGTGATCACGCACTGGCGCACGAGCTCGAGGATGCTGACCTCGGTGCCGGCGCCGACGAAGGGCTTGGTCTCCGTCACCATCTCGTAGAGCACGATCCCGAGCGAGAACACGTCGCTCCTGCGGTCGATCGGCCGGCCCCAGGCCTGCTCCGGGCTCATGTAGAGCAGCTTCCCGCGCAGCGCGCCGCGATCGGTGTTCGAGGCCTTGGTCGCGGCCTTCGCGATCCCGAAGTCCACGAGCTTCACGTCGCCCTCGAACGAGATCAGGATGTTCTGCGGGCTCACGTCGCGGTGCACGATCTGCATCGGGCGGCCCTTGTCGTCCTTCTTGCGGTGCGCGTACTCGAGCGCCGCGCACACCTGCCCCATCACCCGCAGCGACAGGTCGAGCGGCATGCGCAGGCCCTTCTCCCGCGCGCGCCGCATGATCGTGCGCAGGTCGCGGCCGTGCACGTACTCCATCGCGATGTAGTAGCTCTTCTCGATCCGGCCGAGGTCGAAGATCTGCACGATGTTCGGGTGCGCGAGGCCGGCCACCATCTTGGCCTCGTCCACGAACATGTCGAGGAACTCCTTGTTCTCCGACAGGTGCGGCAGGATCCGCTTCACCGCCACGATCTTCTCGAAGCCCTCGACGCCCGCGCGCTTGGCCTTGAACACCTCGGCCATCCCTCCGATCGCCACGCGGTCGACGAGCTGGTAGGGGCCGAAGCGGTCGTCGCGCCACGAGGGCTCCCGCGCCGCGCTCGGCGCGGGCGCGGCCACCGGGTCGGCCGGAGGCTCCCGGATCGCGCTCTCGGCGAGCGAGGCGAGGTCGACGCCGGGCCCGAACGGCACCTTGGGGTCGGTGACCAGCAGCTTGGCGCTGGTGCGGATCGCGGCGGGGGCGATCCGGGCTTCCTCGTCGTCGAAGACGGGCGCCGCCGGCTTGAACAGGACCGCCTTCGGCTCGGTCCCCGTCCGGTTGAAGGCGCTCTCCACTTCCGCGTCGATGCCGGAGCCGGGCGAATCGGCGGGGACGGCGAACGGCGTGGGGGAGACGGGGTCGGTCACCTGGACGCGGATGGGCGCGGAGCGCTTCCCGAAGCTGCCCTGGTCGGGGGGCAGGGCGGAGTCGACGAGCTCGCCGAACAGGTCCTCGGAGGTCATGAGCCCGTCGCCTTCCTTGCCTTCGGGGCCGGCAGGCGCAGGTGACCCCGTCTTGTCTCGTCCGCCAGCGCTCATGTCAGGCTTCTTCGCCCCGGTGCGACCTCGACAGCATAAGTCCCCCCAACCGTTAGGTCAAAGAAGACTCGCGACTTATCCTGGTGTGAACGCTCAGGATACCACGCCCCCCGGTGTATAATCCGTGGGCCTCACGCTGCGGCGCGGAAGGCTTGCCGGGAAGGTGATCGCGACGGGATGGATTTCCTCTTCGGTCTTCTCGGTGGATCAACTCTCCTCTGGGTCCTAGGCGCGGCAGCCGTCTTCGTCGGGTACAAGTACCTCTCGGAGCGGGTCAAGATCCGGGCCCCCGGCATGAACCGGGACGACCTGATCGCACGGATCCTGGGCCCGGGCTACGCGAAGAAGAAGGTGGAACGGGAGGTCCAGCGCCTCAAGAAGCAGGCCAACCACCTGGCCGCCGGCAAGCTGCTCGAGGAGAACGGCCGGATGGCCGAGGCCGCCGAGGCCTACCTCGAGGGCCAGGAGACCTGGGCGGCCGCGGCCACCTTCGAGAAGATGGGCCGCTCCGAGCGTGCCGCCGAGCTCTTCCTCCAGGCCGGCGACTTCAAGAAGGGGGCGGCGCTCTTCACGCAGGCGGGCAAGCCCGCGCGCGCGGCGCAGCTCTTCCTGGAGAAGGGCAACAACCTCGAGGCGGCCCGGCTCTACTCGCAGGCGCAGCAGTGGGGCACCGCGGCGGAGCTCTACGAGAAGAGCGGCTATCCGCTGCGGGCCGCCGAGGCCTGGGAGAAGGACGGCAAGCCGCTGAAGGCCGCCGAGGCCTACGAGAAGCACTTCACCGAGAACGTCACCTTCTCGACGAGCTTCTCGCAGTCGGCGGGCACCACGGACGCGAAGAGCGCGCTGCAGGCGGGCAAAGCCTACGAGCAGGCAAAGCAGCTCGACAAGGCGGCCTCCATCTACTCGCGCGGCGGCTACCACCGGCAGGCGGCCGAGGCGTTCCTGAAGCTCGGGCAGCCGGGAAAGGCGGCGGAGCTCTTCCTCAAGGCCGAGGACAACGACAAGGCGGCCGAGGCCTTCGAGAAGGCGGGCGACGCGGTGCGCGGTGCGACGCTCCGCGGCGAGGCGGCCTTCAAGAGCGACCAGCCGGCCGAGGCCGCCGCGTGGTTCGTGAAAGGCAAGGACTACCTGCGCGCGGCGGAGCTCTACGAGTCGATCGGCATGATGCCCGAGGCAGCGGGGGCCTACGAGGCGGGCGAGAGCTGGGCGGCGGCGGGCGGCGTCTACATCCGCGCCGGGCTCAAGGACAAGGCGGCTCACGCCTACGAGCGGGCGGGCGACGCCGAGACCGCGGCGAAGCTCTACCAGGAGCTCGGCGATTCCGGAAGGGCGGCCGACCTCTACGCGCGGGCCGGCGACTCGTTCAAGAGCGGCGAAGCGGCCGCGCGTGCGGGCGAACGCGAGAAGGCGATCGCGTTCCTGCAGCGCGTGCCGCCCTCCGACGAGAACTACCGGGCCGCGACCGAGCTCCTGGCGCGGCTCTTCATCGAGACCAGCCGGCCGGCGCTCGCGATGGAGAAGCTGCGCAAGGCGATCGGCAGCGAGCCGATCTCGGCGGCGAACCTCGACTTCCACTACTGGCTCGCGCTCGCGAACGAGGCCGCGGGCGCGCCGGGCGAGGCGCTCTTGCTCTACAAGAAGATCCAGGCGGAGGACCTGCAGTTCCGCGACGTGCCCAAGCGCGTCGCGCGGCTCGCCGGAGCTGCCGGAGCGGCACCTCGGGCCGCTGCGCCCGCGCCTGCTCCACGGCCGGCCGCGCCGGCGGCGCCGCCGCCTGCGGCCGCGCCCGCCGCGCCGCCCGCGGCCGCCCCGCGGGCGTCCCAGGCCGCCACCCCACCGCCCAGCGCCTCGCTGCGCCAGCACCGCTTCGTCCCGCGGGAAGAGATCGCGCGCGGCCCGCTGGGCGTCATCTTCCGCGGCGAGGACGCGAGCGACGGCCGCAACGTGGCGATGCGCATGCTGAACGCGGACCTGCTCAAAGCGCCGCAGCTCCTGAGCGCCGTCGCCTCCGATCTCAAGACCGCTTCGCAGCTGTCGCATCCCAACCTGGTGAAGGTGATCGCGCTCACCGAGTGGGAGGGCGCGCGCTGCGTCGTGACCGAGTACGTCGCCGGCCGCACCTTCGCGGAGGCGCTCGCGAGCGGCCGCAAGCTGGCGTTCGCGCAGGTGCACTCGCTCGGCCGCGTGATCGCGCAGGTGCTGACGCACCTGCATCAGAAGAACGTCGTGCACGGCTCGATCCGGCCGTCGAACGTGATGGTGGCGTCGGGCGTCATCAAGGTGGCCGACGTGGGGCTCGGCCGGCTCGCGCGCGCCGCGGCCGTGACGCCCTCCTACGACGCGCCCGAGGGCGGACCGAGCCGGGCGGACGACCTCTTCGCGCTGTGCGCGGTGATGTACCACCTGCTGACCGGGACGCACCCGCTGTCGCAGCCCCAGGGCGCGGGGCTGCCGCTGCCGTCGAAGCTCGCTCCCGGCGTGCCCGAGACGATGGACAAGCTGTTGCTGCGCGGCCTGCATCCGCGCCCCGAGCTGCGGCTCGCGAGCGCCGAGGACCTGCAGCGCGAGCTGCGCGAGATGGTCAAGATCGGTTGACGAGATGAGCTTCGGCGGCGACCTCCAAACCTTCGACGTCTTCGACCTGGTCGGCTGGCTGATGGGCAGGAAGCGCGCCGGCATCCTGCAGATGACCCGGCGCTCGACCAAGAAGCGCCTGGCGTTCCGCGACGGGCAGCTGCAGTGGTCGAGCTCGAACGACCCGCGCGAGACGATCGGCCAGGCGCTGGTGCGCGACGGGCTGATCGGCGAGGAGGTGCTGTTCCGCGCGCTGCTCAAGCAGGAGACGGCGCGGGACAAGCGCCGGCTCGGCGAGATCCTGATCGGCGACGGGCTGCTCAGCGAGCCGCAGCTCATGACGACGCTGCGCGGCAACGCCGAGGCGCACCTCTACGACTGCTTCTTGTGGAGCGACGGCCGTTTCGACTTCGACGACGAGAAGCCGCCGCTGCCCGAGCCGTCGGATCTCGCGATCGAGATGAAGCCGATGCTCGACGAGGGCCGCCA
>Ga0335076_10006173_pt1 | contig 12088 bp, 12 predicted proteins | sample Lox_Sample_25_FD_206717 | JGI IMG/M metagenome (GOLD analysis project Ga0335076, IMG submission 206717) | Soil microbial communities from Loxahatchee National Wildlife Refuge, Florida, United States - Lox_Sample_2.5 | ecosystem: Environmental > Terrestrial > Soil > Wetlands | place: USA... | reverse complement strand
AAGAAAAATCCGTGAGAATCCGTGCAAATCCGTGGCTGGCTTTACCGTTTTAGGAAAAACTCGGCGAGTTCCAGATCAGCTGGTGTTGTAATCTTCATATTTCTCGGCGAGCCCATTACGACTGCGACCTGATGACCCGAGCGCTCGACGAGCGAAGCTTCGTCAGTTCCGATAAATCCGTCCGCGCCAGCTTCATCAAATGCTTTTTTCAGGACGTCATAGCGGAAGCCCTGCGGAGTTTGCGCCATCACAATTTTTTCGCGGGGAATTGTTGCTTTGATGATCGCTCCTTCTGCGGTGCGTTCGACTTGCTTGACCGTATCCATCGCCGGCACGCCGGTGATGGCGGCGCCATATTTTGCAGCGCCAGCGATCACGTCACGAATAATTTGTTCGCTCACGAAGGGGCGGACGGCATCATGCACCAGCACAACATCGTCGCTGTTGGCGGCCACGGCTGCGAGCGCGTTGGCCACCGACTGCTGACGATTCTCTCCACCTTCGAGTAGTACAGTTTTTTTCTTCAGAATCTCAGGCGTTTCCCGCTGCAGGCGCTCGCGGAACGGCTCAATCTCCGCCTTTCTAAGTGCGACGAAAATCTCAGCAATTTCCGGACTGTTCGCGAAGCTTCTCAGAGTGTGGAGCAAAATCGGGGTGCCATGCAGTTCCACAAACTGCTTGCTGGCCGCGGGCTTTTTGTCTTTTGCGCTTGCCGCGGATGTCATGCGGGTGCCCAGGCCGGCAGCCGGGATGATTACCACTATCTTCATGCGGGCGAACAGTATACGAGTTGCGGCAGCGCCGTTCAAATCCCGGCATGCAACCGGAGTTGCACATTAGGCAACCAAATACCCGAGCACTCGTGGGATGTTCTTCGGAGGTTCCGTGAAGCGCAGCAGCCCGTGGATTTCAATTGTGGGATTTTGCCTGATGACCGTATTCGGCACGGCATTGGCGTTTGCCGTGATCGCCGCCGGCGCGTCGGTCGCACTGGCAAGCCATCAAGGGTCTGACGAAGAGCAACCACAAAAAGATTCGCCCGGCAAGGCGCAGCCCGTGGATCTCGTCACCTTCAGCGGGATGGTCACGGATTCCTACTGCGGTGCGCGGCATACCCGCTATCCCAACCTGGGCCCCACGCAATGTGCCGCCGCCTGTATTCGAAACGGTGCCAGCTATGTGTTGGTAGATGGCGACCATACATACACGTTAACCGGCAACAAAACTTCCTTGAACAAGTTGCTGGGAACGCGGGCCAATGTCACCGGCACACGCGAAGGCGATACCATCGTGGTCAGTTCGGCTGGTCCGACTCTCTGATTATTCTGGTGGCGGGTCGGCGACGACAACCGGTTTCTTCACATCGATCGAGTTCGCCGCGCTCATGGCGGTGCGGGACTCGCTTCGCGGCGCGGAGCGCTCATCCCACTTGCCAAAGATCATCTTCCCGGCGGTGGTTTGCAGAACCGAAGTTACCGAAACGTCGATCGTCTTGCCGATCATCTTGCGCGCGTTGTCGACCACGACCATAGTTCCATCATCGAGATAGGCGACGCCCTGGTTGTATTCCTTGCCTTCTTTCAGGATGAACACGCGCATGGTCTCGCCTGGCAGCACGATCGGCTTCAGTGCATTGGCGAGTTCGTTGATGTTGAGGACCTCGACGCCCTGCAACTGGGCGATTTTGTTCAGATTGAAATCATTGGTGATGATCTTTCCTTCGTAGACCTTCGCGAGTTCAATCAGCTTTAGGTCGACCTCGCGAACTCCGGGGAAATCATCTTCAACAATCTGGATCTGAAGCGACGCGACTTTCTGCAGACGCTGCAGAATATCCAGGCCGCGGCGGCCGCGGTTGCGCTTGAGCGAGTCGCCCGAATCGGCCACCAATTGCAACTCGCGTAAGACAAACTGCGGCGTAACCACGATGCCGTCGAGGAAGCCGGTTTCGGCGATGTCGGCGATGCGGCCATCGATGATGACGCTGGTATCGAGAATCTTGTAGCTTTTCTTGAGCTGCTTCTCGCCGCCGAAGATTCCACCCAGGGCGGCCAAATTTAACAGGTCGCCTTTATTTGCACCCACAATCAGGCCCACGTATGCCATCAGCAACATCACCATGATCTGCAGGAAGCTGCGCAGCGGGCTTTCGGCGAGGCTGTCGCGAATGACCAGCGCAAATAAATAAGCCCCGAATATTCCGAGGATGCTGCCGATAGCCGCACCGATCAGGCGCTTGAGTGTTACCCGGAGCAGCCGCCATTCGAAAATGACGATGGCAAGTCCCAGTACCGCGCCGATGCTGGCATCGACGATGGGACTTAGTCCGAAAGGATGGATGCGATAACAGGTAAAAGCAACAAAGGCAATGAAAATAAGACGAACAAGAATCAGGTCCACGAACTTCCTCCCCCGAGGCAGCCACACACCACCGCAGCTGTCCCGTGCCGGACGGTACAACAATGGCTAACTCGCCGGCATTGTGCTATCAGAGCCCGCTATGAAATGAAGGTCGGCTCCTTGCCCGCCACTTTCCGGGCAACATTTAATGGCAAGAGTATATACCTGCCCGCAATACTGCGAAGTGCGCGAGCATACGCCTGCCGATTTTTTCTTGCTCCCGTTGATACACTTTGAGACATGAAAGCAGTCGTGATCTCCCATTACGGTGGTCCGGATGTGCTCGAAGTGCGCGAGGTGCCGCCGCCGAACCCCGGAGCCGGCGAAGAATTGTTGCGCGTCGAAGCCGGGGGTGTGAATTTTGCCGACACAATGAGCGCGACTGGAGGATATCCGGGAACGCCGAAGCCGCCGCTTGTGGCTGGGCGCGAATTCTCGGGAACTCGGGCGAGCAATGGCGAGCGTGTAATGGGCTACATGCAATGGGGCGCATTCGCAGAATTAGCCACGCCCCGCTCTGCCTTGCTGTGGCCGGTACCGATGGGGTGGAGTGCGCCTGAAGGCGCGGCGTTTCCGGTCAACTTCTTCACCGCGTATTTTGCGTTCTGGAAAGCGGGATTGACGGCGGACGCGCTCGAGCCGTTGAAGATCGATCGCACGCCGCGTGTGCTCATACATGCCGTCGCCGGCGGCGTGGGTACAGCTGCGGTGCAGGTTGGCAAACTGCTGGGCGTCGAGATGTATGGCACTGCGTCATCTGACGAAAAACTTGAGCGGGCGAAGGAACTCGGCCTGCAGCACGCGATCAATTACAAACAACAGGACTATGAAGCCGCAATCAAGGAGCTCACAAATGGTGAGGGCGTGGATGTAGTTTTTGAAATGCTCGGCGGCGAGCACGTTGTGAAGAGCGTGCGCTGCTTACGAGATTTTGGCCGGGTGATCGCTTATGGAACTGCGACCGGGCAACGCGCCCAGCTTGACGCCGGAGTGCTTTACGCCAAAGGCGCCAGCGTGCACGGATTGTGGCTCAGTTATATTTCGCAAAAACCGGAACTGATGCGCCAGGCATGGCAAAAGCTTTCAGTTTGGGCTGCGCAAGGCCATTTGCGACCGGTAATTGGACACGTTCTGCCGATGGAAAAAGCAGGAGATGCCTACCGGCTATTGCTGGAGAGGAAGAATTTTGGAAAAGTGGTTCTGACGATTTGAGCTCTATTTCCGAATACTTGCTGAGCGCGCGCGCTCGAATTTTCCGATGAATTGATCATGCCGCTGCTTGGCAGCTTCTACCAGGGCTTTGAATATTGCTCTCGATCGCTCATCGTCATCGAACGATCGTTCAGGATGCCACTGCACAGCTAAAACAAAATGCTCTGGCGACGTGCCTTCAACAGCCTCAACAATCCCATCCTGCGGAGAGTGCGCAACAGTCTTTAGTCCATTGCCAATGAGCTCCGCCGATTGATGATGGCTCGAATTGACTTGAATTGTGTGCTGCTCGCCGAGGATATTCGCCAGGTTGGAACCCGGCTCGATCTCGACTTCATGGGCCATTGCCACTTTTCGTCCGGCTTCATGGTTAACCGCCGACTCGATGTGCTGGAGCAAAGTTCCCGAGCGATAGACGTTCAAGATCTGTAATCCGTAACAAATTCCAAGCACCGGCTTGCGCATGTTGTAAGCGTCTTGCAGGAGTAGCTCATCGACCGTGTCGCGTTTCGGATCGGCGGGTTCAGTCTTCGGGTGCTTTGGTGCGCCAAACTTTGCAGTATCAACGTCCGCCTTGCTCCCCGGCAGCACAACTCCATCGCAGCTCTCGATCAGCTTCATTACCTCAGCGGGAGTTCGGTCGAGTGGGATGCGCACGGGCTCGGCGCCCGAAAGTTCAATCGCGCGCTCGTACTGTGGAATGGCGCGCTCAGCGTATTCAGTATCGGCACCGTGCGGAAGGGGAATTGCGATGCGCGGCTTCATCATTGGCGGCAACTGGCATGCCGCATCTGCCGCTCGATACGATTCAGAGTTTTCGCGCGGCGGAAGTGGCGCAGTTCGATGAAAGTCGCGGAAAGCAAGGCAATCGCCGCGACGACGATGGCCGCCGGCAAGGCAATTTCACGGTACGCGATCCTGAGATCGGGGTGTACCCCATGCAGTGCTGCTCTTATTACTACGCCGCAAATTCCCAGGAAAAGGCCCACCGCAAATGAGAGCAGTGTGAAGCAAAATGTGATCAACAGCACTCGTAGCGGAACGAAATACCAGCGCGGATCGCGGGGCGAAGTATGGATGGAAGGTTCCATTCGGGCCATTTTAGTTCAAACCATGCCAGCGATGCTCCAGGCCAAAGTGCAAGCCTGGTGCGCTAAAATATTCGGAATGTCACAGGCTGCACAGGCCATCACGCGGGCGCCGGCCGATGTGGTGCGGGAAACGCCGGTTTCGCAAGCCCCGAACAGAATTTGCTATGCGGTCACCGGGGAGATGAACATTTCAAACGCTGACCTCGAGCGAATGGTGTCTGCCGTTCCGCAAGCCATTGCAGGCGCGCTCGAACGCAAGGCGTACTATTTCGTTCCTCTCACGGTCAATCAGGGCGATCAGACGGTGATTGCCGATCGCTACGATGTGGCGCTCAGTGACAATGCCGTGTGCCATCGCAATCTGGAACTGGGCAACTCGCAGTGCGTGTTCATCTCCACGCGTTTGATGGACGACAAATTCTCAATTGCGTTTGAGTTCTACATTAACGTCGGGCACGCATTTGTCGATCATGCGGGAGTTTCGCGCGAGTTCAGCGACCTTGTATGGAAGCAGGCTGACTCGGGGATTCGCGGTGAGACCTCACTTGATGCGTGGGAGGCACGCAAACTGGCAACGGGCCACAGTGCTGATGCCGAGAAGCACAAGAACGAATATTTTGCCGCGGCATTCTCAGATGCTATCTCAATTTACCTTCTTTCCTTGTTCCTCGATGTTGACTACCAGGATCTGCGCGAGCGCGATTATCCTCTGCTTGCGCCGGCGGCCCTGGCTGAGCGCCTGCGAAAGATCGCAGAGTTATTCCCGCCGAATCCCGGATTCGATTTCAACGTCTACTACCGCAGGCGAGGATAGTCGGTCCGAGCGGCAGCGCTGCCACTCGATATATCGGCTGTGGACATTCCCGACCCAAAGCTCGATCCCCCTTGCATCATTCCACCTGCTCGCGTTCTTCCTCGATTGAGAGTGGATGTACCAGATCAACGATAATGACGGCGAGCAGGATGCTAAACGGAACCCAAAGAGCGGTTAATTCATGAGCGGTGCCGAGCCAGGTGCCGAAGGTTGCGCCTACCAGGTACAAAAGCCAAATGGAAAAGAAGAACCGAGACTGGCGGGCGTGATCTTTAATCGCACCGCGCAAGCGTTCGTCGGCCGCATCTGATTTTGAGTGCAGGTCATAAATACCGAAGAGCCAGCGCGAACTGACCTGTGCCAACTTGTTCACCATCCCGGTCACAAACGTTGTATGCACAGTCAGTGCACCGATCCTGGTGAGGCTTGCGGTCTGTAGACCCATAGCGCCTGCCAACATGGCAAGCAGAAGGCAAATCAAAGGGAGGGATTTGGCGGCCACGTGCGGGCTATAGGTTCCGATTGGGATTACTCCAGCCAGGAGTATAGCTTCCATGCTCAGCGTGAGCGATGCGATTCGCCTGAAGTGTGACCGTTGGCCGATTTCGATAAGAATCCGTCCGACTAAGGAGGCAGCAAAAAATGCAGCCAGAATGGTTGCAGCTGGAGCCACTTCACTCCAATTGCGATAAACCAGTTGTTGACCCAAACGCACAGTGGTACCGGTCATGTGGGCGGTGAATAGTTGATAGATCGTGAGCACGCCCACAACGTCAACAAATCCTGCCGCGAACGAGAGTACGAGTGCGACCAGCGACTTGGTTCGGCTATGCCGGGACTTTATCAGTTCCTTGCTCAAGACATGGACCGGTTAAGTGAACTCCCGAACAGGACGACAAACCTAATGAAAGATGAAGAGACTGCTCCCGAAGATGCTTAAGGAACGAGAGGAAGCAGTAGAGAATAGCCGCGCTTTCCCAGATATACACCGGGAGAGAACTTAGTGGACCATCTTTTCAAGGGCGGGGCGACTGCGCAGAACCAGGGTCGAACCTTTAACCTGTAGTAATTGCTTCTTCTTGAAGTCGGAGAACAAGCGGCTTACGGTCTCGCGCGTCGTGCCGATCATTTCGGCAATTTCTTCGTGGGTAAGCGTCATCTTGATCTGCGCCTGCCCATTTGCGCCTTGCGCCTTTTCCGGATACCAGGAGAGCAAGAGCTTGGCAAACTTTTCGCTGGGCGAACTCGTCAACCCTAAAGTGCGAATCTCTTCATATGCGGTGTAGTAATTGCGGCTCAATTGCTCGGCCACGCGCAGTGCGACTTCGCCGTACTCGCGCAGGAAGCGAAGCAGCGCGTCACGAGGAATAAAGTTCGCTTGCCCCGGCTCAATCATCTCCGCGGTCACTTCGTAGGGATGATTTGAAATGGTGGCGTTCAGGCCAAGAACATCGCCGGGTTCGGAAATTTTCGTGATCAGCGTCTTACCTTCGCTGGAGGAAGTTGAAAGTTTCACCTTACCCGTGCAAAGGACGAAAACTCCCCGTGGCTGCTGACCCTCGATGAACAGGACTGCTGATTTCGGATAGACCGCCGTGGACTTGATTTCATTCAGTCGCTGCAGCGCAGGCACCGATAAATTGCAAAAGAGGTGCTCCTCCCGCACCGGGCAGGTGAGGCAGTTATCGAGAATATTTAAGCCGTACGGTGCCCGCATACCCCGTCGCTAAGTGAATTCTACACCCGGAATGTGACGGGAATCACCAGAAAGCGTGACCGCATACATCGCCCTGAAGTTTGCCCCCGGTAACAATCAGCTTGAAACATGAAGGCGGTTTTAGCCGGAGGGCGCTATGCCAACAGTAACAGAGGTCACTCAGCCGAAGGTAAAAGAGCCAGAAGCAGCTGCGAAACCAGCCCCTGCAGCATCGAAGCCGGCTGCGCAGCCGCTACCTCAGCCGCAACGGATGCTGTTTTCAGACAGTCTGCTGGACTCTTTCTCTCCAGACCGGCGGCGAAGGGGTGCCGCAACTACCTTCTCGTTCGTTTTCCAGTGCGTTTTGCTCGGGACGTTAGTCATTCTCCCGCTTATGTTTACGGAAGCCTTGCCGAGCGCACAGCTGCTCACGTTGCTGGTGGCGCCGCCGCCGCCACCGCCGCCGCCTCCGCCGCCCGCGGCTGCGCCGATTAGGGCTGCCGAGACTGAGATACTCAAGAACGGCGAACTGCGGACGCCAACGCGGATACCGAAAAAGATCGAGATTCTGCGCGAAGACCAAAACCTCCCGCAGACGGGAGGAGTTGTCGGCGGTGTGCCCGGCGGTATCCCGGGAGGACAGTTGGGAGGAGTGATCGGCGGAATCATCAGTTCCAGCAACAACAACACGGTGATGATTCCCAAGCTCGAGCCGGTGAAGCGCGTCCGTATCTCGCAGGGCGTAACCCAGGGAATGCTGATCAGCAAGATCGAACCGGCTTACCCGAAACTTGCGTTGGCGGCACGTGTAACTGGGGTAGTCATGCTGCACGCCATCATCAGCCGTGAAGGCAAGATCGAGGAACTCGAAGTCGTCAGTGGTCACCCGATTCTCGTTCCAGCCGCGATTGAAGCAGTGAAGCAATGGCGCTATCGGCCTTATCTGCTGAATGGAGAGCCGGTGGAAGTGGAAACCAACATCATGGTGACGTTCGAGATCTCGAACTGAGTTTAATTCGGCACCTGTGCCGGCAGTGACGTTTTACAAGGAGTAACGTATGGAAAGCGAACACACTTATCGCGTGGTAGCCTGGTGGGCCTCAGGAAAGACGGGACTGGCGAAGTCCGAGTCAGCGCCCAACGCCATTCACTTCACCGCCCCGCCACAATTCGGTGGTATGGAGGGCCGGTGGTCTCCGGAAGATCTGTTGCTGTGCTCGATTGCCAGTTGCTTCACGACCACTTTTCGTGCCCTCGCTGAATACTCTGATTTCCATTTCACCGACCTCGAGGTTGAAGTACAGGGGAACGTGCGCAAGATCGAATCAGGGTATTCGTTCGGCGAAATCGTGATCCGGCCGACGCTTACAATTCAGCGCGATGAGGACCACCCACGTGCGGACCGCTTGCTGGAGAAGGCGAAGCGCCTGTGCCTGGTTTCACGCGCGCTGGCGGTGACGCAGACCTTCGAACCGCGTGTGCACGCGACTACGCCGATGGTGGCTGAACCGGCGGAAGCTTTGCCGGCGCAGTAGGGCGGAGATCCGAATGGCTGCCCGGACTTTATCGGTGGAAGATGATCCAGATCGCCGGGTATCTTTGTCCCCAACAGCGTCGAAGAGATGGATGATGCGCGACGGCACCGAGGTGACCATTCGGTTGATCTCTCCGGAAGACGAGTCCCTCATGGTGAAGTTCCACCATGGGCTTTCGGAGCGGTCAGTTTACATGCGTTATTTCGAGTCCTTGAGCCTGAAGACGAGGACGGCACATTCGCGCCTGGCACGAATTTGTTTCGCGGATCCCGCACAGGAAACGATTGTCGTGGCCGTGCACAAGGACCAAACTTCGGGCGAGGAAAAGATTCTGGCAGTCGGCCGGCTCAGCAAGCTGCCGGATTCCAAGTCCGCTGAAATCGGCACTCTGGTGGCAGATGACTGGCAGGGGCACGGGCTGGGAACAGAGTTGGTGCGACGCATGATCGAGTCCGCACGGGACCAACACGTCAGTTACGTGAGTGGCGAGATACTCCGCGACAACGTCGTTATGCAGAGCGTTGTGAAAAAACTTGGCTTTCGCCTGCGCGGATTCGGGGTGCAGCGCACGGTGCGCGCAACGCTTCAACTTTAGCCTGCAAGCGAACTCTCTAACCTAATCGTTTCTTGAAGTTCTGCGGAATTGTGATTCCACGCACAAAGACAAGTGACGCCGAATGCCGACCCCTGAATTGCTTTCCGTCACACTCCTAGATGTAACGAGAGGTCAAAATGTCACGTAAGTTCAAAACACTCGACGCGAATGAAGCCGTTGCCAACGTCGCCTATCGCCTGAACGAAGTCATCGCAATCTACCCCATTACGCCGTCTTCGCCGATGGGCGAGTGGTGCGACCAGTGGGCCTCGGAGCATGTGCCGAACCTATGGGGCACAGTGCCGCATGTGATCGAGATGCAGAGCGAGGGGGGCGCGGCTGGCGCGGTGCACGGGGCACTGCAGACCGGAGCTCTGGCGACGACTTTTACCGCGTCGCAAGGGCTGATGTTGATGGTGCCAAACATGAACAAAATCGCCGGCGAACTTACCCCAGCGGTTTTTCATGTGACTGCACGCACGATCGCAGCGCACGCACTTTCGATTTTTGGCGATCACTCGGACGTGATGGCCTGCAGAACTACCGGGTTTGCGATGCTGTGCTCCAACTCCGTCCAGGAAGCCATGGATATGGCGTTGATCGCGCATGCAGCAACTCTGGAGTCCCGTATTCCTTTCATTCACTTCTTTGATGGATTTCGCACCTCCCATGAAGTGAACAAGATTGAAATGCTCAGCGAAGATGATTTGCGGGCCATGATCAACATGGATCGCGTGCTCGAGCACCGGCAGCGGGCATTGTCACCCGATCATCCTGTGCTGCGTGGGACGGCGCAGAATCCAGATGTGTTCTTTCAGTCGCGAGAAGCGGCCAATGCTTACTACGCAGCTTGCCCGGAAAAGGTGCAGGCGACGATGGATAAGTTTGCGCAGATTACCGGGCGCGCCTATCACCTGTTCGACTATTTAGGCGCACCGGACGCCGAGCGCGTGATCGTCATGATGGGATCGGGTGCAGAGACTGCGCAGGAAACAGTTCAGTACATGAATGCACACGGAGAAAAAGTTGGATTGCTGAAAGTGCGGCTGTTCCGGCCATTCTCGGTGCAGGACTTCTTAGCGAGCTTACCTGCAACCGTGAAAAAGATTGCGGTGCTGGACCGGACGAAAGAGTCGGGTTCCGCGGGAGAGCCGTTGTACCTGGATGTGGTGAACGCGCTGTTTGAACGACGGGCCGGGACGCCCGTCGAGCTAAAGATCGTTGGAGGACGCTACGGCCTGTCTTCCAAGGAATTCACGCCTGCGATGGTGAAGGGCGTTTATGAGCAGCTCGCGAGCCCGGAGCCGAAGAAGCATTTCACAATTGGCATCAATGATGATGTGAGCCACACAAGTCTGGTATACGACCCCGAGTTTTCGATCGAGCCCGAAAGCGTGGTTCGCGCGATGTTCTACGGCCTCGGAGCTGACGGGACGGTGGGCGCGAACAAAAATTCCATCAAGATCATCGGCGAAAACACGAAGAATTACGCGCAAGGATACTTCGTTTACGATTCCAAGAAATCCGGCGCTATGACGGTTTCGCATTTGCGTTTCGGGCCGGAGCCGATCCATTCCAGTTACCTGATTTCGAAGGCGAATTTTGTCGCCTGCCATCAATGGATCTTCCTTGAGCGCTATGACATGCTCGACGCGCTCGTTTCTGGTGGCGTTTTCCTGCTCAACAGCCCGTACGGACCGGAGGAAGTCTGGGACCATCTGCCGCGGCGAATGCAGGAGCAACTCATCGCGAAGAGAGCAAAGTTCTACGTCATCGATGCGTACAAGGTCGCACACGATACCGGCATGGGATCGCGCATGAACACGATTATGCAGGTCTGCTTCTTCGCGATTTCGAAAGTGCTGCCACGGGAAGAAGCGATCAACGCTATTCGCAAATCGATTCGCGATACTTACGGCAAAAAAGGCGAAGAGGTCGTGCAGAAAAACCTAAAGGCAGTTGATGAAACCCTGAGCTGCCTGTTCGAAGTGAAAATTCCCGAGAAGGCAACCAGTCAAATTGAGATTCCGCTTCCGTTCTCCGAGGGAGCGAGCAAGTATGAGCGCGATGTGCTCGGCACCATATACGCTGGCCACGGCGACCTGATTCCCGTGAGCGCTTTCCCCGCCGATGGCACTTATCCTACCGGCACTGCGCAATGGGAGAAGCGTAACATCGCGCTCGAAATTCCTGTGTGGGATGCGAAAACCTGCATCCAGTGCGGCAAGTGCGCCATGGTGTGCCCGCATGCGGTGATTCGCATAAAAGTGTATGAAGCTCAACACCTGGCGAACGCGCCAGCGACGTTCAAGTCCACGGATGCGACGGACCGCGAGTGGCGCGGCTTGAAATACAGCATTCAGGTTTCGCCGGAAGATTGCACCGGCTGCGGAATTTGCGTCGACATCTGCCCGGCCAAAAACAAGAAAGAGACGCGGCTGAAGGCGATCAACATGATGCCGCAACCGCCGCTGCGTGCACAGGAGCGCGAGAACTGGGAGTTTTTCGAAAAGGTTCCCGAGCTCGACCGGCGCAAGATCAAGACCACGAACATCAGGCAACAGCAAGTCCAGGAGCCGTTATTCGAATTCTCGGGTGCGTGCTCTGGCTGCGGCGAAACGCCTTATCTGAAGCTGGTTTCGCAGCTGTTCGGCGACCGCGCGGTGATTGCCAATGCAACCGGCTGTTCGTCAATCTACGGCGGCAATCTGCCGACAACGCCATGGGCAAAGAACGCCGAGGGCC
>Ga0335076_10006172_pt1 | contig 12088 bp, 9 predicted proteins | sample Lox_Sample_25_FD_206717 | JGI IMG/M metagenome (GOLD analysis project Ga0335076, IMG submission 206717) | Soil microbial communities from Loxahatchee National Wildlife Refuge, Florida, United States - Lox_Sample_2.5 | ecosystem: Environmental > Terrestrial > Soil > Wetlands | place: USA: Florida... | reverse complement strand
GCGCGAATGAGCTTCGCGGGACTTCCCTGTAGGGAATTGGGCGAATGATGTAAGAGAACAAGGGGGATGTCAAGAAAGATTGCAGTCAGAGGCCTGCCTGTACAGTCAGGTAAGCGGAATAAAAAGAATGAGATCAGTCGCCGGCAAGCTGCAGGCGCGGCGCCTCAACCGATTCTGCCAAGCCACGGCGAACCGGGCCCAACACGAACGCTGGCACGTCCCGCTCGGCTTCGACCGAGATGCTGGACGCTTTTGTCGGGAATTCGACGCGACGGTCCAGCTGAAGGCCCGCCTCTTTGAGGAACTCGGCGGAAAAACCGAGATCCGCAGCGCGATCGACGCCCCAAAACCACAGCTTCTCTTCGTTACGTTGGAGGAAACGCAGCGCCTCCCCAAGCTTCTTCATGGCGCGGTCAAACGAAGATGCCAGGAAAAATACTCCCAGGTTCCAGGCATGGCGGGGGTATTGAACGCGAACTCGAACGCAATACTTGCCCGACTGGTTTCTTTCGATGCTGCAACGGTAGTCATTCCGTGGAACCGACGAACGGCGAACGGCTGCCTTGGCCATGAGGACTTCCTATTGTTGAAAAATTGAGCTGGAGCGGCTGAGATACCCTACCGAACCCCCGAGGGCGCCGGAAAATTAAGTCAGAATTTCCGGAAGAAACTAGCCGAACCAGACGTAAATAGGCTACCGGGTGGGGACCGGAAGGGCAAGGGCTGTGACGTTAAATGTTAACTGCTTTATTTTCTGTCAACTAACTGGCAATCCGGATTGGCCGAGGTTGCCAAAACTCCGTAGCTTGTCTTGGTAGATCTTGAGCTTTCCTTCGGCTTTCAGGCGGTCCTCAAGCGAGGTCCGAAAGGCGTCGAAGGCCAAAGAGCGCTTGGACTGCAACAGAGTGTCGGTAACGGTCTTCTTTTGCTTCTCGAAATCGGTGGGGTTGGGCTCGACTTTCTCCGTAATTTGATAGAGGGCCCAGTTCGGACCGATCTGCTGCGGGGTACCCACATCTCCCACGTTCAAATTGAATGCCGAGGCGAGTAATTTCCCGCTACCGACGCCTGGAACGCTGCCGCTGCGAGAGAAAAGATCGGACATTTTGGGGTCGAGGCCTAGAGCTTTGGCCGCCGAATCGAATTTTTCGCCGGACTTTACCCGCTTGTCGAGGTCTTCGACCTTGCTGTGCGCCTGTTGGTCAGCTTTCTGTTGCTTCAGGTCGGCGATAATCTTGTCGCGAACCTCTTCCAGAGTACCCGGGTGGGCCGGGATGACCTGCTTGAGCGACAGAACGACGTAGCCACGATCCGTGCGTAGGGGCAGGCTCAACTCCGCGGAGCGCAGGCGTACGATTTCATCCTTGACCGCTTGGGAATTGCCAAGTTCCAGCACCGGCTCGTTAGCCGCGACCGGGCGGGTCTCTGCAATTGTGAGGTGATATCTCTGTGCCAAGTCGTCGAGAGTGACCTTATTGGACTGCCGGATCTCGGATGACATCTTGTCGGCAATGGAGGCGGCTTGTTGATCGACTTTCTGGAGGAGGAGGGGGGTGCGAAGCTCGTCCTTGACCTCATCGAAGTGCTTGGTATGGGCAGTTTCCTTGTCGAGGACCTTTATGATGTGGAAGCCGTATTGGGTTTTGATCAGGTCGGAAATCTCGCCTTTGTTGAGGCTGAAGGCGGCTCTCTCGAAATCGGGTACGGTCTGGCCTCTCACCAGCCAGCCCAGGTCGCCCTTTTTGGTCTTGGAGCCAGGATCTTGAGAGTATTTGGTCGCCAGATCCTCAAAGTTGGAGCCTTTTTTCTTGGCTTGCGCTAGTACATCTTCGGCTTGCTTCTTGATTTCGGCGACTTCGGCGTCGGTTTTGCCGGTGGTGAGGAAGAGGATGTGCTCGGCGTGGACGCGATCGGGCACCTGATACTGTTGGACGTTGACGAGGTATGCCGTTTTTAAGTCATTGTCTGAGATCACGGTGTTTTGGCGCAGCTGGGTGAGGTCCAAAAGGCCATAGCGGACGATGCGCTTATCAGGAATCTGAAACTTAGACCGATTCTGTTCGAAGTAGGACTTGATTTCTGCATCGTCCGGATTGATCTTGGCGGCCAGTTCGTCAGGTTTGGCCAGAACGTAGTCGAATTTGATCTTTTCGTTTTCGTAGCGGAATTCCTGCTCAATTTCGGCCGGACTCACGCTGATGCCATCGGTCAGTAATTTACGAAATTTCTCCGTAATCAGGCCGGTGCGCACCGCCTCCTCGAACTGCGGAACCGTCATGTTGGCGCTTTGCTGGACGAGAGCAGCATAAGTGTCCATTCCGACGAAGGTATCGCCCTTGAAGGCCGCGGGAAGATACTGCTTGATACGATCGGCGCGCTCTTTGTCTGTTACGGTAATACCGAGGCGCTTGGCTTCGTACTCGAGTTCCTTTTCCATCAGCAGAGACTTCAAGATCTGATTCGCATAGAGAGATTCCAATTGCGGAGGAATTTGGTTGCCGCGCTGACGAATCTCATTGAGTTGCTGGCTGATGTCGGCCAGGGTCACGGATTGGTCGCCGACCGTGGCAACGACGTCGGTCGCGGATTCGGCCGTGCCAGGACCTTGCGGCACGAGATAAAGGAGCATGCTGATCGCGAGCATGCCGATGATGACGCCAAAAAGAACACGGACGCCAGTTTTCTGGTTGTCAAATACTCCAGCCATTCCAGATGTCTCCTGAGTGACGGAACAAACCTTAGATTATAGAGGAATGGGACGAAAAGTGCGAAGCGGATTGGAGAGAGGCGCACAAAGCAAAAGCCCCGAGCGCAAGGGAGGTGTGCGCTCGGGGCTTGGCGGTGTGAAGCGGGGTGGAGGCCGAATCAAGCGTTGCGATAAGAAGGCTCGCGGCGAGCGGCGTAGCTATTCCGCTTGCGTTTGGATTCGCCGATGGCGGCAACCGCAACACCAGTCAACAGAATGACGGTCAGGCCGCCAGCAACCCAAGGCGAGTCCATCGAAGCAGTGTTGCTGGGTTCCAGCGAACCCTGAATCGAGGCGATCTCCTTGGCGGCAGCGTCAGGCTGGACCGCAACCTGCTGGACCGAGGGCTGGGCCGCGCTGGGTTGGCTCATGGTGGTGACGTTCGGACCGTCGTCGAACGTGCTATTGGTAATCTCTTGCGAGTGCGCCGAAGGCGCGAAGAACATGGCAGCGGCAAGCCCCGCGAGAACCATTTGATAACGAACCATTTTGCGAATCTTCATAAATCACCCCGTTGTGTTTGTCTAACGTCTGGCGGACGCTTTTAGTAAAGGCATGCGCGATACCAAATCGCGAGCTGCAGGAACTCCACGGCGTAATCGGCGGCAACTGCCGCGAAGCCAGCGAATTACGCAAAGCACGAGCAAAAGAGATAGACGAAACGGGACCGCCGGACCCGAGCGCGATCCTATCCGAATGATGAGTCCACCTGCGCATCCGAACCGCGGCAATGGGCCCATCGAACCTCACGCTGCAACTTCGTCGAAGGGGCCTCTTCAAAAAACGGAGCTTATCGGAAAATTCCGGCAGCCTTGGCCGAAGCAACCGAGGAAACCCGAACAGATAGCCGTCTATCCATTTGGATAGTGCGGTGGCAGAGAAATGCGGCTAGAATACGCGGCTCAAAGCGGTGGAGTTCTCCAACCCAACTCGCCCCAAGAAGGCCGCTGTGCAAGCGAAGCTCCTGGCGATTCGCGGACCACTACGAATGTCGGTATTTCGAGTGGGAGATCGTGTGTCGATCGGAAGGGCCGAAGGCAATGAGATCCGCCTCGATGACGACGCGGTTGCGGATCGTCATTGCGTAATGGAAGTCTCAGACGGCCGCCGAATGATTCGCGATTTGGACAGCCGCACTGGCACGCTCGTGAATGGAATTCCTGTCCGGGAACGGGAACTGGCCAAGGGCGATGAGATCACCATCGGCAATTCGACATTTCTGCTGAGCGTGGACGCGGGAAGACGCGCAGAGAGCAGCGAAGTGGAGGTGGGTGAGGGGCCAGGTACGGGAACCGGGGCGCAGGTGAAGAAGCTGCGTTACGAGGAGCTGACGTTTTTGCGGCCGGAATCGCTGGCAGCGTTACCCGCGACGGAGAGGATGGCGCGAAATCTAAGCGTGCTGTTGCGCATCAGCACCGGCATAGGCGCGATGCGGGATGAAGAGTTGCTGACCTGGACCCTGCTGGGGATGGTGTTTGATGTGATTCCCGCAGAGCGCGGTGCGATTCTGCTGATGGACGAGGAGAGCGGAGAAATCCGGTCGCACACGGCGTGGGACCGCGTGAACGGGCCGGACTACGCGGTTCAGGTGAGCCAAGAGGTTCTGCGTCGAACGGCGGACGAGCGGGTTTCCGTTCTGGAGAACGCAGAAAGCGCGCAGGGGGCGGACGGCTCGAAAACACAATCGGTGTTATGCGCGGCGCTGGTCGCCGGGGAGCGCTTCCTAGGTGTGCTGTATCTGGATACGGCGAATGCCGCGACGCGCTTCAGCGAGGATGATCTGGAATTGGTGTCGGCGATTGCCGCGCTGGCCGCCATGGGGATTGAAAACGCTCGGCAGTTTGCGCTGCTGAGAATGGAAAATGAGCAGCTACGTGCGGAGGCTTCCCTGACCCACGATATGGTCGGACGCAGCGCGAAAATGAAAGAGGTATACCAGTTTATCGAGCGAGTGGCGCCGAGCGACGCGACCGTGCTGATTCACGGAGAGAGCGGCACCGGAAAAGAATTAGTGGCTCGGGCGATTCACAAGAACAGTACCAGGAGGAATGAGCCGTTCGTGGCGCTGAATTGCGCGGCGTTCACCGAAACTCTGCTCGAAAGCGAACTGTTTGGGCATGAAAAGGGCGCCTTCACGAGCGCGATCAGCCAGAAGAAGGGCTATTTAGAGGTGGCGGAAGGCGGAACGGTCTTCCTGGACGAGGTTGGGGAACTTTCACCGGTACTGCAGGCGAAGCTTTTGCGTGTGCTGCAAGAGCGCGAGTTCATGCGCGTCGGGGGCACGAAGCCGATCAAGATCGATGTGCGATTTCTAGCAGCGACGAATCGGGATCTGCAAAAAGCGGTGAAGGACGGCGGCTTCCGCGGGGATCTGTTCCACCGGCTCAATGTCATTTCGATTGTCTTACCGGCTCTACGAGAGCACCCGGAAGATATTCCGCTGTTGGCGGAGCACTTCGCAGCGAGATATGCGGAGAAATGTAATCGAATGGTACGAGGCATTTCGAAAGAAGCGCTAGGTTGCCTAATGAAATATGAGTGGCCTGGAAATATTCGCGAGTTGGAAAACGCAATGGAACGGGCAGTGGTGGTGGGCACTTCGGACTGGATACAGACGGATGATTTGCCGGAAATGGTGGTGGAGACGCAAGCGGAGAGCGGCGTAGAGAACGAAGCGGCACCAGCCAATTATCACGAGGCCGTTCGGCAGCGGAAAAAGGAACTGATTCTCACCGCGCTGGAGCAGAGTGGCGGGAACATCACGGAAGCGGCGAAGGCGCTGGGAGTACACGGAAATTATCTGCATCGGCTGATGCGGAATCTGGATGTGCGGGCGGCGATGAAGAAGCACAATCAGGCGTAGCAACAGCGGAGAACGGTATGGATGATTCGGGGGAATTAAACCGGCTGGTGCGGGAAATGAATGAGGGGCGGGAGGCCGACCCCGGGGAGTTGGTCGCCACGGCGCGACTGGACCACTGGCTGGAAGCCTTGGTGTCGCGTGGGGGAAGCGACTTGTTACTGGTGGAGAACGCGCCGCCCTGTGTTCGCGTGCAGGGCGAGGTAAAAAAGCTGGAGTCAATCGCGGTGGACGGGCCCGATATTGAAGGGGCGGTGCTGCCAGCGCTTCCGCGACATGCAGTACATGCTTACCGTGACACCGGGATCGCGGATGCATCGTACCGGATCGAAGGCGTAGGGCGGTTTCGAATCAATTTGCACCGGGAACGTGGCCATGCCGCGGCGGCAATTCGCGCGTTGCCAGCAAGAGTTCCCGCGTTCCAGGATTTGCATCTGCCGCCAGCGGTGGCGAACCTGGCGCACCTACCTCGCGGCTTGGTGCTCATTGGCGGACCGGCGGGTTCCGGAAAGTCAACAACGCTCTCCGCGTTGATTCATGAGATCAACATCCGCGAGGCGCGCCACATCGTGACGATCGAGGATCCGATTGAGTACGAGCACACGCACATTCGAAGCGTGATTGAGCAGGTGGAGATTGGAACGGACGCGCCGGACTTCCCCACGGCGTTACGAGCGGCACTGCGGCAGGCGCCGGACGTGATCGTAGTGGGGGAGATGCGGGATCCGGAGACGATGCGGATCGCCGTGTCGGCAGCGGAAACCGGTCACCTGGTTTTGTCGACGTTGCACACGACGGATATGGCGTCGACCGTAGCACGTATATCGGACTCGTTTCCGCTGGAACGGCAGAACGCCATCCGGCAGGAGCTGGCGATGGCACTATCGGCGGTGCTGACACAAATGCTGCTGCCGAGTAAACATGGGGGACGCGTGCCTGCTGCGGAATTGCTGACGGTGGCGTATGGCGCGCGGCATCACATCCGGCGGAACCAGTTGCAGCATCTGCATCAGGAAATCCCACTAACCAAGAAGCGAGGATCGTTCACACTCGAGGATTCGCTGGTGACGCTGATCAAGAATGGGGACATAGACAAGGAAGATGCGTTGCTTTGCGCGATTCACCCGGATGACTTGGAGATACTGTTGAAGAATGAGGGGATGAAGTAAGGGGAACAAGAAGAGGAACGATAAGACGGTAGAATAGTGAAGCGGTAAACCGTATAACGTGAAAAGTAAAAGGTATAAGGTTCGTACGACAATCCACAGTATTATCGCGCTAATTTCGCTGCTCGCTGCAATCCCTTTCGCTGCCGCACAAAATAAGAAACTGCAGGCCGTGACGTTCTATCAGGATGTGCTGCCTATCTTGCAGGAGCATTGCCAGGTGTGTCATCGCGCGGGCGGGATTGCGCCGATGGCATTTGAAACGTATGAGCAGACGAGGTTCTACGCCGATGCGATTCGGATTGCAGCGCAGAGACGCGCGATGCCTCCGTGGTTTGCGGAGGAAGGGATCGGGAAGTTTTCGAACGATCCGTCGCTCAACGACGCGAAGATCGCGACCCTTGCGGAGTGGGCGCTTACAAAGGCGCCCGAGGGAAACTCTCGCGACGCACCAGCCGGACCAAAGTGGGCAGAACGGTGGACGATTCCGGAACCGGATCTAAGCGTGGTGATGACGGAAGGCGTAGAGATTCCGGCTGAGGGCGAAGTCGATTACACCTACGAAATCGTGCCTACGCATTTCACCGAGGGGCGTTGGGTGCAGGCGTCGGAGATTCTGCCCGGGAGGCCGGAGCACGTGCACCACGCCGTGGTGTATGTACGTCCACCAGACACAGCGTGGCTACGGCACGCGCCGGCCGGTAAGCCATTTACCGCTGCAATGCTGAATACGGAAGAAGACCGCCACGATGCGATGTGGACCGACAGCGACATCTTGTTGGTCTATGCGCCAGGAAGCACTCCGGACAATTGGCCGCGAGGGATGGCGAAATATGTGCCTGCGGGATCGGATCTCGTCTTCCAAATGCACTACACGACGAATGGCAAGGCGGCCACAGATGTTTCTCGGATCGGACTGATCTTTGCGAAGGAACCTGTGGAGAAGCGCGTTTTGACTTTGCAACTAACGAACGATCATTTCGTGATTCCGCCGGGAGCACCCGACTATCGTGTGGAGGCGCGGGGCACGTTGCCCCATGACGCGCTGCTGATGAGTTTCTTTCCGCATATGCATCTGCGAGGAAAACGATTCGAATACAACATCGTGCGGCCGGACAAATCGATCGAGCCGCTGCTGCGCGTGAATTATCACTTCCACTGGCAGATGAGCTATCGACTAGCACAAGCAATGCCGTTGAAGGCCGGGACGGAGTTGCAAGCCGTGGCGTGGTTCGACAATTCGAAAGCGAATCCGCACAATCCGGATCCAGCCACGGCCGTGCGCTGGGGAGAGCAGACCTCCGACGAGATGATGGTAGGATTTTTCGATGTGGCGGTGAAGAAGGAGTTTGATAAGTGGAGGTTCTTTGAGAGAGGTAAAGGAACAAAGAAGTAAGGAAACAAAGACGAAGAACGGACATCCATCCTCTTGGCATCGTAAGAGCCCACCCTTTGCAGAAGACGCGAAGAATGGGGCACCCTCAAGTTCATAAAGAAGTTGCTGTTGGAACGATCGCAAAAGCGGCGATGAATCGCCGCACTCCATGCTGGCCATTGGGACAGGGGAAAAGCGGCGGAAGGGCTATTTGCAAATTAACAACGAGGAAGCGGGGATTTCGTACGGGCGCAAAACAGTGTGCTAGATTGCGAAATTGGAGCAACGGCAGCACTTACTTCTGTGACCACGCAAACGCCTACTGAACCTCGCCGCCCGACTTCGGCCCCCCCGGTGCCACCGCAAGCGCCGAAGATTCACTCCGTGGAAGTGTATTGGCACACGGTGACGTATAAAACCGTGGCGCTGATCGTCTTATTGGTGGTGGTGATCATCGTAGCGGGGATGTACGTGACGGTTCCGAACTGGACGGAAGTAGTCACGAAGAAATTGGATAAAGCCCTGGGCAATGCGGCAGAAGAGGCGGTAGCGACGGCGCAGACACAGGCGAAATTTGTGAACCTGGACGGGCGCGTCCAGGTGAAGAAGGTCAATTCGGTGACCTGGGTGGACGCGGACTACCACACCACACTCGACAAGGGCGACTTAATCCAGACCGGAAGCGACGGGGCGGCGCGCATCACGTTTGCGGATGGAACCGAGTACACGGTGAATAAAGAGACGCTGATCACCGTCGAAGAGAACAATGTGACGCGGGATCATTCGAATACAGCCGTACGCATCAATACCGGTGCGGTAGATCTGGCCACGCCAACCTGGACTTTCCGCGATGCGCAGGCCGCGGTGAGCGTGGAAGACGCGACCGCGTACATGAAGCAGAACAGCCGCGCCACGGTGAAGAACGACCCGACGAAAAACGAGCGCGAGATTACGGTCGAGAATGGCGGCGCGGAAGTCCAGCGCGGTAACGAAAAGATCGAACTCACGCAGTGGCAGAGAGCAAGCGTGGCGACAGGAAGCTCGATTCAGGTGTCGAATGTGCTGGCGCCACCGGGACTGGTCTCGCCTCTGAACCTGGCGCCGATCATTTCCGAGAATCCCCAGAAGGCGCAAATCAAGTTCGAGTGGGGAGCTGTGGATGAAGCGGTGGGCTATACGCTGCGGATCAGCTCGACGACCATGTTCACCAAGCTGGTGAAAGAAGTGAAGGTGAGCGGGCCGAGTGCGGAAGTAAGCGGTCTCGAAGCCGGGGATTATTTCTGGAACGTGACCGCGTCGAACGCGAAGAAAGAGACCAGTGAATATAGCGAGACGTTCAAATTCACGCTGGTAGCGCAGGGGAAGACACAAGAAATGCGCCTGGAGATCGTGAGCACCCAGATCCATGGGCGCGTGGCGGAACTGATCGGCAAGACCGAACCTGGCGCCGCGTTGATTATCAACGGCCAGCCGGTGGCGAACATCGAGCCCGACGGAACGTTCCGGCATTTCACGGAGCCGCTCGAACCGGGCCAGCATACGATCGCGGTGATCGGGTCAAACCGTCGTGGTGGCACGGCCAAGCAACAGGTTTCGATCGTCGTGCCGAAATAAGTTTTGGGGAACAGCAGGTGGGGATTTTGCGCGGGCCCGCGAATCCGGCGACAATAGAATGTTGCGCGGGTGGTAGGCGTGCGCGGTGGATCCTGCCGGGCAGTGCCCTCTCCGCAGGGGGGAAGGCAGTCAATGAACAAGAACGGTTATAACCTGAGGTCGGTGTTCAGTCTGTTCTCATCGGACCTGGCGATCGACCTGGGAACGGCGAATACGCTGGTGTTTTCGCACGGCAAAGGGATTGTGGTGAACGAGCCGTCGATCGTAGCGATCAACAAGGCGAGCGGCGAAGTGGTGGCAGTGGGGCGCGAAGCAAAAGACATGCTGGGCCGGACACCCGGAAACGTGGTGGCCATCAAGCCGATGAAAGACGGCGTGATCGCCGACTTCAAAGTCACAGAGAAGATGCTGACGTACTTCATTCAGAAGGCGCACAACCGCCGGGTGCTGGTGCATCCTCGCATCGTGATCGGAGTGCCAAGCGAGATTACGCCCGTGGAAAAGCGCGCGGTGCAGGACTCCGCCTATCGCGCGCGCGCCAGCGAAGTGTACCTGGTGGAACAGGCCATGGCCGCGGCGATTGGCGCGGGCCTGCCGATTGAAGAGCCCAGCGGCAACATGGTGGTCGACATCGGCGGAGGAACCACGGACATCGCGGTGATTTCGATGAGTGGCATCGTGTACTCGCGCTCGGTACGCGTGGCCGGCAACGAAATGGACGAAGCGGTGATGCAGTATTTAAAGCGCAAGTACAACCTGCTCGTAGGCGAACGCACGGCAGAGCAGATCAAGATGGAAATCGGATCAGCGTATCCTCTGGAAAAGCCGCTGACCATGGAAGTGAAGGGCCGGAATTTGATCGAGGGCGTGCCGCGTACGGTGACGATTGACGACAGCGAAATTCGCGAAGCGTTGAGCGAATGCGTGGCGACGATTTTGAATGCGGTGCGTGTGGCGCTGGAGCGCACGCCTCCCGAGCTGTCGGCCGACATTAGCGATCGCGGTATCGTGCTGACGGGCGGAGGCGCGCTACTGAAAAACCTGGACAAGCGCATTCGTGAAGAGACCGGATTGCCGGTGTCGATTGCGGATGATCCGCTAGCGTCGGTGGTGCTGGGCACCGGAAAGATGCTCAGCGACTTCAAACTGCTGCGGCAAGTTTGCATCGACTAGGCGCGAACACAGGTATCAGGAAGCAAGTTTCGGCGAGCGGGGAAATTTCAGTCCACGATGACCGGTTGAAGGGAAACCCACCCTCCATTCTGCGGGTCGCGGGACACGTATCACGGATCGTGAAATGGTAGCGATACCTTCAAGACACAAGTCGCTGGCGCTGCTGGGCGGAGTGCTGCTCGCGCAAGTGCTGCTGCTGGCGCTGCAGATCAAGAGAGATTCACGGGGCCGTCTGATCCGGGTATGGGCCGTCTCCGCCGCTTCGCCCTTTGAACGCAGCGGGGCATGGGGGTTCGGAAAGATTAGCGGCGTGTGGCATCACTATTTCGCGTTGCAAACGACTTCGCGCGAGAACGAGGCGCTTCGGGTAGAGAACGACGCGCTGAAACTGACGATTTCCCAGTTGCAGAGCAAAGCAGCCGAAGCAGACCGCCTGGCGGCGTTGCTGAATTTCAAGCAAGCCCACGGGGCGGTCCCGCTGCTCGGCGCGCGGGTGATTGCCGTCAGCGCGGGCACGGCGAGCCGCACGATTGAGGTGGATCGTGGGGAGCGAGACGGCGTCACGAAAAACATGGCGGTGATTACGCCGGACGGCGCGGTCGGAAAAGTGATCGCTGTGTATCGCGATACCTCCCAAGTCCTTTTACTCACGGACAAAGAAGGCGGCGCGGGAGCAATGCTGGTTAATTCGCGAACGCAAGGGCCCGTAGGCGGAACCGGCGATCCGATCATGATTATGAAATATGTGGCGACCGAAGAGGATGTGAAGGTCGGCGAAAAGATCGTGACGAGCGGGATGGACAAGATTTTTCCGCGAGACATTCCCGTGGGCACCGTCGTGGAAGTGAAGAACGGGAACCCGTTCAAACTGATTCGAGTGCAGCCGGCGGCCAAACTGGATCGCCTGGAAACCGTCATCGTCTTATTGTCGCAGACCCCGGTGGAGTTCCCGAACGCTGAGATGCAGGGCACGGCGAATACGCAGAGTTCCAGCGCCACAACGCCGGCGGCGGAAAAGCCATGAACGAAAGCTACGAACTGCGTACCGGCGAAACGCACATCGAAGTCCACAAGTTTTTCCCCGGGGCGATTTTATTCGCGACCGTGGCCGCACTGGTGCTGCAGGCGTCGGTGCCGGTGTACATGCCGCGGCT
>Ga0335076_10006170_pt1 | contig 12090 bp, 5 predicted proteins | sample Lox_Sample_25_FD_206717 | JGI IMG/M metagenome (GOLD analysis project Ga0335076, IMG submission 206717) | Soil microbial communities from Loxahatchee National Wildlife Refuge, Florida, United States - Lox_Sample_2.5 | ecosystem: Environmental > Terrestrial > Soil > Wetlands | place: USA: Florida... | reverse complement strand
GATCCTCGCCATCGACCTCGAAGGTACGGAGGTCTGCGATTGGCTCACGTCCGTGGGCGTCACGTGCGTGCTGTCGAAGTACCGCGTGCCGGGCGAGGGAGGGTATCCGAGATCGGCGCCGTATCCGAAATCGGGGCCGTACCCGGAATCACCGATGGCCTTGGAGGATGCGCAACGGACGATGGGGCTGGTGCGCCTTCACGCGGCGGAGTGGCGCATCGATCCGCACAAGATCGGCGTGCTCGGGTTCTCGGCCGGCGGGCACCTGTCGGCGGCGATGAGCACTCACTTCGGGAAGCGTCTCTATCCCGCGGTCGATGCCGCCGACAAAGAGAGCTGCCGCCCGGATTTCGCGGTGGCTCTCTATCCGGGACATCTGTCGCTATCCGCAGCGGAATGGGATGCCAGGCAGGGCACCCGGGCGCACGTCGTCCCTCACCCTCCGAACGTCGATCGGGGCCTGGCGCTGAATCCCGAGATCCCGGTGACCAGCCAGACGCCGCCCACGTTCCTGCTGCAGGCGGAGGACGACCACGTGGACAACGTAGACGACTCGCTGGCTTACTACATTGCGCTGAAGAAGGCAGGGGTTCCCGTCGAGATGCACCTCTATGCGAGGGGCGGGCATGCATTTGGGCTGAGGCGCACGGAGCTCCCGATCACGTCATGGCCTCGGTTGGTGGAGACGTGGCTCGGGGCCATGGGGACGATTCCACGGTAGGGTCTCGTCCTTCGGGTTAGACTCTCGGCCACCATCGGAGGTCCGCCCATGACCCGCAGGCGTCTCGCCCTCTCGCTGGTCGTCGCCCTCGCTCTTCCCGTCGGCGGAGCCGCCGCGTCCGACGCGGCAGCCCGCCCGGCGGTGGCGCTCGACACGGTCCTCTACGGCGCCGCCTACTACCACGAGTACATGCCCTACGAGCGGCTCGACAAGGACGTCGAGCTGATGAAGCGGGCCGGCATCACGGTCGTCCGGGTGGGAGAGTCCACGTGGACGAGCTGGGAGCCGCGGGAGGGCGAGTTCCAGTTCGCGTGGATGGACCGGGTCGTGGACGCGATGCAGGCGGCCGGCATCCGGGTCGTGATGGGCACGCCGACCTACTCGATCCCGCCCTGGCTCTACGCGAAGCACCCGGAGGTCATGGTGATCCCCCTCGGCCAGGTCCGGCAGGCCTGGCAGTTCTACGGCCCGCGGCAGAACATGGACATCACGCACCCGGTGTTCAGGCAGTACGCGGAGCGCGTGATCCGCAAGATCGCCGAGCGGTACGCGAAGCACCCCGGCGTCGTCGGCTGGCAGATCGACAACGAGACGGGGGCCTACGGGACCGCGGGCCCGAACGTCCAGGCTGGCTTCAAGGAGTGGCTCAAGCGGAAGTTCGGGACGGTCGAGGCGATGAACGAGGCCTGGGGCCTCGTCTACTGGGGCCAGCTCCTCGGGAGCTGGGACGAGCTTCCGCCGCGCGACGGCATCCTGAACCCCGGCTGGAAGCTCGAGTGGGAGCGCTACCAGCGCTCGCTCGTCACCGACTTCCTGGCCTGGCAGGCGCGGATCCTCCGCGAGTACGTCCCGGCCCGGCAGTGGATCACCCAGGACTTCCACGGCGCCACGCGGACCGCCGTCGACTCGCAGGAGATCTCGAGGTTCCTCGACGTGGCCTCGATCAACCCGTACCACGCGACCCAGGACGACCTCGACGGCTGGTGGATCGGCTTCATGGGCGACTTCACGCGCTCGATGAAGAAGGCCCCCTACCTCGTGACCGAGACGAACGCGCAGACGATCGGCTGGGACGCCAAGGGCCAGTTCCCCCCGTACGACGGCCAGCTCCGTCTGCAGGCCTGGGCCCACGTGGCGAGCGGGGCGAGCATGGTCGAGTACTGGCACTGGCACTCGCTCCACTACGGGCAGGAGACGTACTGGAAGGGCCTCCTGGGCCACGACCTCGAGCCGAACCGCGTCTACGAGGAGGCGACGAGAATCGGGGCCGAGCTGAAGCGGCTGGGGCCGCAGATCGCGGGCCTCATGCCCAGGAACCGCGTCGCCCTTCTGCACAGCGTCGACTCGCACTGGGGCCTGCAGTTCATGCCCATCGGAGGAGCGGGGAGGGACGAGCGCGGCCGCGAGAAGGCGGACTACACGAGCGTCGAGGACCAGCTCCACCGGGCCCTCTACGAACTGAACGTCGGCGCCGACTTCGTCTTCGCCGAGACGCCCGACTTCGCCGGCTACGACGTGCTCGTCGTGCCGCCCCTCTACGTGGCGAGCGACGCCCTCCTCGCGAAGATCGCCGACTTCGCGAAGGCCGGCGGCCACGTCCTCCTGACCCTCAAGAGCGGCTTCACGAACGAGTGGGACACGGTGCGCTGGACACGGGCGCCGGGGCCGCTTCGCGAGGCGGCCGGCGTCTCCTACCAGGAGTTCTCGAGCCTCAAGGCACCCCTCCCGCTGAGGGGCGATCCCTTCGGGGCGGGCTCCGAGAACCGGGCCTCGGTGTGGGTGGACATGCTCATCCCCGAGACCGCGATGCCGCTCGCCTTCTACGACCACCCGTTCTTCGGCCGCTATCCCGCCCTCACCCGCAACGCCTTCGGAAAGGGTACGGTCACCTACCAGGGCACGATCCTCACCGACGCGCTGCAGGAGAAGGTCGTGGCGGAGGTGCTGAAGCAGGCGGGGATCGCTCCCGAGCCGGGTCTGCCCGCGAAGGTCCGCCTGCGCCAGGCCACGTCCCGCGACGGCAGGACCCTGCGCTTCTACCTGAACTTCTCCGGCGAGCCGCAATCCCTGAAGTACGCTCACGGCGCCGGGACGGATCTGCTGACCCAGAGGGCGGTGCCGGCGGGCGAGCGCCTGACCCTCGGGCCTTGGGACCTGGCGCTGATCAAAGAGTGAGCACTCCCTCGCCTCACCCTGCTCGCTTGCGAGGGGAACGTTAAGCGTTTCACGGTGAGCCGGCCGTCGTAAGCAGTATTCCGTTGACACGACGGCGGTTGCCTGCCATGCTTCGCGTCCTAACCGCAAAAGTCCCTCGGGATGGGAGACATGGCGCCGTCGTTTCGAGCGACCACGCCACAGGAACGTCGAGGCCTCCGCGGGGATTCGCCCGGCCGCGGTCTCGCGGCTGGGGGGCTCACCGAGGCAACGGGCAGCGGGGTGCCATTCGCGAGGAGAGACGATCGACCATGAAGGGAATGCACAGGACGGTTTGGACAGGAGTGATGCTGGCGCTCACGGTGGCCGGAGTCCTCGGCCCTTGCGCCCGGGCGGTCGCTTCCGCGGCCGGCCCTGAGTTCGCGACCCTCGAGGCGGTGGGGGGCCGGGTCACGGTCATCCGGCTCGGGCAGTCGCAGACCCCGACCCCCTCGATGCCCCTCCAGTCGAACGACATCGTCGTCACCAAGGAAGGGCGGGCCAGCGTCCGCTTTCGCGACGACGGCACGGTCTTGCGGATCGGCCCCGACTCCCGCGTCCAGATCAACGAGAGCGCCAAGGAGCGGGACATCACGGTCTTCTTCGGGCGCCTGTGGGCTCACGTCGTCCGCTGGAAGGAACGGCCGACGCGGTTCAGTACCGGCAGCACCATCGCGGCCATCCGTGGCACCGAGCTGAGCCTCGGCGTGGCGGTGGACGGGAACGAGACCCAGCTCGCGGTGCTCGAGGGGCTCGTGCACGCCCAGACCGACGCCGGAGGCCTCGACCTCCACGCCGGCCAGGTGGCGGTGGGCAGCAAGGGGCAGGCCCCGGCAGTGAGCTTCCGGGTACGCCCGCTTGATGCCGTCCAGTGGGCGCTCTACTACCCCCCGGTTCTCTACGCCAAGCCCGGCGAGCTGGGCGAGGGGGCGTGGCAGGCCCAGGTCCGCCCGTCGATGGAGACCTGGTCGAAGGGCGATGTCCAGGGCGCCCTCGACCGGATCGACAAGGTCGCAGTTCCGGAGATCCGGGATCCCCGGTTCTTCACCTACCGGGCCTCGCTGCTGCTGGCTACGGGGAGCGTGGACGCCGCCGGGAAGGACCTCGACCAAGCCCTGAAGCTGGCCCCCGGCAACAGCGACGCCCTGTCGCTGCAGGCGATCACCGCGGTGGCGCGGAACGAGGCGGACCAGGCCGTGGCCGCGGCGCAGAAGGCCGTCGCCGGCGATCCGAAGTCGGCCACGGCCCAGGTCGCCCTGTCCTACGCGCGTCAGGCGAAGTTCGACCTCGAAGGGGCGCGCAAGAGCCTCGAGTCCGCGGTGCAGCTCGCGCCCGCCGACGCCCTGGCGTGGGCCCGCCTCGCGGAGATCCGCTCGTCGCTCGGCGAAGGGGGCAAGTCGCTCGAGGCCGCACGCAAGGCCGCCAGCCTCCAGCCGGACCTGGCCCGGACCCAGACGGTCCTCGGGTTCTCCTTCCTGACGGACGTCCGCACCAAGGACGCGGCGGAGGCCTTCCAGAAGGCGATCGAGCTCGACCAGGCCGATCCCCTGCCCCGGCTGGGCCTCGGCCTCGCCCGTATCCGCGACGGCCACCTCGCCGAGGGCACCCGGGACGTCGAGGTCGCGGTCAGCCTCGACCCCGGCCACGCGCTCGTGCGCAGCTACCTCGGCAAGGCCTACTTCGAGCAGAAGCGCGAGGGCCTCGACCAGCGCGAGTACGACGTGTCGAAGCAGGCGGATCCCAAGGACCCGACCCCGTGGCTCTACGACGCGATCTCCAAGCAGACCACGAACCGGCCGGTCGACGCGCTGGAGAGCCTCCAGCAGGCGATCGACCTGAACGACAACCGGGCGGTCTACAGGTCCCGGCTGATGCTCGACGCGGACCTCGCCGCCCGCAGCGCCAGCCTCGGCCGGATCTTCACCGACCTCGGCTTCCAGGACCTGGGCCTCGTCGAGGGCTGGAGCTCGGTGAACACGGACCCGGGCGACTACTCGGGCCACCGGCTGCTCGCCGACAACTACGCCGCCCTGCCGCGCCACGAGATCGCGCGGGTGAGCGAGCTCTTCCAGTCCCAGATGCTCCAGCCCCTGAACACGACGCCCATCCAGCCCAGCCTCGCGGAGAGCAACCTCTTCCTGATCGCCGCCCAGGGCCCCGGGACCCTCGCCTTCAACGAGTTCAACCCGCTCTTCAACCGCAACCAGTTCAACATCCAGGGCGGCGGTTTCGTCGGGGAGGACGGCACATGGGCCGGGGAAGGGATCGCCTCGGGCATCTACAAGAAGCTCTCCTTCAGCGCTGGCTACAGCGGCTACCAGACCGACGGCTTCCGCCCGAACAACGGCCAGGACGACAAGATCGCGAACGCCTTCGTGCAGGTGGAGGTCGACCCCAGCACGAGCATCCAGGCCGAGGTGCGCCACCGGAAGCTCGTGACCGGGGACCTCAGCCTGAACTTCTTCGAGAACGACTACTACCCGCAGCTTTCGGAGACGGACAAGAGCACGAGCGGGCGGTTCGGCCTGCGGCACGACTTCGCCCCCGGCGTGACGTTCCTCGCGTCCTACATGCACCAGGACAAGGACATCGACTTCGACCTGCCGGACCCGGCGGCGATCCCCCCGTACCACTTCGCCCTCACCCGCAACGAGAAGGCCGACAGCGTCGAGGGGCAGCTCCTCTTCCGCTCCTCGTCGTCCCGGTTCAAGGCGGTAGGCGGCGCCGGCTACTTCAAGATCCACAGCAAGGAGCAAAACCCCGTCGACCTCTTCGCGGATCCTTCGATCCCGGAGCCGGTGCTGAGCATCACCACCGACACCGACTCGACCGTCAACCACACGAACCTGTACCTGTACTCCTACGTCTCTCCGGTGAAGAACCTGACCCTCACGCTGGGTGTGAGCGGCGACCTGTTCGACGAGACCGGCACGAGCACCCAGGACGTGGAAGCCCCCGACCTTCCCCCCGGCGGGCCCGCCCCGGTCCCCGCCCAGGTCGTCGGCAAGCACAACCAGGCCAACCCCAAGGTCGGGATCCTGTGGACCTCGACGACCGGCACGACCCTGCGGGCGGCGGCGTTCCGGACCCTGAAGCGGACCCTCGTCACCGACCAGACCCTGGAGCCGACACAGGTGGCCGGCTTCAACCAGTTCTTCGACGACCCGAGCGCGACGCGATCCTGGGTCTACGGAGGGGCCGTCGACCAGAAGTTCGGCAAGAGGGCTTACGCCGGCTTCGAGATCTCGGCGCGGGACCTGACCATCCCCCAGTTCTCTCAGTCGGTCTCCGACATCGGAGAGGTGACGAGCTCCGTGGAGGACCGGGACGGGAAGGAGCGGCTCGCCCGCGTCTATCTCTTCACGGCGCCCCATCGCTGGCTGACGTTCAGCGCCCAGTACCAGTACGAGAAGCTCGATGCGGATGCCCTTCTCCACTTCCCGTACACGGAGGTCAAGACCCACCGGCTGCCCCTCTCCGCCCGGTTCTTCCACCCCAGCGGGCTCGGGGTCCTGGTGAGCGTCACCTACCTCGATCAGAACGGGGACTTCCGCGTGCCCGAGACCCAGAGCGACTACGCTGCCGGCAGCCGGAGCTTCTGGGTCGTCGACGCGGCCCTTCGCTATCGCCTCCCGAAACGGTACGGCTTCGTGGCGGTGGGCGCGAACAACCTGACGGACGAGAGGTCGACTTACCTGGCCACCGATTCGAAGAACCTGGGCATCCGACCGGGGAGGCTCTTCTACGGTCGCGTGGTCCTGGCTTTCCCGTAGTCGCCGGTGCTCAACATCCATTCCCTCCAGAGCCGAGAACAGACGGAAGAATAGAGTGAGGAGGACAGGTAGCGATGCGAGTCAGAAAGGCGTTCCTCTCCATGGCGCTGGTGACGGCGGCGGGGCTGCTCATGGCCGCGGCGGCCATGGCCGACTTCGACTTCCCCCCCCGCAAGTGCACGGTGGGAAGTTGGAAGGTCGAGGTGGTCGACGGGCCGTGCGCCGTGGCGGACCCCGCCAACCCCTCGTGCGGCCAGGGCAGCAACACGGGGATCCAGTACAAGGTCACGATTCTCACTGGCAGCGCCTTCCCTGATTCCATCTCCACTCTCGTGACCGTCAACAACACGGTGTCCACCGCCACTGGCAACTACGTCTTCCCCGCCTGCCAGGGGGATCTGGCGACCGACCTCGGTGAGCGTTCCTGTCACGAGCAGGCGGTCCGCGTCGCCGCCACTCCCGTCGACAGCCTGACCGAGACGTTCTGGGTGGTCGTGGCTGGAACCCACAAGCAGCCGGTGCCGACCTCCGTCGTCACGAAGAAGAAGCTGAGCGTGCAGTCCGCCGCGATCCTGGGTCTGGGGCTGGACCTCCCCGAGGGGTGCGTCTCGACCTGCGGCAACTTCGATCCCGACCAGACCCTCAAGAAGGTCGAGATTGTCGACTTCAAGGGCTGCTCGGTGGAGTTCGACACCAGCCTCACCACCGGTGCGGTCCTGAACGTGACGTTGCTGCCGGTCTGCTCGTCCACGCCCACGGGGCCGTGCTCGACCAACGCCAGCTGTTCCTTCTACCCCGGCAACGTGAGCGACCTGCAGCTGTACCAGAACGGAGTCGGAACCCTCGGCACGGGCAACTTCGGCGACGGCACCATCTCCACGGGCTCGAACTCCTGCACGACCCGCATCATCGGGGGGAAGGTGTACACCTGGGGCTCGGCGCCTTGTCCGTGAGGCCGGGAGCACCGGGCGAAGCGCAGCCGCACTGAAGACTCTCTGTCGTCGTCGTGAGCAAGAAACTCCCTCCAAGGCGAGAACCGGTATCAGGAACACGAAGGAGAAGGAGTGCGATGCGAAAGGGAAGGGCGTTTCTCTCATTGGCGATAGCGACGGCGGTGCTGCTCGCCGGCGCGGCAGCCATGGCCGACGGCAAGAAGGGAGGGGGGGCGGCCACCAACGTACCGACGCCAGCGCCATCGCCCCCACCCACGTCGTGCAGTACGGGCTTCTTCGACGCCCGGGTGAGCAGCGGACCGACCTTCGTCCCCTGCGATGCCCCGGGCGGCCTGTGCACGGCGATCGAGTACGAGGTGACATCCATTGCTCCCCCCCGGAAGAGACCGACTCATGTCCTCGCACTCGAGGGGGTGGGGGTGTGGAACGTGGAGCCGATCGGCAGTCAGTGGTATGCCCCCTGCGAGGGGACTCCGGGGGACGACGATGCGGGGTTCGGACGGAATGCCTGCCACCAGCAGGCCATCAAGGTCAACTCGAAGAGCGGCGTGGCGAGGTTCAAGGTCATCCTCGCCGGATTGAGACTCCCCGGCCCGACCTCCATCGCCGCGCCGAGCTGCGACGATGACCCCCGCCACGGCCACGACGTCAGCGCCTGCACCATCCTGGGCCTCGGGCTCGAGAGTGGACCCAGCCCGTACCAGGCCACGCAAGGGACCGAGAAGGTCAACTTCAAGGGCTGTGTCGTCGAATTCACTCGTGACTCCCTGACCGGCGACGTCGTGAAGGCTCAACTGCTCACGCCCACGTCGATCGAGACCGGCGAGGCCTGCCAATCCCCGACCCTCAACGACGACGGCTTCATCGACCCTCGGCACGTGGGAGAGATCCAGGTGACCGTGGGTGAGGTCAACCTCGGTACCGGGAAGTTCGGCGACGGCTACATCGCAACCGGTAGGGAGTCCTGCACGACGCGGGTGATCGGCGGGAGGGTGTACACGTGGGGCACCCAACCCTGTCCGTAGGGTCGGTGCGAGCGATCATTCCCTCCAAAGGCGAGAGCAGGCGTACGGATGACGAAGGAGAAGAAGTAGCGATGCGAAAGAGGACGGCGTTCTTCTCAGTGGCGATCGCGGCGGTCGCGGTGCTGCTCGCCGGGACGGTGGTCAGGGGGGGCGGCCCGCAGTCGGCCTCGGCAGTGGCGGTGGTGGTGGCTTCGCCGCCGCCGCTCACGTCGTGCCGGGTGGGGGATTACCTCTTCACGGTGAGCAGCGGACCGTCCTTCGTTTCCTGCGACAGCGGGGAGTGCACCGAGATCGAGTACAAGGTGTCTCCCAATCCGGAGGTGGCCTTCGCGCTCGAGGGCAAGGGCATCGTGAGCGTCAGCAACGACGGTACGTTCTTCGATCCCTGCGTGGGCATCGGCTCCTTCGGCAAGGGCTCCTGCCACGAGCAGGCGGTCCGGGCCTTTCCCGACGACTCCGGGAAGTTCAAGATCACCCTGGCGGGCCAGAGGCGCCCCAGCCCGACCTCCGTGGCCATCGGTACCACCGACGCCAGCCAGGCCTGCGAGATCCTGGGCGTCGGGCTCGAGAACAGCCCCAATCCCGACCAGACCGCGCAGCTGTCCGAGACCGTGAACTTCAAGGGCTGTGTCGTCGAGTTCACTCGCGACCCTCGGACCGGTGACGTTCTCCAAGCTCAGCTCACCGAGGACAGCCCGAAGAACTGCACGTCCCCGTTCCGCGACGGGCGGGTGCTCACTCCGCAGCCCGTGCAGTCGCTCAAGCTGACGTTGCCGGATGGATCGAGCCTGGGCAACGGGAAGTTCGGCGACGGGTACATCTCCTCGGGCGGGGAATCCTGCACGACGCGCGTGATCGGGGGCAAGGTCTACACCTGGGGCACGGCCCCCTGTCCGTAGGTCGGCAAGACCGGGGCAGCGCAGGCTGAGCCTCGGGCGCTCGGTCCACATCGCGGGGCGGCCGTCATCGCCGGCCGCCCCGGTCGCCGCTGGAACGCACCACTGCCGAGGAGGGGTCCGCCCGCCTCAGCCTGGCCCCTCCTTGACCGCCTGGGCGAAGTCCCTCGCCGTCGCGTAGCGATCTTCGCGCACCTTGGCCAAGGCCTTCGCCACGATCGCGTCCCAGGCGGGGGAGACCTTCGGGTCGACCTGCGAGGGCGCCTTCGGCTTCTCCTGCAGGATGGCGAACATGAGTGCCGGGAAGGTATCCCCGGCGAAGGGCCTGCGGCCGGTCAGCAGCTCGTAGAGGATGACGCCGAGGGAGAAGATGTCGCTCCGCCCGTCGATCTTCACGCCGCTCGCCTGCTCCGGAGACATGTAGGCGGGGGTTCCCATCACGCTCCCCGTCTTGGTCAGGGTCGAGTCCACGGCCCGGGCGATCCCGAAGTCCATGACCTTCACGAGGCCGGCATTGCCGACCATGATGTTGTCGGGCTTGACGTCGCGGTGGAAGATGCCGTTGTCGTGAGCGTGCTGGAGGGCCATGGCCGCGTTGGAGACGAGGTACTTAACCTGGCCGATGCTGGCGCGGTGCGCCTTCATCCACTGGGTCAGCGTCTGTCCCTCCACGAACTCCATCACGATGAAGGACATGCCGAGGTCTTCCCCCACCTCGTAGACCGTGACGATGTTGGGGTGGTTGAGCTTTCCGGCAGTCTGGCCCTCGCGGTAAAAACGCTGGCGAAGCTCGATCGTCTGCTTGGGGTCGAGCTCCGCGTCGACGCGAATGGTCTTGAGGGCCGCCCTTCGGCCCATGACCACGTCGTGGACCTGGTAGACGTCCCCCATCCCGCCCCGGCCGAGGTGCCGCTCGACCTGGTAGCGCCCCAGGCGCGCGCCCGGGGGCGCGGGACCGCTCGGGGTGGCGAGCGACGGGAGCGGGGTCACGGCGGCGCCCGTCGGGCCGACATGGGTGGGCGGAGGCACGGCCGTCGCACCCGGGCCGCGCGCCGTCGCCGCCGGTCGCTCGGTGGGCGAGAGCTCGGTCGGCTCGTCGTCCATCGACGAGGGCAACGGCGTGGCCACGAGCTTGGCCAAGGGTGACTCAGTGGTGGGAGCCATCCGGGCGGGGCTCGGCAACCGGCTCACGAGGGCCGTCGGCGTCGCGAAGAGGCTGCCCGACACGCCGGCCTGGCTCAGCCGCTCCATGCGCTGGGCCACGTCCTCGAAACGGGGGTCCACGTCGAAGACCTTCTTGTAGACGAGGAAGGCCTTGTCGCGCAGGCCGCGGTTCTCGTAGTCGAGGCCCAGGTTCACGTAGACGAGCTTCATGTCCTCGGTGAAGGGCAGCTTGTTGAAGGTCGCGAGCGCCATGTCCAGCATCCCCTTCTCCTGGAAGCTGAGCCCGAGGAGCTTTTGGCTCTCCAGCTTCTCGGCGGCGACGTCGCGCGTCTCCTTCTCGCTGGCGGTCAGCCGGAAGCCCACGACCAGGGCCAGGGGCACGAGCAGCGCGAGGACGGGGTAGGCGACCTTGATCCAGACGCCCTTCTGCACGAGAGCGAACAGGAAGCCTGCTCCGCCGAGGAGGGCCAGGGCGAGGGCAGGGACCCCGGCGAGGAGCAGCGGCGTCGGCAGGCGGGGAAGCAGCCACACGCCGATGGTGCACGCGGCGAAGAACAGCCCCCACTCCAGGAGCCAGGCCCAGAGAGGCGCCTGCACGAAGAGCGCGTTCATGAAGTTGTCGAGGAACGCGGCGTGCATCAGGACGCCCGGGGCCTTCTCCGCGAACGGGAAGACGCGGTCGTCGAGACCGGGCGCGGTTCCCGCCACGAGCACGGCCTTGTTGCGAAACGCGTCGTCCGGCACGTCCCCGCGCACGACGTCCAGAAAGGAGTACCGCGGGAAGGCCTTCATGGTGTCTCGAGGCCAGTCCAGGAGCACCTCGCCGGAGGCTGAAACGGGGATGTCGCGGTCGGCCAGGGTGATGAGGCCGCTCCGCAGCTCGACCTGCGGCAGTGGCTGCCCCGGCGTCCTGGTGTAGACCCTCGCGATCTGCACCGCCAGCGAGGGGTAGACCCGGTCGCCGTGCCGGATGACGAGGGGCAGAGCGCGAATCCGCCCGTCCTCGCCGGCGAGGGCATACACGTGGCCGAGGGCGGCGGCGCCCGCGGCCAGCGCCGGCTCGGGCTCGATGAGGCTGGGTGCGGGAGGAATCGACACCGACTCGTATCGCGGGAGGGCGTTCGCCTGGATCGCTTCCGAGGGAGGCTGGCCGGGCGGAGACGGGTCGCCCACGTTCGTGAACTCGTAGCCGAAGACGACGTTGCCCGCTTTTCTCACCGCCGCGGCGAAGAGCTTGCTGTTCGCCGCTTCGCGCTCGAGGGTGGCGAAGGTGAAGTCGAAGCCGATCACCTTGGCCCCGGCCTTGAAGAGCCGCTCGACGAGCGGCACGTACTCGCTCCGCGGCCAGGCAGGCGGGCCGAAATG
>Ga0335076_10006169_pt1 | contig 12091 bp, 8 predicted proteins | sample Lox_Sample_25_FD_206717 | JGI IMG/M metagenome (GOLD analysis project Ga0335076, IMG submission 206717) | Soil microbial communities from Loxahatchee National Wildlife Refuge, Florida, United States - Lox_Sample_2.5 | ecosystem: Environmental > Terrestrial > Soil > Wetlands | place: USA: Florida... | reverse complement strand
GGAAGAACTCGATCCAGGCCTGTTCCGCACGCAGGGCTCGGTCCCGGAGAAGAAAGAAGCGCGCATCGAACAGTTCACCGAACTCTTGCGGCGCGCCATCGGATCGGAAAAAGCTCAACTCCAGGGGAAGAAGGCATGAGCGCCAGCCTGCAGCAGATTCTTTCTACCTACGACGACCGCGCTGCTCTGGTTGACGCCTACACCATCCCTGCGCCCTGGTATGTGGACCCGCGCATCTACGATCTCGAGCAGCAGTCTGTCTTCAGCAGGACTTGGCAAGTCATCGGCCGCGTCGATCAGGTGGAAAAGCCGGGTCAGTTTGTGAGTGCGACAGTAGCTGGCGAGCCGATCGTTGCGGTTCGGGGGACCGACGGCGTGCTGCGCGCATTTTTCAACGTCTGCCGGCATCACGCTGCCGCGGTTGTGACCGAACCATGCGGGCACGCGTCGATCCTGCATTGTCCGTATCACGGCTGGAACTACGGCCTCGACGGCGCGCTCAAGGGCATGCCCGAGTTCGACGGCGTGAAGAATTTCGAGCGCAAAAACAACGGCCTGGTTCCGGTCAAGGTCGATACCTGGGAGACGCTGGTCTTCGTCAATCTCGATCCGGCCGCGGGCTCGCTGCATGACTTCCTCGGCGGAATGGTCAGACGGGCCGCACCGCTGGGTTTAAGCAAGCTGAAGTACTTCGCGACGCAGAGTTATGACATCCACTGTAACTGGAAAGTGTTCGTCGATAACTACGTCGACGGCGGCTACCACGTGCCGCACTTGCACAAGGGCTTGAGCTCGGTTCTCGATTACAAGCAATACACCATCGAGAACGAAGACCGCTATTGCCTGCAGTCGAGCCCGATGGTGAGCGGCGACGAAGACGCTGCCACCTCCAACACCCGCAAGGGCGACCGCGCATGGTACTTCTGGCACTATCCGAATTTCATGTTTAACTGCTACGAAGGCTACATGGACACGAACCTCGTGATCCCTGTCGATGTCGATCATTGCCGCGTGGTCTTCGATTTCTATTTCGCGGATATCAGCGAAAAATCCCGTGAGTACAACGAGCAGAGCGTGGCCGTCGGCAACCGTGTGCAGGATGAAGACCTTGGCATCTGCGAAGCTGTGCAGCGCGGACTGAAGTCGCGCGCGTACCAGGCGGGACGGTTGTCGGTGCGACGGGAGGCGGGAGAGCAGTTATTCCATCGGCTCCTGGCGGCGGACTTGAAGACTGGGTTGGGAAAGACGGCAGCAGCCGCAGACTAGACTGGGTGCCCCGTCCTTGTCTCCGCGTGTTTTGCGGAGACAGGGCGGGGTTTTTCGTTCGTGGGAGCGCTCCGCTCCGCATCAGGACCAACATGACAAAAGCGCTTCTGATTTTCCTTCTATCCGCCTCCACATCCTTTGCTCAAATCACCGCAGTACGCGCGGGGCGGCTTGTCGATCCCGACTCCGGAACGGTCTTTACCGATCAGTGGATCGTGATCATCGGCAAGAAAGTCCAGGCAGTCGGCCCGGGGCTGAACATTCCTAAAGACGCTACCATCATCGACCTTTCCAATAAGACCGTTCTCCCCGGCCTCATCGACTGCCACACCCACGTCGCCGACGGTCAAAGCGACGGCGAGCCGTTCAACGTCCTGAAGAAGACAGCCTCGCAAATCGCGCTTGAGTCCGTTCCGAATGCGCGCAAAACCCTGGAATCGGGATTTACCACCGTCCGCGACGTGGGCACCTACCGTGCGCTGAACGATGTCGCTTTGCGCGACGCCATCAATCGCGGAGACATTGTCGGCCCGCGCATGTACGTGGCCGGAGCCTACATCACGATCACCGGCGGCGCTGGCGCCATGACCGGACAGGCGCCCGACATTCAGCTTCCCTGGGACCTGCATTACGGCGAAGCCAACAGTCCCTGGGAAGTCCGTCAGAAAGTGCGCCTGCTTGCCCACAACGGCGTCGACGTGATCAAAATGCTCTCTACGGGCGCGGTACTCACCCACGGCAGCAGTCCCATGTCGATCGAATTCACGCCGGAAGAATTACAGGCCGGAGTGGACGAAGCCCGGAACTTCGGATTGCGCGTGGCCGTCCATGCCCACGCCGCGCAGGGCATCAAGAACGCGATTCTGGCCGGTGCGGCCTCCATCGAACACGCCGAAATGCTCGATGACGAACTCATCGCGCTCGCGAAACAGCACGGCACCTATCTCGATATGGATATCTACGACGAGGAATGTATCCAGGAAGGAGGCAAGACCGGCAAGACGCCAGCCGACTTTCTGCAGCACGACGCGGACCTGGGACGCATCCAGCGCGAGAATTTCGGCAAAGCCGTGAAAGCCGGAGTAAAGATGTCATTCGGCACCGATCTCGGCGTGTGCCCGTATGGCACCAGCGGCAAGCAGTTCGCCTTTATGGTCAAGTACGGAATGACGCCGATGCAGGCGATTCAGGCCGCGACGACGAACGCCGCCGATCTACTCGGGCACTCGAACGAAATCGGGTCGATCAAGCCGGGCAAGTACGCCGACCTGATCGCGGTGAGTGGTGACCCGCTGCAAGACATCAGCGTGCTGGAGAACGTCGAGTTTGTGATGAAGGAAGGGAAGGTGTACAAGGGGGGCAGAAGTTGTCAGAAGTAACTGTGAGATTCGAGAATATCTGAGTGCAATCTCTTTCCTTCGAGAATGGGGCCTTTGTCGCTACAATAGTCAATAATTAGAAGGCAGCCGGGTGCGCGTCGACTCGGCGTGTGGGGAGCGGTTGTTACGAGGTGATTTATGCGCTGCTCCGCGCTGGCTGCCTTGCTTTGTGCATGGGGCTTCCTCGCTCCTGTGGTGGCACAAAACTCCGTGCCGTTTGTCTACCAGCCTCTTATCCCAACAGCAACCGAACCTGGTGGACCAGGCTTTACTCTCACGGTCACCGGCACGGGCTTCGTTGACGGATCTGTCGTGCAGTGGGACGGAGTTGCACTGCCTACGATCTTCGTCTCGAATTCACAACTGACCGCCACAGTTCCGCCAGAGAAGATCGCAACAGCGCAGACGCCTTTAGTCACGGTTGTAAACCCGGGCACAAGCGTAACGTCGAACTCAGTTCCTTTCGCGGTAGTGGCATCGAGTCCGACCGTGTTCTTCGACAATGCGTCGGGCTCGCCCATTCCAGTCACCGGCTCGGCAATGTACAACGCACCTTTTGCGATCGCAGCTCAGGACTTCGACGGTGACGGAAAGCCCGACCTGGCAGTCGCCATACAGCAGGGCGGAACGCCAACCCCACCGGGCTACTTGAGCACTTATCTGGGCAACGGCGATGGGACCTTCACGCCGCTAGCTGCGACTGCACCGCTGGGCACCGGACCCACTTCGATTGCGCTGGGGGATTTCAACGGAGATAGCAAGCCCGATCTGGCCGTCGCTAACTTTGACGACGGAACACTGTCGATTTTGCTGGGTAACGGCAATGGGACGTTCACGGCTACATCGGACTCGCCAATCACCGTAGGAATCTGGCCGGACAGTATTGCGGTCGGAGATTTCAACGCCGATGGCAAGCTCGATTTGGCGGTGGCAGATTTCGATAGCAACGACGTGAGCGTTCTGCTCGGCGGCGGGGATGGAACCTTTGCGCCCGCGAGTGGTTCCCGGCCCAGCGCCTATGCAGCGACCGGTATTGCGGCAGGAGATTTCAACGGCGATGGCAGGCTGGACCTGGCGGTGTCGAGCTGGGGAAGTACCCAAAGCGAAAACCTCGTGATCCTCCTCGGAAATGGCGACGGAACCTTTACCGCGGTTTCGCCGCAAGGTCTGGGATTAGGAGCTGGTCAGGTCGCGGCGGCCGACTTCAACAGCGATGGCAAGTTGGACCTTGCCGTCAACGGCACCAACGGCGTCCTCTCGGTTCTGCTGGGAAACGGCGACGGGACTTTCACTCCCGTGACTCAGCCTTGCTGTCCTTATGACGGCTCGTTGCGTAGCCTGGCGCTGGCCGTGGGCGATTTCAATGCCGACGGTCAACTGGATTTTGCGTTGGCGATTCAGAACACGGAGCCTTTATACCCGGCAGATTACTTGAGCGTGTATCTGGGAAACGGCGACGGGACGTACACGCCGACAACTTTCTCTCTGCTTCTCCCCAACGATCCGTACACGCTGGCCGTAGGCGATTTCACCGGCAGTGGGAAGCTGGGCTTCGTAACCGGTGATAACCCCTACAACTACATTTCAGTGCTCACGCAGACCGCGCCGCAGGACCCGGCGCCTGACTTCTCTGTTACGCCATCGACTACGTCGGTTAAGGTGCAAGCGGGCAAAGCAGCCGTCTACAATTTTCAGCTTTCCGCATTGAACAATTTCGTCGGCTTCATGTCATTTAGCTGCACCGGCGTACCCAAGGAGTCTGCATGTTCGATCACATGGCCGAATGGAGTGGTCCCATTGACCAACATCACGATGTTTCCTACGGCAACCGCGTTTTTGAGCTTGAACGTTACGACGACCGCACCCCATGCGTTGGCGAGTCAGGTTGGCCCGCGCGCCGCAGCTGGGAGTTCCCTGCCTTGGATGATGGCGCTTGCCCTGATGCCCTTGGTCGCGCTGAGCGTTTCCCGAACATCCACGCGCCCTCGTTGCAAGGGCGTGTGGTTGATCTTGGCCTACATGGCAATCTGCACATCCTGTGGTGGAGGTTCGTCAAATTCGCCGCCTCCACCGCCCGTGGGCGGCACACCGCCGGGTACCTACACGCTCAAGATCACGGCGACCTCGGACAGCCTGACTCACTCCGCGACCGTTACGCTGACAGTTCAGTAGCCACAGCCAGGCGAATACCGAGCAAGGCGAGTATGGATTGTGTTTTCTATCCGACGGTCCTTGCTAATTCCGCGAGTGTAGAAAATTTGTATGCCCGCGTTCGTCAATCGAGGTCCCGATATGAGTTATTGATGATCCCTCTCGACCGTCTCCTCCCACGCCTTCTGCTTCACCACCTGCCCGTCCTTGAGTAACTCCCGTGTGTATTTGTAGTAGAAGTTCTTGGCGTCGCTGGAGAGGTTGAGGCGTCCACGCCAGACCAGCACACGGTCTTTAAACTCCAGCGTGGTATCGGCCTCGCCGAGGACGGAGCTGATTTCGGGATGATTGTCGTCGGCCCAGTAGGTGATCTTCTCGAGGTCCGTCTCTTTGCCCCACGGATAATGTTCTTCCGACTTGCCGCTCCAGATCACTTTTGTCTTGCCGTGGACCTGGTCGCGCTCGGTGGTCCACTCGCCGGGAAATGGCCAGCCAATAGAGACGATGTCTTTGCGTTCTTCGGAAGGCTCAGGCGGCGCGAACTGCGGTACAGGCCACGGCGACGGCGGCACCAGCGGTAGCACGAGGCGTGAGCCCTGTTCTCCGCCCAACTCCAGGCTGGTTGTCATGTTGTACGGCGTCGGCCAGATCATGGGCCAAAGCGCATTCGAGACGGCCAGCCGGATGTGGTGGCCTTTGGGAAAAACCCAAGTCGTGAGGTGCATCTCGATGTCGAGTGAATAGACCTTGCCCGGCTCTAAATCCTTCGGGTCCGACATCGACTCCCGCTGTGCTCCATTCAGCCCCGCCCCGGTGACAAGCGTGACCGAGCCGTCAGGCGCGATGTCGGACAGCCGTACAAACCAGTCGGCAAGCGCCGCCGAAGCGCTTGCTTGCAACAAAGCGTGCGGCCGACCAAGCAACGCCAGGTCTTCCTTCAGCGGCGCGGAATCGTAGGTCAGGCTGAAGGCGTCCACCGGGCGCTGATCCGTCAGCAATTCGCCCCACCAGAATCCGGCCTCGACGCCGATCGACGGAACATAGCGCAACTGATGCGTCGCTGGCTTCGCCACCTCGGTCGAAAGTAGATGCGCATCCTGCAGAAACAACGTGGTGTCGGCGGTGTTCGGCGGCGGCCACTTCGGTTCCGAGCGCCAGTGTCCGGGTACTTCCTTCAGTTCTGCGTCGGGCGGATGCCAGTGCCGCATGTACACCGTAATGGGCGGCTCATCCATGATCCCGGTGTTGCGGTTCTTCAGCCAGTAATCCCACCAGCGCACTGCCTGGTCGCGCCATTCGATCTCGGGTCCAGGCTCGGCGTCGTTCGGGAAAGTATGGTTCCATGGGCCGATCAGCGCTTTGACCGGCGCTTTCACCTGCTCCAGCATACGCGGAATCGAGTCGCGGTAGCCGTCGAGCAGCCCACCGATCAGGAAGCAGGGAATTTTGATCTCTTTCAGAGGACGCACCGGACTACGCCAGAACTCACCGTCCCGCTGATGCTTAAGATAGAGCAGCGACCACGGTGCAGCTTCAAACCGCGGCCCCAGCACTTTCTCGTCGAGGGTGTAGTCAGGCGCGCCGGTCATGCCCGGCGCCATGTCCATGTTGAGTTCGAACTCGTCGAGATGCATCAGGCCGTCGATGTAATGGATGTCATCGTGAAACAGTTCTTCGGTGGCATCGACCGCGATGATTGCCTTTAGCGCGGGTGCGTGCCGCATCGCCATCTGGATCGAGTTGAAGCCTCCCCACGAAATCCCAAACATCCCGACGTTGCCATTCGACCAGGGTTGGTTCGCCAGCCACGCGATCACCTGCTCGCCGTCAAGTTGCTCCTGCAGCGAGTATTCGCGGTCGGTGGGCACGCCTTCACTGGCGCCAAACCCGCGGATGTCGACCCTCACGGAAACGTACCCGCGCCGCGCAAAGTACGAGTGAATGGGATAGTCGCGCGCCGCCGTCGAATCGTCCTTGCGGTAGGGAAGGTATTCGAGCAGGGCAGGGAACTTCTCTTTCGGCTTCGCGCCCTCCGGCATGTACAGCGTGGCCGCCAGGCGGACACCGTCCGCCATGGCGATCCACTGTTGCTCTAAGCGGACGCTGTAGGGCGGGGGATTCTGCGATGCCGACGTGATCCCTCCCAGGCTGCAGAAAACTCCGGCGAGCACAACTCTGATCAAGGAAAACCAGCTCTGTCTCATGAAAGCGGAAATCATAGCAGCCACGATAGGGGGCGCCAAACTGCTGTCTGAGCGACAGCAACTGCGAAATGAGATTTGAAGACTGAGAACTGAGAACCGGGAACTGAGAACTGGCTTCGAGAATGCCCGGCCCGCCGCTGGGGAGCGGCTTAGTGGGGTCGTGGGGTGAGGCCGGGCAATTCTGCTTTATTCCCTTGGATCAAATATTGTTCACTTTGTATCAGGAAGGGAACGTTTCGCCTGTGACGGTGATCACTATCCGATGTGACTCATGGCCCACAGCGGCCTGTGATGACGGTCACCGCCCCTCCGCACACCGCACGGTAAGTTAGAAGTGAATCCCGCGAAGAAAGGACTCAGCACTCATGGCGTACGTAATCACCGACACCTGCATCAAGGACGAGCTTTGCGTCGAGGTCTGCCCCACCGACTGCATCCATCCCAAGAAGGACGAGCCGAAATTCGAGGCTGCGACCCAGCTCTACATCGATCCCGCAGGCTGCATTGATTGTGGGGCCTGCATTCCGGCCTGCACGTCCGACTCAATTTTCACCGCCGACGATCTGCCGGAAGACAAGAAGGAATTTCTCGACAAGAACGCCGCCTATTACGCAAGCTAGTCCCCCAGGCCCGCGCTCCGCTCTGGGGTGCGGGCCCGCGGTTCTGCCGCCTAAATGCTTGACAGGCAGCGTCCGCCTTTCTATCGTTCCCTGCTGACCCGCTTCCAGGGCCATTCATGAACATCCTCAAGGCCACCAGAGAGTATGAGGTCTGGCTGGCGCGGCAGACCCCGATCGTTGTTTCCGATCTTCGCAAGAAACACCGGCTGATGGCGAAGAGTCCATTTCTTTTTCTCAGGGCGACGTTCTATCGCTGGATACAGTTGTGGCCGGAAGCCTGCGCCGATCTGACTCGCGCGCCGCGCGTGCTGGGCGTCGGCGACCTGCACCTGGAGAACTTCGGAACCTGGCGGGATACCGACGGGCGGCTGGTCTGGGGCATCAACGACTTCGATGAGGCTGACCAGTACGCTTACACGCTCGACCTCGTGCGGCTGGCCACCAGTGCCGTGCTGGCGGCTAGAGAGGAACATCTCGCGCTCCGTTCCAGGGATATCGCCGGCGCTATTCTGGAAGGCTACCTTGCGGGCATGCGCAGCGGCGGGCGGCCCTTCGTGCTCGCCGAAGACCATACTTGGCTGCTCGAGATCGCCCAATCCAAGCCGCGCGATCCAGTCCGCTTCTGGAACAACATCGATCGGCTTCCGCTCGCAAGAACCGTTCCACGGAATGCACGAGATGCAATCGAACAACTGTTACCCCAGAGGGATCTACCTTGCCGCATAGCGCGCCGGTCGTCCGGGCTGGGAAGCTTGGGCCGCATGCGATTTGTCGCCATCACCCAGTGGCACGGCGGCCGCCTGGCACGCGAAGCGAAGGCTCTCGTGCCCTCCTCCGCGAACTGGCTGGATCAGCGGGTCCCTCGGCAACCCAGGTACTCCGATTTGCTGGCAAGATCGGTGCGATGCCCTGACCCCCTTGTGCGCTGTGTGGGCCCGTGGATTGTCCGTCGCCTGTCGCCGGATTGTTCGAAAATCGAACTCGACTCGCTTCGTGCCGGCCGAAACGAAATCCGCCTCCTTCAGGCCATGGGACGGGAAATCGCCAACGTTCATCTGGGGACCGCGCGGCAACGGAAAAACATCCTGAAGGACATCGCAAAACGTAAGGGCAATTGGTTGAGGCAAGCGGCTGAGGCCATGGTCCTCGCCACTCAGAAGGATTGGCGCGTCTGGAGAGAGAATCAGGAAGGCTAGACTCCGAGAAGTTCGCTCGAACGCTTATGTTCCTGCCAACTCGGCGCCGAGTAAGCGGCTGCTGGGAACTCCGCGGCTCGAGACTTGGCTCCCGCTCCCTGGACCAGAGCTTTCAGGATGCACTCCAGTGTCTCCGGCGATCCTGTCCAGACTCGCGACAGCGATTCGCGGTGCACGGCCAGTTCTCCCACCAGCCTCCCGACCGAGCGTACCGGCTCGGCATCGCTCGCGTCGGGTTCCTCGCGACGTGCCCGCTCCGCGGATGGGGCAGCGAGGATCCGGAGATTCGCATGCGTAAGCCAATGCGCGAGCAGGGTTTTCAGATGCTCTTCCCCGCAGATGCTCTGCATGGAAGCCTGTCGCGCCAGTACGGGATGCCACGCCAGAATCTTGATCCGGTCCAGCCATTGATTCTCCGCCACCAGGAACCATCCCTGATGACGCGGTTCTTCGATTCCGCACACTCCACAGGAGATCCGGGCGGCCATTTTGCGATCCATAAGACTCCTTCGGATGAGTCGGTTACCCAGCCTGGTCAAGAATCCGGCGAACGACGTCCCGGCTGAGAGGCACGGTCAACATTCCCTGCTGTCTGTCGAACCGGAGCGTGAAATGACAGGAACAGGCCTGGCACAACCAGAAGTGCTCGCGTCGCCGCGGAGGGCGGCGTCCATTGCCGGGCGTTTCATTCCCGTCGACACAGGTCTCGGCCACGAAAAGCTTGCCTTCACGGAGCGAACGGAAGGGAACAACGCAGGTTGGGTTCGCACATTTCTGCAACATCGCAGGCTGTCCAGTCCTCTCGTCTGTTGGAGGTTCGGCCAGAGAGAAATCAACGACAGTGCACGCCAGGGACCGAAACTCCGCCACAATCGGAATATGTCCTAGGTCTGTCATTTGCCGATAGTTATTGCGCGGCGCAATCCGGCGCAAGCGTCGCTTCTCTGATCCCCGCTGACGGATGGCTGGTGGTGCCCGACGAACTCTCGTCATTCATCACAGATCAACTGGGTCAGGGATCACAAGCCATTGTGAGACCGCTCACTTCCCTTTTGCCCATCGAGCGCGACCATGGAGAGTAATCGCGTCATGTGGGAGGGCGGATATCCATGCAAAGAGTCCTGATTCTCGGTGCGGCTGGACGTGACTTTCATAACTTTAATGTTGTCTTTCGCAACAACCCCTCGTATCAGGTGGTTGCATTCACCGCGGCCCAGATCCCCGATATTGCGGGCAGACGTTATCCGTCGCAGCTAGCCGGCGCAGGCTATCCCGACGGAATTCCTATCGCCGACGAGAAGGACCTCGAAAAGCTGATTCATGAGCTCCGCGTGGATGTCGTGGTCTTTTCCTATAGCGATATCTCCTATCCCGCCTTGATGCATCTGGCGTCTCGATCTACGGCTGATGGGGCCGATTTCTGGTTGCTCGGCTCTGAGCGTACCCAGTTGAAGGCCGCTGTGCCGGTGATCTCGATCTGTGCTGTGCGGACCGGCTGTGGCAAGAGCCCACTGTCGCGCAAAGTGGCGGCCGATCTCCGCGGCGCCGGCCTCAAAGTCGTCGCCATCCGTCATCCCATGCCCTATGGCGACCTCGCTGCGCAGGCAGTCCAGCGCTTTGCCACCCTCGCTGATCTGGAGCGGCACCGCTGCACCATTGAAGAGCGCGAGGAATACGAACCTCATCTGGTGCACGGAACGGTAGTCTACGCCGGCGTCGACTACGAACAGATCCTGCGCCAGGCTGAGCGTGAAGCCGACGTTATCCTGTGGGATGGCGGCAACAACGACACCCCGTTCTACGTGTCCGACCTGGAAATCGTGGTTGCTGACCCGCACCGGCCCGGCCACGAGATGGCCTACTACCCCGGCGAAGTCAACCTGCGGCGCGCTCAGGTGGTCGTCATCAACAAGGTGGACACCGCCGCTCGCGAGAACGTTGAAACGGTTCGGCGGAATACCCAACTCGCCAATCCCAATGCCCGCATCATTGAAACGGCCTGCCGGGTCTCTGTCGAGAACCCAGAACAGATTCGTGGCAAGCGGGTGTTAGTGGTTGAAGACGGCCCCACCCTTACTCATGGTGAAATGCCCTACGGCGCTGGCGTAGTCGCGGCGCGACAGTGTGGCGCTGCCGAACTGGTCGATCCTCGGCCCTACGCGGTCGGCTCCATCCGTGGCACTTTCGAGCGCTACACGCACGTGACCGCCCTGCTTCCCGCGATGGGATACGGCGCCATGCAGCGCCACGAACTGGAAGAAACCATCAATCGCACGCCCTGCGATGTGGTGGTCGTCGCCACGCCGGTCGATCTGGGGCACATCCTCAACATCAAGCATCCAGCCGTGCGCGTCGGCTACGAGATTGAGGAGCGGAGCCATCCGGGCGTGACGGAACTGATGGCCGAGTTCATTCAGAAGGTAGAGAAGCGCCGCTTGGTGCATGTGTGAGAGAAGCAGGTGACAGGTCACAGGTGCCAGGCCTCAGGAAAACCTGAGATGCGGCGGTTTCAGCTAAGGCTAAGAGCTAATGGCTGACCGCTGAGAGCTGAGAGCTAGGGGACATTCATGATAAGCAACGACTTTCTGTCCATCCGCGACTTCACCCCGCAAGAGATCCGCGAGTTTATCGAACTAGGTCGCCTGATCAAGTCGAATCCCGAGCTGTTTGCGGGATCCCTGCGCGGGCAGACTCTCGCCCTGATCTTTGAGAAGCCCTCCCTGCGCACCCGCGTCAGTTTCGATGTCGGCATCCATCAGTTGGGCGGATTTGCGCTCTATCTCTCCCCCGCCGAAATCAATCTTGGCAAGCGCGAGTCCGTCTTCGACGTCGCCAAGAACCTCGAGCGGATGGTGCAGGGCATCATGATCCGCACCTTCGATCACGAGATCGTCGAGCGGATGGCCGAGTACGCGAGCATTCCCATCATCAATGGTCTCACCGACTACAGCCATCCCTGCCAGGCCATGGCCGACTACCTGACCATGCTGGAACTGAAAGGTGAAATCGCCGGCTTGAAGGTCGCGTTCATTGGCGACGGAAATAATGTCGCGCATTCTCTGATGTTCGCCGGTGCCCAGCTTGGCGCGAACGTCTGGATTGCCACTCCGCCCGGATACGAACCCGACACCTCTGCCATCCGCTGGGCGACCGAACGCGGCCAGAGCACGGGCGGCACCTGTACCATCACTAACGACCCGGTGGAAGCCGCGCATAGCGCCGACGTCATCTACACCGACGCCTGGGCCAGCATGGGCCAGGAAGCCGAGAAGGAA
>Ga0335076_10006168_pt1 | contig 12093 bp, 14 predicted proteins | sample Lox_Sample_25_FD_206717 | JGI IMG/M metagenome (GOLD analysis project Ga0335076, IMG submission 206717) | Soil microbial communities from Loxahatchee National Wildlife Refuge, Florida, United States - Lox_Sample_2.5 | ecosystem: Environmental > Terrestrial > Soil > Wetlands | place: USA... | reverse complement strand
CCGAGTTTCTCGCCGTGACGACGATGGCGAGCGCTGAGAGCGCGACGGCGGGGGAGCGGGCTGCGGACGCCGCCCGAACCGCACCGGCGCTCGACGCGCAACAGCTCGAGCTGCCCTACTCGCTCCCGGACTGAATCGATCCGGCTTCCGGCCGCATGTGGGGAAACAGAATGACGTCACGGATCGAGGGGGAGTCGGTGAAGAACATCACCAGACGGTCGATGCCGACGCCGAGGCCTGCGGCGGGCGGCATGCCGTACTCGAGCGCGCGTACGTAGTCGGCGTCGTAGAACATCGCCTCCTCATCGCCCCCCTCCTTGCGCGCCGCCTGGGCGCGAAAGCGCGTCGCCTGCTCCTCCGGGTCGTTGAGCTCGGAGAAGCCGTTGGCGATCTCGCGGCCGGCGAGGAAGAACTCGAAGCGGTCGGCGATAAACGGATCAGCATCGTTCGGCCGCGACAGCGGTGAGACCTCTGCCGGATAGCCATATACGAAGGTGGGGTCGAGAAGCGCGATCTCCGCCGTCTTCTCGAAGATGCCGATCTGCAGCTTCCCCGGGCCGTCGTGCGGCTCGACCTTGAGGCCGAGCTGCTCGCAGCGCTTGCGCAGGTAGGTGAGGTCACGCAGCGACAGCGGATCGATCCCGGGGTTGTACTCGATGATCGCCTGCTCGACGGTGAGGCGGCGGAAAGGCCGGGAGAGGTCGTAGACGCGCCCCTGGTAGGTCAGCTGCTGCGTGCCGTTCAGCGTGTCGGCGAGACCGCGGATCGCCTTCTCGACCCATTCCATCAGATCGCGATAGTCGGCGTACGCCAGGTACAGCTCGAGCATCGTGAACTCGGGGTTGTGCTGCGTCGAGAGCCCTTCGTTACGGAAGTTGCGGTTGATCTCGTAGACGCGCTCGAGGCCGCCGACGATCAGGCGCTTGAGGTAGAGCTCGGGCGCGATGCGCAGGTACATGTCGAGACCGAGCGCGTTGTGGTGCGTGCGGAAAGGCCGCGCCACCGCCCCGCCGGGGATCGGCTGCATCATCGGCGTCTCCACCTCGAGAAAGTCGAGCGCATCGAGGAAGTCGCGCAAGTAGCGCACGATGCGCGTACGGGTGCGAAACACCTGACGGGTCTGCTCGCTCACGATCAGATCGACGTAGCGCTGGCGGTAGCGCGTCTCGGTATCGGCCAGGCCGTGCCACTTGTCGGGCAATGGTCGCAGCGACTTGACGAGCAGCGTGAGCGCCTCGACGCGCACCGACAGCTCCCCGGTGCGGGTACGAAACAGGACGCCGCTCGCGCCGATGACATCGCCGATGTCCCAGCCCTTGAAGGTCTCGTAGGCCGAACCGAGAGCCTCCTGCTGCAGATAGAGCTGGATCTGCCCGGTGCGGTCGCCGATCTTGGCGAAGCTCGCCTTGCCCATCAGGCGGCGAAACAACAGTCGGCCGCCGACCTTCACCCGCGTCGGATTGGCATCGAGCCACTCCGCACTGCGCTCGCCGAAGGAGGCATGCAGCTGCCCGGCGAGCGCGTCACGGCGGAAGTCGTTGGGAAACGCGGGGCCCGCCTGACGCAGCGCGGTGAGCTTCGCGCGCCGCTCGGCGATCAGCCTGTTCTCGTCGCCGCCCTGGCCGCCGCCCTGGCCGCCGCCCTCGCCCGGCGGTTTATCTTTGCCCTTCCTCATGTCGGCATGCGCTTCATCTAGACGCCCGCCTTCAACGAGGCCTCGAGGAACTGGTCGAGGTCGCCGTCGAGTACCGCCGTGGTGTTGCCCACCTCGACCCCGGTGCGCAGGTCCTTGATGCGCGACTGGTCGAGCACGTAGGAGCGGATCTGGTTGCCCCAGCTCACGTCGGACTTCGACTCCTCGAGCACCCGCGCGGCGGCGTTGCGCTTGTTGACCTCGAGCTCGTAGAGCTTGGCCTTCAGCATCTTCATGGCGGTCGAGCGATTCTTGTGCTGGCTGCGCTCGTTCTGGCAGGCGACCACGATGCCGGTGGGCTGGTGCGTGATGCGCACGGCGGACTCGGTCTTGTTGACGTGCTGGCCGCCGGCACCCGAGGAGCGGTACACGTCCACCTTGAGATCCGCCGGGTTGATCTCGATCTCGATGTCGTCGTCGACCTCGGGCGAGACGAACACCGAGGCGAAAGAGGTGTGACGGCGGTTGCCCGAGTCGAAGGGGGACTTGCGCACCAGGCGGTGCACGCCGGTCTCGGTGCGCAGCCAGCCGTAGGCGTATTCGCCTTGTATTTCCACGGTCGCACTCTTGATGCCGGCGACCTCGCCGGGGTTGGAGTCGATCACCTCGCAGCGGAAGCCGCGCGTGGCGCCCCAACGCAGGTACATGCGCAGCAGCATCTGCGCCCAGTCCTGTGCCTCGGTACCGCCGGCACCTGCCTGGATATCGAGAAAAGCGTTGTGCGCGTCCATCTCACCGCGGAACATGCGCTTGAGCTCGAGGTGGCGCACATCGGCCTCGAGGCGCTGCGCATCGAGCTCGATCTCACGCGCCGCCGGCTCATCGCCCTCGGACGCCACCAGCTCGAGCAGCTCGCTGGCGTCGCCGATGCTCTGGGTGGTGCGGTCGATCTCACCGACATCGGCGCTCAGTCGGGCGCGTTCGCGGCCGAGCTCCTGGGCGCGCGAGGGGTTCGACCAGACCTGCGGATCCTCCAGCTCGCGGGCCACTTCCTCGAGGCGCTCCTGTTTGCGGTCGTACTCAAAGAAACCCCCGTAGGGAGGCGACGCGTTCACTGAGGTCTTTGAGCTGGCGCCTGAGCTGATTGACTTCCATAGCGCTCCACGCACGCGGGTGCAACGAAGCGGCGGATGCTAGCACCGCCGCGCCGACTTTAGCGAGCGGCGGCGGGCAGCAGGTGGTCGACGAGCAGCTGCAGCCGCCGCTCGCCCTGGTACTCGTTCACCTCCAGCCGGTAGACCAGCTGCGCGAGTCCTTCGGGCGGCGCGAACACGACGCCCTCCTCGAGGTGGTTGAAGGCAATCGCATCGAACGAGCGGCCGCTGCGCGGTACTTCGACCCACATCTTCAGATGCCGCTCGCCGATCACGCGTGCGTCCCGGACGCTGAACAGCCCGTCGAAGCTCGGCTCGGGGAAGGCCTGCCCCCAGGGTCCCCCGGCACGCAGCGCCTGCGCCGTGTCGAGCGCAATCTCGCTCACGGCGAGCTCCCCGTCGGTCTCGACCGCGTCCGCATCCGCCGCGCCGCCCGCCCAACGCGCCACCTCCTCGTCGAAGGCGCGCGCGAACTCATCGAGCTTCGCGCGCTCGAGCGTCAGCCCCGCCGCCATGGCGTGGCCGCCGAAGCGGCTGATGAGGTCGGGCCGGCGCGCGGCGATCGCATCGAGGACGTCGCGGATGTGAATGCCCGCGACCGAGCGCGCCGAGCCGCGCAGCAGCGCCTGATCGGCGCTCGCGAAGGCGATCACCGGACGGCGCACCCGGTCCTTGACGCGGCTCGCGACCAGTCCCACCACACCCTGGTGCCAGCTTTCGTCGAAGAGGCACAGGCCGCGGTGCCGCACGCCGCCCCCGCCTTCCAGGTCCACGTGACGCAGCGCGCCGAGCGCCTCCTGCTGCATGCGCGCCTCGATCGTGCGGCGCTCCTGGTTGAGCGCATCGAGCCGCTGTGCCAGGCGCTGTGCCGTGGCGTCGTCGTCGGCGAGCAGACACTGAATGCCGATGCTCATATCGTCGATGCGTCCGGCCGCGTTGAGCCGCGGCGCCACCGCGAAGGCGAGGTCGGCCGCGGTCAGATCCGCCGCCCCGCGCCCGGCAAGGCCGAGGAGTGCGCGGATGCCGGCTACGCAGCGACCGGCGCGGATGCGCTTGAGACCCTGCGCGATGAGCACGCGGTTGTTGGCATCGAGCGGCACGACGTCGGCGACGGTGCCGAGCGCCACCAGGTCGAGCAGCTGCGCTACGCCGGGACCAGTGGCGCTGCCGGGCTCTCGCGCCTCGAGTGCGCGGCGCACCGCGGCCATGACGTAGAACGCCACGCCCACTCCGGCGAGCGCGCGGCTGCCGAAGCGGCTTTCCCTGAGGTTGGGGTTGACGATCACGTTCGCCTCGGGAAGCGCGGCTCCCGGCAGGTGGTGATCGGTGATCAGTACGTCGATGCCGCGGGCACGCGCCGCGACAACGCCGGCGTTGCTCGAGATACCGTTGTCGACCGTCACGATGAGCGTCGGCGCGCGCGTGGCGGCGAGCGAGACGATCTCGGGGGTGAGCCCGTAACCGAAATGAAAGCGGTTCGGTACCAGGAAATCGACGCTGGCGAAGCCACAGGCCGAGAGCGCGCGCACCATGAGGGCGCTCGCGGTCGCCCCGTCGGCGTCGAAATCCCCGACGATCAGCACACGCCCCGAGCGGTGCGCGAGCAGCAGCTCCACCGCGTCCGCGACGCCTTCGAGCGTCCCGACCGGCAGCAGCCGCTCGAGGGAGGTGTCGAGCTCCGCCGCCGAGCGCACGCCGCGTGCGAAGTACACTCGGTCGAGCACCGGGTGCAGCGCGCCGCCGAGGGGTGGTGTGCGGGCCGCGGGCAGCCGGCGCACGATGCGCAGCTTCACGCGAAGCTCGCGAGGCCGGCGCGCTGGCGCCGCCAGAGCTTGAAACGGCTCGCGCGGCCGAGCGTCACGCGCACATCGTTGAGGATGAGCGTCGCACGCGCCAGGCGGCCGTGGCGCAGCGCCGCGACCGCCGGGACGATGAGCCGCGCGTCGAGCTGCGCGAGGGCGTCGGCGGCGCTCGAGTGCGGGGAGCCCTGCAACTGAGCGGCCACCTGCGCGACCAGCACCGCACGGGGCGCCTGCGCTTCGGCGAGCACCTCATCGAGCTGCACAGGCAGTGCGCGGCAGGCCTCGCCCTCGAATTGCCACAACCCCCCGAGCCACGCATCCCGGCCATAGGCGAGCGGCAGTTTGCCCCGCGGGGTGGGCACCACAGGCGGCAGCGGCCGCCCTTCGGCACCCCAGGGCCACAACGTCGTCACCGGCGGTTCGCGGCGCTGCTGGCGCGCCTCGTTGAACGGTTGCGCGTGCAGCCACATCTCGATCTCCGCTACCAGCCGTCGCAGCGGTGCGGCCGCGGCGCCCTGCGGCAGCGCCTGCGCGAGATCGCTGCCAATGCAGCGCGCGGGCTCGACCGTCCGCAGCGGCGCGACGCCCGGTGTCTGCAGCAGAAGCTCCCCCGACGGCAGCGGCGCCAGCACATGACCCGATGCGCCGAACGTGGCGGCGAAGGCGGCCGCAAGCGTCGCCAGCTCGGCGCCGCTCAAGGCAAGGACGCCGCGATGATCGAGATGCACCCGCGCCAGTCCCGCGGTGAGATGCAGCGGCGTTGCGATCCAGCACGTGACATCGCGCCCCGAGCGAGCCTGCGGCTCGGCGAGCGCAGCCGCCGCGATGCGCGCCGGTGCGACCTCGGCGAGCTCCTCGCGCCCGAGCAGCCGCGCGAGCCACGCGCGCCACCCTTCGCCAAGTGCGCGGCGCTCACCGAAGCGACCGGCCTGCTCGAGCCCGGCAAAGCGGCCGGCCGCCAGCGCGGACGCGGGCACTGCACCGCTGCCCTGCGGCTTGAGGTACAGGTCGGGGATCACGATGACGAGCTCGCGCACGAGGCGCTATCGTACCGAAGGTGAAGTTCACCCTCGAACCGCCTTTGCAGGCGAATCTGATCCGCAGCTACTCCGCGACCGAGTTGCGCATCGCCGAGCAGTGCATCGCCCGCAGCTGTATCGTCACAGCGGAGCGACTGATCACGGAGTGGGAGCCGGGCACGTTCGCCGCGCTGACGAGCGCTCACCTCGAGACGATCTTCGCGCTCGCGCCGGAAGTAGTGCTGATCGGCACCGGTCCGACGCAGCGCTTTGCCAGTGCTGCAGTGCGCGGTGCGTTCGCGCAACGGCGCATCGGGCTCGAAGTGATGCAGCTCGGTGCGGCGTGCCGCACGTTCAATGTGCTGGTGCAGGAGGAGCGGCGGGTGGCCGCGGCGTTGTTTCTGCGCTAGCGCCGCCGGCAGCGAAGACGATCGGCAGAAGACACAAGGGGAGGGTCAACCAACCAAACAATCATTCGAAGCTGACAGACTCGAACAATTGCACTGTTTTTGCTGTTGTCTCGAGGTTATTGCTCTTCGTTGCGACTCCCTCCTCCCTGTGTCTTCTGCGGATGCGCCCTCCCGTTCTCGGTTGTCGTCGTTAGGAGACAGGGGGTGCATGTTAAACGTCCGGCAGAAGCCCGCGCAACTGATTTACGGATCAGGGTCAGCCCGGTGTGCCTGCCGAGCCCACGATGCCTCGGACACACACCAAATTTATATAAAAAATCACGGTAATTCGGTGGGTTATCGATCATTAATCAAGTACAACTTTAGGCTGGATCAGGTGGTCCCCGCCAGCAGCGGCACAAAGGCGACGGGACCCAGCAGCTCGCGCTCCACACGCTGCTCACGGCGCGTGAGCCTGACCAGCTGCTGCTCCCCCTCCGGTCCGAGCGGCACGATGAGCCGCCCGCCGACTTTCAGCTGGCGCAGCAGCGGCTCCGGCACCGTCAGGGGCGCGGCAGCCACCAGGATCCCATCGAACGGCGCGTGCGCCTTCCAGCCGAGGGTACCGTCGCCATGGCGGAAGCGGACGTTGCGGATACCGAGCTCCTTGAGGCGCTCGCGCGCACGCGCGAGCAGCGGCTCGATGCGCTCGATGGTGTAGAGCTGCGTCACGAGCGGCGCGAGCACTGCGGTCTGGTAGCCACAGCCGGTTCCCACCTCGAGCACCTTGTCCACCGGCCCGCCATCGAGGAGCGCCTCGGTCATGCGTGCGACGATGTAGGGCTGCGAGATGGTCTGGCCGAAACCGATCGGCAGCGCGGTGTCTTCGTACGCGCGGCTGCCGAGGGCCTCGTCGACGAAGATGTGCCGGGGGACGTTGCGGATGCGATCGAGCACCGCGAGGTTGGCGATACCCTGCTCGCGCAGACGCTGCACCAGGCGGTCGCGCGTACGCGCCGACGTCATGCCGATGCCCGAGAGTCGCAGGTCAGCCATCGAGTTCGTCCAGCCAGCTCCCGAGCGCTGGCAGCGCCGCGTGGCGCGTGAGATCGACTTGCAGCGGCGTCACCGAGACATACCCCTGGGCCACCGCTTCGAAGTCCGTGCCGGGGCCGGCATCGGCTTCGGCACCCGCCGGCCCGACCCAGTACACGGTGCGCCCGCGCGGGTCGCGGGCGCGCATCACCGGCGCGGAGCGATGACGAAAACCGAGACGGCTCGCGCGAAAGCCGCGTAGCTGCGCGAAGGGCACGTCCGGCACATTGACGTTGAGAATGAGCGCCCGCTCGAGCGGCTTGCGCAGCAGCTGCGCCACGAGCAGCCGCGCCACCTCAGCGCCGGTAGCGAAGTGTCCGCCGCCCGCGCCGCCGGTGCACAGCGACACCGCCACGGTCGGCAGGCCGAGGAAGCGCCCCTCCACGGCCGCCGCCACCGTACCCGAATACAACACATCGTCGCCGAGATTGGGGCCGTCATTCACGCCCGAGACGACCATGTCGTGCTCGAAGTCGAACAGGCCCGAGATCGCCAGGTGCACGCAGTCGGTGGGGGTGCCGGGGACAAAGTACACGCCCTCCTCGGACTCAAACACGCGCAGCGGCACATCGAGCGTGAGGGAGTTGCTCGCGCCGCTCTTGTTGCGATCGGGGGCGACCACGGTCACCTCGGCGAGCGTTGCGAGCGCCTCGCGTAAGCGGCGGATGCCTTCGGCGCGAAAGCCGTCGTCGTTACTAACCAGGATCTTCACTTGTCATTGCGGGGGGAAGCGCCGAAAGTGCGCGAGACTATACTTCAACGGCGAGTGTCGGCGGAGGTGAGCGTGAGCAGCTTACCGGGCGATCGTGATCGAGAGGAGGAGCAGACCGACGAGGCGGATCTGTTCCGCGAGGCCATGCGCGGCGTCAGGCCCTTGGGGCAACGCAGCCCGGTGCCGCGTCCGCCCCGGGCACGCCCGCACGCGCGCTTCACCCGCGCCGACCGTGCCGCGGTGCTCGCCGAGAGCCTCGGTCTCGAGGGCGCCGATCCGCAACTCGCCGGGGGCGAGGAGCTGGTATTCCATCGCCCGCAGGTGCAGCCGGCGCTGCTCAAGCGGCTGCGCCGCGGCGAGTACCGCGTGCAACGCGAGATCGACCTGCACGGTCTGACCGTTGCCGAGGCCAAGCACGCCCTGCGCGGCTTTCTCATCCGCTGCCTCGAGCATCAGGTGCGCTGCGTGCGCGTGATTCACGGCAAGGGACTGCGCTCGGGCAACCGCGGCCCGGTGCTGAAGTCCGCCGTCAGCGCGGTCCTGCGCCGCACCGGAGCGGTGCTCGCCTTCGTCTCGGCGCGGCAGGTGGACGGCGGCACCGGCGCGCTCTACGTGCTGCTCGACCGCGACTGAGCGGGGAGCGCGGCCGCTATTCCTCGGGCGCCTCGTCGGCGCTGGCCACCAGCTCGCGCAGCACCGCGGTGGCAAAGCCGCCGCGGCCGAGGCGGAACGTGAGCCGCACGCTCTGTGTCTCGCTTGCGCAGGCGAGGCCCTGAACCGCGAGGCGCAGGCTCCGCCGCTCCTGGCGCATGCCGGCCGCGACGCACAGCCCGCACTGCTCGGGAAAGCGTGCCGCAACGTGCGACTCGAGCTCGAGCACCCGCGCGCGCGTCGCCGGCTCCCCCTGCCCCCAGAGCGGTCCGCTCGGGTGGATCTCGAGCCGCTCACAGCGGCTCGCGAGCACGGCGTCCGGGTGCTCCACGGCAAAGACGCTGCCGCTGCCGGCGAGGTTGGCCAGGTCGCCGGTCAGTAACCGGTTCCAGCTGCCATCGAGGACACGCGCGGCGAGCACGGCATTGAAGACGACGCTGCGGGCGGCGGAGAGCACGAAGCCGCGCTCTGCGGCGCGCAACGTGCCGAGGCCGGCGGCGGCGCTGCGCGCGAGGTTCGCGCCATCGCGGCCGAAGCGCTGTGGGCCGAAGTAGTTCGGCACGCCGGCGCGTGCGATCTGCTCGAGCCGCGGCGCGAGCAGCGCGGCAAGCCGCGCGCCATTGCCGGCGCGCGCTCGCACGCGCACCGCAAAGTGATTGCCCGCGAGCGCCCCGCGCGGGAGCTTGCGCGTGTGGGGGTGGGCCTCGAGCACCTCGAAGTCTTCGCGCTGAACGCGCGGCCAGTCGACGGCGCCGCGTGGACGCGGCACCGAGAACCACTGCACGGCAAGCGCCCGGCGGTCCTTGAGACCGGCATAGCCGACCTGGGGCGCCGCGCAACCCGCGACGCGCGCGAGCTCGCGCGCCACCCACGCCGTGTTGGCGTTGCGCTTGCGCACCTTGAGCAGCAGATGCTCGCCGCTGCCGGCGGGCGCAAAGCCGAGATCCTCCTCGACCTCGAAGTCCTCGGGCTCGGCGCGCAGCACCCCCGCCGCCGGCGGCGTCCCGTGAGCACGCGGCGGTGCAAGCGCCGCCGCGCGCGCGGTCAGGTCTGCGACCGCCATGCTCAACGCTCGGTGAGCAGCACGACCGCCTGCGCGGCGATGCCCTCCGCGCGGCCGAGGAACCCGAGGCCCTCGGTGGTGGTCGCCTTGACGTTGACGCGGGTCTCGGCGATGCCGAGCAGCTGCGCGACCTGGGCGCGCATGGCGAGGCGGTGGGGTGCGATTCGCGGCACCTGCGCCAGCACCGTGATATCGGCGTTCACCACCGCAAGCCCCGCGGCATGCACCATCGCCAGCACGCTCGTGACGAAGCCCCGGCTGTCGGCGCCGCGCCACCTCGGGTCGCTGTCGCTGAAGTGCTGGCCGATGTCGCCGAGTCCTGCGGCGCCGAGCAGCGCGTCGCACAGCGCGTGCAGCACCACGTCTCCGTCGGAGTGCGCCACGACGCCATGCGAGTGCGCGATACGCACGCCGCCGAGCACGATACTGTCTCCCGGGCCGAAGTTGTGAACGTCGATGCCACAGCCGACTCTCATGGCGCCACCCCCGCGTTGCCGTCGTGCCGCGAGCGCAGCACCGCCGCCGCGAGCCACAGATCGTCGGCGGTGGTGACCTTGAGGTTGCTCGCGGCGCCCTCGATGAGCAGCGGATGCTCGCCGAGCCACTCGAGCGCCTGTGCCTCGTCGCTCGGAAAGCGTCCGGCCGCGTGCGCCACGTCGAGCGCCGTGCACAGTCGCCCGTAGCGGAACATCTGCGGCGTGAGCGCCCGCCACAGCCCCGAGCGATCGAGCGTCTGCGCGACCTCGAGCAGCCCCGGAGCGTTGCCGCAATCCTGCGCGCGCTTGAGCGTGTCGGCCGCCGGCACCGCGAGCAATCCCCCGAGTGCGTGCGCGCCCGACCTCTCGAGCAGCCGCTCGAGGTCGTGCGCGTCGAGACAGGGCCGCGCCGCATCGTGCACCAGCACCCAGTCGGCCTCGCCAGCGCGGCCGGCAAGAGAGGCGAGCGCGCTGCGCACCGAGAGACTGCGCTGCGCCCCGCCGGTGACCACGCTCACCGGCGGCGCCGACGTCGCCTCATCGCCCGCGGCACGCGTTGCCCGGCATCGTGGCGCGACCTCGGCCCAGCCGCGGTCCTCGGGGGCGAGCGCCACCACCACCTGCGCGCAGCGCGGATCGGCGAGAAAGGGGGCGAGCGCCCACTCGATCACGGTGCGCCCCTCGAGCGCGGCATATTGCTTCGGTTGCGCGGCGCGAAAGCGCTGACCCGAGCCTGCGGCCGGCATGACGAGCCAGTAACGCATCGGAGCGGTGTTCAGCGGGCAGCAGTCCGCGTCGGCGGATGGCCGGCCGCGGCGGGGCGGGGAGGCACCACCTGATAGAAGGTCTCGTTACGGGCGATCATGCCGAGGTCGCTGCGCGCGCGCTCTTCGAGCGCATCCATCCCGGTCTTCAGATCACGCACCTCGGCGGCGAGCTGGCGGTTGCGCTCGGCGAGTTGATCGTTCTCGGTCCGCTGCGCCACTACGGCCTGACGCAGCCGCGCGACTTCGCGCACGCCGTCTGCGGAGAGCCATACGCGGTACTGCAGCAGGATAAGGGCGACCGTGAGGCCGGCGGCGAGCCATTTCATGGGGCGAGCAGCGTAGCAGAGGCCGCTGCGATGCGCGAAGTGTCGGTGAGCGCGAGCCGCTTCAGTGGCGGGGCGTGGCAGGCGGCTGCGGCGCATACTCCATCGCCAGCTGTACCCGCTGCGCGAGCTCCGTGCCGCCGATCTGCGCCATGACCGCGAGCGCCATGTCGATGCCGGCCGTCACGCCGCCACCGGTGAACAGGTCGCCGTCACGCACCACGGGAAACTCGGCGGCATCAGCGGCTCCTGGCCGGCCCGGAGAATGTGGGGCTTCTGCGTGCATGATCGCTCGGCTACGCTCTGTCCGAAATGACGTTTTTACATCGTTTTCGGCCACCGGGCCCGCCATGCCACAGCGCATCGCGGTGCTGATCTTTCCCGGCTTCCAGCTGCTCGACGCGGCAGGTCCCCTCTCGGCGTTCGAGATCGCCGGCCGCATCCGCGGCGGAGCCTACGAGCGGCGCGTCATCGCGGCACAGCCCGGGCCGGTGGCGAGCTAGTGGCACGGGCGAGCGGCTTCAACGACCCCGAGCGGATGCGCCGCGCCTTTCTGCGGCTCTTCGGGGTCGCGCCGTCAGCGCTCGAGCGGGTGCGGCGCGCCGCCGGTGCGGTACGCGGCGGCGGCCCCGCTCAGATCTTCAGCGGAAACGCCTCGCGGCCGGCGTAACGCACGGTGCCGAGCTCGGCCTCGATGCGCAGCAGCTGGTTGTACTTAGCGGTGCGATCGGAGCGCGACAGCGAGCCGGTCTTGATCTGCGTGGCAGCGGTCGCCACCGCGATGTCGGCGATGGTGCTGTCCTCGGTCTCCCCGGAGCGGTGCGACACCACCGCGGCGTAGTGCGCGCGCTCGGCGAGCTCGATACAGGCGAGCGTCTCGGTGAGGGTGCCGATCTGGTTGGGCTTCACCAGGATGGCGTTGGCGATGTGCCGGTCGATCGCCTGCTGCAGGATGCTCGTGTTGGTGACGAACACGTCGTCGCCCACCAGCTGGATCTTTTCGCCGAGG
>Ga0335076_10006167_pt1 | contig 12094 bp, 11 predicted proteins | sample Lox_Sample_25_FD_206717 | JGI IMG/M metagenome (GOLD analysis project Ga0335076, IMG submission 206717) | Soil microbial communities from Loxahatchee National Wildlife Refuge, Florida, United States - Lox_Sample_2.5 | ecosystem: Environmental > Terrestrial > Soil > Wetlands | place: USA... | reverse complement strand
AGCACGGACCCGCGGACGTGAGCGCGGCAGCGCCCGGCGCAGCCGGGCTCCCCAAGCACGGCGGGTCAGCTACACGAAATTTTCACGCCGCAGCGGCGTCACCACAGGCCCACGCGCGACTGTTAGGCTCTGGCGCGTTCTGTAGTGGTACAGAAGGAGGCAGACATGAGGCACAGATTCCGCCTGGCCGGGCTGGCCACCGCGGCGTGCCTGGTCCTGGCTGTGGCCGCTGCCTGCAGTAGCAGCTCCAGTCCGTCCAGCGGCGCCAGCCCGGGCGCGTCTGGGGCGCACGGCACGCTGATCGTGTTCGGCGCCGGCACGCTGGCCACCCCGTTCACAGCGGAGATAGCGGCATTCAAAAAGGCCAATCCCGGCGTGACCGTGCACTCGCAGTTCGGCGCGAGCGGTGACATGGTCAAGGCCATCACCCAGCTGCACCAGCCCGCCGACGTGCTGGGCGTGGCCGACTACTCGCTGATTCCCAAGCTGATGGTTCCCCATTCTGCGACCTGGTACCTGGGATTTGTCTCCAACCAGATCACCTTCGCCTATACCAGCCACAGCAAGGGCGCCAGCGGGCTCACCGCCAACAACTGGTACAAGGTGCTGGCCCAGCCGGGCGTGCGCATCGGCCGGTCCAACCCGGCCGCCGACCCCTCGGGCTACCAGATCCTGCAGATGCTCCAGCTGGCCAACAGCTATTACCACCAGCCCAAGCTGTCGGCCTCGGTGCTGAAGAACTCCCCCGACTCCAGCGTGGCCGAGACCGAGACCTCGCTGCTCTCGGCGCTGCAGTCGGGGCAGATCGACTACCTGGCCATCTACAAGTCCACCGCGCAGGAAAACCACCTGAAGTACATCGCGCTGCCGGCGCAGATCAACCTGTCTGACCCCTCGAAGGCCGCCGCCTATGGCAAGGTCTCCATCCACGCCGGGTCACTGGGCACGCTGACCGCCAAGCCGATCATCTACGGGCTGACCATCCCCACCAGCGCACCCAACTCCGCGCTGGGCGAGAAGTTCATCAGCTTCGTGCTCGGCCCGCAGGGCCAGGCGATCATGCGCAGCAACGGGTTCGTAGTCATCTCACCCGCGCTGGCCAATCCGCAGGACAAGGTGCCCGCTTCGGTCAAGCCGCTCACCACCCAGTGGCCGTCATAGGGCGGGTGAAACCAGCCGCCAGGCCGCGCAGCGCCACAATGACCACGTGACAACGACACAGACAGCGACCTCGGCAACGGAGGCGAGGCAGCCGGTTCGCAGCTGGCCGTCGGGCTGGTTCGGGGTGGTCATCTGGTTGCTGGGTGGCCTGCTACTGGCGTTCATCGTGCTGCCGATCATCCGGCTCGTGACGACCTCGTCGGTGACCAGTCTCCGGCACGCGGCAAGCACGGCGGCGGTCCGGGACGCCATCTTGCTGAGCTTGCAGGCGGCGGCGATCACCGCCGCGATCGCCACGGTGCTGGGGGTACCGCTCGCCTACATCCTCGCCCGCGGCCGTTTCCGGGGCCGCGGCGTGATCCAGTCCGTGGTCGACCTCCCGCTGGTCGTGCCGCACACGGTGGCCGGCATCGCGCTATTGTTCCTGCTCGGCCGGACTGGCTGGGTCGGCGGGCCAGCGACCCACCTGGGGGTGTCGTTCTACGGCTCCCAATGGGGCATCGTGGCCGCGATGCTGTTCGTCAGCTGCCCGTTTGTCGTCAACAACGCCCGGGTCGCTTTCGAGGCCATCGATCCCCGGCTGGAACGGGCGGCGCGGAGCCTGGGCGCCAGCCCGTGGTATGCCTTCCGGCGGATCACGTTGCCACTGGGGCTGCGCGGCGTACTGACCGGCGCCGTACTCGTCTACGCGCGTTCGATCAGCGAGTTCGGCGCCGTAGTGATCATTGCCTACTATCCCGCGACCGCACCGGTCGAGATCTACAACTTGTTCCTGCAGTCCGGTCTCAGCCAGTCAGCGTCGGCCGCTGTCGTGCTGCTGATCGTCGCACTGGCCACGTTCCTGGTCTTGCGGACCCTGGCCTCCGGGCGGCTGCTTGCCCGGGTTGACCGTGCTTACCGCTGACCGCGGGCTCAGCATCAGCGGCCTGACCGCCCGGGCCGGGTCCTTCACCCTCGGCCCGGTCAGCCTCGGCATCCCGCCCGACCGGGTGCTGGTGCTACTCGGGCCATCCGGCGCCGGGAAGACGATGCTGCTGGAGACCATCGCCGGGCTCCGCCCTCAGCAGGCCGGGCAGATCAGCCTGGGCGGCACCGACATCACCGGGCTCCCACCGGAGCGGCGGCAGATCGGACTGGTCTTCCAGGACGCCGCGCTGTTCCCCCACTTGACCGTCCAGGAAAACGTCCAATTCGGGCCGCGCGCCCGCCGGGCGGCGTCCCCGGGCGGCTCTGGCGGCCTGCTGCGCCAGCTCGGCATCGCCCACCTTGCCGACCGGTTGCCGCGCTCGCTCAGCGGCGGCGAGCGCCAGCGAGTGGGCCTGGCCCGCGCGCTGGCCATCCAGCCCGGCCTCCTGCTGCTAGACGAGCCACTGTCGGCGCTGGACCAGCCGACCCGCGAAGACATGCGCGCCCTGCTGCAGCAGCTTCTGGCCGAGCTGGAGATCCCGGCCGCCCACGTCACCCACGACCGGGACGAAGCTCTGAGCATCGGCGACGACTTGGCCATCATCGTCGCTGGACAGCTACGCCAGGCCGGGCCGGCCGCCCACGTCGCTGCCGAGCCGGCCGATCCCGACGTCGCCCGCCTGCTCGGCTGGTCGGAACTCGGGCACGGCACAGCGGACGGTGGCACGGCCCGCGTCGGGCAGCTCGCGTTCGTCAATGCGGCCACCGTGGATCTGCACGGCCCGGTTCAGGTGTTCTACCGGCCCGAAGACGTCCGGCTCAGCCCCGCGACAGCCGATGCCTCAGCCGGCGGTGACCTGACCGCAAAGGTCGAGCGGATTGTCCACACCCGGCCGCTGGCCCGCATCGCCCTTCGCAGTGACCCGCCCATCGCGGCGCTCATGCTTCACAGGGACATCGACCGCCTCCAGCTCGGCACCGGCGATCAAGTGCAGGTCGGGCTGCCGCCGGATACCCTTCGTTTCTTCCAGGCCAGCTGAAATCCGGCCGCGGCTGTTAGTGCGGGCGAGTCACGTGCCCTTTTCGTTTTGAGCCCAGGACTGGGTTACGGTAGCCGGGCCCGGGGAGCGGCCTCCGCCGGGCCCGGTGCATTCTTAGCTCTGCCAGGGATGCGCTAAATGCCGTCAACGTGCCCGTCATCGGAGTCCGCTAGAGTCGCAGGATGCCCAGGTTCCGGATCAAGGAGGCGGCCAGCCTTCTCGGGGTCAGCACCGACACCTTCCGCCGCTGGGCCGAGGCGGGACGGATCAAAACGATCAATAAGTCCTCCGGGTGGATGACCGTGGATGGGGCGGAGCTCGCCAGGTTCGCGCAGGAGCTGGCCGAATCGGCCGACCACATGGATGACCGGATGGTGGTCGCTCATTCGCAGCGGAACAGGTTCAGTGGCCTGATCACCCGTGTTGTCCGCGACACCGTTATGGCTCAGGTAGAGATCCAGGCTGGGCCGCACCGCTTCGTCTCACTGCTCAGCCGCGAAGCCACTGACGAACTCGGCCTGGAAGTGGGCATGCTCGTAGTGGCTGCCGTCAAGGCCACCAATGTCTCACTGGAAATTCCGACGAGCGGATCAAAAGGTCCTGAGCATCACCAGCTGCTCTGGCTTCAGCCTTCCGCGGCCAGCCGGGCGAGGTAGCCGGCCAGCTCGCCGGCCGGGACCGCGGTCTGCTCCCCTGAGTTCATGTCCCGGACGGTGACCGTGCCCGCCTCCTCCTCGGCGCCGCCGTAGATCAGCGTCCAGCGCGCTCCCTGGTCGCTGGCCCACTTCAGCTGGCGGCCGAGCTTGCCGGACCCGCCCAGGTAGACGCTGGCGCGCAGCCCCGCCGACCGGGCCGCGGCAGCAAAGGAGAAGCTGCGCGCGGCGTACTGCTGGCCCATGACCGTGACCGCCACGTCCAGCTGGCTGTGCCCCTCTCCCTCGTCGGGGAGCAGCAGGAGGATGCGCTCGATGCCGAGCGAGCCACCGGTGGCTGGCACGGCCGGCCCGCCGAGCTGCTCGATGAGGTGGTCGTAGCGGCCGCCGGAGGCGATCGAGGCGCCCAACCCCTGGGCCGACACCTCCCAGATCGGCCCGGTGTAGTAGCTCAGACCGCGCACCATCCGGGGCGTGAACACCACCCGCCCGTCCGGCACCTGGCCGGCGAGCAGGGTCAGCACGGAGTCCACCTCGTCCAGCCCGGCGGAGCCCTCCTCGCTGGACTTGAGCGCCTCCCTGATCCGTTCTGCCGCATCGGGGGCGGTCATCGCGGTCACCAGGTCGGCGGCCCTGGCCTCCGGCAGCCCGCGGCCGGTGAGCTCGGCGGTGACCTCGGCCGGGCTGAGCTTGTCCAGCTTGTCGAGGGTGATCAGGACGCCAGGCCCGAGCTCGGCCGGGACGTCGAACACCTCCAGCAGGCCGGCCAGCACGCGGCGGGAGTTGAGCAGGAACCGGAAGCCGGCGATCCCCACCCCGGCCAGCGCGTCGTGCACCGCGGAGATGACCTCCGCGTCGGCCAGCATCGAGGTGGAGCCGAGGGTGTCCAGGTCGCACTGCGTGAACTCGCGGTAGCGGCCCTTACCGGGCCGGTCCGCGCGCCAGACCGGCCCGATGGCGTAGCGCTTGTACGGGACCGGCAGCTGGCTGCCGTAGGCGGCGGCCACCCGCGCCAGCGGCACGGTCAGGTCATAACGCAGCGCCAGGTCGGCCTCGCCGGTCCCCTCGTGCTCGCCGCGGCGCAGGATCTTGAAGATCAGCTTGTCGCCGTCCTCGCCGTACTTGCCCATGAGCACGTCGAGCCGCTCGAAGGCCGGGGTGTCGAGCGGCTCGAAGCCATAGCGCGCGAACACCGACCGGATGACGTCGAAGGCCCGCTCCCGGGTCTCGAACTCGCGGGCGAGGAAGTCACGGGTTCCCGAGGGGGGATCGAACTGCGTTGGCATGCGCCTATGCTCCCCGACCGGACGGGTTCCCGTCACATCGGTTATGAGCCCAGGCCCGGGCAGCCCGCGCTGACGGCCCTTCCGGCCGCCGTTTCGTCAACCTTTAATTGACGGAGCGGGCCGGGGGCACATGTTAGCGTTGGCGCATGTTCTAGCGCCTGTGGCCGACTGACCTAGTGGAACGACGCCACAGCCGAGGAGCATTTCTTGTCCCGCCCGACCAGCGACACTCCGCCGGCCGACGTGCCCTCCGGGCACCAGCCAGCGGCGGCGGACGGCCCCCAGGGGCAGCCGGGGCCGCCCGGCCTTCCCCGGTACACGCTGGGGCTGGCGTTCGGCCTGCAGGCGGTGATCTCGGCCGGCGACGGCGCCGCCATGGTCGCCCTGGCCACCCGCGTCTACCAGGGCTCACACGCCTCCTGGGCGGTCGCCGCGGTGTTCCTGGCGATCACCATCCCGATCACCGCGCTCGCGCCGCTGGCGGGCCTGCTGCTCGACCGGCTGCCGCCCCGGCCGGTGCTGGTCGCGGCGGCCGCCGGGCAGGCCCTGGTGGCGCTGGCGCTGACCCAGGTGGCCGGGATCGGGCCGGTGCTTGTGCTGGCGACCGGGTTCGGCATCTGCGCCGCCGTGCTGCAGCCGGGGCTGGGCGCGATCGTGCCGCGACTGGTCGGCCCGGCGGGCGGGCCGGGCCGCGCCGACCCGGCTGCGGTGACCAAGGCGAACGGGTACCTTCAGGCCGCGACCTGGGGTGGCTTCACGGCGGGCCCGCTGCTGGCCGGCGGGCTGGCGGCGGCCGGCGGCACCGGGCTGGCGCTGGCCGGGGTGGCCGTGGTGTACGCGCTCGGGACGGTCGGGCTGTGGGCGCTGCCGCTGGCGCCCGCCCCGCCGGAGGCCCCGGCGGGCACCAGCCGGGAGGGGCTCGCCGCACAGCTGGGCGCGGGCCTGCGGTTCCTGCGCGAGGACGCCGACGCGGGGCTGCTCGTCCTGGTGGTGGGCGCCATGGTGGTGTTCGCCAACATGGCAGTGGTCGCGGAGGTCGCCTTCGCCGAGAGCGTACTGGACGCGGGGCCGTCCGGGTACTCGGTTCTGGTCGCGGCGTGGACCGCGGGCATGCTCGGGGGGACGCTGGCCGGCGGCCGGCTGCCCGGGCGCAGGCTGGCCTTTACCGCGCTGTCGGGGACGCTGGCCGCCGGGGCCGCGGTGGCGCTGGCGGGAACGGCCGCCGTGCTGTGGCAGGCGGCCGCCGCCTACGCGTTCGGCGGGCTGGCCAACGGCATGGAGGTCGTGGCGACCCGCAGCTTCCTCAACCACCGCGCGCCGCCGCAGGTGGCCGGGCGGGTATTCGCGGTGTACTCCGGGGTGCTGTTCGGGGCGGCGTCGATCGGGATGGCCGTCGCCGGCGGCCTGCTCGGCTCGCTCAACCCGCGCCTGGTGCTCTTCCTGGCCGGCGGCGGCGGGCTGGCGGCGGCCGGGGTGGGCTCGCTCATGTACGCCCGCCGTCACGTCCGGGCGGCACGATCACGCCAGGCCTCGAACCGGCCGGGCCAGGCTGGGCCGTAGGGACAACACGCACGGGCTCCGGGCGTGGTCACTGCCAGGCTCGGTCTCCCAGCCCGGGAAGACAAAGAAAATCGCGCGGCCAGGGCCCGGCGCTCGGCGAGCGCGTCATGGCCCGGCCCGTGCCGCCCGGCGCAGGCCGCCCAGCCAGCCGGCGGCCGCCGTCACCACGACGGCGATCCCCGCGGCCAGGAACACCTGGCGCGGGTCACCGCCGAGCGCCGATGTGGCCGTGCCGGCGATCACGACCCCAAGCGGGTCCACGGCCAGGGACAGCATCCGGACGGTGCTGGTGACCCGGCCGAGCAGCTCCTGGGGGACGACCCGCTGCCGCTGGGTGCGGTTGACCAGGCTCGCCACCACCAGCGCCCACGAGTAGGCGAAGTTCGCCGCCGCCAGGAGCGGCGCGGACCTGGCCGCGCTCATCGCGGCGATGGCGACTCCGGCCGCGGCGATGGCGGTCACCATCAGGCGGATCTCACCGGCCCACCGGGCCAGGCGGGAAGCGCTGAGCGCGCCGGCGATCCCACCCACGCCGGCCGCCGCCACCACCACTGCGGTGAAGGATGGCGTGAGCCCGAGCGTGTCCCGGGCGAAGAAAATGATGAGCTTCTCGACCGCCAGGCACAGGTTCACCACGATCTGGACCGCGGTCATGATCACCAGGATCCGGACCGACAGCAGGTACCGCAGGCCCTCGCGCAGCTCCGCCGCCAGGCCGCGCATGCTCCGGTGGGCGGCCCGGGGACGCGGGCCCGGGCGCCACCGCCCGACGGCGAGCAGGGACAGCAGCGACACCATGAAGGTCAGCGCGTCGGCCAGCAGCGCGAGGCGGATGCTGCCGACGGCGGCGAGCAGGCCCACCGCCGCCGGCCCGGCCAGGAGCGCCAGCTGGTTCGCCAGCTCGAGGACGGAGTTCGCCCGGATCAGCCCGGCCGCCGGGAAGAGCTCCTTCACGACCACGACGAGCGCGGTCTGGAAGAAGACCGAGCACGCGCCGGCCGCGAACGCGATGGCCAGGATCAGCCACACCGTCAGCAGCCCCGCGGTGGCCAGCCCGAACAGCGCGGCGAACAGCAGGGCGCGCAGCGCGTCGGTCACCACCAGAACCCGCCACGGGTTCATCCGGTCGACCAGCACGCCGGCGGGCAGGCCCACCATCAGGTACCCGACCGTGACCGACGCGGCGGACAGCGCCGAGATCAGCGGGTTACGGCTGAGATCGAGCACCAGCAGCGGCACCGCGAGCACGGCCAGGCCGTCACCGAGCAGCGACACCGCCTGCCCGGACAGGAAGACCTCACGCTGCCACGCCACCGCGCCCGGCGGGCCGGCCCGGGCTCTGACGGTCTTCATCGGCCGGGACGTACCCTGGAGCCGTGGTACTCGCACCTGAGGGACGCAGGCTGCTCCGCCTCGAAGCCCGAAACAGCCAGACCCCCATCGAGCGCAAACCGCCGTGGATCAAGACCCGGCTGCGGACCGGCCCGGAATATACCGAACTCAAGGGCCTGGTGCGGCGCCAGGGCCTGCACACCGTGTGCGAGGAGGCGGGCTGCCCGAACATCTTCGAATGCTGGGAGGACCGGGAGGCGACGTTCCTGATCGGCGGCGACGCCTGCACCCGGCGGTGTGACTTCTGCCAGATCGCGACGGGCAAGCCCGAGCCGCTCGACACCGGCGAGCCGCGGCGGGTCGCCGAGTCCGTGGCGGCGATGGGCCTGCGCTACGCGACGGTCACCGGCGTGGCCCGCGACGACCTGGCCGACGGGGGCGCGTGGCTGTACGCGCAGACCTGCGCCGAGATCCACGCGGCGGTGCCCGGCTGCGGGGTGGAGCTGCTGATCCCCGATTTCAACGCCGGCCCGGACCGGCTCGGCGTGGTGTTCGCCGCGCGCCCGGAGGTGCTCGCGCACAACATCGAGACCGTGCCGCGCATCTTCCGCCGGATCAGGCCCGGCTTCCGGTACGGCCGGTCGCTTGACGTGCTGGCCCAGGCCCGGGCGGCCGGCCTGGTCACCAAGTCCAACCTTATCCTCGGCCTCGGCGAGGAGCCGGCCGAGATCAGCCAGGCCATGGCCGACCTGCGGGCGGCGGGCTGCGAGCTGCTCACGATCACCCAGTACCTGCGCCCTTCCCCGCGCCACCACCCGGTGGCCCGCTGGGTGGAGCCCGCCGAGTTCGAGCGGCTCCGCGAGGAGGCGCTGGGCCTCGGATTCGCGGGTGTGATGTCGGGGCCGCTGGTCCGGTCCTCTTACCGCGCGGGCAGGCTGCACGCCGAGGCGATGGCGCGCCGGGAGCGGGCAATCGGCTAACCGAAACGGCGGCGGTTTCCCACATCCGCCCGCTGCTCGTATCCTGCCCTCCATGGCGAACAAACCCGCAGCCGCGGGGAACCGGAAGGACGGCACGGATCCGGCCTCGGCCGGCCGTATCAAGCAGCTCCGCATGGTGGCCGGGCTGATCCGCAAGTCCGATCCGCGCGCGCTGCCGATCGTGGTGGCGGCCGGAGTCGGCGTGCTCGCGGTCTTCGTGGTCGTCGGCCTCTTCACCCACATCCTGGGGCTGCTGATCCCGCTGGGCATACTGTGCGGGCTGATGGTCTCGATGATCATCTTCGGCCGGTACGCGCAGTCCGCCCAGTACAAGGCGGTCGAGGGCCAGCCCGGCGCGGCCGCCGCGATCATGCAGAGCATGCGCGGCGGCTGGACGGTCACCCCGGCGGTGTCGGCCAACCGCAACATGGACGTCGTGCACCGGGCCGTCGGCAAGCCGGGCGTGGTGCTGGTCGGCGAGGGCTCGCCGAACCGGCTGCCGGGCCTGCTCGCGGCGGAGAAGAAGCGCGTGTCCCGGGTCGCCTTCGACGTGCCCATCTACGACCTGCAGGTGGGCGACGAGGAGGGGCAGATCCCGATCAGGAAGCTGCAGCGCAAGCTGATGCGGCTGCCCCGCAACCTGAAGGGCCCCGCGGTCGCCGACCTGAACTACCGGCTCAAGGCCCTCCCCCAGTCCCTGCAGGCGCCGAAGGGCCCGGTGCCCCGCACCGGCCGGATGCCCAAGCAGCCACGCCCCCGGTACCGCTAGCCGTCCCGGCCGGCTACGCCCGTTAGCCACCCGGCGGGCCGCGCCCATCGCCGTGCGATCATCGCCGGGGTGGCCGCGGCCTATGAATACGTATAATGGTTATTACCATGTCATCGAGCGGCCAGCCGGTCCTGCAGAACTCGCGCCTGTCCCGGGCCGAGGCGCTCGCACGCGAGATCGAGGCGGAGATCTCCGCCGGGGCGCTCACCACCGGCGACCGGATCGGAACTAAAGACGACGTGCGCCAGCGGTTCCGGGTGGCGGTCGCCACCGTGAACGAGGCGGTCAAGCTGCTGGAAGCCCGGGGACTGGTCGAGGCGCGGCCCGGCCCGGGCGGCGGGGTGTTCACCGCGAGCCCCGCATCCCGCCTGCGCAGCGGGCCGATGTTCATGGGCTTCGAGTGGGCCGAGGCCAGCATAGAGGACTACCACGAGGTGCGCAGCGCGCTGGAGCCGGTCGTCTACCAGTACGCGGCGCGGCACCGCACCCGCGCGGACATCCGCGCGCTCCGCTCCATCCTGGCCAGCATGTCCGCACACCTGGACCAGCCGCGCGCCTACGCCCGCTACGACACCGCCTTCCACCGGCGGGTCGCCAGCCTGACCCCGAACGCGCCGCTGCGCAGCATGTACCTCACGCTGCTCGACTTCTTCGAGAACGACCTGACCGCGGCGGGCCTGCCCGACGCCGTGCACCCGGGCAGCATCGACTTCCACCGCCAGCTCGTGGACGCGATCGAGCGGGGCGAGTCGCCCGAGCTGGACAGGGCCATCCGCCGGCCCGACAGCCACCGGCCGGGCCCCGGCCGGTTCGCGCCCGCCGCCGAGTTACACGCGTATCCCGTGCCCTGAGATCCGGGCGGCCGGGGGAAGGGTGCCGATGAGCGTGCGGGTGCCGCTGACCTTGGCGTGCTGGGGTTACGACCGTACCCTCCCGCTGGCGAGGCGCACATCATCTGAGGCCGGGCCCGTCCCGCCGGGGAGCGGCCCGGCCGCACCGACGTGCTCGGGGAGCGAGCCGCCGCGGACCTGGTCAGGTCCTGATCACGATGGTGTTGGCGGCCCGGTCGTGCAGCCCCCGCAGATCGCGGTCGGTGATGAGCGCCGGCACGACGGCGAGCAGCAGGACGGTGCGCACCAGCGCCCAGACCAGCCCGACCGGCCGGCCGTCCAGGCGGACCACCCGGATGCCCAGCACCCGCTTGCCGATGGTGAATCCGGTGAGCGCCGTGAGCAGGTACGTCTCGATCGCGAAGATCAGCAGCGTCTCGAACCGCGAGTGGAAGATGGCCAGCGCGATCACCGTGCACAGCAGCCAGTCGATGAACAGCGCCAGCAGCCGCCGGCCGATGGTGGCGACCGAGCCTTTGCCCTGTTCGGGCAGCCCGAACCGCTGCCCGGGGTAGGTGCTCGCGTCGCCCGCGGCCGGGCCGCCCAGCGTGCCGCTCAGCCACCCGCCAAGCCGCCGTTCTGCCACGCCCCCACCGTACCCGGCGCCGGCGCGGACCTGAGCAGGGCGTACCCGGGAGAGGCCCGCCCAGGCGTAACACGCGTGAAACACTCGGGACACGGGTCGGAAACCGCGGGCGCCTAACGTCCGAGGCGATCCTGCGGCAGGCATACCCGGTGCCGATGGGACAGGTCCATACCGCCCAGGGAGGGTTGATGTTCACGAACGCCGACGAGGTACTGAAGTTCATCGGCGACGAGAAGGTGGAGTTCGTCGATGTCCGGTTCTGCGATCTGCCGGGCACGGTTCAGCACTTCACCGTGCCGGTGGAGTCCTTCGACGGGAAGGTCTTCACCGACGGGCTGATGTTCGACGGCTCCTCGATCCGCGGGTTCCAGCAGATCCACGAGTCCGACATGCTGCTCATGCCGGACCCGACCACGGCCCTGCTCGACCCGTTCCGGCAGCACAAGACGCTGGACATCACCTTCTTCGTCCACGACCCGCTGACCGGCGAGCCCTACTCGCGCGACCCGCGCAACATCGCCCGCAAGGCGCAGGACTTCCTGGCCGGCACCGGGATCGCGGACACCGTCTTCTTCGGCCCCGAGGCGGAGTTCTACATCTTCGACTCGGCCCGGTTCGCCACCGGGCCCAACGAGGGCTACTACTACCTCGATTCGGTCGAGGGCGCGTGGAACACCGGCCGCGACGAGCAGGGGGGCAACCTCGCCTACAAGCCCCGCTACAAGGGCGGTTACTTCCCCATCCCGCCGATGGACCACCTCACCGACCTGCGCTCGGAGATGGTCCGCATGCTCATCAGGTGCGGCATCGGCGTGGAGATGCAGCACCATGAGGTCGGCACCGCGGGCCAGGCAGAGATCGACATCCGGTTCGCGCCGCTGCTGCACATGGCCGACAACATGATGAACTACAAGTACATCCTGAAGAGCGT